>Ga0265318_10000061_pt1 | contig 108688 bp, 86 predicted proteins | sample 4821metaG_FD_192431 | JGI IMG/M metagenome (GOLD analysis project Ga0265318, IMG submission 192431) | Rhizosphere microbial communities from Carex aquatilis grown in University of Washington, Seatle, WA, United States - 4-8-21 metaG | ecosystem: Host-associated > Plants > Roots > Rhizosphere >...
ACCTTGGCCAGTATGGGGTGAATCTCCTCGGCTCCGACGATGGCGACGGGGACGATGGGCACACGGGTCTCGATGGCCAGGCGCGCAAAGCCCCCGCGGCCGAAGCGCTCGAGCCGGTAGCGCTCGCGGTAGAGCTTGCCCACCCCGCGCAGGCCCTCGGGAAACACCCCGACCAGCTCGCCGCCGTCGAGGAGGCGCTTGGCGTGTCCCGAGGCGGCGCGCACACCGCCGATGCGAGCGACCACCGGCGCCATCCACGAGGAGCGGAAGGCGAAGTTCGCCACCAGGGTGCGCAGGCGGCGATGCTGCGGATGGTCGCGAAACACCCCGTATATGAGCAGGGCGCCGTCGTACGGGAGGCCGCCCGAGTGGTTGGCCACCAGCAGGGCCGGACCGGTGGCCGGGATGTTCTCGATCCCGAGCATCCGCACGCGGAAGTAGCGGGCGTAGAGGAACTCGAGCAACGGCGCGACCGACGGGAGAAACGCCGGGTCGTGACCGAAGTCGGCGACGCTGTCGGGGTCGAGGGGCCCCGAGCGCATGGCGCCATAGATCCGTCCGAGCGCCGTGCGGACGGTCGGATCGAGGACGAGGGCCAAGGGCGGCGCCGGCGGCTGGGACGAGATCATCTTGCCGGCTTCATCCCCGGTTTCGCGGGGCCGGGGGCGGGGGCGGGGGGCGGTCGCAGCGCGTCGACCACGCGGGCGAAGGCCGGGGGCGGCGGGCTCTCGAAGAGCAGCGGAGCCTCCGAGGCCGGATGTGAGAACCCGAGCGTCTCGGCGTGGAGCATCATGCGCTCCGCCGGGAGGAGGGGCTCCCCCCGCAGGAGGCGGTCACGGGTGTAGACCGCGTCACCCACCACCGGGTGACCGGCCTCCGACAGGTGAATGCGTATCTGATGGGTACGGCCGGTCTCGAGCCGGATGCGGCACAGGGTCGCCGCCGCGAGGTGCTCGACCACCTCGACGTGGGTGATGGCGTGCTGGCCGAGCTGCGGGTTGCGGGTCGAGCCGCGCAGGTGGTCGCCGCGGTCGGGGACCAGGCGGGATTCGATGCGCCCCGCCTCCACGCGCCCATGCGCGAGCGCGAGGTACGTGCGGCGCGCGAGGTGCCGCTGGAAGATCCGGTGGAGCCCGGCCTCGGCGGTCCTGGTCTTCGCGAAGCACAGCAGCCCGGAGGTCTCCTTGTCGAGCCGGTGGACCGTGTAGAGCGGGCGGCTCGTCGCCGGGAGGTGCTGCGCGCGCCAGTGGTCGCGGATGAGATCGAGCGCGGTCCCGGTCTCCTTGCGCTCGAAGGGCACGCTCGAGATCCCGGCGGGCTTCTCGATCACGATGAGGTGGGCGTCCTCGTGGACGACCGTGAAGCCTGGCTGGGTGGTGCGTGGCCGCGGGGCACGCATGCGCAGCTCGATGGTCGAGGGGTGGAGCAGGCGGAGGGCCGGGTCGAGCGCCACCACGCCATCCACCCAGACCTTGCCGGTCTCGCACAGGCGCCGCACGGCGCTCCAGCTCTGGTCGGCGAGGCGGGGGCGCAGGGCGGCCGCGAGGGTGCTCCCCGCGTCCGCCGGGACCGTCGCGAAGGTCTGGCGCGGCGGGTCGGTGTTCGTCCCCGTGCCCTGACCGGACGCGAGGAACGAGGACGAGGACAAGGACGAGAACGAGAACGGGGCTTGGGCCCGAGTGTCGGAGGACCGGTGGTCAGCCACGGACCAGCTCGTGAACGCGCGCCAGCGCCGCGTCCAGGCGTTCCGGGTGCGCGCCGCCCCCCTGGGCCATGTCGGCGCGGCCGCCCCCCTTGCCTCCCAGCGCCCGGGCGACCTCGCCCACGATGTGGCCGGCGCTGAAGCGCTCGGTGAGGTCCGGGGTCACCATGGCGACGAGGGCCACCTTGTCGCCCTCGACGCCGGCCAGCACGATGACCCCCGAGCGCAGCTTGCCGCGCAGCTGGTCGGCCACCTCGCGCAGGGCCTTGGGGTCGGCGACCTCGGCCCGGGCGGCCAGCACCCTGACGCCGCTCACGTCCCGGGCCTCGGCGGCCAGATCGCGCCCGCTGCCGGCGGCCAGGCGGCGCTTGAGCTGCTCGATCTCGCGGTCCCTCTCGCGCAGCTCGCCTTGCAGCCGCTCCACCTTGCCCGCGACCGCGAACGGGGTGGCGCGCATGGCATCGGCCGCGGCCTCGAGCTCGGCCTGCAGGCGATGCACGTGGGTCACGGCACCCTCGCCGCTGACCGCCTCGATCCGCCGCACGCCCTGCGCGATCCCGGTCTCCTCGGTGATCTTGACGAGCGCGATGTCCCCGGTGCGCGACACGTGGGTTCCTCCGCAAAACTCCTTGGAATCGCCCATGGTCACCACCCGCACGGTGTCGCCGTACTTCTCGCCGAAGAAGGCCACCGCGCCGGACTTCCTGGCGTCGGCGAGCGCGAGCACGTCGGTGCCGGTGGGCACGTTGGCGCGGACGGCCTGGTTGACCAGGTCCTCGACGCGCCGGCGCTCCTCCCGGGTGAGCGGCGCGAAGTGGGAGAAGTCGAAGCGCAGGCGGTCCGCGGCCACCCGCGAGCCCTTCTGGGCCACGTGATCCCCGAGCACCTGCCGCAGCGCCCAGTGCAAGAGGTGGGTGGCCGAATGGTTGCGGCGGGTGGCGTTGCGTCGCTCCTCGTCGACCACCAGCTCCACCCGGTCGCCCACCCGCAGGGGCCCTCCGGCCAGGCGTCCGTGGTGGACCAGCAGCGTGGGCATCGGGCGCTGGACGTCGGTCACGGTGAAGACCGCGCCCTCCGCCTGGATGGTCCCGCCGTCCCCCACCTGGCCACCTTGCTCCCCGTAGAAGGGTGTCCGGTCCACCACCACGGCGATCTCGTCCGAATCGGCGCCGGGGTCGACGGCGGGCTGGGCCTCCCGCACGCTGCGGCCATCCACCAGGATGGCCTTGATCACGCCGGTGGCGCGCAGGTGATCGTAGCCGAGGAACTCGGTCGGCCCGGCCTGCTCGGCCACCGTGCGATACACCGTGTCCACGGCGGTGTCGCCGGAGCCGTGAAACTCGCTGCGGCGGCGCTGCGCGGTCATGGACTCCTCGAAGCCGGCCTCGTCCAGCTCCCAGCCGCGGCCCTCGGCGATGACCCGGGTCAGATCCAGCGGAAAGCCGAAGGTGTCGTAGAGCTTGAAGGCCAGCTCGCCACCGACCCGGCGCGCGCTGCCCGTCATCTCCTCGCCGAGGATGCGCAACCCGCGGTCGAGGGTCTCGCGGAAGCGCCGCTCCTCCTGCTCGGCCACCTCGCGGATCACGCTCCGCCGCTCCCCGAGCTCGGGGTAGATCGGAGCCATCGCCATCACCACCTGGTCGGCCAGCCCCGCCAGGAAGGCGTCGTGGATGCCGAGCAGCCAGCCGTGATAGACCGCCCGGCGCATGATCCGCCGCAGGACGTACTCGCGCCCGGTCTTGTCGGGGAAGACCCCGTCGGCGACCAGGAAGGCGGTGGCGCGTGCGTGATCGGCGATGGCGCGCATCGAGGCCGAGGCGCCCGAGTAGTCCGTGGGCACGAAGGACTTCCCGGACAGGCCCGCCACCCGATCGATGAGCGGGCGAATCAGATCGGTCTCGTAGTTCGAGCGGACCCCTTGCAGCACGGCGCACAGGCGCTCGAGGCCCATGCCGGTGTCGACCGACGGGCGAGGCAGGGGGCGGCGCTCGGTCTTCGAGACCTGTTCGAACTGCATGAACACCAGGTTCCAGATCTCGACCCAGCGATCGCAATCGCAGGCGGGCCCGAGGCAGGCCCGACCGGCCGCGACCTCGGCGCACGGGATGTCGTCGCCCTGGTGGTAGTGGATCTCGCTGCAGGGCCCGCAGGGGCCGGTGTCGCCCATGGCCCAGAAGTTGTCCTTGTCTCCGAGGCGCACCACCCGGGCGTCCGGCACCGAGGCGATCTTGCGCCACAGCCCGTGCGCCTCGTCGTCGGAGTCGTGGACGGTGTAGATGAGGCGCCCGGGATCGATCGCGTAGGTCCGGGTCAGGAGCTCGTAGGCGAAGGCGATGGCGTCGGCCTTGAAGTAGTCGCCGAAGGAGAAGTTCCCCAGCATCTCGAAGAAGGTGTGGTGGCGGGCGGTGCGCCCGACGTTGTCGAGATCGTTGTGCTTGCCCCCGGCTCGCACGCACTTCTGCGACGAGGTGGCCCGGGGCTCGGGGCGGCGGGCCTGCCCGGTGAACACGTCCTTGAACTGCACCATTCCGGCGTTGGTGAAGAGCAAGGTGGGATCGTGGCTCGGGACCAGGGAAGAGCTCGGGACCTCGACGTGCCCGCGCGCGCGGAAGAAGTCGAGGAATTGCCGGCGGGTGGCGCTGGAGGACGGAGCCGTCGAGACAGGTGAGGTGGAGGGGGGCGACATCGGGCCGTGAAGACTAGTGCACGCTGGTCCAAATATCATCCATTCCGCTGCCTCGTGCCAGGATTGACCGCGATCCTCGTGCGCTTGCGCTTCTGCGCTCGCCTCAGCGCTTGAACCGCTCGATGGGAAAGTCGGGATCGGGCGGGTTGTCGCCGCCGAACCCCCGGTTCACCACCTCGAGGGCGGGCTCGGTCGCCGACGGCGCGCCCCCCTCGGCCACCCCGTCCGAGCCGCGCCCGACGCCGCGGTACCGCAGGGAGAAGTCATCCGGGTTCGAGGCCTGGGACAGGGCTGCCTCGTAGGTGATGAGCTTGCGCATCACCAGATCCATCAGGGACTGATCGAAGCTGACCATGCCGTAGGGGTCGCGCCCGGTGGCGATGACCTCGTGCAGCTCGCGGGTGCGCTTCGGGTCGGACACCAGCTCCCGCACCCGGGCGGTGCTGACCAGCACCTCCACGGCGGGGATCATGCCGAGCCCGTCGGCGCGCGGCAGCAGGCGCTGGGAGACCACGCCCTTGAGCACGCCCGCGAGCTGCAGCCGGGCCTGGGTTTGCTGGTGGGGTGGGAAGACCGACACGATGCGGTTCACGGTCTCGACCGCGTCGAGGGTGTGCAGGGTGGAGATCACCAGGTGCCCGGTCTCGGCGGCCAGGAGCGCGATCTCGACCGTCTCGAGATCGCGCATCTCGCCCACCATCATCACGTCGGGGTCCTGCCGGAGCGCGGCCCGCAAGGCCTTGCCGAAGCTCAGGGTGTCGAAGCCAATCTCGCGCTGATTGACGATGCTCCGCCGATCGCGAAAGGTGTATTCGATCGGATCCTCGACCGTGACGATGTGGCAGGCTCGACGCGCGTTGATGGCGTCGACCATGGCCGCGAGGGTGGTCGACTTGCCCGAGCCGGTGATGCCGGTGACCAGCAGCAGGCCCCGCTCGTTCTTGACCAGATCCAGCACCGCCCCCGGCAGGTTCAGCCCCTCGAACGGGGGGACCTCCGGGGGGATGAGGCGCAGCACCATGCCGGGGTTGCCCCGCTGCTGGAAGACGTTCACCCGGTAGCGGACGCCGTCCGCGGTGGCGTGAGCCAGATCCACGTCCCACGAGCGCCCGTACAGATCCCGCTGCCGCTCGTTCATCATCCCGAGCGCGAACGCCTCGACCGCGTCTCGCGACAGCGGGGGCACATCCCGGACCGTGCGCAGGTCGCCCTTGATCCGAAAGACCGGCGGCAGCCCCACCTTGAGGTGCACGTCCGAGGCGCCGAGCTGACGGGCGGCCTGGAGCACGCGATCGAGTATCGACGCCATGGGTGAGCTCGACCAGCGTAACACGGTTTCCCCTTTGGGGAGGACCGCCGACGGTGTTAGACCTTCGACGTGCCGAGCGGCAACGACGAGCAGCCCGAGACGCAGGGCCAGGAGGTCCTGGTGGTGGACAAGGACGCCGCCATCGCCGCCGGCATGCCGGCTGCGCTCGGGCGCCTCGGCATGGTCGTCACGGTCACCGCCGACGTGATGCGGGCCCGGGATCTCTGCGTGAACAAGTTCTTCACCGCGGCGCTGCTCGACGTCGACACCCCGACCCCCGGCGCGGGGATCGAGCTCCTGCGCTTCGTGCGTGAGAAGTCTCCCCTGACCTCGGTGGTGGTGATGACCGCCCGCAAGGGCTTCGACATCGCGGTGGTGGGCTTTCGCAACGGCGCCGCCGACGTGATCGTCAAGGAGCCGGACTCGCTCGCTTACCTGAAGAAACGGATGGTGGCCATCGCCGAGGAGCTGCAGGCCACCAGCGAGAAGACCACCTTGCTGGAGGACGTGGCGGAGATTCACCAGGATTTTCTGCGGCAGATGCGCGATCTGTCGCGCCAGCGTCTGAACCTCGAGGATCGACTGCTGGGGCGCGAGAGCAGCCAGGCGGGCTCGCCCCTCCAGACCTGCGCGGTCCTGCTGGTCGACGACGCCGAGGACGCCGCCGTCCGCTTCGCGGTGGCGTTGCCGCGCAACAAGGGCTGGAACGTCTCGCACGCGCGCAGCGGCGGCGAGGCCCTCGATCTCGTGACCCGAGCGCGACCGCACATCGCGCTCGTCAAGGAGCAGCTCCCCGATCTGCCGGGGCGGATCGTGATCGGCTCGGTCAAGGCTGCCGCGCCCGACGCCGTCGCGCTGCTCTACGATTCGCCCTTCGTGGCCGGTCGTCCCGGGTTCCTCCGGATGATCGACGGCGCTCGGGTCATGGATCTGATGGGGGATCTCGAGAACCCCGCGCAGCTCGCGGCCCCGCTCGACGAGGTGCGCGAGGGCATCCAGCAAAAGCTCAAGGAGCGGCGTTACCTCCAGGCCTTTCGCCAGGAGAACCTGGAATTTCTGCAGCGCTACAACCAGATCCGCCAGCGGATCCAGCGGATCCTCGATCGCGGCAAGAGCCCCGCTTAGGATCAATGCAGATCGGCGAGCGTCCGATTGGGGGACGGCCGGTCACCCGGGCTCGTCGCGGGCGTCGGTCGGTCCGGGCGCGGCCGGGGTGGCTTCGATCGAGGAGGGCTCGGGCGCGACGAGCTCGGTGACCCGCACGCCGAGCTCTCCATCGACGTCCACCAGCTCGCCGCGCGCCCACACGCGATCGGCGATCCGCAGCTCGACCAGGGTCGATCGCGGGCGACCCAGAGAGATGACCGAGCCCTTCTGGAGCGCGATGAGCTCGTCGGCGCGCAGGATGAGCTCACCGACCTCCGCCACCACCTCGAGCGGGGCGGAGGCGAGCATGGCGAGCATGGCGGCCGTGGATTGTCGGGCGAGCTGTTCGTCGTCGGCCATGGGGGGCGTCCTTCTTTCGGGGGTCGGGGGAGGGGCGACGTCCGGGGAAGCGTGCACGCGCGGCGGCGTCGGTGGCGGCGTCGGTGGCGGCGTCGGTGGCGGCGTCGGTGGATCGGAGGCCACCGCCGTCGCAGGTGAGCTCACCTCGGCGCGCCCGATCCTCGGGCGACGACGATCGGTCGGTCGAAAGTCGGAGGTGAGACGCAAGAGGCCCGTCGGCTCCCACAGGGCGCTGGCCGCGTGGTGGCCCAATCGAACGGCGGAGGGCCGGCTCGCCCCGTGCCCCACCGACGGGACGCCGTCGAAGACCACGGCGTCTCCCGGCGCGGCCCGCGCCCAGTCGCCGATCGGCAGGTGGGTTCGTGCCACCTCGACCGACACCCGCACCGGAACCCGAGCCTCCAGCAGGCGGGCTCCGCGCGTCGGCGCCGGGCAGGACGGGATCCAGGTCGGTGGGATCTGCACGCGGACCCCCTCGTTGAAGGTGGCGCAACGGATGTGCAGCTCGAGCTGCACCAGCGCGTCGCGCGCGAGCTCCGCCCCCGGCCAGTCGACGACCGGCTCGAGGTCGATGGTCAAGGACGGGTCGGCCCTGCGCACCATCGCGCCGAGGGCGGCTGCCACGATGCCGATCTCGATCGGTGTGGGGGCCCGGTGAACCTTGGGGGGCGGGAGCCCGAGGGTGGCGGACACCAGCCCCAGGCACGAGAGGGCGTCCATGAGGATGAAGCCCCTGGGCTCTCCGCGATCTCCGCTCGGGCTGGCCAGGGCCATGGGGGCGGTCTCGGCGCGGTCGGGTTGCCGGCGACGAAGAGCCCACAGCGTGTCGGCGCCGCCGGGCGGCAGGGGCGGGCCCACGCGCGTGCAGCCGACGGTGACCTGACCGAGGGCCGCGAGGAAGACCGTCCCCTCGCGCCCGGGAAAGCCGAGTCGGCGTGCTGCGAGGTCGAAGAGCGCCTGGAACGGTCCAGATACCTTGGCGAGATCCTCGGTGCCCCAGGGTCTGACCGCCACGCGATGGCTCCTCAAGTGCGACATTGCGACCAAGGTCGGGCGACCTATTTCGACGGAGGTCGAGCGGGTGTCAAGGCCGAACCCGCCGGGACGTTAGCGGTCGAGGACGGAAGGCGGAGGATCTCGACCGGATCCCCACGGCCGCAGATTTTGCGTCGAGGTCCGAATCCCGCCGATCGGGTCCGGCTGCCGCACGAGGACAAACAGTTCTTCTTTCCGGAAAGTCACGCCTGAGTATTATTCCGTAACCTGATGCCACGGGAGTCATCGTACAGCTGTGTTGCGTGACGGTCGTTCACCGTGATGAGCTGTAATCAACTCATGGAGTTCTGCCTCGACTATCTCGAGGGCGAGCTGCCGGACGACGAGCAGGTGCGATTTCGTCGGCACCTCGGGCAGTGCCCGGACTGCGTGACGTTCTTCGAGACCTACCGTCGGACCGCCGAGATCTCGCGGAGGGCGGTGCAGGCGGCGATGCCCGAGGCCCTCAAGCGAACAATCCAGTCGTTCCTCCGCGAGCGCTGCAACAACCGCAAGACCTGACCGCGTGACCTGACCGCGTGAGGGGGGGAGTGGCCACTGGGGTCGGCTGGCGCCGAGTGATGGAATGGCGAGCGAGGCCGAGATCCTCGGCCGTCGAGCCAAGTTTTTTGACCGAGGTAGTCCGATGAAGTATCAACACCTACATCATCTGACATTGGCTACACGCAGTCGGTGATCCGGTCTTCCTCGGTCGGCCCTCGGTCGCGCAATGGTGCGGGGCCGAGGGTCGTTCTTTCGGCAGAGGTGGGGCGGTGCCCGTGGGCGCGGGTGCGCGTGGGCGCGCGGTCGTCTTCGGCTCGCCTGCCCTCGATCGACGGAGTCGAGCGCGCGATGGTGGACCCTAACCCCGCGAGATCAGCGACCTTGACTTGCCCCGTCGGCGGACCAAGAATCTCGCGCTTCATGCTGGCCTTCATACTAGCCTTCGGGTTCGCCTTCGGGCTCGAATCGACGGTGACCTGCCTGCGCGCGCGCCACCCGGAACGACGCGCTCCATGAGCACGGTCAAGACCTGTCCCGCGTGTGGCAGCGAGCTGCCCGCCGAGTTCATGTTCTGTGGAAAGTGCGGGACGCGCGTGGACGGCGGCGTCCAGCCGGTCGCTTCAGGCACCAGCGCCCGCACCCTGTTCTTCGGCGCGAACGCCCAGCCGCCGACCCGCGCCAAGCTGATCGTGATCAAGGGCGAGGGCGTCGACGGCGTGACCTACCAGCTGGCTGGCACCGATCACCTCGCCGGACGCTCCGAGGGGGTGATCCTCTTCCCGGACGATCCGTTGATGTCGCCACGCCACGCCAACTTCATCTACCGTGACAGCAGGCTCTTCTTGCAGGACGAGGACTCCGTCAACGGCGTGTTCACCCGGATCAAGGCCCCGGTGGCCGTGCCTTCGGGGGGAATGTTCCTGGTGGGTGAGCAGCTCCTGCAAGCCGAGCCCTCTCCCCCCGATCTCGGGCCGCAGCCCGACGCCGACGGGACCTACTTCTACGCGAGCCCGAAGCGCCCATCGAAGATGAAGCTGGTTCAACGCCTGCGCGGCGGGGAGATCGGGATGGTCTACCGGGCGCGCGGCGAGACCATCTCGATTGGTCGCGAGGGCAACGACGTCAACTTCCTCGACGATCCCTTCATCTCGGGGCGGCACGCACAGGTCTCGGTGTCGGCGGACGGCCAGATCACCCTGACGGATCTCGGGTCGAAGAACGGAACCTTCGTGCGCGTCACCGGCGAGACCCAGCTCGTTCACGGCGACTACGTGTTCATCGGGCAACAGCTCCTGCGCGTGGAGTTGTCCTGACCGAAGCCTTCGGCCGATTCGCGCGCGACGACGATGGCGGCGTTGACCGGGTCGCGCGCGGTGTGATAGTTGCCATGGGCCCTAAAGAGGGGGACGAACCGTGATCACGTGTAGCCGCTGCGGCAAGGAAAATCAGGATCACTACAAGTTCTGCCTCGGGTGCGGCAACGAGATTCGGTCGGGGGCCAGCAAGGGGGCGGGAGCGGGAGCGGGAGCAGCGGCCCCCACGGCGGCGGCGTCGTCGTCCGTGGCCCAGGCCGCGCGCGACGGGGTCGCCTCGGACAACCATCACCAGCAGCCCCATCCCTCACCCGCGGCGGAGCCCGCGCGTTCGAAGGGGGCGGCCGTCGGCGATCCGGAGCGCACGGCGGTCGGGGTCGGATCCGATCCCAACGCCCCAACACCGCCCCCGGCCGCGTCGGTGGCGCGTCCGAGGTCTGGCATTCCCTGGAACGATTCCCCGCAGCTGGGGCCGAGCGCGCCCACGCCCACCCCGTTGCTGACGGGCGCGGGCCTGGGCGGGGTCGCTCGGGCCGGGAGTGCCGCCGCCGCCGCCGCCGGCGCCCTCCACCCGGGTCGGGTCAATGCCTCGGGGGCCGGGGGCCTCGCGGGGGAGTCGGCCTCGAGCGATCTGCTGCATTCGCCGCCGGCCAGCCCGCCCGGGGCTGGGGGTGCCGCGGCGGAGGGAACGGTCTGCGCGAGCTGCGGCCGGATGGTCAGCCCCGGGTTCGCTTTTTGCGGGTCATGTGGAGCCCGGGTGTCGGTGTCGGGTGCGGGGGCGCCAGGCGTCCCCCTCACGACCGGCGCGCGCGCGGGCCACTCGGCGGCGGCTCCCGCCAAGGTGATCGTCCCGCGCGGGCGCCTGATCTTGATTCGTCCCGACGGCTCCGAGGGGGGCGCACATCCGCTCCACGACGGCGAGAATCTGGTGGGCCGCGGGCAGGGGATCCTGTTCGACGGGGATCTCTACCTGTCCCCGCGCCACGCAGAGTTCATCCTCGGGCCGGAGGGGCTCATGGTCCGCGACGTGCGGAGCCTCAACGGGGTGTTCGTCCGGATTGGCGAGGAGGAGGCGCTCGAGTCCGGGGACATCATCCGCATCGGGCAGGAGCTGTTGCGGTTCGAGGTGATCTCGGCGCCAGTGCCGCTCGAGGACGGGACCGAGGTCGCTGGCACCCCGAACCCCGGGTTCTGGGGGCGGCTGTCGGTGATCGTGGGGCGCGACGTGGACGGCTCGGCTTTTCCGCTGTTCGGTGACTCGGTGGTGATGGGTCGGGAGCGCGGCGACATCCTCTTTCCGGAGGACGGCTACGTGTCCGGGACGCACGCGCGGATCTCGCTGCGCGACGGTCGGGTGTTCATCAACGACGTCGGCTCGTCGAACGGGACCTTCCTGCGGGTGCGGGGAGAGCGCAAGGTCCCGAGCGGCACCTTCGTGCTCATGGGGCAGCAGCTCTTTCGCCTCGAATACAAGTGAGCCGCGGCGGGGCCGGCCCCGCCCCTTCGCGGTCGGTGCGGACGGTCAGCGCTCCGGGGGCTCGGTGGCTCGGCCCGGGCGGATCCTTACTTCTTCTCGAGCTCGATCTTCTGGCCGCCCGCAGCGGGCTTGCCGCCCGAGAAGAAGGCGCGGCGGGCGCTCTCGCCGTCGTTTGGCTCGACGTAGCGGAAGCCGTTCGGGATCTTGAACGCATGGCCATCGTCGAAGGCGACGGTGATGTCGATGGGCCCCTTGTCACCGACCGGCGTCACCACCTTGATCTTGTTGGTGGCCGCGATGGTCACGACCTCGGCCTTCTTGCGCCCGAAGCGGACCTCCGCCTGGGTCTTGCCGGGCTGAAAGCCCTCCCCGAGGATCGTGATCTCCTCTCCCCCGGCGGTGGTCCCCTGGGGGGGCTCGACCTTGTCCACCTTGAGAGCTCCTCCGCCCTGGGGGCAGGCGGCCAGAGAGGTGAGAGCGGCGAGGCTCGCGACGGTAAAGACCAGCCGGAGGGCTTTCATCGTCATGGGCCGCGACCTTACTTCTGTCGACCCTCCTGGGTCAAGGTGAGGCGTCGCGCCGAGTCCGTTTGTAGCTCCCTGCGCCTTTCGCAGCCTGCATCGCAGCCTCGGCCCTCCTCGCCAGGAGATTGACCGCGCTCTCCGGGGCCCATACGCTCCGGCAGCGGCAGCCTCATTCATGGTGTCAACGCTGGTGTGTGCGGTGCTCGGCCTGCTCGGGCTCTCGGGGTGCGTCGGTCCATTCGGGTGGGATGGCACCAGCGTCTCGCTCGGCTGGCACGCCCACGGGGTGCTGCGGAGACCGGCCCGGCTCCCGGTTCGCGGAGATGGCTATCGCGTCGGGGAGCCGTGGCAGGCGCGCGAGAGCCAGTTCGCCACCGACGAGGTGGTGGAGACGGTGGTCCGGGTCGCCCGGGCGGTGCAGCGCACCCACCCGGGAGGCTGGTTGTCCATCGGGGATCTCTCCCACCGCGGCGGCGGCGGCTCGCCCGAGCACCGCTCCCACCAGAGCGGACGTGACTTCGATATCTTCTTGCCCGCGGTGGACGCGCACGGCGGCATGGTTCCACTCGGGGACTGCATGCTGCACTTCGATCGGACGGGCCGGGCGGTCGCCTGGTCCGCCGCGCGCGGAGGCCGTGCCCCCGCGCGACCGGTGCCGGCGGCGCGACTCGACGCCGGCCGGGCCTGGCGGGTGGTGCGCGCCCTGCTGGAGGACCCCGGGCTCGAGGTGCAGTGGATCTTCGTGCAGCGGGATCTCGCCGCCGCGATCCTGCGCGAGGCCGGAGCCTCGGACCCGGCGCTCGTGGCGCGGGCCGAGGTGATCGTGCGGCAGCCTTCGGACTCCGAGCCGCACGACGATCACCTTCACGTGCGGGCCTTCTGCGATCCGGGAGATCGTGCGCTCGGGTGCGAGGACCGCGGTCCGGTGCGTTGGCTCAAGAAGGGGTGGAAGCACGTGGCCCCGCCCTTCGAGGTCGGGCGGGAGCCGGACGTGTCACACCTGCTCGACGGGGTGGTGCGGCAGCGACCTCCGCTGGCCCCGGCGCCCAGCACCCCGTCGTCGTGACCACCACGTCACGAGTCACTTCGGGCCCGTGGCCCCCGTGGGCACGGGAGGCGCGATCGCCTCGAAAGTGATTCGCTCGACCACGAAGCCGAGATCGGCGAGGTGCGCGGGGAAGGAGCGGGCGGGGGCCGTCAGGGTCAGGACCACCGAGGTGCCGAGGGCGGGTCCGGCGGGGCCAGGACCTGGGCGCACGAGATAGAGCTGCCGGACCCGGTCGAGGTGATCGGGCGGGTCCCGATCGTCTGGCCTGGGCTTGTCGGTCTTGGGTTTGTCGGTCTTGGGTTTGTCGGTCTTGGGCTGGTCGGTCTTGGGGTGTTCGTTTTGTGGGTGCTTGCCGTCGTCCTCGGGCACCTCGAAGTCGAGGGTGCGCCAGTCGCCCGGCCCGGTCGCGGTGGAGATACCGCCGAATCCCTGCCTGGCGAGCGCCCGGCGATTGGTCTCGAGCACCTCGCTGGCCGAGTGAGCGGCGGTCTTCTCGGCGGACAGGGAGATGCGGCTCCCGTCGGGGAACAGCAGCAGGAAGACCGTCTCCGCGAACCCCGTCCGCTGCGACACCGACCAGCCCGGCGGGGTGTCGATGCCGATGCCCCAGCGCGCATCGGTGAGGTGTCTCGGCCGCGGCGAGGTGGCCTCCCCTCGGGCCGGCAGAGCTCCCCCCGCCGCCACGGTCAACGTGATCATCATCAGGACCGACCGTCGAGCCATTGGCCCTCGATTATAGGCCAAGGTCCTTCAGTCGTGAGGCCCCCTGCAGGGCCCACGAGCCCGTCTCGGCGACGAGGACGAGGACGGGGTTCAGGTGCCGGACCTCTGCCTCCTGTCATGAGTCCCACTCGATACCCATGAGGTGAAGCGCGCGGTGCTCCCGGGTGCACGCAGCGCGGAGGGAAGTAGGTGAGGGCGATCCACCTGACTACACTGAACAAAGTCACAGTCAAATTTCTATTGCTTAGAATCTATTGAATGGAATACATTCTGAATCGTCAAATGAAACGCACTCCGCCATCGGCCACCGATTCGACCGGTGGCTGGACCCCCACCCGGCCATCCGGGTTGCTGGACGAGCGTGAGCTCCGGGAGATCGAACAGGCCTGGCCGAACGGACTCACCTCCCGGCAGATCGTCGACGCGTTCGAGACCCGAGGAATCCGGTTCTCGGAGGCCACCTTGCGCAAGTACGTGCAGCTCGGGCTCTTGCCCCGCTCGGTGCGGGTGGGGCGCAAGGGCAAGCACCGCGGGTCCTGCGGGATCTACCCGGCCCACGTGATCCGCCGGGTGAACACCGTCAAGGGGATGATGGCCGAGGACCAGACCATCGAGGACATCCAGCGCTCGTTCCTGCGGTTCAAGGACGACATCGATTCGGTGGAGAAGGATCTGCGGGATCTGCTGTCCGGCTTCGAGCGCGAGGCCAAGGGACCCGCGGTTCGAAACTCCGACGGTGGACGGGAGCTGGAGCGCGAGATCATCGAGGCCAAGCGAGCCGCCAGCGAGCTCGTCAGGCGCATCAGCAATTTGGAACGCCGACTTTCCGAGCCTGAGGAACGGCTGCGGTCCGCGGCTTCTGCCGTCGGGGGCGCGAGCGACCTGTACTGATTTCGGTGCTCGACCACCGCGATCGTGCGCGAGGAGGAGATAGCCTATGGATGACCCGAGAGACGGAAGCGAGATCCCGGTGGTGGTGCCCGCGGCCGACACCGAGGACGAGGACCAGCCCCAGCCCGAGGTGGCCCGGATCCGGCGCAAGGTTCGTTCGGCCGGGCGGGACGGGCGGGTGCGCTCGAAGACCATCGCGCCCAAGCGCCTCAGCCGCGACGAGAAGCGGCTGTCCGAGATCCTGATCTACCCGACCGACGTCGAGCGACCGAAGACCCGCGCCGAGTGCCAGGGGATGAACCGGCCCTGCCCCTTCGTGAGCTGCTCGCACCACCTGTACCTCGACGTGAACCCGGAGACCGGCGCCATCAAGCTGAACTTTCCGCATCTCGAGGTTTGGGAGATGGCGGAGACCTGCTCCCTGGATGTGGCCGACCGCGGGGGGATCACCCTCGAGGAGGTCGGGGCCATCTTGAACCTGACCCGCGAGCGCATCCGGCAGGTCGAGGTGCGCGGCCTCACCAAGATCAAGCTCAGCTCCGGCGACGAGCTCGGGTTGCCGCCCGAGCGCCCCTGAGGCTTCCCCCCCGCGACCCGCGTCGCGCGTCGACCCCGCCCGACCCGCGCGGCGTCGCGAGCGTCATGGCGAGCGTGATGGCGTGATGGATGGAATAGCCACCTCGGGTCCACCGCCGACAAATACCCTGGCGAAGGGGGTGTCTCATCGGACATCATGGAGGCATGATCCCTCGCGCGACCAACGGATGGCTCGATTGACCACCGGATCCTCGGGACCGGCCACCGGCTCCCACCCGCCCGATCGGTTGCCGACCGCGAAGCTCGCGCCGCTCGGCGGCATCGACGCGGCCATCTCGGGCCGCCTGCTGTCCGCGGCGCTCGGCTCGGGGGGTGACTTCGCGGATCTCTACTTCGAGCACCGCTTCGGCGCCGACTACGTCCTCGAGGAGGGACGCGTGAAGAGCGTCGGCCGCGGGATCTCGGTCGGGCTCGGCGTCCGGGTGGTGCGCGGCGATGCGACGGGTTACGCCTACACCGAGGAGCTCTCGGAGGACCGGATGCTGGAGACCGCCCGCACCGCGGCCCAGATCGCTTCGGGCGGCGGCGCCCCGGGACCAGTCGCGGTCCGGATCGCGCCGGTCCCAGCCTTCTATCCCATCGTGGAGTCTTCGCTCGACGTGGCCGGCATCGACAAGGTCGCGCTCCTGCGGCGGGCGGACCTCGCCGCCCGCGCCGCCGATCCCCGCATCGTCCGGGTGGAGGCCTCTCTGGCCGAAGAGTGGCGCGAGGTCCTGGTGGTCTCCTCCGACGGCGAGCTGGTCCACGACCGGCAGCCCATGATCCGGTTCGGGGTCCACGCGGTGGCCGAAGAGAACGGCCAGCGGCAGGGCGGACGCTCGGGCGGCGCCGGTCGCTTCGGCCTCGAGTACTTCTCGCGCCCCGGGCAGAGCCCCGAGGAGCACGGGGCAGAGGCCGCGCGCCTGGCCCTCGGCATGTTGCACGCGGTGGAGGCGCCGGCCGGGCCCATGGAGGTGGTGCTCGGGCCCGGAGAGTCCGGCATCCTCCTGCACGAGGCGGTGGGGCACGGGCTCGAGGCGGACTTCAACCGCAAGCGAACCTCGAACTACACCGACCAGATCGGGCAGAAGGTGGCATCGGCGCTGTGCACGGTGATCGACGACGGGACCCTCGGACACGCCCGCGGCACCATCAACGTCGACGACGAGGGAAACCCTGGGCGTCGCAACGTGCTCATCGAGAACGGGATCCTGGTGGCCTACATGCAGGATCGGATCTCGGCCAAGCACTTCGGGCTCGCGCCCTCGGGCAATGGGCGGCGCCAGAGCTTCCGCCACGAGCCCTTGCCGCGCATGACCAACACCCTGCTCTCCCCGGGGACCGACGCGCCCGAGGACATCATTCGCTCGGTCAAGCGCGGGGTCTACGCCAAGCACTTCTCGGGTGGGCAGGTGAACATCTCGAACGGGGACTTCGTCTTCTCCCTGACCGAGAGCTACCTCATCGAGGACGGGAAGCTGACCGCCCCGCTCAAGGGGGTGAACCTGATCGGCAACGGGCCAGAGGTCCTGCGCAACGTCACCATGGTCGGCCACGACTTCCGGCTGTCCGACGGGACCTGGACCTGCGGCAAGGATGGTCAGTCGGTGCCGGTCGGCATCGGCACGCCGACCCTCAAGATCTCGGAGATGACGGTGGGAGGAACCCGAACCGCATGAGCACCGAGGAAACCGTCGGCGCCGTTGAAAGGCCCATCGAGGGCGAGGGTGCAACCCTCCGGCGAACCATCGGCCCCGGCGAGGCACGTCGCGGTCGCCCGTTGCCCGATCCGGCCGAGTGCCAGCGCCAAGCGGAGCGGATGCTGTCCCTGGCCTTGCGGGCCGGCGCCGACGGGGCCGAGGTCCTGGTGCGCGACGGGCGCGAGCTCGAGGTGAAGGTGCGCATGGGCGAGCCGGAGCTGGTCAAGGAGGCGGGCAGCCGTGGGCTCGGGCTGCGGGTGCTCAAGCAGCACCGCGCGGCCGTGACCTACACCTCGGACTTTTCCGATGCGGGGCTCGAGAGGCTGGCGCGCGATTCGGTCGAGCTGGCCCTGCTGTCCGAGCCCGAGCCGCTGGCGGACCTGCCGCGCCCGGAGACGCTGGCCCGCGAGCTCCCCGACCTCGGGCTGTGGGACGACCGGGTCACCGAGCTCGATGTGCCCGAGGCGATCCGCTGGGCGCGCCTCGGCGAGGCCGCGGCGCTGAAATCGGATGCGCGGGTGACCAACTCGGAGGGGGCGGTGTTCGGACGCAGCATGGGCGCGTCGGCGTTCGCCACCTCGGCCGGGTTTTCGGGCTCCTTTCGCGGCACCAACCTGTCGTTCTCGGTCATGCCGGTGTGCGACGACGCCGGGGGCAAGAAGCGCAGCGGGGTGGCCTGGACCGCCTCGCGCTACCTCAAGGAGCTGGTCGACCCGGAGGCGGTGGGCCTCGATGCGGCCCGCCGGACGCTCGCCAAGCTCGGCTCGCGCAAGATCGCCACCTGCGAGGTGCCGGTGGTGTTTTCTCCGGACGCCGCGCGCGGCCTGCTTGGACAGCTGGCGAGCGTGATGTCCGGGGGAGCCGTTTGGCGGCGGAGCACGTATCTGGCGGAGCGCGAGGGGACCCCGGTGGCGTCGAGTCTGTGCGACGTGGTCGACGATCCGCTGTTGCCCCGGGCGGCCGGCTCGCGCCCTTACGACGGAGAGGGGATCGCGACCCGCACCAACGTGCTGGTGGCGGCCGGGATCCTGCGGATGTTCTTGTGTGACACCTACGCGGCCCGCAAGCTCGGCCGGCAATCGACCGGCTCGGCGGGACGGGGGGTGGGCGGCGGACCGCACGTCACCACCTCGAACCTGATCCTGCGACCGGGAAAGACGCCGGCCCGCGAGCTCGAACGGCTGGAGCGCGGGCTCTACGTGACCGACTTGATGGGCTTTGGCTTCAACGGGGTCACGGGTGACTTCTCCCAGGGTGCAGCGGGCTTCTGGATCGAGCGTGGGGAGCGGGCCTTCCCGGTCAGCGAGATCACCGTGTCCGCCAGCTTCGACGAGCTGTGGAAGGGCATCGACGCGGTCGGTGACGATCTCGACACCCGCTCCTCGATCCTCACCCCCTCATTCCGCACCGCCCGCATGACCGTCGGCGGAACCTGATCCCTCATGCGAACGGTCCGGTCCCTTCCGGTCCGGTCCGTTGGAAGCCTCCTCGGAACCCGGCCGACAAGCCGGCCCGATGGCGAAGCCGGAGCGAGCACCGGAGCGGAGTGTACACAGGGTACTCGAGCACCGGAGCGCAGCTCCGGCGCAGCCAGCGGGTCGGATCGTCGGCCGTCGGTGGAGCGAGAACCAACGCCCTCTAAGACTCGGCTTCGCGGGAGAGGATCGGGCGCAGGACGTCGAGGACCTTGGGGTGCAGCGGACCGTTCGAGGCCAGGATCCCGCGGCGGTTGTAGAGCTCGGCGCCGTAGTCGAGCGGCCGGCCATCCATGTCGGTGACGGTGCCCCCGGCGGCGATCAGGATGGCCTCGGGACCGCAGGTATCCCAGATCTTGGTCCGCCCGCCGGTGTAGACGTAGAGATCGCGCAGGTTCTCGGCCACGAGCCCGATCTTGAGGCCGACGCTGCCGATGTTCATCTCGTCCTCGATGGCGAGCGCGGAGCGGATCGCGTCCACCCTCGGTGTCCGGTGGGACTTCGATGCCACGAGCCGGATGCCGGGTGGGCCCTCCAGGGCCGAGGTATGGAGCGGCGCGTGGCTCTGGGTGGGCGAGTCGAGCCAGGCGCCCTCGCCGACCACGCCGGAGTAGGTCTTGCCGGTCATGGGCTGGCTGACCACCCCCAGGACCGGACGACCCGCCACCGAGAGGCCAATCATGACCGCGAAGCCGATGTCTCCCCGGATGAAGTCGCGCGTGCCGTCGATGGGATCGACCATCCAGACGCGCTCGGCGCCGTGGCGCGAGCCGTCGTCGGGCAGCTCTTCGGAGAGGATGGCGTCGGTCGGGAAGGCCCGGGCGAGCCGCTCGACGATCAGCCGGTTGGCGGCGTGGTCGGCCTCGGTCACCGGTTCGTCGCCCGCCTTGGCGTCCACACGAAAATTGGTCCCGGCGAACGCCTTGACGACGGCGGCGGCCGCGAGCGCGATGTCGAGGGCGGCGGCGAGCTCGCCCGCATAGGCGGTCACGCGGGGGCCCCCCCGCCAGGCGCTGGCGCCAGCGCGGGCCCGACGGCGGCGACCGCCGCGAGGTCGCGGCGCAGGGCCGGCCGCCCGGCGAGCAGGAGCAATCCCGAGAGCACCAGCAGCATCGCGGTGAACAGGATGGGGAGCTCGAGCCCCCACCGGTCCGAGGCGAGTCCAATCAGAACCGGGGACAGGGCGTCGCCGAGCAGGTGGATGGACATGGTGCTGAGCCCGAAGCCCCGGGAGCGCACCGTCGCTGGCAACACGTTGGCCATGGCGGCGTTGAGCGGCCCGGTGTTCAGGAAGAGCAACATGAGGGTCATGAACATTCCAGGCCAGAAGATAGCAGGGGAGCGCATCAGAATGGCGAGCATCGAGAACGGCAGGGACAAGACCAGGGCCACCCCCGAGAACAGAAAGGCCCCGGTGGGGGCGCGGACCGCCAGCCGATCGCCGAGTTGACCGCCCACCAGGGTTCCAATGAACCCGGACAGACAGACGATCCCGCCGAAGACGATCCCGGCCTCGGCGAGGGGCAGACCGCGCTCCCGGAAGAAGAAGGTCGGCATCCAGGCCGCGAGCCCACCCATCGCGAACGTGTAGACGGTCTGGGCGGCGACGTTGAAGAGGTAGCTGGGGCGCGCGACCAGCATCCTCAGGGCGGTGCTGAAGGGGAGCGCGGGCGCCAGGTTGCCGCCAGCGGTCGCGTGGTCCGAGGCGTGGTCCGGATCGAGCGCGCCACGCGGGGGGTCCCGGAACAAGAACAGGGCGAGGGCCAGGATGGCCCCCGGCACCCCGGCCAGGTAGAAGGCCCAGCGCCAGCCGAGGTGCGTGCCGACCGCGCTGCCTACCACGAAGCCGATGGCCGAGCCGACGGGTATGGCGGCGTAGAAGACGGCGAGGACCCGACCGCGCCGCTCGCTCGGATAGTAGTCGCCGAGAAGCGACGGGGTCACCACGGTGTAGCTGGCCTCGCCCACCCCGATGACCACCCGGGCCACCAGCAAGGCCCCGAAGGTCGGCGCCAGGCCCGAGCCGAAGGTGGCCAGGCTCCAGACCAGAACCCCGAGGCCCGCGAGCGGAAAGCGCGGCCGCCGGTCCCCGAGGTTTCCGACCAGCGGGGAGATGAGGGCGTAGGGGAGCATGAACAGCGACTGCAAGAGTCCCCCCTGCGAGTCGGAGGCGCCGAAGCTGGCGAGGATGAGGGGCAGGGCGCCGGCCGGGATGTAGCGATCGACGTAGTTGAGCAGGTTGATGCCGGTCAGGATGCCGAGCGCCGTCCGGGCCGTCGGGACTTTCCTCATCGGTCATGCGTAACATGGAAAGCGCACCGTCGGGGAGCCGATGGTAAAGTGCGCGTCCATGAGCACACTCAAAGAGATTCTCTTGGTTCCTGGGACGCGCCCCAAGGTGGTGGCCGATTGCGCCCGCCTGGTCGACGAGGAGGTGGATTCGAAGGGTGGTCTGTCGGGGCTGGCCATCAAGGGCGCTTACATGGTCGTGAAGGCGGTCAAGCCCGGGTTCATCGCCGAGGCCATCGACCACATGCTCGATGACTTCGTGGGGCGGCTCGAGCCGTTCTTCGCGGAGGCGCAGCAGAAGAGCGAACCCATCGCCCCGTTCATCAGCACGCGCGCGAGCGCCGTGTCCGACGCCCTGCTGGCCATCAGCGACGAGCGGGCGGCGCGCGCCAAGAACCAGACGGTCAAGAAGGCGTACGAGAAGCTGCGCCCGACCGCCAAGAAGAACGTCGAGGCGGCGATCCCCCGGGTCGGTCGCCTGGTCGCCAAGTACGCGGTCACCCCGGTGGTGACGCCGCCTCCGCCCGCGACGGCCTGAGCCGCCTGCCCGGTGGGGTGCGGCGCAGCCTCCCTCGTATCCATGAAGCCGTGGAAGCCCGTGACCGATGAAGCGCGAAATCATTTCGGTTGCGAGGGCGGTGGTCATCGACCACGTTTATGCGTCGAAGCCGCCACGGTGGATGGTTCACCGCGATTGTTTCGGGAAATTGGCTGCGAGGTGCGGTCCTCCTTGACGGGAGGGTGTCGGTGAGGCATCTTGGCGCCCGTTTCGAGTTCTTGATGCGGGGTGGAGCAGCCTGGTAGCTCGTCGGGCTCATAACCCGAAGGCCGCGTGTTCAAATCACGCCCCCGCTACTTCCGGCCCGCAGGTCGCACCGGCGATCTGCGGGCCGTCTTTTTTCGCCCTGCGACCCTCTTCGATTGAAGTTGTGACCCGCGCTACCCGATGGACTGATCGTGCGCGGCTCGGGGTACATCCCTCGCGACCCCTCAACTTTCTCGGAGATTTCATGTCCAACCACGATCACGAATGCGGCGGACACGGCCTTTGTCCCCAGCAGTCTGCATGTCTCGCGCGTCGGGTCAGTCGCCGCGCGCTCCTGTCCCTGGCCGGAACCTCGACGACGGGCCTGATGGTGGTGGCGGCCGCCGCGCTACCGGGCTGTGGAAATCCCACGGGCTCGCCGCCGACCGGACTGGTTGACGCGGGCAATGTCTCGAGCCTGATGGTGGGGACGATGCTCACCATGTCCAACGTCGTGGTCGCGCGTGACGCAGGCGGTGTGTACGCCATGTCCGCCGTGTGCACCCACGCGGGCTGTTATCTCGACGACACGCCGAGCACGATCGCGGCGGGGCTGTATTGCCCGTGTCATGGATCGACCTTCGACGGGGACGGAAAGGCCACCGGCGGGCCCGCCCGCTCGGCGCTCCAGCACTACGCGGTCACCATCTCGTCGAGCGGCAAGCTGACCGTCGACGGCGGGCAACCCGTCTCGTCGAGCACGCGAACGCCCGTGATCTGATCGCTCGCGGGAAGGGGCGGACCCCTCCCCGCGGGCCCCTCCCTGGGACGACGAGAGGCGAGCCCGGATCTGCTTTGCCTACGTCTTCTCCGGTTTGCAAAGCCAACCTCCGATCCGGAGCGCGGACCAAGCGATCCTGATTGATGGATCTGCTTCTCGAATGAGGTGAGCTCCGTCCCTCCCCTCCTATCCCCTCGCCCCGCGAAGCGGGGAGAGGGTCACGGAGAGGGGCCTATTTTATTCCGGGGCGGCGCCGGGAGTACCTTGTTGACCTCCCGCTGTTCGCGCGAGCGTAGCGCGGCTTTGCCGCGCGGAGCGAGAGGGGCGCGGGGACGTGCGAGCGGCAGCGAGCCACGTCCCCGATACAAGGGCTAGGGAAACGCGCCGGTCGCGAGCAGGAGATCGAGCCGGGCCTGGCGGGCGGCATCCTCGGCGAACGCGACCTGCGACTCGGCGTCGCGGGCCCGGCGCTCGGCGTCCACCACCTCGAGATTGGTGGTCGCGCCTGCGCGGTAGGCTCGGTCGGCGAGGCGGGCCGCGGTGGTGGCGGCCACCGCGGCGGCGCGGGCCGAGCCGAGGCTCTCGTCGGAGTTGGCGACCACCCGCAGGGCGGTGCGAACCTCGACGCTGACCTGCCGGAGGGCCGCCTCGAGCTGCGTGCGCGCCTCCGCCTCACTGGCCTGTCGCTCCTTGCGGATCCCGTAGCGCAGGCCGCCGTCATAGAACGGAATCGAGAGCACCACGGTGGCCTGCCAGCCCTTTCCAGGCGCGAGCGGGGTCTGGGTCTGACGAAAGGCCTGGGCCTGCGCCAGCAGGGTGGGCGCGTAGTAGACCCAGTCGTCGTGAAGGAGGTTCTGGGTGGCGGCGCGCCGGGCCTCGAGCGCGCGCACGTCGGTGCGGCGGGCCCGCGCCTCCTCCAGCCCTGGGCTTTCGGCGAGAGGAGCGGTCAGGTTCACGTCGTCGCTGGCATCCACCAGGCTCTCCTCGGACAGCAGGATGGCGAGCGCGCTCTGGGCGCGCACCAGCGCGGTCTCGGCGTTCTTGAGCTGCGCCTCGTCCGTGCGCAGCTCCTGCTCGGCGCGCGCGTCGTCGACCCCGTTGCCGAGGCCGATCCCGAGCCGGGTGTGGGCGTAGTCGTAGTGCGCGCGGGCGTTGTCGCGGGCCCGGGCCGCCACCTCCACCTGCCGGTGCTGGAGCAGCACCGTGAGGTAGGCGCGCCCGACGGCGCTCGCCAGCTGGCGGCGCACGTCGGCCTCCGTCGCGCTGACGATCCGCTGGTTGTCGCCGGCGTGCCAGTCGTTGGCCCAGGCGGTTGGTGCCACGATGGGCACCACCAGCTGGAGGTTGCCGTTCCACTGATCGGCCGGGGTGGTGACCATACCCCCGAAGGTGCGCGCCGAGTCGAGCCGGGTGTAGCTGCCGTTGCCCGAGAAGACCGGCAACCACCCGGCGCGCGCCTCCCGCACCAGGGCGTCGGCCCGATCGATCTCGAGCGCGGCGACCACGGCGGATGGGTTGCGGCTGCGCGCCCGATCGAGCGCCTGTTGCCAGGACACGCGCACGACAGCGGGGCCCACCGCCTCGCCGCCATCCGGGACCGCGGCGGCGGACCCGCCGGTCGAAGCGCCCGTGGATCGAGCGCCCTCCGGCGCGCCGCCGCCGCCGGGCTCCGGGGACGCCGCACCCACCGTCCCAGCCCCGAGCGTCGATACCAGCGCGCTCACGAACGGGACGATCCGCGCGCGCGCAGACCACCGGCGCCTCGGCCGTTGCCGCATCTCTACTCGGCTCCCGAGAGGCGCGCGGCGGAAGGCGATCCGGGGAGGCCGCCGGGCTTGGCAGCGGCCGCGCTCTTCTCCTCGGCGGCCGCCCGGCTCTTCTCCTCGGCCGAGGCGTGGTCGGTGTCCCGGTGGCCGCCCAGCCGCTCGATGAACACGAACAGGGCCGGCACGAAGAAGATCCCGAGCAGCGTCGCGGCGGTCATCCCCGCCACCACCGTGGTCCCGAGCATGCGCCGGGCCGACGCGCCGGCGCCGCTCGCCACCCACAGCGGGAGGCAGCCGAGGATGAACGCGAAGGACGTCATCAAGATCGGGCGGAGCCGCAGGCGCGCGCCCTCCAGCGCCGCGTCGACCAGCGGACGTCCCTGCCCCAGCCGATCCTTGGCGAACTCCACGATCAGGATCGCGTTCTTGGCGGTGAGGCCCACCAGCATGACGAGACCGATCTGTGCGTAGACGTTGCTGTCGAAGTGCCGCGACAGGAGGCCGAGGTAGGCTCCGAGCACCGCCACCGGGGTGCTGAGGAGCACGCTGAAGGGAAGGGACCAGCTCTCGTAGAGGGCCGCGAGGATCAGGAAGACGAAGATCAGCGACAGCGCGAGCACCTTCACGGTCCCCCCCTGGGAGATTTTCTCCTGATAAGAGAGGGCGTTCCAGGCGTAGCCCATCCCGGCCGGGAGGGTCTCGGCCGCCACCTGCTCGAGCACCGCGATGGCCTGGCCGGAGCTGTAGCCGGGGGCGGCCGCCCCGATCACCTCGGCCGAGCGGTAGAGGTTGAAGCGCACGGTGTACTCCGGCCCGGCGCTGGTGCGCACGTGCACCAGCGAGGCGAGGGGGACCATCTCCCCCTTGAGGTTCCGCACGTAGAAGGCCTGCAGATCGTCGGGGTTGCGGCGGGCCTCCGGGGCGGCCTGCACGAAGACCTTCCACTGGCGCGAGTAGCGCGTGAAGTCGTTCACGTAGGCGCCTCCCAGGAAGGCCTGCAAGGTGGCGTAGACATCCGCGATGGGGACGCCCTGCTTCAGGGCCTTCTCCTTGTCGACCTCGGCGAAGAGCTGAGGAACCGAGGGAGAGAAGTTGGGGATGACGTTCTGGAGCTCGGGGCGCTTGCGGGCCGCGTCCACGAAGCGCTTGACGTTCTGGGCCAGGGACTCGACGCTGCCACCCGCGCGATCTTGCAAGAAGAGGCTGAAGCCCCCGGCCGCGCTGATGCCGGGGATGGCCGGTGGCGCCAGGGCGAAGACCCGCGCCTCGGGGATGCGCGCGAACTCCGCGTTCAGCTTGCCGAGGATGGCCCGGGCGGTGAGGTCGGGGCGGTCGCGCTCCTTCCAGGGGCGAAAGCCCATGAACCCCGTGCCCACGTAGCTGGCGGCCGAACCGGTGAAGAAGCTGTACCCCGCCACGGTGTTGTAGGTCCGCACCCCCTCGGTGCGCCCGAGGATCTCCTCCACCTTCTTGAAGACGGCCCGGGTGCGCTGCAGGGACGCCGCGTCCGGCAGCTGCACGCCGATGATCGCGTAGCCGTTGTCCTCCTCGGGCACGAAGCCGGAGGGCAGCTTGCCGCCGAGCACCCCGGCCAGGGCCGCCACCCCGCCGAGGAGCCCGAGCGGGATGACGAGCTTGCGGATCAGGCGCGCGTTGGTGTGCACGTAGCCGCGGGTGACGCGGTCGAAGAGCCGGTTGAAGGCCGCGCCGGCTCGCCCGAAGGGACCGCGCGGGGGCTGCCGCGGTCGGAGCAGCATGGCCGCCAGCGCCGGGCTGAGGGTGAGGGCGTTGAAGGCCGAGATCAGCACCGACACCGCGATGGTGAGCGCGAACTGCTGGTAGAGGCGACCGGTGATGCCGGCCATGAAGGCCACGGGGATGAACACCGCCGCCAGGATCAGGGCGATGCCCACCACGGGGGCGGTCACCTCGGACATGGCCTGATAGGTCGCGTCGCGCGGCGACATGCCCTCCTCGATGTGGTGCTCGACCGCCTCGACCACCACGATGGCGTCGTCGACCACCAGGCCGATGGCCAGCACCAGCGCGAAGAGGGAGAGCGTGTTGATGGAGAAACCCAGGAAGGGGAAGACCGCGAAGACCCCCACCAGGGAGACCGGCACCGTGAGCAGCGGGATCAGGGTGGCGCGCCAGCTCTGCAGGAAGACGAAGACCACCAGCACCACGAGGCCGATGGCCTCGAGCAGGGTGATGAGGATCTCCTCGATTCCCGCCTTGACCGGGGCCGTGGTGTCGAGCGACACCTGGTAGTCCATCCCGGGCGGGAAGCGCTTCTTGAGGTCTTCCATGGCGGCCCGCACCGAGGCCGCCACGTCGAGCGCGTTCGAGCCTGGCAGCTGGAAGGCCGCGATCACCCCGGCCGGCTTGCCGTTGAAGGAGCCGACCTGGTTGTAGTTGAGCGAGCCCATCTCGAGGGTGGCGACGTCGCGCACCCGCACCAGCGACCCATCCGGGTTCTCGCGCACGATGACCTCGCCGAACTCCTCCGGCGTGACCAGCCGACCTTGCGCCCGCACGGTGTAGGTGAACTGCTGCCCCGGCAAGGTCGGCTCCGCCCCCACCTGGCCGGCCGGGTTCACCACGTTCTGCGCGCGGATGGCGTTCTCGATGTCGGTCACCGTCAGGGACAGGCTGGCCAGCTTGTCGGGCTTGAGCCAGACGCGCATCGCGTAGTCCGAGGCGCCGAGGTTGCGGATGTCGCCAACCCCGCGGATGCGCAGCAGGGCGTCGTTGACGTTGATGGTGGCGTAGTTGGTCAGGAAGGAGGCGTCATAGCGCCCGTCGGGCGAGTAGAGCGACACCACGATCAGCGGGAAGGCCAGCGACTTCTTGATGGTGACGCCGTAGTTCTTGACGTCCTGGGGGAGGAAGGTCTGGGCCTGGGAGAAGCGGTTCTGGACCAGCACGTTGTCGATGTCGATGTTGGTGCCGACGTCGAAGGTGACCCGCTGGTTCATGGTCCCGTCGTTGGCGTTGGTCGACTGGATGTAGAGCATGTTGTCCACACCGTTGACCTGTTGCTCGATGGGCGTGGCGACCGACTGCTCGATGGTGACCGCGTCGGCCCCGGTGAAGGTGGTGCTGAGGTTGATCTGGGGCGGAATGATCTGCGGGAACTGCGCGATCGGCAGCCCGAGGAGCGAGACGGCGCCGATCAGCACCGTGAGGATGGCGATGACCATCGCCACGATCGGCCTGCGAATGAAGAATGCGGAGATCATGCTGGGAGGGGGAGCCGTGTCAAAGGTCGGTCGGTGTGGGGGATCAGCGCGGGGGGGGAGGGCTCTGTGGGGTGACCGCGAGCGGCTGCGGGTTGACCGTGGCACCGTCGCTGACCTTCTGGACGCCCTCCGTGACCACCTCGTCCCCCGCGCTCACGCCGGACGCCACGATCCGCAGCGGCCCGGCCGACGGTCCCACCTCGACCTTGCGCAGCGCGACCTTGTGCGCCCGATCCACCACCGCCAGTGAATAGGTGCCCTGAACCTGGATCAGCGCCTTCTCCGGGACCACCAGGGCGTTGCGGCCCGCCTCGCGCCGGCGCATGCGTACGCGCCCGAACTGCCCCGGTCGCAGCAGGTTCCCCGGGTTCGGGAACAGCGCCTGCAGCTGGATGGTCCCGGTGGTGGCGTCCACCTGGCGGTTGGCCGCGACGATCACGCCCCGATGCGGATAGGTGCTCCCGTCGGACAGGAGCAGCTCGAGCGCCTCGTCGTCCACCGCCCCGCCGGCCTCCATGCCAGCGAACTGCTTCTGGGCCCAGCCGAGATCGCGACCATCGAGACGCTTCAAGCGATCGGCGGCCTTCACGTAGTCGGTCTCGCTCATGGGAAAGTTCACGCGGATGGGATCCACCCGCGACACCACGGTGAGCAGGGTGGGTCCATCCTGACCGACCAGGTTCCCGACCCGCACCTGGGCCAGGCCGGCCACGCCCGACACCGGCGAGCGGATCGCGGTGTAGGAGAGGTTCAGCCGGGCCTGCTCGAGCTGGGCGGTGGCGGCGTGCACCTGGTCCTCGGCGTCCCGGGAGGCGGCCTCGGCGTCCTCGACCTCCTGCTGGCTCACGACCTTCGACGCGCCGAGCTCCTGCCGGCGCGCGAGCTGGGCGCGGGCGTGAATCCGCGCGGTCTCGGCCCGCGCCAGGGCCGCCTTGGCCGAATCGACGGCGATCTGGAACTCGGACGGATCGATCGAGAAGAGCAGCTGGCCTTCCTTGACGGTCGCGCCGTCCTTGTAGCGCTGGGCCAGCAGGATGCCGCGGACGCGCGCGCGGATGTCGGCGTTCACGTAGCCGTCGAGGCTGCCGAGGGCCTCGATGAAGAGGGGGACGTCCTGGCGCACCACCCGGGTGGTCTGCACCGAGGGCGGCGGTGGCGGCGCCGAGCTCTTGGCCTTGCTCTCGCTGCAGCCCAGGCTCCCGGCGCCGATGAGCAGGCTCGCGCAGAGCAGGCGGTGAGACAACCGGGCCATGGGCACGGCAGAGCCCGGGGTTGGCACCGGGGGTTCGTCCGCGGAGGGGCGGCTTGGCATTGGCCTCCATCTAGCGTGGCGAAGCGGGCCACACAACCCCGATCGTCGACGGAGCGAGTCGCTCGCGCCTCGAGCCGCGGTTGTTTCTACCGAGTAACACCGAGGTTGCCGGAGCCGGCGCGCTACGGGACCGACGCACCGGGCCCACGCTCCACCAGCCGCTGGCGAACTTCGGTCAGCTTGGCCTCGAGTCGGGCAGCGCCATTCGGGCCGACCCGCAGGAGGATCTTCTGACCGGCGCTCAAAGCCTCCAGCGCCGGATCGGCGAACACGTAGAGCGCATGCGCGTCCTCGCCGGCGGCGGCTCCCGCGCTGGCCGCCGTCCCGGGCAAGGCCACCTTCTTGACCGCGATGGGACCCGCCGGCTCCGGGGTCGCGAGCAGCTGATCGATCACCTCCACCAGGCGATCGTTGAAGTACCGGCCCGGGTAACCCAGCTCCTCGTAGGCGCGCTGAAGCAGCGGATAGAAGTGGCGGTACAGGGACACCGCGCGCTCGGTGTCGATCGCCTCCGCGAGGCGGACGAAGGGCGTGTACCGCTCGGCGTTCCCGGCGGCGATGGTCGCATTCTCGGCGGCGGGCGTGGCCAGGAAGCGCCCCGGCGTGCGTCGCACCGGCCACAGCTCGGCGGCGGCGTTGTCGGTCGCGAGGTTCTCGACGGTGGCCACGAAGTGGCGCGCGAAGTCGTCGAGGACCAGGAACCGGGTGAGCGCCTTGTTTCCGAGCAACGCCGACAGCGCCGCGGCGAATGCCCCGTCGGAGCTGTCGAGGGCGGGCAGCGGCCCCCCGACGAGATCCCGGCCCCCGAGGGGATGCCGAACGGCGGGCGCAGCCGGCGCGGGGGCCGGGGGAGGCGCAGGGACCGGCGCCACCTGCGGGCGCGGGCTGGCGTTCGAGGCCACGGGAGCCGCCGGGATGGGAGCTGGATGCCGGAGCCAAAAAAAGGCGCCCCCAAGGGCCGCCACGGCCAGAATCACCACGACGATTCGAGCGGTTGGATTCATGAGAGAAGCGGTTCAGATTGGCCGAGGCGCGGGCAATGGTCAATCGAGAGGCCGTTCCGGGCCCTGTTCCCGTCCTCGCCCTCGTCCTCGACCTCGTCCTCGTCTCAGTCCTCGTCCTCGTTCCCCGTCCGGGGGGCGGTACTCAGCCACCTGCGCCACCCGCGCCTGCCGCGCCAGCCGCGCCAGCCGCGCCACCCGCGCCTGCCGCGCCACCTGCGCCTGCCGCGCCACCTGCGCCTGCCGCGCCACCTCCACCACCCGCGCCTCCTCCACCTCCCGCCCCTGCCGTTCCACCGGCGTCCCCGGTCGTCTCGCTCGCGGACGCATCGTGGCCCTGGGCGTCACCCGGGATTCCGCCATCGCTCGGGCCCTGGGTGGCCGGGCATCCCGCGGGGTCCCAGGTCCATTGAAACTGACTGAAGCCGGCGCAGGCACCCGGATCGCTCACGCAGTACCCACCGCCTCCCACGCTGCACCACCCGCACCCGAGGATGGGCGTGCAGCTGCCGCAGGTCGCCGCCTGCTGGCACCCGGTCGGAGGTGGTGTGGCCCGGTATCGGCGCGAGCCGTAGGTCGAGTCCCAGCAACCTGTCTGCGCGGAGACCACCAACAACCAGAAGATCGCCATGATCGAGGATCGCCTCATATCTCGAGAGTCTAACGCCCCGGCGTGTGGACGGTAGTGACGCGCACCCCGCACGGCGCCGTGGGTCGTGTCGCCGACGGCCTCCGGCGTGACGCGACGAAAGATCCCCGAGGAGGTTCGATCTCGCTGGTCGCGCCTCGCGCACCTTCACATTTGGAAACACGGATTTTCTTCAGGGAATCGCCCCGGAAATTGCTCAAATCTGCAAACTCACGCTCGCTCCGGTTGTGATACAACCTCCGGTGCCAAAAGCGGGCCTCCCCCGGGAGTCTCGCCGGCGGTTGAGGTGGCGCGGCGGGAGGAGCAGGGAGCCTCGACGGATCTCTTCTCCTTTCCGTCCGGCCAGAGCGCTCCAACTAGCATGCACACGATCGTACAAGGAGGATTTCATTGCCCAAACTTAAGAAGACGCCGAGCAAGGCCGAGTTCATCCGCGCGCAGTCGGCGGATCTCCCCGCCGCGGAGGTGGTCAAGAAGGCCAAGGAGGCCGGGATCGTCATCAACGAGCAGCGGGTGTACGCGATTCGATCGGCGGCGCGAAAGAAGGAGCTGCGTCCGGCCCGTTCCACGCGCGCCCTCCGTCTGGCGGCGGGCTCGGTGACTCTGGCCCGTGGTGGTCGCTCGTCCGACCACGCGTCGGAGCAGTTCGTGACGCTGGTGGCGGCCATCGGGCTGGTCCGAGCCGAGCAGCTGTTCGCCGACCTCAAGAGCCGGCTCAGCGCCATCGGCCGGGTCTGAGTACCCGCATCGGTCGAGCCGGAAGTGGGCACGCGGTGGGGTCCCGGCCCCCCGCGAGCTCCCGGGCAGGCGCGGTGCGCGTCGCCTGTCGTTGTCTTCTCTTGTTGTCTTCTCTTGTTGTCTTCTTGGCTGGTCGGGTTTAATCGTTCACACCACCATGGCGCGCAACGCGACGACGACCTCACCTCCCTCTGCGTCCTCTTCTTCCTCGACGCGGCCCCGACGTCCCACCTCCGCACCCGGTGATCTGGCCGGCGCCGCAGAGATGACCAAGCGAATCGCGGAGAACCTGCGCGATCGCCGGCGGGCGCTCGGGCTCTCCCTCGACGACCTGGCGCGCTCGTCCGGCGTCAGCCGGGCGGCCCTCTCGCAGATCGAGACCTGCAAGACCAATCCCTCGTTGAACGTGCTCTGGCGGGTGGCGGTGGGGCTCGGGATCCCCATCTTCGATCTCATCGGCCAGGGGCGGGATGCCGCCTCCCTGCTGAGGCGCACCGAGGGCGACCTGCTCCGCTCACCGGACGGGAAGTTCGAGAGCCGGCCGCTGACCCGGGCGGGGGCCGGACCCGGGGTCGAGGTGTACGAGCTGCGCCTGGCGGGGCACGCGAGCCACTCCTCCGAGCCCCACGGGGTCGGGACGCGCGAGCTGATCGTGGTGCTGGGCGGCTCCCTGCGCATGACGGTCGGCCCCGAGAGCTACCTGCTCGGGCTCGGCGATTCGCTGGTGTTCGCGGCGGATCAGGCCCACGTGTACGAGAATCCGGGGACCTCCGAAGGTCGCTATCACAACGTCATCGTCTACCGACGCTGACCTCGCCCGACCGCTCCTCAGGTCCGGCGGTGGCGTGTTTCGGGGGAGGCGTCCTCGGCGCGCCGCCATTCGATCAGCTTCTTGGCGACCAGGGTCGCGAAGGCCAGCAGCGTCAGGATGGAGGCCACGGCGAACGCTCCCACCAGGTTGTACTCGTTGTAGAGGATCTCCACGTGCAGGGGGAGCGTGTTGGTGAGGCCGCGGATGTGCCCGGAGACCACCGAGACCGCGCCGAACTCGCCCATGGCGCGCGCGTTACAGAGCACCACGCCGTAGAGGAGCCCCCACTTGATCTTCGGCAGGGTCACGTGCAGCAGGATCTGCCAGCCGCTCGCCCCCAGGGTCAAGGCGGCCTCCTCCTCGTCGCTGCCGACCTCTTGCATGACCGGCAGCACCTCGCGCGCCACGAAGGGAAAGGTCACGAAGGTGGTGGCGAGGATGATCCCCGGCACGGCGAAGATCACGTGGATGTCGTGCGCCTCGAGCCAGGGACCGAGGAGCCCGCGCGCCCCGAGCAGCAGCACGAAGATCAGGCCCGAGATGACCGGCGACACGCTGAACGGCAGATCGATGAGGGTGGTGAGGGCGGTCTTGCCCGGAAAACGGTAGCGCGCGATGAGCCAGGCCGCTGCCACACCGAACACCAGGTTCAGGGGCACGGCGACCGCCGCCGTCAGCAGGGTGAGCCGCAGGGCCGCCAGGGCGTCGGGCTGGGTGATGGCCTCCCAGTACGCACCCGGCCCGGCGCGCAGGGCCTCGACGAAAACCGACGAGATGGGCAGGGCCACGAAGAGGCCGAGGAATCCGCAGGCCGCGAAGATCAGGCAGCCTCGGGTGAGGCGGCTGTCGGCGTCGGCCCGGGCCGCCCGGCCGCCGCGCCGGCCAGGCTGCGCCGGGCCTGGCGCCGGGGCGGAGGCAGAGGCGGACGCGTTGGCAGAGGCGATCGCCGCGAGGCTGGTCATCCGGTCACCGGCCGCACTAGCTGCGGCCCTTGCGGGTCATTGCGGCCTGCAGGCCGTTGATCACCAGCAGGAGACTGAACGAGGCGATCAGCATGACGAGGGCGATGGCGGTCGCTCCCGCATAGTCGTACTGCTCGAGCTTGGTGAGGATGAGCAGCGGGACGATCTCGGTGCGCATCGGCATGTTCCCCGAGATAAACACGATCGAGCCGTACTCACCAAGCCCGCGGGCGAAGGCCAGCGCGAATCCGGTCAGGGCGGGCGGGATCAGGGTCGGCAAGATCACGTGGGCGATGGTCTGAAAGCGCGTCGCGCCGAGGGTGGCGGCCGCCTCCTCGATCTGCGGGTCGAGATCCCGCAAGATCGGCTCCACCGTCCGCACCACGAAGGGTAACCCGACGAACAGCATGGCCAGGGTCACGCCAGCCGGAGAGTACGCGACGTGGATCCCGAGCGGCGCCAGCACCCGGCCGACCCAGCCGTTGTCGGCGTACAGCGCCGTCAGGGCGATGCCCGCCACCGCGGTGGGCAAGGCAAACGGCAGGTCGACCAGCGCATCCGCCAGGTCCTTGCCCGGGAACCGGTACCGCACCAGCACCCAGGCGATGATCAACCCGAACACGGCGTTGGCGACGGCCGCCACCAGCGCGGCCCCGAAGGTCAGACGGTACGCGGCGAGGGCCCGCGGCGAGGCCACCGCGGCCACGAGCTCGTCCCAGCTGAGGGTGCTGCTCTTGACGACCAGCCCGGCGAGCGGGATGAGCACCAGCAGGCTGAGGTAGACGAGCGTGTAGCCGAGCGACAGCCCGAAGCCCGGCAGCACGCCAGCCCGGGCCCGCCACCCCGGTCGACTGGAGCGCGCGGGCGCCAAGCCCGACGCGCCGGGCGCCCCAGAAGTCGCCGGCACCCTGCCCATTTCGGGAGCCACGCCTCAGGAGCCGGGCTGGTAGATCTTGTCGAACAGGCCCCCGTCGGCGAAGTGCGCCTTGTGGGCCGCCTGCCAGCCTCCGAAGCGCTCGTCGACCGAGAAGAGCTCCAGCTTCGGGAACTCGGGGTGACGACCGAGGATGGCGGGGCTGGTCGGGCGGTAGTGGTGCTTGGCCCCCAGTTCCTGGCCCTCGTCGCTGTACAGGAACTTGAGGTAGGCCTCCGCCGCCGGCCGCGTGTTGTGCTTGTCCACGTTGCGGTCCACCACCGCCACGGGCGGCTCGGCCAGGATGCTGACCTTGGGGTAGACGACGTCGAACTTGTCCTTGCCCATCTCGTTGACGAGCAAGGCCGCCTCGTTCTCCCAGGCCAGGAGCACGTGCCCGATGGCTCGCTGCGCGAAGGTCACGGTCGAGCCGCGGGCTCCGGAGTCGAGCACCGGGACGTTCTTGTACAGGGCCTTGACGTACCCTTCCACCTTGGCGCGGTCCCCGCCATACTTCTTCTCTGCCCAGCCCCAGGCGGCAAGGTAGGCCCAGCGACCTCCCCCCGAGGTCTTGGGATTCGAGGTCACGACGATGGTGCCGGGCTTGGCCAGGTCCTCCCAGTCGTGAATCTGTCGTGGATTTCCCTTGCGGACCACGAACACCACAGTGGAGGTGTAGGGCGTCGAGTGGTTGGGCAGGCGGGTGGCCCAGGTCGCGGGGAGTCGCTTCGACTTCTCGGCGATGGCGTCGATGTCGTAGGCCAGGGCCAGGGTCACCACATCCGCCTCCAGGCCGTCGATGACGGCCCGCGCCTGCTTGCCCGAGCCCCCGTGTGACTGGCTGATGTCCACGGTCTGCCCGCTCTGCTTCTTCCATTGCTCGGCGAAGGTCTTGTTGACGTCCTGGTAGAGCTCGCGCGTCGGGTCATAGGACACGTTGAGGAGCTTGACCTGCGCGTGGGCCACCGAGGCGTGGCTCGCGGAGGCCAGGGAGACGAGCGAGGTCAGCCCGAGCGCGAGCACCTTGATGCGGACGCGTCCGGTCGGGGGCCTGCGCGTGGAAGCGCAGGTGCATGTGGATGTGGATGTGCACGCGCGATGGATCGAGCGAGATATCGAGGCGGTCATGTGTGTTTCTCCGGAAGCAGCGTGAGCAGCGTCAACAGCAAGGACGGATTGCGGACTCTATAGACGACATTTGGGGGGATGTCTAGTAAAGCGGACAGGACGTCAGGGCATCACGACGCGCCGCTTTCGGCCCCCCGCGGGGGTGGCCACGGCGAGCGCTCCCGCTGTGAATTCCGACCCAGCCGGAGCTGGACCGGGCGCATAAACTTCCGTGCGGGATCTGACGAGAGTGGACGAGTCACGAGGAACGTCAGACAATATCAGGGCCCGGGGGTCGCAATGCAATCAGTGTTCGGGGTCGATGGCTCGAGCTCGCATCCGTCGCGCGCCAGTTCGCAAAATTCGTCGAGCGCCAGCTCGCAAGCTTTGTCGAGCGCCAGCTCGCAACGCTCGTGGGCTGCCAGGCTGGCGCTGGCCCTGGCGGTGACCTTGGCGTCGGGCGTGGGATGCGGGTCGAAGAGCGAGACCGCCGTCGTTGGTGTCTCGGGCGGCTCGGGCGGCAAGGCCGCGACCGGAACGGGCGGCGCGAGCGGCGGCGCGAGCGGCAACAAGTCCGGAAGCGGCGGAGCCGTCGTGGCCACCAGCGGTGGCATGTCCGGGAGCACGGGGGGCAACAGCGGTGGGGCTGGCCGTGGCCCCGGCACGGGCGGGGCCATGGCGGCCTCGGGCGGCGCAAGTGGCAACCCGGGCGGAATGAGCCCCATGGTGGGACCATGCCGGATCTTCCCGGCCGACAATCCCTGGAACCGAGACGTCTCCGCCGATCCGACCAGGCCGGACAGCGCGACCTACATCGCCAAGATGCTCCCCACCCGCGGGCTCCACCCGGACTGGGGCACCGTCACGGATCTCTACGGCATCCCCTTCACGACCGGGACGGGGGCCACCCCGCAGCCCATCACCTGGACCGAGTCGTACGGCAGTACCGAGAGCGATCGATTGCCCTGCGCGACGGGCGGGAACCTGTTTTGCTATCCGATTCCGCTCACCGCCCCGATCGAGGGCGGACCGGGTGCGCCGACCGATTCGGATCGCCATGTCCTCTACCTCGACACCGCCGGAGCCCCCGACAACTGCACGCTCTACGAGCTGTACGCGGCCATGAACCCGACCGGGAGCACTGGAAGCGCTGGCTGGAGAGCCTCGAACGGGGCCATCTTCCACCTCGGCAGCAATGACCTCCGCACGGCGGGCTGGACCTCGGCCGATGCCGCCGGCTTGCCGATCCTGCCGGGCCTGGTGCGCCTCGACGAGGTCAAGGCGGGCGCCATCCGTCACGCCATTCGCTTCACCATGAACAACTCGTACCAGGGCTACATCCACCCCGCGGTCCACGCCGCCGGCTCGTCGGACGCGACCTTGCCACCGATGGGGTTGCGGCTCCGCCTCAAGGCCACCTACGACACCAGCGGCGCCTCCGGCGCGACCCTGGTGATCCTGACGGCCATGAAGAAGTACGGGATCATCCTGGCCGACAACGGGAGCGACTGGTACATCACCGGCGAGTCCAACGAGGGCTGGGCCCCGATCATGGACGGCATCGTGTCCGGCCTGTCGAAGGTCAAGGGCAGTGACTTCGAGGTCGTCAACAGTGGCGACATCCTGAAGGACGGGCTCTAGGAGGCCGGGCGTCAGCTCCAGATGGAGCGGAGCTTGGCGGCCACGTCGACCCGGAAGGGCGGGGTGACCGATGCAGGCGTCGCCAGGCTGGAGGACACTGGCGCGCTGCAGGCGAACCGGGGCAGGACGCTGTCGGTGAGGAAGCGGGAGCGGGGCGTCAGCACATGGCGGTCCCCGGCCCGCGACTGCTGGCGGACGAAGAACCTCAGCGGATGGATGAGCTCGAGGGTGTTCTTGGCCCGGGTCATGGCCACGTACAGCAGGCGCCGCTCCTCCTCGATCTCCTCCGTGGTCCCGGTGGCGAGATCCGAGGGCAGGCAACCGTCGGCGACGTTGAGGACGAACACGGTGTCCCACTCCTGCCCCTTGGCGGAGTGGATGGTGGAGAGGATGAGGTAATCCTCGTCGAGGTGGGGAGCCCCCGCCTCCATCCCCGTGAGATCGGGCGGGTCGAGGATCAGCTCGGAGAGGAAACGCTCGCGGCTCGGGGATGCATCGGCCAGCCGCTCGAGCTCGAGGAGATCGCCGAGCCGGGTGCGGGCGTTGTCGTACCGGGCCTCGAGGTAGGGCTCGTACCACCGGCGCACGAGCCCGAGCTGCCCGACCCAGGGCGTGAGCCGGTCGTGAAGCCGGGTCACGAGCGCGATCAGCCGCGGCCAGTCCGCCCGGGCCGCGGGCGGGGGCTGAAGGGAGGCGAGGGCCTCCGAAGGCGGGCAGAGGCCGTGGTGGGTGGTGTGGAGAGGAGCCGAGCCTGTCCCGCCGAGGCTCTCGGCGACCTTCTCCGCGACCTTGGGCCCCACGCCCGGGAGGAGCTGCAGGGTGCGGAAGATCGCCAGCGTGTCCCTGGGGTTCTCGGCCCACCGCAGGCACGCGAGCGCGTCCTTGACGTGCGCCGATTCGAGGAACCGCAGCCCGCCGAACTTGACGTAGGGGAGGTTGCGGCGGCCGAGCTCGAGCTCGAGGGCGTCGCTGTGGTGGGACGACCGGAACAGCACCGCCTGCTGCTTCAGCGGGATGCCTGCCTCGCGCTGCTCGAGGATGCGGTCGGCGACCCAGGTGACCTGCGCATCCTCGTCGGCCACCGTCACGAGGCCAGGCGGTGCGCCGGCTCCCCGCGCGGAAAACAGATCCTTGGTGAAGCGCTCACGCGCGAGCCCGATGACCGCGTTGCTGGCGTCGAGGATGGAGGGCGTCGAGCGGTAGTTTTGCTCGAGGGTGAGCACCGCGGCGGCGGGCGCGTACTGCGCCGGGAAGTCGAGGATGTTGCGCACGGTGGCGCCGCGAAACGAATAGATCGCCTGGGCGTCGTCGCCGACCACCGTCACGCCGCGTCCACTCGGGCGGAGGCGGCGGAGGATCTCCGCCTGGATGGCGTTGGTGTCCTGGTACTCGTCGACCAGGACGTGATCGAAGAGGCGCTCGAGGCACGCCGGCGCCTCCACCATCAGGTGCAGCCAGTAGACCAGCAGATCGTCGTAGTCCAGCACTTGACGGGCGAGCTTGGCTTCGGTGTAGGCACCGAACAGCCGGCGCAGCGCCTCCTCCCATTCGAGGAAGAAGGGGAAGGCGCGCTCGAGGCAGGCCCGCAAGGGCGCCCGGGTGTTCATGACCATGGAGTAGATGGCGAGGCAGGTCCCCTTGCGCGGGAAGCGACGCCGGCTCTCCGCGAGCGCGAGCTGCTGTCGAAGGCGATCGAGCAGATCGGCGGAGTCCTCGCGATCGAGGAGGGTGAAGGCCGGATCGAGCCCCAGCGCCTCGGCGTGCTGGCGCAGCAGGCGATTGGCGACCGCGTGGAAGGTCCCCGCCCACGCCAGGCTCTCCGGCGCCCGCGGGCCGGCCCCCGAATGCCACGACGTTGCGAGCAAGTGCCCCACCCGGCGGACCATCTCGGCGGCCGCCCGCCGGGTGAAGGTGAGGAGCAGGATGCGGCGCGGATCGGCCCCCCGGCGGACCAGGGTGGCCACCCGGTGCGCGAGGGTCTGGGTCTTCCCCGAGCCGGCACCGGCGATGATCAGCAGTGGCCCATCGCCGAAGTCGACCGCCCGCTGCTGCGCCGGATTGAGCACGGCCCCAGGCACCTCGGAGGCTGCCGTCTCGACACTGGACATCCTTTCATCCTATCCAGATGTTCAGCCAAGGCAAGCAAACCCTCTTGCCCGTCCTGGTCCCCGCTCCCCGTTCCGTGGACGAGGCGGACCCTACTGGCAATCGAGGAAGGTGATGTCGTCGATCCAGAGGTCGTACGTGAGTCCAGTCCCGATCGACCAGTCGATGGAGATGAGCTTGCCGGGCAAGACCGCCGGCGGTCGCGGGCTGCCCCAGCCTTCCTCCTGCTTGACGTTCGCGAAGAGGATCTTGTACTCCTGCCACTCGGTGGTGAGCTCCAGATCCTTGCCGAAGTGGTTCCAGCAGAACTTGCAGACCCCGCCGTCCTGGTGGGTGTTGATGTCGCCGATCTTGAAGCGGACGTTACGGGTCGAATCGGCCCCGATCTTGGCCTTGAACGAGATGCCGGCATAGCGCTCGGCATCGTAGGGCCCGTGGGTCGAGAGGTTCACGCCCACGCCCGCGCCCCACGCGCCTTCGCCGCTGGCCGTGTGCCCCCACACGTGCATGGCGCGGGACGATCCCCCGGCGCCGCCGGGGGACGGCCCGAGCACCTTCGGCTCGACCGTCGAGCCCTTGTCGTCCTTCTTGGTCCACCAGTAGCCGTCGCGTCCGGACAGCGGCGTCAGCTGGTTGTTGCGATCCTCGAAGTCGTCGAGATCCCCGTCGTCGGCCGGGCGCGTGAGGCCACCGGCGCAGACCTTGACGCCGGCTCGGGCCAGCACGGTCGCGCTGATCGGAGGAGACCCCGCGCTGGCCTTGGAGCTCGCCTTCACGCGGGGGCGGGAGACCCCGATGCATCCGACGGTGGCGAGCGCGAGGAGCAGCGTCGCGGACAGGGCCGCGCGCGCGCGCGCAGCCGTGGCCGTCGTGGTCGTCGTCGTCATCGTGGTCATCGTGGTCATCTTGCGCTTGCGCTCGGTCGTGCTCGAACCTCGACAGGACATGACGGAGAGCTCCTCACCACCACATGGTGGCAGACAGCGAGAGCATGCTGGTGTCGGGCACCACCGTCACGTCTGGTCGCGGTGGAGAGCCCGTTCGCACCGTGGTCAGGGAGCCGTCGAACCAGCGCGAATACTGCAGCACGAGCTGGTTGGTCGCCAGCCAGTGGCTGCGCAGGATCACCCGCGGCGACAGCACCGCGAAGGAGGTGTCGGCGTGATCGACGTCGGGGGCGACGTTGTCGTAGCGGGCGGAGACCGCCAGCCAGGAGAGCAGGCTGTAGGTCCCCTCGGCGCCGAACTTGCGCATGGTGACGTTGTCGAACCGGCTGTCCCCGCTCGCCACGTGGGTCTGCATGCCAAAGAGGCTGAGGTAGATGTCCGGGCCATCCCCGGTGAACGGCTCGGGATAGCTGACGAGGCGCCCGAGGCTGAGATCGTACTGTCCGCCCACCGTCGTGAGGGTGCCGTTCCCGTAGGCCCGATCCCCGAGGTAGTTGTCCATCAGCCCCGGGCCGCCGCGGGTGTTGAGGACGCTGATGATCCGGCTCACCGTGCGGGCGTTGTCTCCGACCGCCCGCGCGTAGGCGAGGTAGAGGTGCCCGAAGCGCCCGAGCGTGAGGCGCAGATCCGCGGCCGAGATCTCGAGCAACCCGTCCGGCGCGAGCGCCCCGGCCCGGTCGTCGCGGCTGAACGCGCGGATGTAGTGCCCGGCGAGGGTGCCCCAGGTCTTGTAGCCGACCCCGAGGTGCCCGTGGGCCACGAAGGTCGCGCCGGTCCCGGGGTCGGCATAGTCGTTCCACAGATCCGGGATCACGCTCGAGCCGGCCTGGTTCCCCTGGCCCATGAACCCCTCCTCGGCCAGCAGCGTGAAGCTCCCGAGGACGGCCTTGGCGGACACCTGCTCCCCGACCCCGCGCACCCGGGCGATGAGCGGCGTTCCGTAGCGACCCTCGTCGTACTCGCCGCCCGCGCCGTAGCGGCTCGAGAACGCGCCCACCAGGATCGACACCCGCAGGCGCGGATCGTCGATGGGTGGCAGGAAGCTGACGAACAGATCGGTGATCCCCTGCTGCGAGACCGGCTCGATGAACGAGGTGGAGGCGTTGGCCTGCCGGGCGACGATGCTGACGTTGCCCTGCACGATGCTGTTGCCCTCGGAGAAGTTCAGCTGGGCATAGGTGGTGGGCACCACCCCGGTGTGCGAGAAGGTCTCGAGATCGTCGGGCACCACCGGCGGTGAATGCCAGGTGCTGCTGGACTGTCCGGGCAGTGGCATCGGGCGGGTGCCGAAGCTGACATTGAGCGGCGCCACCAGGATGCCGTGGTAGTCGAAGCGCCAGTCGCCCTCGTCGGTCGAGCGCTGGCTGAACGACGCCGGGACGATGCCGCCCGGGATGCCGCCCACCTGGGGCGCCGAGGGATCGAGGCTCATGGTGGGATCGAGGCCGAGGGTCACGCGGTCCTCGGGCAGCGGGGCGGCCGCGGTCTGCGCGCGGGCCGCGCGGGGGGCCACCCCCACGGCCAGGACGACCGCCGCGGTGACGACCGAGACGGTCGAGACGAATCCGAGGTGGACCGCCGGAGCGAACCGTCGCGCGGCGCGTGCGCGCCGGCGGTGGCGGTGGCGATCGACCGGGCGGTCGGCTGGTGCGCGCTTCATGTTCGCTCCACTTCGTTCGGCGGATGATGCCATCTTCGCTCTCACCACCACATGCTCACGTTGAGTGACAACAGTTGATCGTCGATCCGATCGGGCGCCAGGTTCGCGCTGGCCTCGGGGTGGCTGTCGGGCCCGTAGAACCACCGGGCATACAGCAGGGTCACGGATTCGCGGCTCTGCCAGTCGGTCTTGAAGACCAGCCGGGCGGCGACCACGTGGAAGGTCTCTCCGGAGTCCCTCGAGTTCGGCACCACCCGATCTCCGCGTACGCCCGCGCTGAGGTAAGGCAGGAACTTGTACAGCACGTCGAGCCCGTACTTGTGCCGGACCCGGTTGAAGGGCTCGAAGCCGGTGGTGCTCTTGGCGATCACCAGGCCGGTGTTGATGAGGATGTCCGGACCGTCTCCATAGAAGGAGCGGGGCTGGGCCACGATGGTTCCGAGGCTGACCGTGTAGTTGAGGGCGGCCACCGCCAGGGTTCCAGTCCCGAGCGTGCTGTCGTCCCACCAGCGGTGGGTGAGGCGCTCGCCGTCGCCGCCGTAGGTGGCCATCCCGCGCAGCAGGATGACGTCGTGGCCGCTGACGTAGGAGCCGGCGGCGCCGAAGAAGCCGTACACGGGGTGGTTGAGGGTGAAGTCGGCGCCGACCACCGTGATGCGACCGTCGCGCAGCTTGCTCTCGTCGATGCCGCGGGTGGTGGGATCGTCGGCGAGCGCCTGGGCCCGATCGTCCTGCGACCAGTTGGTCATGTAGTGCAGGCCGGCGCGCATGGTGCTCACCCCCTTGTGGATGAGCCCGAGGTGGGCGTGGTGGGTGAAGGAGGCCGGGATGAGGGGGTTGTCTCCCCCGTTGCCGCCGCTCGGGACCACCAGGCTCGGGACGTGGCCGTTGCGGTTACCCATGATGCCGTGCTCGACGGCCAAGGTGTAGCCGTGGCCGAGGCTGTACTCCCCCTGCAGCCACTCGCCGGTGCCATAGGCGTTTCCGACGATGTTGTTCTGATAGATGCCGAGGCCGTACTGGGAGAGCGAGCCGTATGACGTATAGAAGTACCCGGCGGTGAGGTGCAGGTGCAGCGCGCCGATGGGGGGCGCGTCGAACACGATCATCGCGTTGTTGATGAAGTACTGGCTGCCGATCTGGTAGTAGGTGGAGGGCTGGCTCGGGTTCCAGGTGTTGATCGACACGAAGGTGCGGAGGGTGTCGTTTCCGTATTGCAGGTTGAGGGCCGCCCAGTTTCCGGGGACGGTCCCGGTGCCCACGAACGACGCGTACTCGTCGATGGTCTGCGGGGTGATGTGAAAGACCGTCCTGGCCTGCCCGGGCTGGGGATCGGGTCGGGTGTTGGTGCTGGCTTGCAGCGAGGCGTTCAGGAAGCCGTTCCACTTGAACGTCCACTCCGAGGAAGGCTTGGCGACCCCGAAGGGCAGCAGCATGTCGCCGGGAAAACCCGCCAGCTGCGGCGCGTAGGGCGAGAGGCTGAGGGCCTTGGCCCGCCGGTACCCGGGGATGTAGGAGGCGGCATCGATGGAGTCCGCGACATGCGCGGCCGGCGCGGTCGCCTCCGCGGCGAGGGGGGTGGCGGCCGGCGCACCGCCCGTCGGCGTCGGCGTCGCCGCGGGCGTGGTTCCGGGCGCAGGGTGGTCGTTCGCACCCAGGATTGGCGAGCCGCCCGAGGGCGACCGGGGCGCGGTCTCGGCCAGCACCGCCCGCGCGAACTCCGGCTCCTCCGCGGGGGTGCTCACCCGCGGATCGTTCACCACCCAGGCTGGGACCGCCGGCGCGAGCGGGCCGGCCACCGCGAGGCCTCGGTCGATCGTGCTGGCGGTCAGCGTGGTGATGAGCACGGCCGCCGCCGCCACGGGGAGCCTGGCCGGGTGCGCGATGGGTTCCGGCGCCACCGTCGAGGACGCGCACCGGGACGACCAGGGCCGATGTCGGACGAGAGGCACGAGGGGCGACCCTTTTACTCGAATGCCCCTTGCTGGCTCAAGTGCGGTGATAGTTTCGTCGCTGCATGCAGACTTCTCCCGCTCGATCCCGACCTCTCGGTGCGCTCGTCGCGGTCGGCTCGTGTGCGGGGTTCGTGGTCGGCCTGGCGGATGGCGCGCGGGCGGGGGTGGCGGTCGGGGCGGACGCCACGGGAGTGGCCTGCGCGGCCCTGCTGGCGGCCTCCACCGATGCGCTTCTGGCGCTGCCGGTCTTCGGATGCATCGCCGCGCTCGTCTTCGTGCTCCGAGTGTTCCGGCTGTCCACCCGTCGGCCGCGCCGCTCGGTCGAGGTGGCGGTGGCCGTGGTGTTTGGGCTCGGGGCCGGGCTGGCGGCGTTCGCGGCCCTGATGGTGACCGAGGCCCGCCGCAATCGTCTCCTCGCCACCGGCATCGTGGCCGGCGCCGCCATCGGGGTCGCGGCGTTCGGGGCCTGCGCGACACCGACCCTGGCGCGGGCCCTGTCGCGGCTGGCCCCGCGGAGGCGTGATCGTCGCGCCCCCGATCCCGATCCCGGGACCGCGGACGCCCCGGCACCGCCGGTCCGGGGGGCGTCGGGCACGCCATCCGCCGTGCGCGCGATCGCGCTGGTGGTGGTCGCCACCCTCGCTGGAGCCGGCGTGCAGGTGGTGGCCTCGCAGGTTCGCCTGCCGGTGCGGGCCGCGCGGGCCTGGCCCGCGGTCCTCGGCCTCGCCGTGCTCTGCATGATCTCGCCCGCTGCCCTGCTCTGGGCGAGCCGTCTGCCTGGCCGCCGGCTCTCGGCGCACCCGGGTCGCCTGGTGCGCATCGCCGCGGCGGTGGGGGTGGCCTGGGCGCTCGGGGTCGCGGCCTTCGTCCGGGCGAGCTGGGAGCATGCGCTGCGCTTCTTGCCCTGGACGCACGTGGGGGTGGCGGCGGCCATCCTGCTTCTGACCTGGCTCGCGCTCCTGCCGCGCGCCGCCCGCGTCCTCGTGCCGGATTGGCCGCCCAGGCGGTGGTGGAGCGCGCTCGGCCCCTGGCTCGTCGCGTGCGCCCTGGTCACCCTGGCCACGAGCGAGCTCGAGCCGGCGCGCAAGGCCATCTTCGCGCGCGCCGGGCTGGCGGGGCCGACCTTGCTCGCGGCGCGGGCGGGGCTCGATCGCGACGGGGACGGCTACGCCCGGTGGCTCGGCGGCGGGGATTGCGACGACGGCGACAGCACGATTCACCCCGGGGTGCTCGACGATCCCGACGACGGCATCGATCAGGACTGCGACGGTGAGGACGCCCACGCCGGGTCGCTGCCCTCCGCCCGCATGGCCCCCGTCCCCGAGGCGGTCCCGCGCGCGCTCAACTTGCTCCTCATCACCATCGACACGTTGCGGGCCGACCACCTCGGCTGCTACGGCTACCCGCGCCCCACCTCGCCCGCGCTCGATCGCCTGGCGGCCGAGGGGAGCCTGTTCGTCAACGGCTGGGCCCACGCCCCATCCACCCGCTACTCGATGCCCGCCATCGCCACCGGGCGCTGGCCCTCGGCGATCGCGTGGGACGAGTCGATCTGGTGGCCGCGCATCGAGCCCGGGGTGCGCACCCTCGGCGAGGCCATGAAGTCCGCCGGATACGTCACGGCGGCCTTCTACAGCTTCGACTACTTCGCCCTGGCAGACCACCGCGGGTTCGAGCGGGGCATCGACTTTTATCGCGCGGACCGGGCGGTGCTGCATCGGTCGGTGAACGGCCCGATGGAGTCCCGCGGGTCATCGTCGCGGGAGATGGCCGATGACGCGATCGCGTTCTTCGAGGCCCACCGCGGCGAGAAGGTCTTCCTCTGGGTCCACTTCTACGATCCGCACCTGTCCTACGAGCCCCACGCCGAGGTGCCATCCTTCGGCTCGTCGCGGGTCGATCTCTACGACGGCGAGATCCGCTTCACCGATCTGCACGTCGGCCGCTTGCTCGGCCGCCTGCGCGAGCTCGGGCTGTGGGAGCGCACGGCGGTGGTGGTCACCGGGGATCACGGCGAGGGGTTCGGCGAGCACGGTGTCACCGAGCACGGGTTCGATCTGTACGCCGCGCAGACCAAGGTGCCGCTCATCGTGCGCGTCCCGGGCTTGCCCGCGCGGCGGGTGGAACGCCCCGCCGGTCACGTGGATCTCGCGCCGACGCTGCTCAACCTCGCGCGGGGCGCTCCGGAGCCGAGCTTCCTCGGGCGGTCGCTCTTGCCCGAGCTGTCCGGGGCGAGCCGGGCTTCGCCAGCCGATCCCGGTTCCGATCCCGATCCCACCGTGGCCAGCCAGGAGCCCGCCGTGTTCCAGGAGGTGACGTCGGAGCGAGGGAAGAAGCGCGCGCTCGTGACCCGCGATCTTCACCTCATCTGGAACTGGACGCCCGATAACACCACCGAGTGCTACGACCGCCGGACCGATCCCGGTGAGCTGCACGACCTGTGGGGCCGGCGCTCGGCCGCGCCCTGTCGCCTGCTCAAGGCCACGCTCGGGCGCCTGGTCTCGGTCCTGGCGGTCCCGCCCGAGCTCGGGGCCAAGCTCGCGCGCGGCGTGTTCGCCCCGGGGTTCGCGCTGGCGGCGCCGCAGGTCGCCCTCGATGCGCGCGTGGGATCGGGCGTGCGCGTGCTCGGCTACACCGCGAGCCCGCTCCGGGTGCATCCGGGAGAGGCGGTTCATGTCCAGCTTCAGCTCGAGTGTCTCGCGCCAGTTCCCTCCGGGTGGCGGGCCTTCTTCCATCTGCGCTCGCTCGGGACCCCGGGTTTCTTCCGCAACCTCGATCACGTCCCGGTCGAGGGGACGATGCCCTTCGAGCGGTGGAGGCCAGGGTTCCGGTTCGTCGATCGCTTCGAGGTGGTGCTCCCCGAGGGCGCTCCGCCGGGGCGATACGGGCTGTTCTTCGGGATGTTCCGGGGGACGGAGCGGATGCCGGTGACACCGGCGGCGGCGTCCGACGGTGCGGGCGCGGTGCGGATCCTCGAGCTCGAGCTTCTGTAGAGCGCCCGCGGTCCTGGTGCGACTCGCGGAAATCGTCCGGGGGCCCGGCAGTTGCGTTAGGCTGCGGGCGCTCGTGAGCGCAGATGCGACGACGACAGGGATCGGGACACCCCAGGGGGGCGGGCTGTCGTCGTTCGCGAGCCCGGCCCGGGCCGGTCGCAGGCTGGATCCCTGCCTCCCTGCCTGGCTCGCCATGCTGGGCGTGGCCGGCATCGCGGTGCTGGCCATCGTCGAGACGGTCGCGGCGTTGCTGGCACCCGGACGGGCGCCCACCGACGCGGACTGGCGCGCCGCCGCGGCGGCCGTGCGGGCCGAGTTCCGCGTCGGCGACTTGATCGTGGCGGCCCCCGCCTGGGCCGACCCGCTCTTGCGCCTCCATCTCGGCGATCTGATCCCCATCCCGGTCGCGGCGCGGATGGACGATGCGCGCTACGGACGCGTGTGGGAGATCGGGCAAAGGGGCGCGCACGTGGTGGGGCCCGGCGTCGACACGACGGCCGCTGGGACGCCCCCGCGAATCGCCGTCGAGGCGCGCTTCGGCGCGCTCACCGTGCGCCGCATCGAGCGGCCCGCGGCCGAGGTCACCTTCGATTTCCTCGAGCGCTGGACCGAGGCCACGGTCACCGAGGTGACCTCCGGCCGGTCCGGCGGCGCCGCGCCTTGTCCCTGGCTCGGTGATCGCTTCGCCTGTCCAGGCGGAGGCCCCACGGTTCACCGCGAGCTCGTCGAGGTGGACACGCGCATCCGGCGGGCGCTGCTGGCGCCGCCACCCCACGCGCCGGGCGGCCGCCTGATCGTGGCGTTCCCCGCGGTCCCCCTCGGGCGGGAGCTGGTGGTCGCGGCGGGTCTGCACGACGTGTGGGCCCGCAAGCTCGCCACCGGCCAGGCGCGCCTCGAGGTGTTCGTGGGCGACGTGCGCGTCGGCGACGTCGAGATCGGCAATCGCAGCGGCTGGCGGCTGCTGACGTTCGACACGAGCCGCCTGGCGGTCACCGACCCGGTCGTGTTCCCGGCCTTGGCCCCGGCTTTGGCCGGGAACGCGAGCCGGCCCCCGGCGACGCTCCCCGTGCGCTTCGAGATCTCCTCGACCCGGCCCGAGCTGCGCCACCTGGCCTTCGCCGCGGAGGCCCGTCGCTGAGGTGGCCGTCCTGTCGAGCCTGCCCGGCCCGTCCGGAACAACCGACCAAGCGCCCGCGCACCGTTCCGGACGCTGGCTCGAGCGCCGGTTCGCGCGCCGGCCCGCGCGCCTCGGCGCGGCGGCGCGGGCCAACGTCTGGGGCGTGCTCCTCGCGCTCGGCGTGGTCGCCGCGCTCCTCGCCAGCGAGGGGAGCGAAGGATTTGGCCGCGACGAGGCCCAGTACATGCGGGCCGGCGAGCGCTACTGGGGCTGGTTCGAGGAGCTCGGCCGGAACCTCGGCGACGGTCGGCCGGGCGCCTCGTTCAGCGCCGCGAACATCGATCACTACTGGAGCGACAACGCGCCCGATCACCCGGTGGTCATGAAGATCCTCTACGGTCTGTCGTGGCGGGCCTTTCACCGCTGCACCTGCATGGGACCTGCACGCTGGCTGCACCCGATCCCCGTGCGCGGGCGCCACCGCACGCTGCCGCTCTTCCTCCGCGAATCGACCGCCTTCCGGTTTCCCGCGATCCTCATGTCGGGGCTCCTCGCCTGGCTGGTGTTTGCCTTTGCCCGCCGCTTCGTGCCGACGCCGGCCGCGCTCGCCGGGGCGGTCCTGGCCATCGCCCAGCCGCATTACTTCTTTCACGCCCCGATCGCCTGCTTCGATGCCCCCATCACCACCATGGCGTTCGCGGTGGGCTTCGCGTACTGGAAGTCCCTGTCCTCGCCGCGCTGGGGATGGCTGACCGGCCTCGTCTTCGGGGTGGCCCTCGGGGTCAAGCACAACGCCTGGTTGATGCCGATCTTTCTTTTCGGGCACCACCTGTGGATGCGCCGTGGGGATCTGCTGCGGCTGCGCCTGCCGCCGGTGCCGCTCGCCTTCGTGTCGATGGCGCTGCTCGGCCCGGCGGTGTTCTTCCTGCACTGGCCCTGGCTGTGGCATCACCCGATCGATCGCGCGCGCACCTACGTGAATCGCCACCTGCAGCACGAGCACTACAACTTCGAATACCTCGGGAGGAACTGGAACCTGCCGCCCACCGACCTCGATCTGAAGCTCCTCCGCGTCACCTTCCCGGTGGTGTCGACCGCCCTCACGGTCCCGGTCACCACCCTCGCGCTGGCAGCGATCGGCGCGGCGGTGCTGGCCCGCCGCAAGCGGTCCCGGCGCCACCAGGGTCCGGGGGCGCTCGAGGCCCAGCCGGGGGTCGCTGCGCGGGCGCCTGGCGACTGGCGACGGCCGGGCGCCGGGGTCGATCCCGCGCTCGGGGCGTTCCTGGCGGTGCAGACCCTCGGACCCCTGGCGGTCCTCAGCCTCCCGTCGACCCCGATCTTCGGGGGCGTGAAGCACTTCATGCCGGCCATGCCCTACCTGGCGGTGCTGGCGGCGATCGGGCTCGCAGCGCTCGGCGCGCAGGCGCTGCGCGGGGCGCGCCAGCTCCGGGCCGGCGCTGGCACGCTGCGGGCGCTGCCGGTGGGCCTGGCGGTGCTGGTGACGCTGCCGGGGATCGCCGAGACTCGCCGCTCCTTGCCCGATGGGCTCTCGCACTACAACCTGCTCGCGGGCGGCTTCGCCGGCGGGGCCTCGCTGGGCATGAACCGGCAGTTCTGGGCCTACTGCGTGCTGCCGATGCTGGGCTGGGTGAACGCCCGCGGCCCCGAGAACCAGCGCATGTACTGGCACGACGTCCTCGGCGACGCGCTCTCCATGTACAAGCGCGAGGGCCGGCTCGCGATGTCGGTGGGTGACACGGGGTTCGGCGAGCCCGGCGTCGAGGCCTCGGCGATGGGGCTCATCGTGTACGAGAAGCACTGGGCCCTGTACGAGAAGTTCGTGTGGGAGCACTACGGCACCTTGCGCCCGACCTACGTGCGCACCCGCGAGGGGGTTCCCCTCGTGACCGCTTACGAGCGTCCGCGATGACACTCCGCGATCGGCGCGAGGAGAGCGGGAGGCTCGTGGCGGGCCTGTCGAGGCTGCTGACCCAGCGCCGGGGCCTGCTCGCGCTCTACCTGATCTTCGCGGCGGCCTACCTCGGCGCCTCCGGCGGGCGGCTGCGGCAGCATTCCTTCTACAATCACGACGTCTACCTGGCAGACGGGTGGTTGCATGGGCGGCTCGCGCTCGCCGGGCCCCCGCCGAACGAGAACGACTGGGCCAAGGTCGATGTGCTCACGCTGCGTGACGGCCGCACCGTGCGCGGCTGGTATGGCGGGCGGGGTGGGCCGCCCGATCGGTTCTATCCTCTGCGCGGGGGCGCGTTCACCGTGGCGGCGGGGGAGATCGTCGGGCGTCAGGAGATCCGCTACGTGTCGTTTCCTCCCTTGCCGGCGGTGCTCATGTTGCCCTTCGTGGCGGTGGCGGGCCTGGCGTTCAACGACGTGGTGTTCACCGCGCTGTGGGCGGCGGGCAACCCGGTGCTGCTCTTCCTGCTCCTGCGCTCGCTGGCGGCGCGGGGCTGGTCGCGGCGCACCCCGATCGACGACCTGTGGCTGACGCTGCTGTTCGGGGTGGGCTCGGTCTACTACTTCTGCGCGGTGGTCGGCGAGGTCTGGTTCACCGCGCACATGGTCGCCGTGACGGCCACCATCGGCTTCGCGTGGGCCGCCATCGACGCGCACCGTCCGAGGCTGGCGGGGCTCTTCGTCGGCGCGATGATCGCGACGCGCCCGCCGGCCCTCATGGCGGTGCTCTTCGTGCTGGAGGCGGCCCGGGTGAGTGGTCTCGTGACGCGGGTGCCCGTCGCCCCCAGCTTGGCGCCCGCCGCCCCGTCCGGGGAGACCGCGCCGCCGGCTCCGCTTGCGCCCCTGCCCGCGTCCATCCTTCGGCGCTGGGTGTGGACCACCGATCCCCGGGCCCTGCCGGCCTTCGCGCGGCGGCTCGCGGCGTTCGCCTGGCCCCTCGGCCTCGTGCTGCTCGTCCTAGGCGTGCACAACTGGGTCCGCTTCGAGAACCCGTTCGAGTTCGGGCACCGTTACCTGAACATCGGCTGGCAGGAGCGCATCCAGCGCTACGGGCTCCTCAACTATCACTTTCTCTCGCGCAACCTCACGGCCGCGCTGCTGCTCCTGCCGCGGATCCTCACCCGCTGGCCGTTCATCAAGATCAGCCAGCACGGCATGAGCCTGCTCGTCACCTCCCCTGCGCTCGCCTACACCGTGGCCCCGGCCGAGCGCAGCCGGCTGGCGCTGCCCCTGTGGCTCACCGTCCTCGCGGAGGCGCTCCCGTCGCTGCTGTACCAGAACTCGGGCTACATCCAGGTGGGCTACCGCTTCAGCCTGGACTACCTCGTGTTCCTGGTCCTGCTGATCGCGCTGGGCGGTCGCCCGCTGTCGCGGCTGTTCAAGCTGCTCGTGCTGTGCTCGATCCCCGTGAACCTCTTCCTGGCGGTGATCTTCGATCGCTACCCGGAGTTCACCTACGACGACAGCTTCTTCCCCCACGGATTCAACTGACCCGCGAATCGTCCCCCCCCGTCAAACCCGTGATCGCGATCGTGGCCGTGTTCGTGATCGACCCTCCTTACCGACGGCCGCCGCGGAATGCTCCACCCGGACTTCGCAGGCTCCCGCTCGGCGCGAAGCCGCGTGGCGCCGGTCCCGGGGCACGGGGGGCACCCGATGCGGAGGCAGGGCGGACCGGCGCGGCCGTCGCCGGGAGGGTCGTCGTCCCGCTGGTCGGGCGCGCTTGCCGGATCGGGGCCACCCCGACCGAACCCGCCGAGGCGGTCCAGGTCGGGCTCGCCGCGTACCCGTGGCCGAGGGGCGGCGCGGTCCGGTAGCCTCCGCTGCGATAGAACTGCCCCCGCCCGTAGTAGCGCGGGTAGTAGGCCCGGTAGTAGGCGGAGTAGTAGGGCCAGTAGGTCCAGAAGAACGGATCGTAGACCCCGTGCCAGGTGTACCAGGGCCCGACCACGGCGAACTGTGACGACCACGGCGCCCACACGTGGGCGTGGCCGCCGATCATGAAGCACCAGCCACCTCCGTAGGTGGCGAGGATGGGATGGGCGCCGTAGTAGCTGTAGGTGGGGCCCCCGTAGCCGAAGTCGTGCGGATCTGCGATGAAGTAGTAACAGCCGTCCTCGTAGGCGAAGAGGCGCAGATCCACCGGCGGATACGAGCGCACGTGCCGTCCCTCCGTCGGATCCCAGGTCTCTCCCGGGCTCACGCGCGGGTCAGCCGGATGCGGCCCCACGTAGCAGTAGCCGCCATACGACGAGGGGTAGGGGGCGCCTTCGACTCCGGGAGGAACGGGCAGCTGGTCGGCCGGCCCCGCGGCCCCCAGGGTCGGTCCCTCCGGGTCGAAATCCTGACCGTTCGCGTTCGCGGCGGAGGCCTGGAGCTCACCCGCCTGGTCGGCGGGAGGTGGCGGCGGGAAGGTCTGGCTCTGGGCCGAGGCTCGCCCCTCTGCACAGACCAACGCCAGCACTCCGGCCGCGATCGCCAGGCACCCAAATCCGCGCTGGTGGAGCTTGTACATGGCGGCCTGATCGAGTGAAGCAAGCCCCAAGCCACCGGACCAGTCCGCGTCCCGGCGAAGGGTATGGGGAAACCTCGCCCCTCAGGCCGGGGGCCGTGCGCTGGGTTCACACTTCGACATGAAGTCGTCGATTCAGGGATACGGTCTTCGACGTGGCCGGCGTCACCTCGAGTGGCGCCGCGCATCAGCCGTCATCGATGTTCCGGCAACCGGCCGTGTCCCGGCAATCGGCAGCTGTCGGGGGTGCATCGACCGGTCAGCCGCAAGCGATTGCGCGCGAACACCCGGTAGACCCAGTCGAGGAACGGCGCGATCACGGGGGCCCGTGACCAGGACACCAGCCGCGTGAAACCGAGCACGCCATAGAGACGGCGAAAGACCTCGACGCCCTCGACCATGGTCCCATCCGGGAGACGACCGTGGATGCGGTCCATCAGGTCGAGGAGGCTGCGTCCGGTGACCGCCGGCGCGTCGAAGCCGGCGGCGGCGATGTCCGTGAAGCGAAGCTGGCCGCGTCGATCGCGCCGGCGCAGGAAGGCGATCTCGCGCTTGCAGAGCGGACAGTCCCCGTCGAAGAAGACCTCGAAGCGGCTCGCCCCCTCGGAGGAATCAACCACGTGCGTCGCGGAGGTGAGCATCACGCTATTGAGATGCCGGTGCTCCCGATCCGTGCCGATCTTCGTGCGTATTCCGATCCGGGCCCTGTGCCCGTCCTCGTCCTCGTCCTCGTCCTCGTCGACGAGGACGGGGCTCGGCAGAGCTTCAGAGGCCCTTGGTGCGTCTGCTAGGGTACCTCTCCGTCGTGGCCGCTTCCTTTTCCCATTCCCATCCACCCGTCGCGCCCCTGTCGGGACCCGGCGCGGGCCGCTCCGGCAAGCCGGCGGTCGGGTTTGGCGCGCGCGCCCGCGCCAGCGCGGCGCACTCCGCCCGCGCGCTCGGCCTCGTGTGGAAGTCGGCGCCGGGCGGGGTGGTGGCCCTCGGGGTGTTCACGGTGGCGAGCGCCGCCCTGCCGCCCTTCGTGGCCTATGTGGGCAAGATGATCATCGACGCGGTGATCGCCGCCCACGCCGCGCCGGTGGGCCCCGCCCGCGCCGTCGCGACCGCGGCCGCCCTGCGCTGGGTGATCATCGAGCTCGGCGCGGTGGTGGCCATGTCGGGCTTCGAGCGCGTCCTCGGGCTCATCCGCCAGCTCGTGGGACTGCGGCTCGGCATCGATCTCAACCTGCGCATCCTCGAGAAGTCCCGCGAGCTCGAGCTGCGCCACTTCGAGGACCCCGAGTTCTACGACAAGCTCACCCGCGCCCGTCGCGAGGCCTCCACCCGGCCGCTGTCGTTGATCCAGAGCAACTTCCAGGTCCTGCGGCACGGGCTCACCCTCGGCGGCTACATCGCCCTCCTGGTCGGGTTCTCTGGCTGGATGGCGCTGGCGGTGCTGCTCGCGACGGTGCCGGCCTTCATCTCGGAGGCGCGCTTCTCGGGCGCGGCCTTTCGGCTGCGCAACTGGCGCTCGCCCGATTCGCGGCGGCTCACCTACCTCGAATACGTCCTGGCGAACGACGAGCACGCCAAGGAGGTCAAGCTGTTCGGGCTCGGGCCGTTGCTGCTCGAACGTTACCGGACCCTCGCCGAGTCGTTCTTCGCCGACGACAAGCGCCTCGCGGTCCGACGCGGGTTGTGGGGCTACGGGCTGTCCCTCCTCAGCACCGGGATGTTCTACGGCTGCTATGGCTTGATCGTGGCGGCCACCGTCCGGGGACGCCTGTCGCTGGGTGAGATGACGCTCTATCTCGTGGCCTTCCGCCAGGGCCAGCAGAGCTTCCAGTCGATCCTGTCGGCGCTCGGGGGCATGTACGAGGACACCCTCTACATGTCGAACCTCTTCGACTACTTCGCGATCCCCACCACCAGGGCGGCGATGGCGGCCGCGGCGCCCCCCGCCGCGGTGGAGCCGACGCAGACCGCGAACGCGACGGCTCTGCGCCCCGCGAGCGCGCTCCGGGATGCGACCGCGGCCGCCCACGCCGCCCCCACCTCCGCCCACCTTCCGGTCACGGCCACCACCGAGCTCGGGGTGCGCTTCGAGGCCGTCGGGTTTCGCTACCCGGGTCAAAAGGGGGACCCCGGCTCCGCGACGGGCGCCAAGGCCGAGCGCCGCGCTGGCGCCGATCCGGGCGCCGACGGCGCCGGTGCCAGCGCCTGGGCGCTCCGGGGGGTGAGCGTGTTCATCCCGCGCGGACAGAGCCTGGCGCTCGTCGGGGGCAACGGCGCCGGCAAGACCACGTTCATCAAGCTCCTCACCCGGCTCTACGCGCCCACCGAGGGGCGCATCCTGCTCGACGGGAAGGACCTGCGCGACTGGGACGAGACCGCGCTGCACCAGCGCATCGGCGTGATCTTCCAGGACTTCAACCAGTACCAGCTGGCGGCTCGCGAGAACATCGCCTTCGGCAGCGTCGATCACCTCGACGATGAGCCGCGGGTGGCCCGCGCGGTCGAGCAGGGTGGGGCGCGGGAGCTCGTGGCCGGGCTCGCCGCTGGTCTCGACACCCAGCTCGGCCGCTGGTTCACCGCCGGGGTGGAGCTGTCGGGGGGGCAGTGGCAGAAGATCGCGCTTGCGCGGGCCTTCATGCGCGACGAGGCGGACATCTTGATCCTCGACGAGCCCACCGCAGCCCTCGACGCCGAGGCGGAGCACGCCGTCTTCCAGCGCTTTCGAGCCCTCGCGGCCGGGCGTACCACCATCCTCATCTCGCACCGCTTTCCGACCGTGCGCATGGCCGATCGCATCCTGGTGCTCGAGGGGGGCCGGGTGATCGAGGACGGGAGCCACGCCGAGTTGCTGGCCCACGGCGCCCGTTACGCCCACCTGTTTGGCCTGCAGGCCGCCGGCTACCAGTGAGGCCCCGCGCCTAAGAGCCCCCGAGGGCGTCCAGGTCGGACGGTCGGTTGAGGTTGGTGAAGGCCACCCCGCCCGGCGCCAGTCGGGCGAGCTCCGGCCCTTCCAGATAGTCGGGGTCGAGCGCCTGCACGAAGGCGTGCAGGGCGCGGCCCCCCGCCGCCAGGAAGCTCGCGAGCGGCCCGGTCGCCGTGCGCGCGTAGCGGGCGCACAGCGGCTCGACCCCGGTGCCGTGGCGGGGAACGAGCGAGCGACCGGCGGGGTGATCGCGCAGCCGGCGGAGCAACGCCGCCGACAGGAAGGGCATGTCTCCCGCCACGCACACCAGCGCGTCGACACCGTCCGGCAGCCACGCGAGCCCGGCCTCGAGGCCGAAAATCGGTCCGGTGTCCGGTGCGGTGTCCGGTCCCGTGTCGGGTCCGGGCCGGTCGGCGACCACTGGCAAGCCGAGGGCCAGGAGCTCCGCGGCGACCGGTCCCTTGGCCCCCACCACGAGGGCGATGCGCGCGAAGAGTGGCCCGGCCACCGCCAGCTGCCGGTCGATGATCCGCGTTCCCTCGACCGCGAGCAGCGGCTTGCACACCCCACCCATCCGGACCCCGCGGCCTCCGACCAGGATCACCAGCCCGGTCGCAAGACCGCTCGCCTCCGCGCTCGCCGGCGCGGGGCTACCGGGCACGGCCCCGCAGGGCCGCCGCCACGATGTCTCGGGCCTCATCCTGGATGCGCCGCAGGTGCTCCGGGTCGCGGAAGCTCTCGGCGTAGATCTTGTATTTGTCCTCGGTTCCCGAGGGCCGCGCCGCGAACCACCCGTTCGCGGTGACCACCTTCAGCCCCCCGAGGGGCGCGGCGCCCTCCGGAGAGGCGGTGAGCTTTTCCAGGATCGGCTCGCCCGCCAGCTCGGAAGCGGGCACGTCGGAGGGCGCGAGCTTCTTGAGCGCGGTCTTCTCGGCCGGCGTGGCCGCCACATCGGTGCGCTCGTACACCGGGTTGCCGAGCGCGGCGGTCAGCTGGCGATAGAGGTCGCCGAGATCCTGCCCGGTTCGTGCGGTGATCTCGGCGGCGAGCAGGTTCATCACCAGCCCATCCTTGTCGGTGGTCCAGACGGCGCCGTCCCGGCGCAGGAACGAGGCCCCGGCGCTCTCCTCGCCGCCGAAGCCATAGCTTCCGTCGAGCAGGCCCGCCACGAAGTACTTGAAGCCCACCGGCACCTCGGCGACCCGGCGTCCCAGGCGGGCGGCCACCCGGTTGATGAGGCTGCTCGAGACCATGGTCTTGCCGACGGCGGCTCCGTTCGACCAGCCCGGCCGGTTGCGGAAGAGATAGTCGATCGCCACGCTCAGATAGTGGTTGGGGTTCATCAGCCCGGCCGCGGGCGTGACGATCCCGTGCCGATCGGCATCGGCGTCGTTGCCGAAGGCGATCGAGAAGCGATCCTTGAGCCCGATCAACCGGGCCATCGCGAAGGGTGATGAGCAATCCATGCGGATCTTGCCGTCTCCATCCACCGTCATGAAGCCGAAGGTGGGATCCACCACGTCGTTCACGACCTCGATGTCGATCCCGAAGCGCTCGGCGATCGGCTGCCAGTAAGCGATCCCCGCGCCTCCCATCGGGTCGCACCCGATCTTCAGCCCGGCGGCGTGGATGGCCGGCAGGTCGATCATGTTGGCGAGATCGTCCACGTACGGCGAGACGAAGTCGTAGGGCTGCACGCAGGCCGCGCGGCGCGCGCGCGCCAGCGGAATCCGCCGGATCCCTCGGTTGCCGATCGCCAGCAGCTCGTTGGCGCTGCGTTCGACCCAGCCCGTGACGTCGGAGTCCGCCGGACCGCCGTTCGGCGGGTTGTACTTGAATCCCCCGTCCTCGGGCGGATTGTGCGACGGGGTGATCACGATGCCGTCGGCCAGGTGGGTCGTGCGGCCGCGGTTGTAGCGGAGGATGGCATGGGAGAGCGCGGGGGTCGGCGTGTACCCGTCCTGGCTGTCCACCCGCGTCTCGACCCCGCTGGCTGCCAGCACCTCGAGCGCGCTGGCAAACGCCGGCTCGGACAGGGCGTGGGTGTCCTTGCCGAGAAAGAGCGGGCCGTCGATGCCGGCCTGGGCCCGGTAGGCGACGATGGCCTGGGTGATCGCCAGGATGTGCGCCTCCTGGAACGACCCGGTGAGCGACGAGCCGCGATGGCCCGAGGTCCCGAAGGCCACCCGCTCCGCCGGAACGGCGGGATCGGGCGTGGTGGTGAAATAGGACGTCACGAGGCGCGGGACGTTGACCAGCATGGAGCGGGGCGCGGGCAAACCGGCCAGGGGCGAGGGAGCGGCCGAGGACGAGGGCAAGGGCGATGGCAAGGGCTTGTCGGACACGAACGACCTCCGGGGAATATGGAACCGCCGCCCGTCGTGACGGCGCGAAACGAACGAAGCCTAGCACCGGGCTGGAGGGTCGGGCCTCGTCGGGGCCTCGGCTCAGGGGGCCCGAAGTCCGAAGTCGCAACTGCCAGCTCCCTCACGTACGCGCATCCGGTTGTCGTTCCCGGTCACGCGTACTAGATTGCGCGTCCCACGTGCAAGACTCCGTCTACGCCGCCGACGCCCGCCTTCAGGAGGACCACTGGTGGTACGTGGGCCGCCGGGCCCTCTTCGGTCGGGAGGTCCGGGCCCTCGACCTGCCACCCTCGGCGCCGGTCCTCGAGGTGGGGACCAGCGCCGGCACGAACCTGCGGCTCCTGCGTGACCTCGGCTTCGAGCACGTCACCGGCCTCGACTTCAGCGACGAGGCCATCCGCCTCTGCGCCGAGAAGGGGCTCGGGCGGGTCGAGAAGGGCGACATCACCGCCATGCCGTTCGCCGACGCGTCGTTCGCGCTGGTCATCGCCACCGACATCGTGGAGCACGTGGAGGACGATGCGCGCGCCCTGTCGGAGATCGCGCGGGTGCTCGCGCCGGGCGCGGCGGCGCTCCTCACCGTGCCGGCCTTCCCCTCGCTCTGGGGTCTGCAGGACGTGGTCTCGAGCCACAAGCGGCGCTATCGCATGGACACCTTCCTGTCGCGGGTGGCCGCCGCCGGTCTCACCGTCGAGCGGAGCTTTCACTTCAACTACCTCCTGTTCGGGCCGATCTGGGCGGCCCGTCAGCTCATGAAGCTCTGGAGCCACGACTTCCGGAGCGAGAGCGAGGTCAACACGCCGCTGATGAACCGCCTGCTCGGTGCGATCTTCCAGCTCGACGTGGCCACGGCGCCGAGGCTCGCCCCCCCGTTCGGTGTCTCGATCCTGGCCCTCGCCCGCAAGCCCGCGCCCGCCGCGGCTCCCACCCGTCGGTGATCCGTCGGTGACACACCGACGGGTAGGCAACCTGTTAGAGTTTCGGGCATGCTGCTCGCGTGCGCCCTGGCTGCGTCGACCTGGCTCTCCGCCCTGTTCCCGGCGCCACCCGCGGGATTCCGGCTGGCCGCCGAGCCGGCGCCCGATTCGATGGATCCGCTCGAGCTGCACTTCAGATCCATCGTGGTCGATACCCACGCCGACACCACCCAGCGCATCGTGTATCAGGGCGCCCACTTCTTCGAGGGCATCCCGTCGGGCCACCTCGACTACTCCAAGATGAAGCTCGGGGGCGTGGACGCCCAGTTCCTGTCGATCTTCGTGTTCCCGCGGCGCACCGCCCCCGCGGATTACTTCGCCGAGTCCATGCGCCAGATCGCGTCCATCGGGGCCATGGTGGATGCGAGCGGGGGCCGGCTGGCCCTGGCCCGCACCGCGCGTGACGTCGAGGCCAACGCGGCGCATGGAATTCCCTCGTTGCTGCTCGGGGTGGAGGGTGGACACACGCTCGGCGTGGGCTCGAAGTCCGAGCAGCTCGCCCACCTGCGCCAGCTGGCGGCCGCGGGGGTCCGGTACATGACCTTGACCTGGGCCAACTCCAACGACATCGGTGGCTCGAGCGGAGACGCCGGAGACGGCGATGGTCTCACCCCGCATGGTCGGGCCGTGCTCGCGCTCATGCAGCGACTCGGGGTGGTGGTCGATCTGTCGCACGCCTCGGATCCGCTGTTCTGGGACGCGATTCACCTGGTGAAGAAGCCGGTGCTCCTGTCCCACTCCTCCGCGCGCAGCCTGGCCAACGTCCCGCGCAACGTGAGCGATGCCATGCTGCGGGCGGTGGCCAAGAACGGGGGCGCGGTCTGCGTGAACTACAACCCCGCCTTCCTGGATTCGAGCTTCGCGCGGGCCCAGGCGCCGATCTGGGCCCGCTACCGGGATCTGCCGGTCGACGAATCCTGGCGCCACGTCCAGGAGGCCTCGCTCGAGCTGCCATCGGTTCCCCTGTCACGGCTGGTCGACCACATCGTGCACATGGTGGCGGTGGCGGGCGCCGATCACGTGTGCCTCGGCTCCGACTTCGACGGCATCCCGGTGACTCCGGCCGGCCTGGCCGACGCCAGTCAGCTCTCCGCGCTGACCGTCGAGCTCAAGAAGCGCGGGCTGTCCGCCTGGGAGATCCAGCGGATCCTCGGGCTCAACACCCTGCGGGTCCTCGAGGCCAATGAAGTCCACTGACCCGCCCGACCCGGGCGGTGGTCCCGCGGCCTCGACGCCCGATCGCGCGTGCGCCGAGCAGGCTCTCGCGGCGCTCTTCGAGATGCCCGCCACCGCGCCGCTCTCGGAGGTGGCTCGTCGGGTGGTGGCCTTGTCGGCCGAGCTGTTCGGGGCGCCGACCCGCCTCGAGCTCGACGCGGCGTCGCCGCACGCGGGCGCCCACGCGTTCACCCATCCCGAGACGGAGGCGGGGAAGGCCGCGCTCTCGCACGGGCCGGTCCTCGAGCTTCCCCTCGTGGCCCGGGGACGGGGCCTCGGACGACTGACCATCTCGACCGCTTCGCGGCCGCAGGAGGCTCGGGCAGAGCCGTGGCTCGGACCCTGGCTGCGGCAAGTGGCCTCGACGCTGGAGGCCTTCGAGCTCGAGGAGCGGATCGGCGCGCAAGAGTCGCGCCTCGGCGCGCAAGCGGAGCTCCTGCGCGCGCAAGAGTCGCGCCTCGGCGCGCAGGAGGAGCGGTTGCGCGCGCTCCCGGTCGGCGGCGGGCAGGTGATCCACGAACAGCTCCACGAATTCGTGGCACGCCTCGGCCACGACCTGCGCGCGCCGCTCGGCGCCGTGCTGATGTGGACCCACGTGGCGCGGGAGGCCGTGGGAGGCATCGAGCGCACGGCGGCGCTGGAGGCCATCGAGCTCGGGGCCCGCGAGCAGAACGCCGTCATCGCGGAGCTGGTGGATCTGGCCCGCGCCCAGGCGGGACGGCTGGTGCTGGCGCGCTCCCGCTTCGGGGTCCGCGAGATCGTCGAGGGCGCCCTGGAAGCCATCCGCGCGGACACCCGCAAGCGCGGCGGGCGAATCGACTGGGTGCGCGGCGGTCCGTCACAGCCCGAGGTCGAGGGAGATCTGCCGCGCCTGATTCGCTCGGTGGCGAACCTCGTGCTCCACGCCTTCCGGCTGTCCGAGCCCGGCTCCGCGGTCACCATCGTGACCACCCGCGAGCCCGGGTGGGCGCGTCTCGAGGTCCGGGCCGGATTCGAAGGGCTCACGCCGGCCGCCCTCGAACGTCACCTCGCCCGCTTCGACTTCGCGTCCTTCGATGGTGCCGCTGGCCTGGGTGGTGCCGCCGGCTTCGGGCTCGCCTATGCCCGCGAGATCGCCGAGCACCACGCGGCCACCCTCACCGCCGAGGTCTCCTCCTCATCCCCCCCCGAGCTCGCCCTGGTCCTCCGCCTCCCCATCACCGACTGACCGTCGCTCAACTTGCGACGAGGCCGTGGAGGGCGGCCAGGCGGATGAGCTCGCCGGTCGAGTGCACGCGCAGCTTCTTGTTGATGTGAGCCCGGTGCGTCTCGATGGTCTTGACGCTGAGCTTGAGCGTCTCCGCCATCGAGGTGTTGGTGTAGCCGCGCACGATGAGATCGAAGATGTCGCGCTCGCGGGGGGACAGGGTGGTGAGCGGATTCGTCGGGCTGCTGGTGTCTCCGGGCTTGCTCCCCGCGGTCGTCGTCGCCGCCAGCTCCTGCGGCAGTTGCGGAGCCACATAGGTCTCGCCACGGGCCACCGCCCGCACGGCATCCACGATGTCGTTCGGGAGTTGCTCCTTGAGCGCATAGCCCTTGGCGCCCGCCGTCAGCGCCTGCGAGACATAGAAGTGATTGCCGTGCATGGTCAGCATGAGCACGCGGGTCGCAGGTTCTCGCTTGAGGATCTCGCGCGCAGCCGCGATGCCGTCTCCGTCGGGCAAGGTGACGTCCGCGACGACCACCGCCGGCTTCAGGCGGTCCACCATCTCGAAGGCCTCGCGCCCGGTCGACGCCTCACCGATCACCGCCAGGTCGCTCGTTGTCTCGAGGACCGCCCGGAGGCCCTGTCGGAAAAGATGATGATCGTCCACCAGAAGGACGGTGATCCGAGGACTCTCGTCAGGTGCCATCGTGCGTAGCTTGCGCGAAACCACGCCGTGGGGCAAACGGCCGGACCGTCGCATTCGCTCGCGAACGCCGGGACCGACCGATGGGTGGGAGCCTCGACAGCGTCGTCGCACGGGTGAGCGCGTTGCAACTTTCTGAATTCCACATTTCGGTCAGATTGCGGGCACGACGGGCCATGCGATCAGTAGGCCCACTCCGCGCGGCACGGCAACATGGATTCGCCGGCCATCTCGTCGGCCTCCGCTTGGTCGCGCGGCGCGAGGACGCAGACCTCCGGCTTGAGGCCCGTGGCGTGCAGCCGGCAGCCGCGCGTCTCGAGCAGGAAGACACATCCGCGCCCTCGGACGGTGGTTCGATACAGCCGATCTCCCTCGTCGTCCTCGTAGGGCTCCGAGAAGTCGGAATCGATGGCGAGCCCCGCGTGCAGAAGGGCGCTGCGCTCCTTCGGCCAGACGTCGCATCCCGCGCTACAGCACTCTTCGCGACACGGATACGACATGCAGTCGGGCTGGAGGACCGGCAGCAGGATCGGCAACTTCAACAGCTCCCCCGCGACGGTCGAGCATCATCGATGTGGGCTGGCAAGGTGGGTCCTTGGAAAAAATGAAAACCCCGAGTCGAGATCGACCCGGGGTCTTCATGTCGTTCAACTGAAGGAGGTCGAGACTACTTCTTCTCTTCCTTCTTGTCGCCCTCGGCCGGGGCATCCGCCTTCTTGGCCTTCTTGGCCTTCTTCTCCTTCTTGGTGGTCTCGCCAGCCGGGGCAGCGCCCTCCTCGGCCTTGGCAACGGTCCACGAAGCGGGGAGGGCGAGGGCGAGGGCGATGAAGATGACGCGGGTGAGTTTCATGAATGTCTCCTGTTGGGGTTTGAAACCGAACCGCCTCTCGGCCGCTCGGCTCGCACCTGCCACGTGCACCTGTCATGCCATCGAACGCGTCGGCCGAGCCGAGAGGAATGTCCTGGTTTTCCGGGCCTTTCGGAGCAAACCCACCCGCCCACGTGCCGCGACGTGTGGCGGAATTGAAGACGGGCCTGGCAACCGTGTGGCAGTTCGCCTCACGCCCATCCAGAGCGCTACAGCGCGCAATCCGGGTCAGTCGAGAGGCCTGGGACCGCGGATGGGTGAAGAGTCTGTCGGAAATTCGGATGGTTTCGGGCGGACCGGCAGGCCAGCGAGTTCGAGGGCGACGAGCGGCCAGCGAATCGATCGGACATAGAGGAGCGTTCAGCGGCTCTCGGGTCGCGATCCCGCCCGCCCCGACCCGCACGCCCCCGATGCCCGCTGGCCCCACTCGAACTGGAACTCGAACACGCGCTCGCTGGCCCTCCGGATCCCCCCTGGAATCCGACAGACCGTCGCTCCACGCCCGGGCTCCGATTTCCTACGCGAACGGATCCTTCCAGTGTGCCGAGCGCTTGCGCGACTTCTTCGGCGCCGCTGGTCGGGCCTTGTTTGCTCCGCCACCCTCGAACGGATCCTGCGCGGTGTCGTTGCCCGCGGGTCGGGTCGACGGTGCGTGACGACCAGCGGCCCCGTGTCGCGAGGTCGCCGGAGCGATGGTGGCCGACACCTTGGCCCGCCGAGCAGGGGCCACCGGGGCCTCGTTCGCGAACGGATCCTTCCAGGCGGTGGCCGCCTGCGCTGCGGGGGCCGGAGCTGCCACCACCGGAGTCTCCTTCACGGGGAGGGCGCGCGGCGCTGGAGGCGCCTCGCGCACCACCGCGGCCGCCGGCTGCCGATGCGCCAGCATCGCCGCGTCCGGGATGGCCGGACGTCGGTTTCGGTTGCGCTCTTCCTCTGCCTTCGCGGCCGCCGCGGCGATGGCCTTGAGGGTGGCCTCGCGGGCCGCGGCTTCCGCGCTCACCGGCTCGGCTTCCGCCGGCTTGCGCGCGGTGGTCTTGATGGCCTGCTGCTTGTCGGCGGTGGCGAGCAGCTGATCGACCGAATCGGCGCGCCCCGACTTCGGCTTGGGGGTGATGGTCGCGCCGTTGTCCTGCTTCACCTTGTTCAGCAGCTGGTCCACGTCGTCGTTCGACACCGCGGCGTGCTTGTGCTCTCCCGACTTCCCGTCCTTGAGCAGCTTGTCCACGAAGGCGTCGTCGTGCTTCTCCACCGGCTTCGGCGGCGGCGGGGCCTCCTCGACGCTCGGCACCTCGCGCGTGCTCGGAGCCTTCACGTCCTGCCTCTGGGCCGCGAGCGCGGCCTCGCGCTCCTTGCGCTCCTTCTCGACCTTGTCGAGCTTCTCTTGCTTCTCGCGCCGGGCCGTCTCCTCCGCCTGCAGCTTCTGAATCTTGGCGAGATCGATCTTTTTTTCCGTGTTCGGACCGAGCAGCTTATTCTCCCAGTCCATCTGCTTCTGGAAGCCGTCGTCCGCCGAGATCTCCTTGGTGGTCTTCTTCGACTCGGACTTCGACTCGGCCCCATCGGTCGATTTCGACTTGGGCGCCGACCAACCCGACGACGGCCACAGCAGCGCGAGACCTAGAGCGCAGGACAAGCGAACTGGCGAACGCATCGCATCACCTCTGGGCATGGGGGGAAAACTGAGTCGCGAAATTATCGCCGTGAAGTATCTGGACCGCAACCACTTACGACATGGACGCCCTACAGCACCCTCGATCTGACCACGCGCCCCTCCACCGACGGGTCCGGAACCCAGCGATTCTCTGTACGCTGGCCTACATCGAACCCCCCGTTTTTCATCTATGCTGTCTTTGGGCACAAGGTGTCATCGACGCGTCCCGGGGGGCGATGCGACGGAAAACCGATGTCAGCAGGTGAAAGAGGGGAATCGATAGAGCTCGCCACCGGCGACCGTATCGGCCGCTTCGTCGTGCTGACGATGGTCGGCCGGGGCGGCATGGGAGAGGTGTACGCGGCCTTCGATCCGGATCTGGACCGCAAGGTGGCGGTCAAGCTCTTGCGATCCGAGGGGGCCGGGGGCGTGGAGCCCTCCGAGGGCCGCGCGCGCATGCTCCGGGAGGCGCAGGCCATCGCGAAGCTCTCGGACCCCAATGTGGTGACGGTCTACGACGTGGGGACCTTCGACGGCCGGGTCTTCCTGGCCATGGAGTTCGTGGACGGCCACACCCTCACCTACTGGCTGCACGCACAGCCGCGAACCTGGCGCGAGATTCTGGACTGTTACCGGGCGGCCGGACGGGGTCTGGCCGCCGCGCACCGGGCGGGGGTCGTCCACCGCGACTTCAAGCCGGACAACGTGATGGTCGGGCACGACGGGGGTGTCCGGGTCATGGACTTCGGCCTCGCTCGGACGGTGGTGAACCAGGCTCCGACCGCGGAGGCATCGACCGGGAGCGGGGGGCGCCAGCCGGCGCCACGGGCCCCGACCCCCCAGCCGCCTGACCGGGGCGGTCAGGGGGGCGCCGCAGCCGTGGCGCCCGTCGTGGTGACGGCCACTCTGCTCGGGATGGCGCCCGTGGATCGGGCCGCCCCGGGAGAGCGCCGCACGCCCGAGTTGCCGGCCTGCCCGCGCGAGGCCAGCGCGTCGGCCGACGACGCCGCGGGGGCGACCCGCGATCTCGCCAAGCCGTTCACGCTCTCTCCCTTCTCCCGGTCCATCCCCGGACTGCCGTTGTTCGCGCCCGCCCCCGCGCGCGACTCGTCGGGGCTGACCGAGAGCGGCGCGATGATGGGGACACCGGCGTACATGTCCCCCGAGCAATTCGCCCCCGAGCAACTCCACGGCAAGGAGACCGACGCGCGCAGCGACCAGTTCAGCTTCTGCGTGGCGCTCTACGAGGGACTGTACGGCAACCGGCCCTTCCCCGGGCGCACCGTCGACGAGATCTTCCGCTCGGTCGTGGCGGGCGACGTCCGGGAGGCCCCCGCCGAGTCCAACGTGCCGTCCTGGGTTCGTCGGGTCATCCTGCGCGGGCTGCGCCCGAACCGCGAAGATCGCCACGCGTCGATGGAGGACCTGCTGACGGCGCTGGAGCGCGATCCGGTCCGGCGGGCCCGGGTCCGCTGGGCGGCCGGAGCGGCGGTCGGGGCGGTGTTGACCGGGCTCCTCGGCGGCCTGCTGGCGCTCGGGAGAGCGCAGCCGACCCGCTGTCGAGGTGGGGAGGGTCGGTGGGCGGGCGTCTGGGATCTCCCGACGGGCGGCGGGCTGCTGTCGCCGCGCAAGCAGGCCATCCAGACGGCCTTCCTGGCGACCGGCAAGGCCTATGCGGCGGACTCGTTCGCACAGGTGCGACGATTCCTCGACGACTACGTGCTGGCCTGGAACGACATGCACCGCGATGCCTGCGAGGCCTCGAACGTGCGTGGGGAACAATCGGCGGAGGTGCTGGACCTGCGCATGGGATGCCTGCAGGATCGCTTCACCGAGGTGCGGGCGCTGACCGCGGTGTTCACGTCGGCCGACGGCGAGGTGGTGAGCAAGGCGGTCGAGGCCGCCCAGGCGATCCGTCCGCTCGAGCCCTGCGCCGACGTGGTGGGGCTGAGGGCCATGGTGCGCCAGCCCGAGGCTCCCGTGCTGCGGCAGAGGGTGGCCGAGCTGCGGGCCAGCCTGGCCGATGCCAGGGCCATGACCAGCGCCGGGCGATACAACGAGGCGCTGACCCGCCTCGGCCAGCTGTTGCCTGCCGCGGAGAAGACCGACTATCCGCCGGTCATCGCGGAGACCCACCTGCAGATGGGCGAGCTCGCGCTCGCCCTCGGCCGGGCGAGCGGTCAGGCCGAGGCGCACCTCGAGCAGGCGGTGTGGCTGGCCGAGGCGTCACGCCACGACGAGGTGGCCGCCGAGGCCGCCGTCAGCTTGATCCCGGTGGTCGGGTACCGGGCGTCTCGGACCTCCGAGGCCGAGCGCTGGGGCCACTTCTCGGAGGCGGTCCTGTCGCGCATGGGCCCCGGGCACGACGTCTTGCGGGCCTGGCGACTCAACAACCTCGCCATGCTCTACGCGCGGCTCGGGCGGCCCGGTGAGGCGCTCGAGGCGTTCGAGCGGGCGGTCGCGCTCAAGGCCCGGGCGTTTGGTCCGGTTCATGTCGACGTGGCCATCTCGGAGGCCAACGCCGCCTTCGCGCTCTTCGAGCTCGGTCGCACCGACGAGGCCCTCCGGCGCAACCAGCGGGCGCTCGACGTGTTCGCGCAGACCATCGGGCTCGAGCATCCGCGGGTGGCGTTCGCGCTCGGAAACGCCGCGGAGCTGTTGCGGGCGAAGGGACGATTCGCCGAGTCTCGCGCCATGGCCGACCGCGCGCTCGAGGTGTTGCGCCGGGAGTCTTCGTCCGGGCCGCGCCTCGGTGGGGACGGCCCCGTCGGGCGCGGAGCGGGGCACGAAGACGGGTCGGCCGCGGACGCGCGGTTCGACGCGGGCTCGGACGCCGCCGAGTTCCTGGTGACCCTCGGTCGGGACTGGCTGAGCGAAGGCGATGCGGCGCGCGCGGTGCCCCTGCTGGAGCAGGCGGTGGCCCTGCGTCCGGCGGGCAGGCGCTCGGGCGCCGAGTTCGCGCTGGCCCAGGCCCTGTGGGCCACGCCGGGCGGCGAAGGGCGCGCCCTCGAGCTGGCGCGGGCGGCCGCCGTCGACGTGGTGGCGAGCGCCGCCACGGGCCGAGACGCCGAGCGGCAGCGCGCCCTCATCAACGCCTGGATCGAGGAGCGCACCCGCCCGGTACCCCGGATCACCATGCGGTGAGGGCGGCAGGGCCGGGCACTGCGCTCGGAGGGGGCTCGCCCTCGGCCCTCAGTCGGTCGAGGCGGAGCGCGGGGCGGTGATGGTGATCTTGGCGTAGCCGTCCTTCATGTCGAAGCTCGGCTCGCCGGTGCCGGACGACAGCTTGAGTCGCAGCCGGGTCCCACCCGAATCGGTCGGGAAGATGCGCAGGTCCTTGAAGCCAGAGCGGCGGACCTTGTACTGGCGTAACGTCAGCAGCGACTCACCGGCGGGCAGGTTGATCCGGACCTCGTGGCTGGCCTGACGGAGCTCGTGGGTCTCGCCGTCGAGGGTGCCCTTGAGCGGGATGAAGAGCGACACGCGGTCGGCCTCGGCGCCCTTGCACAGGGTCGGCCAGTTGCGGCGCCAGGCCTCGCGCGCGATGTCCTTGTCGGGGAGCGAGCAGTCGGGGGCCGCGTGCTCGTCGCCCGCCGCCAGCTTCTCCTCGGCCTTGTCTCTCGTCCTGTCCTTGGTCTTGTTCTCCTTGGCGGCCGCCTCCGGCGAGGTCTCCTTGGCCGCGTCCTTGGCCGCCTCGGGGATCTCCTCCGGACCGGCGTCGGGGGATCTCCCGGCCAGCCTGTCGCCATTCTTGTCGGGCTCGACGGCCGCGGCCGTCGGCGGGCTCGCGCCGCCGGGCGCTCCGGCGGCGCCAGACGCAGCCGCCGTGGCGGGCCCACCTGGCGCGACCGCGACGGCCCCCGCGTTCTCGCTGGCTGCACCTGAATCCGCGCGCGCCGTGGCACGCGCCTCCGCTCCGGACGGTTGACCCGCCCGCTCCCGATCGCCGCGCGCGGGACCGGCGCTGGCGCTGGCCGGACGTGCCGGCGTGGGCCGGCCATCGTTCGATGCCGCATTCGATGCCGCATTCGATGCCGCGTTGGCGGGAGCGTTGGCGCCGACCGCGGGTGTGGTCCCCGTGCCGGGGTCGACCGCCGCACCCGCCACCGTGCTCGGACCCGGCCGAGACGGGGCGGCGACCGAGGCTCCCCCGCCACCCGCGGTCGCCGTGGCAACCGCCGGAACCGCGGCGTTGCCGGCGACGCCGGTGCGCACCCCGGTCGGGGCCGCGGCGGGGACGTCCGACGGCCGACGCTCGGCCCCCGGGAGGATGGCGTTGCCGACCACCGCGACCAGGATGCCAGTCAGGAGGGATATCACCACACCCGTTCGCCGCGAGACTCCGGATCGGGCCGGGGTCTCGCCACTCGGTGGCGAGGAGCTTCCGCCTGAGGTCGCGTCACGCATGGAGGTGTGGGGAGGCCGCAGACTCGCTCGGGCCGAGGTGAGCTGTCAAGAGTCCTGGGACCACCCGGGCCGCTTCCTCGCGTGTGGAGTGGCTCGGCCGCGAGGGACACATGCCTGCAGCGCTCACGCGGGGGTCGCCTTCGCCGATTCCGCCCTGGTCAGCCAGGCGGACAGGCGCGGGAGCAGGCGCTCGCGCAACGCCACATCGGTCTGCAGGCGCTCGAGGGTCTGGGCCGTGGCCTGCTGGGCGGATTCGATCGGGTGCTCCGCCAGGAACTGGCGAACCTCGTCGAGGTGCTCGCGCTCGACGAGGTTGCCGAGCGCCTCGACGAGGCGCCGCAGGAGCATGGGCGAGTCGGCCTTGGCGCGGACCTGCTCCCAGCGCTCGCGCACCAGCGCCCAGGCCCCCGGGCGCGTGGCCCGGTTCGCGAGCAGCACCGACAGAAAAGACGTGAAGTCCTGCATCGGCACCGCCTCGGTCAAGGACAGCTCGATGGCCTCGGCGGCGAGCCTCGGGGACTCTACCCGGGCGAGCGCGTGCAGGTACCTGCGCTTGGCGGCCGGATCCACCTCGCGCGCGGCCCGCGCCGTCAGATCGGCGAAGCGTGCGCCATCGGCCGTGCGCGCCGCCGCGGTGATCACCGTATCGAGCAGGTTCGGATCGAGGCCCTCCGCCGGGGTCGACCGGCCCGGAGCGGCCGCGGCCGAGGACTGGGCTTCGTCCGCGGCGGTCACGTGGGCCTCGTACCTCAGGGCGGCTTGCCGGATCCACTCGGGATCGCGGGCCAGGCCCACCATGGCGCGCAGCAGGGCGGCCCGCCGCAGGCGCAGCTCGTCCGGCTCACCGGGCTGGCCCCAGCCCAGGCTGGCGGCCGCGCCGGAGAACAGGCGGCCGATCAGCTGCTGGAACCGCGGACGATCCGCGTCGCTGACGTGGCGGTACTCGAGCAAGCCGAGTCGGCCGATGAGTTCGTCGAGGACGTGGGGATCCGTGTCCCCGGCGAGGTCGCAGAGCAGATCGAGGAACGCCCCGAGCTCGACCGCGCCCGCGCGGACCAGCGCCCACTGGTCGGAGATCAGGGCCATGCGCGCCACCGGCGCCAGCTCCGCCGCGGCCGCACCCAGGCGGGCCAGCAGCCGGGCGTCGTACTGGCAGCGGTAAAACCCCGCGGCCTCGGCGTTGGCGACCACCCAGGTCACCGGACCCTCGGAGGGCAGGGCCACGGTCGCGCTCGACTCCGCGAGCAGGAACCGGTGATCGTGGACCCCGCGTGCATCCCGGAAGCGCAGCACCATGGGCACGGCCCAGAGGGCTGGCGGTCCGCTCTCGCTGGCGGCCTGACGCTCGGCCTCCGGATCCGAGAAGAAGCGCTTCTGCGACAGCCGCAGCGGAAAGCCGCTGTCCCCTGGGGCGAGATGGCTGGGGTCGCCTCCGTCGAAGCTCGGCGCCTCGACCCTGACCACCGGGTATCCGGTCTTCCGGATCCACCCGTTCGCAAGCTCGAGGATGCCCGGCTCCGAGCTGTGAGCGAGGGCCCCCCACAGATCATCCGCGGTGGCGTTCTGCTCGCGGTGTCTCTGCATGTAGAGGCGAATGCCGTCGCGAAAGCGCTCGGCGCCGAGGTACCCCTCGATCATCCGCAGGACCGCGCCCCCCTTCTCGTAGGTGATGGCGTCGAAGGACTCCCCGGCCTCCTCGGCGTTGCGGACCTCGGCGCGGATGGGATGGGCCGAGCGCATGGCATCGAGGGCGAGCGCCGAGCCCTTGCCCACCTCGAAGTCCATCCAGATGCGCCAGTCCGGGCGCCAGTCGTCGACGATCTTGAAGGCCATCCAGGTCGCGAAGGCCTCGTTCAGCCACAGATCGTCCCACCAGACCATGGTCACGAGGTTCCCGAACCACTGGTGCGCGAGCTCGTGGGTGATGACCTCGGCGACGCGCTTCTGGACCGCGATCGGAGCGGTGGCCGGGTCGAGCAGCAGCGCCACCTCGCGGAAGGTGATGCACCCCGCGTTCTCCATGGCGCCCGCCTCGAAGTCCGGAATGCCGAGCTGGTCCAGCTTGCCGAAAGGGTAGGGCAGGCCGAAGTAGTCCTCGAGCCTCGGCAGGACGGCCGCCGCGCACTCCTGCGCGAACGCGGTGAGCGCGCGCTTGTTCGGCACCGACCAGGTGCGGATCGGAACTCCCCGGGTCACCACCTCCGGGCTCGAGACCAGGTCGCCCACGGCCAGCGCGACCAGGTACGACGAGAGCACCGGCGTGGTTCGGAAGCGCACGCGCCGGCGGCCGTCCGGCAAGGGGCCGTCCGCCTCCACGCTCCCGTTGGAGAGCACGGCGGCGGAGGGGGGCAGGTCGCGCAGCTCGAGGCTCCAGGTGGCCTTGAAGGCCGGCTCGTCGAAGCAGGGAAAGACCCGGCGCGCGTCGGCGGCCTCGAACTGGGTGACGGCCACCGCGCCCGCTCGATACAAACCGCGCAGCCCGGGCGAGAACGCGCCGGTCCAGTCGACCGACAGCCGCGCGGCCCCGGGGCCGAGCAGGCCGGTCGGTGCGGTGACGGTCGCGGTCTCGCTCTCGGCGTCCACGGTCACCTGCAGGGGGACCTCGGGGTCGTCGGCGCGCGAGAAGGTGATCCGGGTGAGGTCGAGCCCGACCGCGTGCAGGTGAATCGCCGGCACGGCGTTCGCAAGGTCGACGTCGATCTCGACCTTGCCTGCGAACGTCCCCCGCTCGAGATCGAGCGTGAGGATGGCCCGATAGGCGCGGGGCAGGATGGTGCGGGGCAGACGAAAGTTCTTTCCTGGATTCACGGCGGCCTCGGGGAGAGAAGGAAGTGGGCGCGGTCGTCGCATGGTAATCCAAAGCCGCGCCGCTTGCCCGTCCGTCTTGGCTGTCCTCGTCCCGTCCTCGTTCCCCGACCGGACGCGACGAGAACGAGGACGAGGACGAGGACGGGTAAGACGGAAGACGGGGGAGAGGCTAGGGCAAGATCATCCGGATGGTCTTGATGTTGACGAACTCGCGAATGCCGTGGCTGCCGAGCTCCCGGCCGAACCCCGAGCGCTTGATGCCACCGAACGGAAAGCGAACGTCCGACGCCACCGCACCGTTCACGAAGACGGTTCCCGCCTGCAGCTCGCGGGCGAAGCGGGCGGCCTCGCGGGCCTGGTTGGTCCAGACGCTGGCGCCGAGCCCGAAGGTGGTGTCGTTGGCCAGGGCGAGGGCAGCGTCCGAGTCGGCGACCCGAAACACCGGCGCGACGGGTGCGAAGACCTCCTCGCGCGCCACCCTGCAATCGTGCGGCACATCGAGGAGGACGGTGGCTGGATAGAAGGACCCGGGTCCCGCGGGCGTGACGCCCCCGAGCGCGATGCGCGCGCCCGCCCGGACCGAGTCGGTGACCTGCTCGGCCACCTCGGCACGAATCGCGGCGGTGGCCAGCGGGCCGAGCTCGGTGTCTTCGCGGGCGGGATCTCCAAGGCGCAGTCGGCGCATGCCCTCGACGAAGCGCGCGACGAAGCGCTCGTGGACCGCCTCGACCACGATGAACCGCTTGGCGGCGATGCACGACTGGCCGTTGCCGATGGTCCGGGCCTTGACCGCGACATCGGCGGCGTGCTCCGGATCGGCGTCCTCGAGGACGATGAAGGGGTCGCTGCCCCCGAGCTCGAGCACCACCTTCTTGAGGTGCTGGCCCGCCAGGGTGGCCACGCTGCGACCGGCGGCCTCGCTCCCGGTCAACGTGACGGCCGCCACCCGAGCGTCGGCGATCAGCCCCGGCACGGCCGCGCTCTCGACGAGCAGCGTCTGGAACACGCCGGCCGGTACGCCGAAACCGGCCTCAGTGCCGGCCCCGGCGGCGACGAAGAGCTCCTCGATGGCGCGGGCGCACGCGGGGACGTTGGACGCGTGCTTCAGCAGGCCCACGTTTCCGGCCATCAGGGCCGGGGCGGCGAACCGGAACACCTGCCAGAACGGAAAGTTCCAGGGCATCACCGCCAGCACCGGCCCGAGCGGCTCGTACCAGACCTCCTGGCCGGCCCCGCCGATGGGCTCGGCGGCGAGCAGGTCGCCGCCGTGTTCGGCGTAGTACCGACAGACGAGGGCACACTTCGCCACCTCCTCGCGCGCGGCCCCGATGGGCTTGCCCATCTCCTCGGTCGAGAGCCGGGCCAGGCTCTCGCTGCGGGACTCGAGCTCGGCCGCCACGCGCGTCAGCAGGGCGGCCCGCCCGGCCACGGGGACGTGGCTCCACGTGACGAAGGCCTGGGCGGCGCGGATGAGCTTGTGCTCGATGTCGTCGGGCGTGTCGGCCGCGAACGCTCGAATCGACTGGCCAGTGGCCGGGTTCACCGTGGCGATGGGCATGGCCAAAGCCATAAGGCCAAACGAGCCAATATGACAGCGCCGACAGCGCCGCCGGGGCCCGGGGAACTTTGCGAACGGCGCCGCGCTACGTACAATGACAACGTGGCAGGCAGCGCAGCGGCAGGAGACGGGACGCCGACGGTCCGGCGCTTTGGCCCGACCAACGTGGATGTCCCCACCATCGGGCAAGGCACCTGGAAGATGGGGGTCGCCACCCTCCGCAAGTCCGAGGTCGCCTGTCTGCGGCGTGGAATCGAGCTCGGGATGCGCCACATCGACACCGCCGAGATGTACGGCAACGGGGCGGCCGAGGAGCTGATCGCCGAGGCCATCGCCGGGGTTCCCCGCGAGACGCTGTTCCTCGTGAGCAAGGTGCTGCCGCAGAATGCCACCTACCGGGGGACCTTGGCCGCCTGCGAGGCCAGCCTGCGCCGCCTGAAGGTCGACTACCTCGACGCGTACCTGCTCCACTGGCGCGGTCGCCACCCGCTCGGCGAGACGCTGCGCGCGCTCGAGGAGCTGGTGGACGCCGGAAAGATCCGGGCGCTCGGGGTCTCGAACTTCGACGCCGCCGATCTGCGGGAGGCCCTCGGTCTGCTCGAGCGGCATCCGATGGCGTGCAATCAGGTGCTCTACCACCTCGAGGAGCGCGCCCCCGAGCAGGAGCTGCTCGACGTCTGCCTGGAGAACCAGATCGCGCTGGTCGGATACAGCCCGTTCGGGACCCAGGGTTTTCCCGCTTCGACCTCCCCGGGCGGGCGGGTGCTGGCGGAGGTGGCGGCGCGGCAGGGCGCCGGGGTCACCGCCCGGCAGGTGGCGCTCGCCTTCCTCGTGCGGCGAGAGCCGCTCTTCGCCATCCCCAAGGCCTCGACGCTGGCCCACGTCGAGGAGAACGCGGCGGCGGCCGCTCTGGCCCTCGGCGACGAGGACCTGGCCGCCATCGACGCCGCGTTCTCGGTCGACTGAGCCCGGGACGGTCGCGCTGCCCCGCGAGCCTCTGATCCACGAGCGCCTCGAGCGCCTCAGCCGCGGATGCGGCTCAGGCCGAGCGCCCGTTCCTTGAAGCCGTGTCCGAGCCGGCGCAGGACCGCGGGCTCGAGCCCGAGCAGTGGGCGGCCCTCGTCGAGCACCCGGTCGAGCTCGGCGAAGTTGGGGTTGCCCACGCCGAGCCCGAGGCGGCTCGCGGTGGCGGTGGCGAACCGGACCAGGTTCTCGAGCGCGGTCGGCTGGGCGGGGTTCCAGGTGCCCTGCTGCTCGATCGCCACGGCCACCTCCGACGGCAGCTCCCAGTGGCGGCAGAGGGCGGCCCCGGCGCGCGCATGGCTGAGGTCCATGACCGTGCGGAACACCTCCTCGCCCATCCCCTGGCGGTTGCCGCTGCGCTGCATCTGGCGCTCGACCTCGAGCAGCAGCTGTCCGACCAGCGGCTTGCCGATCGACGAGAGCAGCCCCGCGAGGTAGGCGTCGCCTGGCACGCACGGGCTGCCGAGGTGCTGCGCGAGCTCGGCCGCCATCAGGCCCGCGCCCACCGCGTGCGGCCAGATCCGGCGCAGGAGATCCTTGATCCGCAGCTCGCGGCCCTCGAGGGTCTCGCGCGCGGCGAACTCGATGAGCGCGGTGACGATGCCCTGCGCGCCGAGCCTCGCCACCGCCAGCTCGAGCGTGGTGGCGGGCATCAGGCTCGGGAAGGCCGCGCTGTTGGCCAGCTTCATCAGCCGCGATCGCAAGGCGGGGGATGGGCCGAGCAGGTTGGCGGCGTCCTGGAAGCCGAGGCGGCCCTTGCGCGCGAGCTCGATGCAGCTGAGGCTCGGGCCCGGCAGGTCGGGGAGCTGCAGCCTGCCGGTGGCGACGTGCTCGTCGACGATGGCGACCATGCGGCGGGTGAGGGCCTGGACCGGGCCAGGCGCCTGGAATGCCGGGGCACCTCGCCCCGCCGAACCCCCGACGGGAGGCCGGTGGGCCTGCACGGTGAGCGGCGTCGGGGAGGAGCCCCCGGCCCGGCCCGACTCGCGCCGCGAATCCCCCACGCCATGGGGGTCCACCACCACGCCATCGTCGCCGGACCCGGCGCCGGTCCCACCCCCGCCCGCGGACGAGCCCGGGAAGCCGACCGCCAGGCTCCCGAACGGGAAGCTGCCAGGCACGTTGACCCCGAACATCGGGGTGGCCACCCGATGGTGGGGGGCGAGCACACGCTCGAGCGCCTCGCGCAGATCGCGCGCGTTCTGGTAGCGATCCTTGGGCTTCTTCTGCAGGGTCCGCATCACGACGTCGTTCATGGCCCGCGACACCCCGGGATTGAGCACGCACGGAGGGATCGCCTCCTCGCTCACGTGGCACACGATCAGGCGTCCCAGCGTCTCGCCCGAGAACGGGGGGCGTCCGGTGAGCATCTGGTAGATGACCACCCCCAGGCTGTAGATGTCGCTGCGGGTGTCGAGCGCCGACTCCCCCAGGCACTGCTCGGGCGACATGTACGCCGGCGTACCCAGCACCGAGCCGGTCTGGGTGTGGTGGCCGACGCCCCTTCCGTCCCCGAGGAGCTTGGCGATCCCGAAGTCCAGCAACTTGACGAAGTCCGGATAGTCGGGGTGGGCCCGCAGGAAGATGTTCTCGGGCTTGATGTCGCGGTGGACGAGCCCCCGGTCGTGGGCCGCGCCCAGCGCCGAGGTGCACTGCTTCATGATCCGGATGACGGTGGGCTCGTCGAGCGCGCTCGCGCGGCCGAGCCGCGCCGCCAGCGTCTCGCCCTCCAGGTACTCCATGACGATGCAGTAGAGCGACTCGAACTGACCGTAGTCGGTGACCTCGATGATGTTGGGATGGCGGATGTCGTTGACCGCTCGCGCCTCGGTGAAGAAGCGCGAGACCGCCTCGGGGTCGGCCGCGATCTCCGGGTTCAGGACCTTGATGGCGGCCTTGCGTCCGATCACCGCGTGCTCGGCCAGGTACACCGACCCCATTCCCCCGCGACCGAGCAGGCCGAGCACCCGGTAGGAGCCCAGCGTCCGTCCCTCGAGGGGCCCCGCCACGGGCACGGCCACCGCCTCGGTGGGGCGGGTCTGCCTCTCCTCGGGCGTGCGCACCCGGACATGGGTTGCCATACAGGAGTTGAACTCGGACTCTTGCGCGGCTTCCTAAAGCTTTATCCCGCCCTGTCCGAGTCAAAGGGCTGCGTGCTCTCCTTCATGCCGAGGCCATCCCACACCAGCTCGTACCCCGCGGAAGCCTCCGGTGACCCGTCCCTCGCCGGGGCGGCCGCGCTCGAGACCCTCGGGGCCGCCGTGCGCCAGCGCATCGAGGCCGGCGAGGTGGATGTCCCGCTCCTGCCTCAGGTGGCGAGCCAGGTGTTGAGCCTGGCCATCGATCCCAAGGCCGACGCGGCTCGGCTGTCGGCGCTCATTCACAAGGACCCGTCGCTGGCCGGGCGGGTGCTGCAGATCGCCAACTCGCCGGCCTACATGCCGAAGATGCCGATCGTCTCCCTGCAGCAGGCGGTCGCCCGGCTCGGGCTCGACACCGTGGTCGAGATCGCCTTCGTGGCCTCGCTCGACGGCGGGACCTTCGAGGTCCCGGGCTACGAGGACGAGCTCGAGAACCTGTGGCGCCACGCCATCGCCTCTGGGGCCTTCGCCAAGGAGATCGCGCGCATCAAGCGGGTCAACGTGGAGAGCGCCTTCCTGTGTGGGCTCCTGCACGCGGTGGGGAAGCCCGCGCTCTTGCAGGTGGTGGCCGACGCGGAGGCCGAGCTCGAGAGGAGATCCGGGTGCGCGGGGACCCTGCGCGGGGCGGTCCTTGCCGTGCTCGACCAGTTCCACGTGGGCATCGGCGCCAAGATCGCCGAGGCCTGGCGGTTGCCGGTCCAGGTGACCACCGCCATCGTCTTTCACGCCGACTACGCCGCCGCGCCCTCATGCAAGGTCGACGCGATGATCGCCGGGCTGGCCGACGCCTTCGCCACCGATCTCGTGCGGTCGCGTGCCCGCGGTGGCGGGGGCGCCGCCGAGGCCACGGCGCGCGAGGCGTGGCTGCGCCAGCTCCCGGTGGTGGCCGACCTCAACATCTATCCGAGCGAGCTCGACGGGCTGCTCGCCAAGCGCGCCAGCGTCAGCCAGATCGTCGAATCGATGATGGCATGACCGCTTCGTCCCCCCCGGCTTCCTCGCCGCTCGCACCGTTCGGGGTCGCGGCGACCGACGTGCTCGGGCTCGACCGCCCGATCCATTGTGACGTGCTGGTGATCGGCGCCGGTCCGGCCGGACAGAAGGCGGCCATCCAGTCCGTCAAGTCCGGACGCACCACGGTGCTGCTCGAGCAGGAGACCACCGTCGGTGGCGCCTGCGTGCACCGCGGGACCATCCCCAGCAAGACCCTGCGCGAAAGCGCGGTCCAGCTGGCCCGCCTGCACCGCCACGAGGCCACCTCGAACGTCGAGCCGCGCCGCGATCGCGAGGTGGCCTCGCTCATGACCAGCCTCGATCGGGTGGTCACGGCGCACGTCGGTTACATGGGACGGCAGGTGGACCGCAACCACGTGGTCCGCTACTGCGGGCGGGCGCGCTTCGTGTCGGAGCGGCTCATCGAGCTGCAGTCGGTGACCGGACAGCGGAGCCGCTTCACCGCCGACACCATCATCATCGCCACCGGCTCCCGGCCGCGGACCCCGGCGGAGATCCCCATCGATCACGAGAACATCCTCGACAGCGATTCGATCCTGTCGATGCTGTACCTGCCTCGGTCGCTGACCGTGCTCGGCGGCGGCGTCATCGCCAGCGAATATGCCTCGATCTTCGCCTCCCTCGGGGTGAGGGTGACCATGATCGATCGCGCGCCTCGCCCGCTCGTCTTCATGGATCACGAGCTGGTGGGGAAGTTCGTGGGCGCCTTCGAGGCCGCGGACGGCCGCTACCTCGGCAGGCAGTCGATCGAACGGGTGGAGTTCGACGGCGTCTCGGAGGTGTCCACCCACCTGCGCGGCGGCGAGACCATCGTGGCCGACAAGATGCTGGTGGCCCTCGGTCGGGTGGCCAACATCGACGAGCTCAACCTGGCGGCGGCCGGCCTCGCGCCCACCGACCGGGGCGTCCTGGCGGTGGACGACAACTGCCGGACCGCCGTGCCTCACATCTACGCGGTCGGCGACGTGATAGGTGCCCCCTCGCTGGCGGCCACCGCGATGGAGCAGGGCCGCCGGGCGGCGCGGCACGCGCAGGGCAAGTCCCCCGGGCACAGCCCCGAGATGATCCCGATCGGCATCTACACCATCCCCGAGATGGCCTCGGTCGGGCTCGGCGAGGAGGAGGGGATCCGACGCTTCGGCTCGATCCTGAGCGGGCGCGCCCGCTTCGACGAGGTGGCCCGTGGCCAGATCTCGGGGATCACCGACGGCCTGCTCAAGCTCATCACCGATCCGCTCGGCAAGCGGTTGCTCGGGGTTCACATCGTCGGCGACGGCGCGACCGAGCTGGTCCACGTCGGGCAGATGGCCCTGGTGGCCGGGATGGAGGTCGACGCCTTCGTCGAGAACATCTTCAACTTCCCGACGCTGGCCGAGGCCTACCGGGTCGCCGCCCTCGACATCATCGAGAAGCGCCCGGCCTGACGGGTCAGTCGCCCTTCGTGAGCAGGAACAGGGCGCCGAGGAGGATGAAGACCCCGCCCGCGATGCGCCGCAGCCAGATGGGGGAGATGAGGCGCGAGATCGCGCCGCCCGCCAGGACCGCGAGCGCGGAGGTCGCCACCAGCGCCAGGGCCGAGCCGAAGAAGACCGGCCACTTGGCGGTCGAGCCCGAGGCCATGGACATGGTGGCGAGCTGGGTCTTGTCACCGAGCTCGGCCACGAAGACGGAGGCGAACGTCGAGAAGAGAACTTGCCAGAACATGGCGGAGAACTATACGCCCGCGCGCAGGACGAGCTCGGTGATCTCCGACGGGGCTCCGAGCCGCATGGGTGGTCCCCAGTATCCGGTCCCCCGGCTGACATAGATGAGGGTCCCGCGGTGGCGGCCGAGCCCCGCCAGGAAGCGCTGCTGGAGCCGGACCAGCGCCCCGAACGGCCAGATCTGCCCGCCGTGGGTGTGCCCCGACAGCTGCAGATCCACCCCCAGGCGGGCGGCGTCGAGGACCGTGCGCGGCTGGTGGGCCAGCAGCACGAGCGGCCGCCGCCGGTCCCAGCCGGCGAGCGCCTTCTCCAGATCCTCGCCGTGTCCGGGCGTGCCAGAGCGTGCCGCGGACCGGTCGTCGACCCCGCCGAGCTCGAGCACCGAGGCGCCGCGCGACAGCTCGACCCGCTCGTTGCGCAGCACCCGCACCCCGAGCCCGGGCAGAGCCTCGACCCACTCGGCCGCCCCCGAATAATATTCGTGATTGCCGGTGACGAAGAAGACCCCCAGCTTGGCCACCAACCCGCCAAGGGGGGACACCGCGCCCCAGAGCTCGGCCACGCTCCCGTCGACGAGATCCCCGGTGATGGCGACGACGTCGGGCGAGAGGGCATTGGAGCGCCGGACGATGTCCTCGATCTGCTGGCGCCCGATGGTGGGGCCGACGTGCAGGTCCGAGAGCTGGACGATGGTCAGCCCGTCGAGGTCGCCGCCGAGCCTCGGGAGGTGAACCTCGAGCCGCTTGACCCGCACCGGCCCGAGCGCCGATCGCAGACCAGCGACGCCGAATCCCGAGGCCAGCAGCGCCGCCGCGCCGGCGATGACGCGCGCGAAGAATCGGCGGCGGTCGTGATCGGCTGGTGCGGGGCGGTGCGCGGCAACCGCCTCCACGGAGGTTGCCCCGACCGCCTCGGCGGTCTTCGAGATCAGCCTGCCGCCGAGGCCGAGCAGGTCGCCCCCGAGCAGCGAGACGAACAGCAGGAACAAGAGCCCGAGCCACACGGAGCCGGTCCAGGTCAGCCAGGGATGGCTCCCCGGGGCCGAGGCTCGGCCGAGGAACAGACTGACGGGGATGCTGACGGCGCCGAGGGCCAGGGCGGCCGTCAGCACCGCACCCCACGGCCTCGGCCAACCGGGATCTCGCACCAGCCGTGCCCAGAGGAAGAGATGCAACCCGAACAAGATGGACAGGGCGATGGCGATGAACAGGGCCAGGCTCACGGCGCGACTCATCGCAGTCCTCTGCCACGTTATCGCGATGAATCAAGCCGCGGCTCGTCTCGTCTCGTCTCGCGGGGCCACCGGGCCCCGGAGAGTGCATTTTTATCACAGAGGGTGTCGCGCGCCCGTCACGGACGGTCGCACCGGGCGAGGGCGGACCATGCGCCGGTGCACGCCGTTCAAGCCCCACAGGCGCCCCTCGACGGCCGTGGACGCTGGCATCCAAGTTGCTGTGGCCAGGGCCATCCCAGGAGGACTTCCCATGGCTATCGCAGGCTCGATCGACTTCAGCGCCGGGGCGCGGACACCAACCACCTCCCCGAGCGCTGCCATTGAACGAAACGTCATCGACCGGTTACCGATTCTGGCGACGCTCTCGGGCGAGGCTCGAACGGCCCTGTTCGTCGATTCGACGGTCCGCCACCACGCCCGCAAGTCCACCCTCTTCGGGGAAGGCACGGTGCCCACGCACGTGTGCATCGTCCTCACCGGGCGGGTCCGGGCGGTCAAGCGCTCGGAGACCGGTCGGGAGGTCATCCTCGAGACGTTCGAGCCGGGCGCGGTCCTGGTGGACGCCCTCGCGGCTCCCGAGCACAAGCTGGCCAATGACTGGGAGACCAGCGAGCTCACGGACGTCCTGATGATCCCGCCGCAGGTCTTCGCGGCGCACCTCGGCACCACCTCGGCCACCGCGCTCACCATCATGAACCAGATGCTGGGGCGCATCGAGAGCAGCAAGCAGCTCGCGGCCGGGCTGGCCCTCACCGATGTGCCCGATCGGGTCGTCGCGGCGCTCAAGGATCTGGCCGTTCGTCAGGGCCACGCCTCGCCCGACGGGGTGATCATCCCGAATCGCCCCACCCAGCAGGAGCTCGCCAACTCGATTGGAGCATGTCGCGAGACCGTTTCCCGGGTGGTCTCCGACCTCACCCGCAAGGGCCTGATGGCTCCGCGCGGCCGATCGCTCATGCTGACCCACCGACTGCTCGGCGCCTCGGGAAATTGACGGTGGCCGATCGGCCGGTCAAAACTGACTGGCGTTGTCCAGCCCACCCAAAATCGCTCCGAGCTTGGCGGCGGCCGACGACGACGAGCCCGCGTCCGACCTGAGGGCGTCGATACGCCCCACCGAGGCGGAGATCGACCTCGGGGCCATCGTGCGGAATCGCGCGCGCCTCCAGGCGCTGGTCGGGCAGAGTCAGGTCTGGGGCGTCATCAAGGCCGACGCCTACGGGCATGGGGCGGTTCCGGTGGCGCGGGCCCTCGAGCCCGACTGTCCGGTCCTGGCGGTCTCCCTGGTCGAGGAGGGCCTCGAGCTGCGGGCGGCCGGGATTGCTTGCCCCATCATCGTGCTCGGCGCGCACTATGGCCGCTGTCACCTCGAGGTGCTGGACGCGCGCCTCACCCCCGTCATCTACGATCCCGCCGACATCGAGCCGTTCGCCGCGGCGGCGCGGCGGCGAAACCGGGTCCTCGACGTGCACGTCAAGATAGACACCGGCATGAGCCGCCTCGGCCTCGGCCCCGCGCAGTTTCCCGCGGCGCTCGGACGGCTGCGTCAGGCCGGTGGCCTGCGGCTGGCGGGGCTGTGCACCCACTTCGCATCGCCCGAGCTGGAGGACGGCTCGACCCGCGACGCGATGGCGAAGTTCCGGCCGTGCATCGCGGAGGCCCTGGGGCGCGGCGCGGGGGGGGCCACGTCGGTGGCGGCGGTGCCGGCAGGGGCGACGACGGGCTCCTCGGCCGAGCGGGTGTGGCTGCATGCCGCGAACAGCGCGGCGGCGATCCGGCATCCCGATACGCGCCTCGACGCCGTGCGGCCGGGGCTGGTGCTCTACGGCGCGACGCCGGCGCCCAACGTCGCGGTGCCGGGCCTCGAGCCCGCCTTGCGTCTCACCACGCGGGTGATGGCGATCCGGACCATCCCGCCCGGAACGGCCGTCAGCTATGGCGGGCAGTGGGTCGCGGCCCGGCCGACCCGGGTCGCCACCTTGCCCGTGGGGTACGCCGACGGCTACCCGCGGCACGTGCGCGGGGCCGAGGTCCTGGTGCGCGGGCGACGCTGTCCGGTCATCGGCGCGGTGTGCATGGACATGCTGATGATCGACGTGACCGACGTGATGGCGGGGCCGGGAGCGGCATCCGGAGAGGTGTCGGTGGGCGATCGGGTGACGTTGCTCGGCGCGCAGGGGGCCGACGCGATCAGCGTCGACGAGCTGGCGCGCGCGGCCGGGACCATCAACTACGAAATCCTCTGCGGCATTTCGAAGCGGGTTCCGAGGGTCTATAAGAGGACGGCATGACCGACAGGACCATGGACGGGCGGGTTTCCGCGATCGCGGGGCTCGTCGCGAGCCCGGTCCGTTCCTTCTTCGGCTACTTCGGCGACCACGCGACCATGCTGGGGAAGGCCATCCTTTGGCTGTTTCGCCCGCCGTTCCGGCTGCGGCTCTTCCTCGAGCAGATGGAGTTCATCGGCGTCGGATCGCTGCCGATCATCATCCTGGTCGGGTTCTTCTCGGGCGCGGTCTCGGCCCAGCAGACCATCCGGGCCCTCTCGATCTTCCGGCAAGAGCGGCTGGTGGGCGCCACGGTGGGGCTGTCCCTGGCCCTCGAGCTCGCGCCGGTGTTCACGGCGCTCATGATCACCGCCCGGGCGGGCTCGGGGATCGCGACCGAGCTCGGCTCGATGCGCATCACCGAGCAGATCGACGCGCTCACCAGCTTCGCGGTCAACCCGATCCAGTACCTGGTCACCCCGCGGATCGTGGCCGCGGTCCTGGTCATGCCCATCATGACCATGGTCTTCAACCTGGTCGGGTTGCTCGGCGCGTACCTGTTCTCGGTGAAGCTCATGCAGGTCGACGTCGGCGCCTTCTTCGAGTATTTCCGGTTCTGGACCGACCCGAGCGACTACCTTCAAGGTGCCGTCAAGGCCGCCGTGTTCGGGATCTCGCTCTCGCTGGCCGCCTGCTTCCAGGGCTTCAACGTGCGGGGAGGCGCCAAGGAGGTGGGCCTCGCCACGACCAACGCGGTGGTGGCCGGCTCGGTGTCGGTGCTGGTGCTGGATTACTTTTTGTCTGACATGCTGGCCACCTTCTTTCCTTATCAGTCCTGATGCCGCCCGATCCTCCGAAGAGCAGCTCACCCCGCCCGTCCGACCCACCACCGCGGGGCGGCGGGCCCGCGCCGAGGACCACACCGGCCGATCCGAAGACCGGTCGGGTGACCGGTCGGGTGACCGATCCGGTCCAGATCGCCATCCGGGGGCTGCACAAGTCGTTCGGGGTCCAGCACGTGCTCCGCGGGCTCGATCTCGACATCTACCGGGGCAAGATCAACATCATCATCGGCGGCTCGGGACAGGGAAAGTCGGTGTTGATGAAGCTGCTGATGGGGCTGCTCAAGCCCGACGAGGGCCAGATCCTGGTCGATGGCCAGGACATCGTGGCCTTGAACGACGTCGAGTGGGCCAAGCTTCGGCGCAAGTACGGGATGGTGTTCCAGTACGCGGCCCTCTTCGACTCGCTGAACGTGGTCGAGAACATCGCCTTTCCGCTGATCGAGCGCTACCACCTCTCGAACGACGAGATCATGTCCCGGGTCCGCGACCTCCTGCAGAAGCTGGACCTCGCGAGCGTGGGCGGGATCGAGCAGAAGTTCCCCGCCGAGCTGTCGGGCGGGCAGCGCAAACGGGTCGGGCTGGCGCGGGCGCTGATCGACCGGCCGGAGATCCTGCTGTACGACGAGCCGACCACCGGGCTCGATCCGGTGGCCACCAAGAACGTCGACGACATGATCTTGCGGGCCTCGCAGGACTTCGGGGTGACGAGCGTGGTGATCTCCCACGACATGGCCTCGACCTTCCGGATCGCCGATAGCGTCTCGATGCTGTACGACGGCAAGATCCTGGTCTCCGGGGCCGCCGACGAGGTCCTGCACTCGGGCTTCGCCCCGGTGCAGGAGTTCGTGCAGCTGGCGGGCCTGCTTCCTGGCGGGGCGACCGGCGGCGGCGCCCCCGGCGCGGCGGCGGCGGCCCCGGCCAAGGCGGCCGGGGGGGCGGGCGCCAAGGCTCCGGCGCCGGCCTCCAAGTCCGGAGCGTCCTCGTGAGGCGGAGCTGGGCCGCCGCCACCGTAGGGGCGCTGGTGATCGTGGTGAGCCTGCTGTCGTACTTCCTCGTCAAGTCGACCAGCGAGCGCACCTCGAAGCGGGAGGGCATCACGGTCTGGATGAACTTCCGCGACGCCGCTGGCCTCTTCCAGAAGTCGCGGGTGCAGACCGCCGGCATCCCGGTCGGCCAGATCGAGAAGCGCGAGCTCGATCCCCTGCGGCCCCTGGCGCGGGTCACGGTCCGGGTCCTGCCGAACATCAAGCTCTACGAGAACGCGCTGGTCTCGAAGAAGTCCGCCTCGCTGCTCGGGGAGTTCTACCTCGAGATCGACCCCGGCTCGCCGGTGGGGATCGTCAAGGGGGAGCGCCGGGCCATGCGCCCGCTCAAGGACGGCGATCAGATCGTGAACATCCGCGAGCCGGTCGCCATGGGCGACATCATGGACGAGGTCGGGAACACCTTGCCGGTGCTGAAGGACATCCTCGAGGACGTGCGCAAGCTGACCGCCGGGCCCATCGCCAACGCGGCGGAGAACGTCAACAAGATGATCGAGACCAACTCGGTGGTGCTCGAGAGCCTGCTCACCCGGGTGAACCACGTGGTGACGGACATCGACCAGATCACCGACTCCGAGAAGACCAACATCCGCGCGTCGATCCAGAACGTCCGCGACATCACCGATTCAATCAAGCAGCTGGTGGGCAGCAGCCAGGGCGAGGTCACCCAGACCGGGAATGCGGTCCGGAGCTCGCTGACCAAGCTGCAGGCCACGGTCGACAACCTCGACCGGTCGCTGAAGAACGTGGAGACCATCACCGACCGCCTGGAGAAGGGCGAGGGCACGGCCGGGCACCTGCTCACCGACGACACCATCGCCAAGAACATCGAGGACATCACCGACGACGCCGGCGGCTTCATCCGCGGCATCACCAAGCTGCAGACCGTCGTCGGGCTGAGATCCGAGTACAACGTCCTGTCGAACCAGCTCAAGAACTACGTGTCGATCCAGCTCGTGCCCCACCCGGACAAGTTCTACCTGATCGAGATCGTCGACGATCCCCGGGGGCTGCGCAAGACCGACAGCATCTCGGTCACCGATTCGAATGGCCTGCACCAGTCGACCGTCACCACCACCAGCGAGACGCTGAAGTACACCCTCCAGTTCGGCTACACCTACGGCGCGATCACCGGGCGCTTCGGCATCAAGGAGTCGACCGGCGGGTTCGGCGCGGATCTGCACCTCATGAACAGCCGCCTCTTGCTCTCGGCCGATCTCTTCGACACCAAGTTCAACCAGTACCCGCGCCTGCAGGCCCGGGCCTCGATCGCGCTCTACGGACGCAGCATCTACCTCGTCGGCGGGGTGGACGACGTCCTCAACCGACGCGCCCAGCTCTCGAGCGGCGGCGGGTTCGACTGGTTCTTCGGGGGCCAGCTGGTGTTCAACGACGAGGATCTCAAGTCGCTCCTGCTCTTCGGAGGGAGCACCGCTTCGGGGGCCACCAAGTGATGCTGCCAGGGGTGCGAGCGCGCCCGCTCGCGGTCCTCGTGCTCGGGCTGGTCGGCTGCTCGGTGGGCGGAGGAACCGGCCGGGTCACGGGCACGCTGACCGTTGACGAGTGCACCTTCGACAGCTCGGGGGCGCCCCAGCCCCTGCCTCCCGGCTTCGTGTTCAACCCGACGTTCTTCGCGGCGGAGCCCATCGACTCGAACTCGGTGCGCTTCCCGGCCAATCAGCTCAACATCCGGCTGCAGCTCACCGGGAACCGCGTCGAGAGCGCGGACGTCATCCTGTTTCGGGTCCTCGACAGCGCGGCGGTGGCCCGCTGCCTGCGGGGCAGCACCAACCCCGACGGCACGCCCGAGTGGGATCCGGCGGTCTGCGATCGCTCGGCCGCCGCCTTGGGTCCGCTCGGCGAGGGACGCCTCTTCGTGGGCATGACCACCGAGGCGGTGCGGGGCTTCCTCGCGCTCAACAACACCTGCGCACAGGCCTTCGTCTCGGCGGATGCCCTCGGCGCCTGCACCGACGGCAGCTGCCCGGACCTGACGCTCTGCCCGGGCCGCGATTCGTGGATCACCTTCTCGCGCTTCGGCACGCCGCCCGCCACCGGTCCGGTCTCGCCGAGCTTCCGCATCAACGACGGCGAGACCATCGCCGCCGAGCCGCCGGCCACCGCGCCCACCACCCCGATGTTCCACCTCGCGTTGTGCGACGCGGCGACGGTGGACGCCAAGCTCAACAACAACCCGCCGATCCACGTTCCGAACATCCTCGGCCTCGTCGAAGGTTCGTTCTCCTTCCCCCTCGAGCGCGGCCAGGCCGGCCAGCCCTTCCCCTGATTGCCCTGGGAGCCCCCCCGGGGCCGGCGGTCATTGGCTTGACAGAGTGGGCCCCCTCCCTATAGTTACTCACCTTCCGGGCTGTCGTGGCTCCCCTTCGATTGACGAAATGCGCTTTAAAATCAAAGAGATAGGAGAAGAAGGCCTCCCCATCGACCTGTCCGTCAGCGCGGAGCTCGTGGCCACCATGTGCCCGGATCTCGGCGCCGTCCCCGGTCCGAAGGGCATCCGCCTGCGCGGCCAGCTGCTCAAGACCGGCGAGGATCTGTTCCTGCGGGGTCGCCTGCAGGGAAGCCTCCACGGCTCCTGCGCGCGCTGTCTCGAGAAGGCGGTGGTGGGGCTCGATCTGCCGGTCAACGTGTCCTTCGTTCCGAGGCCGGAGGACGAGCGCGAGCCCGAGTCCGAGGAGGAGGACGACGTCGACGTGGTGTTCTTCGCCGGGGAGGAGCTGGATCTCGCGCCCGAGATCCGCGATCAGATCCTGCTCGCGTTTCCCATCAACCCGCTCTGCGCGCCCGACTGCGCGGGGATCTGCCCGGTGTGCGGCGGGAACCGCAACCAGATCCCGTGTGCCTGCGTGACCCAGCAAGGCGACCCCCTCAAGGCCAACCCGCTCGCCGCCGCGCTCGGCAAGCTGAAGATCTGACGCCCAATCCCAAGCCCGGCGACCCCACGGGGTCGCCCGGCCACCCCGCCACCCGAAACCGCTTTCGAACGAACGAACGAACGCAGCAGAAGAAAACGAGGATTCCATGGCCGTTCCGAAGAGAAGACAGTCCAAGTCCCGTTCGGCGATCCGTCGCGCCCAGGTCATGAAGCGCAGCCCCCCGCACAGCGTGCCGTGCCCCCGCTGTGGCGAGCCCAAGCTGTCGCACCGCCTCTGCGCGGCGTGCGGCTACTACCGCGACCGCATGGTGATCGAGAAACCGGACGAGGAGCAGGCCTAGTTGCCGCTCCGGATCGCCGTCGATGCCATGGGGTCGGACGGCGCGCCGCGGGTCGAGGTCGAAGGCGTCGTGTCCGCGGTGCGTTCGCAGCCCGTCCAGGTGATCCTGGTCGGGGACGAGACACGTCTGCGCGCCGAGCTCGAGACCCTGGGGGCGACGCGCGAAGCCGCGATCGAGATCCTCCACGCGCCCGAGGTGATCACCATGCACGACGCCCCGTCGATGGCGGTCAAGCAGAAGAAGAAATCCTCCATGCGGATGTGCTTCGATCTGGTCAAGACCCGGGGGGCCGAGGCGGTGGTCTCGGCCGGAAACTCGGGGGCCATGATGGCGTGTGGCCTGTTCGTCCTCGGGCGACTCCCGGGCGTCGAGCGTCCGGCCATCGTGACCAGCCTGCCCACCCGCCAGGGAAAGTGCGCGCTCCTCGACATGGGTGCGAACGTCGATCCCAGGCCCGGTGCGATGGCCCAGTGGGCGGTGCTGGGTGCCGTCTACGCCCGCCTGCTGCACGGCAAGCCCCGCCCGCGGGTGGGGGTGCTGTCGAACGGCAGCGAGGAGCACAAGGGGACCGCCCTCACCCGGGAGGCCAACCACCTGCTCGGGCGCGCCTCCGATCCGGCCTCGGGCCCGTCCCCCGGCCGGTCCTCCAGTCCGTCTCGCGGCAGCGCCAACGACACCGGCGTCGCCGCCTTCGACTACATCGGCTACGTCGAGGGGCGCGACGTGTTTCGCGGCGCCGTCGACGTGGTGGTCACCGACGGGTTCACTGGAAACGTGGTCCTGAAGAGCGTGGAGGGGGCCGCGGAGGTCATCATGTCCATGGTTCGAGAAGAGATCGCCCAGGCCGGGCTCCTGGCCAAGCTCGGTGCGGCGCTGATGCAGAAGCCCCTGCGGGCCCTCAAGCGGAAGACCGACTACGCGGAGTACGGTGGGGCGCCGCTGCTCGGGATCGACGGCGTGGCGCTGATCTGCCACGGGGGCTCGAGCGCCCGGGCCATCGCCTCCGCCGTCCGGGTGGCCGGGCAGTTCGCGCAGATCGGGCTCGGCAGCGAGACCACCGCGGCCATCGCCGCGCACGCCTTCCTGTGGGACAGCGCCTGGCGCCCGGGGCCGGGCGTGGCCGGGGCGCTCTCGTGAGCGCGCGCGCCGGCTCCTTCGGCTCTCCCGTGCTGCCCGCCTCGTCGCGGATCCTCGGGACCGGGCGGGGCGTGCCGCCGAAGGTCCTGACCAACGAGGATCTCGCGCGCATGGTCGACACCTCGAACGAGTGGATCGTCGAGCGGACCGGGATCCGCGAGCGGCACATCCTCGATCCCTCGCTGGCCGCGAGCGATCTCGCCACCGAGGCCGGGCGCAACGCCTGCCTCAAGGCCGGGGTGGCTCCCGCGGAGGTCGACTGCATCATCGTCGGGACCATCTCGGGCGACTGCCCCTTCCCCGCCACCGCCACCTTCGTGCAGCGCAAGCTCGGCGCCGCGGCCGGCGGCTGCGCCTTCGACCTGTCGGCCGCCTGCGCCGGTTTCCTCTACGGGCTCAGCATCGCCGATGCCTTCATCCGGCGGGGCCAGTTCCGGCGGGTGCTGGTGATCGGCGTCGAGGTCCTCTCCCGGATCATCGACTGGCAGGATCGCTCGACCTGCGTCCTCTTCGGCGACGGCGCCGGCGCGGTCTTGCTGGGGCCGGAGCCGGAGCCCGGACGCGGGATCCTCTCCACCCACCTGTTCGCCGATGGCAACTACACCGACGTGCTGCTCCAGCCCGCGGGCGGCAGCCGCGAGCCGCTGACCGCGGCGGCCATCGCCGACAAGCGCAACCTGGTCAAGATGAACGGACGCGAGGTCTACAAGCACGCCGTGCGCAACATGGCGCAGGCCTCGAAGCTGGCGCTCGAGCACAACGGGCTCACCCCCGGCGACGTCGACTGGGTGGTCGCGCATCAGGCCAACCTGCGCATCATCGAGGGGGTGTCCGAGCGGGTGGCCATCCCGCTCGACCGCTTCTACTTGAACGTCGAGCGCTACGGGAACACCTCCTCGGCGTCGGTGCCCACCGCGCTCGACGAGGCGTGCGAGCTCGGCAAGCTGAAGGCCGGGGACGTCATTCTCATGACCGCCCTCGGCGGGGGACTGGCCTGGGCATCGGCGGTGATGCGCTGGTGACCCGGCTGGTGCCCACGCTGGTGACCACGCTCTCCCGCGACCTCCCCCGTTTCCTCGGGCCATTGCCATGGATCGTGTCATGAAGCGCATCGCATTTCTGTTCCCCGGACAGGGCTCCCAGAAGGTCGGGATGGGCCAGGCACTGGCCGCGGCCTTCCCGGCCGCGCGCGCGGTCTTCGACGAGGTGGACGCCGCGCTGGGGTTCTCCTTGTCGCGGCTGTGCTTCGAGGGCCCGGAGGCCGAGCTGGTGCTGACCGCCAACGCCCAGCCGGCGATCCTGACCACCAGCATCGCCGCCCTGCGGGTGCTCGAGGCCGAGACCGGGCTTCAGCCAACCGCGGTGGCCGGACACTCGCTCGGCGAGTACTCGGCGCTGGTGTGCGCGGGGGCCCTGTCGCTGGTGGACGCGGCGCGCGTGGTGCGGCTGCGCGGCCAGTTCATGCAGGAGGCGGTGGCCCCGGGGGTGGGTGGGATGGCGGCCATCCTCGGGCTCGGGCGGGCCGAGGTCGAGGCCGCCTGCGCCGAGGCCGCCGGCGAGCTGCCGGGGGAGACGGTGCAGGCCGCCAACCTCAACGGCGGCGGCCAGGTGGTGATCGCCGGGCACAAGCGCGCGGTCGAGAGGGCCTGCGAGGCCGCCCGGCGGCGCGGCGCCAAGCGCGCGATGCCGCTGGCGGTGAGCGCCCCCTTTCACTCGGCGCTGATGCAGCCGGCGGCCGATCGGCTGCGCGAGGCGCTCGACGCCATCGAGGTGCGCGATCCGCGCGTGCCGGTGGTGACCAACGTCGAGGCCACCCCCAACTCCGACGGGCGGCGGATCCGCGAGCTGCTGACCGCCCAGGTGACCGCGCCGGTGCGCTGGGAGGAGTCGATGCTGGCGCTGGCGGGCCTCCTCGAGATCGCGGAGGCCGTCGAGGTCGGACATGGCGGTGTGCTCGCGGGGCTCGGGAGGCGCATCGTCCCCGGCATGCCGGTGTACCCGGCCGCCGATCCCGGGAGCATCGCCAGCTTGAAGGAAACCCACAGCCAAGGACCGGATGCCCATGGATGAACGAGCGGAGCTGACAGGCAGGGTGGCGCTGGTGACCGGGGCCTCGCGGGGCATCGGGCGCGCCATCGCCGTGGCGCTCGCTGCGCGCGGGGCCAGGGTGGTCATCAACTACGCCAGCAACGAGGGCGCCGCCAGCGAGGCCGCGGCGGCGGTGGCGGCCGTGGGTGGGAGCGCCACGCTCAAGCGCTTCGACGTGGCGGACGGTGCAGCCACCGACGCCGCCATCAAGGAGATCGTGGCCGCCGAGGGGGGGCTGCACATCCTGGTGAACAACGCCGGCGTGGCGGTCAACGCGCTCACGCTCGGGGCGCGCGACGCCGACTGGAAGCGCGCGCTCGACGTCAACCTGACGGGGGCCTTCCAGTGCACCCGGGCGGCGCTGCGGGCCCTCATGAAGGCCAGGGAGGCCGGACGCATCATCAACATCACGTCGATCACCGCCGAGAGTGGCTCGGCGGGGCAGGGGCCCTACGTGGCGGCCAAGGCTGGCCTGATCGGCCTCACCAAGACCTGGGCGCGCGAGTACGCCTCGCGCGGCATCACCTGCAACGCGGTGTCCCCGGGCTACATCGACACCGACATGACCGCGTCCGATCTGCCGGCGGCGCGCCGGGAGGAGCTGATCAAGTCGATTCCCCTCGGGCGGGTGGGGCGGCCCGAGGACGTCGCGGCCGCGGTGGCCTTCCTGGCCAGCCCGGCGGCGGGCTACGTCACGGGCGAAGTTTTACGGGTCAACGGTGGGCTCTTAATGTAAGGTACGCCGCCGACAAAAACCACCGGGCGCGGATGCCCACGGTTACGCGGGAAGGAAAAACGAAAAAATGGCAGACAACGTCGAAGACCGGGTGCGCAAACTCATCGTGGAGCAGCTCGAGGTGTCCCCGGACAAGGTGGTCCCGACCGCCTCGTTCTCGGAGGATCTCAAGGCCGACTCTCTGGCGGTGGTGGAGCTCGTCCTCGCCCTGGAGGAGGCGTTCAAGCTGGAGATCCCGGACGAGGACACCGAGAAGATCAAGACCGTGGGCGACGCCATCAACTACATCAAGTCTCACGCCAAATGAGCGCGGCGCCGCGGCGCGGCCTCGCCCCGCCCCCGAGCCTCCCGACGAGGCAGGGACCCGGGCGATGCCCCGCGCCGGCGCCGGCGCCGGGCCCTGAGTGACGCCATGACGATTCGAATCATCGAGAAAGAGAGCCGATGGCAAGACGGGTAGTCGTAACGGGCATTGGTCTGGTCACACCGATCGCCGTCGGCACCGAAGAGACGTGGCAGGGCCTCCTCGCCGGCCGGTCCGGGATTGGTCCGATCACGCACTTCGACCACACGCAGTTCGCCACCCACTTCGCCGGCGAGGTGAAGGACTTCGACGTCACGCGGTGGATCCCCTCGCGGGATGCCAAGAACATCGATCGCTTCATCCAGTACGCGGTGGCCGCGGCCGATCTGGCGCTCAAGGACTCTGGCCTGCAGATCGCGGGGGACTTCGCCGAGCGGGTCGGGTGCTACGTGGGCGCCGGGCTCGGCGGCGTGTCGAGCATCGAGGTCGCCTGCTCGACCCTGGCGCAAAAGGGCCCGCGGCACGGCATCTCGCCCTTCTTCGTCCCGATGATCATCGTCAACCTGGCGCCTGGACAGATCTCGATCCGCTTCGGCGCCAAGGGGCCGAACTTCTCCCACGTGTCGGCCTGCTCGACCGGCGCGCACGCGATCGGCGAGGCGGCGCGCGCCATCCAGCGGGGCGACGCCGACGCCATGATCTGCGGCGGCACCGAGGCGACCGTCAGCCCGCTCGGGGTCGGCGGCTTCAACAGCATGCGGGCCCTGTCGACCCGCAACGAGGCTCCGCAGTAGGCCTCCCGCCCGTTCGACCGCGACCGCGACGGGTTCGTGATCGCCGAAGGGGCGGGCATCCTCATCATCGAGGAGCTGGAGCTGGCCCGGAAGCGCGGGGCCCGCATCTACGCCGAGCTGACCGGCTACGCGGCCAACGCCGACGCACACCACATCACGGCGCCCGCTCCCCAGGGCGAGGGCGCCCAGCGCTGCATGCGCCTCGCGCTCAAGGATGCGCGGCTCGGGCCAGGAGACATCGGCTACATCAACGCGCACGGGACCTCGACCAAGATGAACGACGCCACCGAGACGCTGGCCATCAAGGCGGTCTTCGGGGACGCCGCCCGCAAGGTCATGATCAGCTCGACCAAGTCGATGACCGGGCACATGCTGGGCGCCGCAGGTGGGGTGGAGACCGCCATCTGCGCGCTGGCCGTGGCTCGGGGGGCCATCCCGCCCACCATCAACTACACGACGCCCGATCCCGAGTGCGACCTCGACTATGTCCCCAACACCGCCCGCGAGGTACGGGTCCAGCATGTCCTCACCAACAGCTACGGCTTCGGTGGGACCAACGCTTCCCTGATTCTCTCGCGCTTCGACTGACCGAGCCGGAGCCGCTCCGGAGGCGGGCAAGCCCACGACGGGGGCCGCCGGGCGCTCGCGGTCAGCCCTGCAGCTCGTGGACCGCTTGCAACCAGTCGTCGAGCTCGTGGCCAGGGGTCGCGCCGCGCGAGAGGTAGATCTCGAACGAGCGCATGGCGATCTGCTCGTGGGATGGGGGGGATGCGCGATCCGCGCCGCCGGTGGATGATGCCTTGGCGGAGCTCTTCGGAGACTTGCTCGAAGATTTCGCCACCATCGGTGCCGAGGTGCTGGTCCCCTTCACCGTCTTACGCCCAGTGTTCTTCATGCGAAAGTTATAAGTCCGGTTCGCTGGCGTCTCCAAATTTTTGGGGCGCTCAGTCGACTTCCAGGCTTGTTTCCAGGAGATTTCTGTGCTTGGGGATGGCGGCCGTGAGCACGTGGTGGCCGTCCGGCGTGACCAGCACGTCGTCCTCGATGCGGATGCCCCGCGCCCCGCGGAAGCGCTCGAGCGTGGTCCAGTCGAGGCGGTCGGCGAAGCGGGTGCGCACCTCGCTCGTGTCGAGGATGGCCGGCACGAAGTAGAGCCCGGGCTCGACCGTGACCGCCATGCCGGGCTCGAGATCCCGATCGAGGCGCAGGTAACGCAGGCCAGGCTCGGTGCCGCGCGCGCGGCCGGGCGCGTAGCCCGCGCGATCGCCGAGATCCTCCATGTCGTGCACGTCGAGCCCGAGCAGGTGTCCGACGCCGTGGGGAAAGAGCAGCGCCACGGTCCCGTCGGCGGCGCGCTCCGCCGGATCGCCGCGCACGATCCCGAGCTCCGCCAGCCCCTTGGCGAGGGTCGCGGTGGCGAGCAGGTGCAGGTCACGGTAGCGCACGCCCGGCTTCACCGCGGCGATCACGTGCTCCTGGGCCGCGAGCACCACGTCGTAGAGCTCGGCCTGCGTGGTCGAGAAGTGCCCGGACACCGGCCAGGTTCGGGTCACGTCGCCGGCCCACCCGCTGGCGGTCTCGGCGCCCACGTCCGCCAGGACCAGCTCGCCCGGCCGCAGCAGGTTGTGGTGCGCCTCGTTGTGCAGGACCTCACCGTGAACCGTCACGATCGAGCCGTAGGCGGTGCCGCAGCCTTCGGCGATGAGCGCCCCCTCCATGGCCCCGCGCACCGCGCTCTCGCGCAGGCCCGGGCGGGTGGCCAGCAGCCCGGCCGCGTGAGCCCGCGCGGTTGCGGCGGCGGCGACCGCGAGCTCCGCGACCGCCGCCGCGTCGTGGACCAGCCGCAAGCGAATCATGGCGTCCGCCAGCGCGCCGTCGGTCGGGGCGAGGCTGCCCGGTCGCACCGGGCGGCCGAGCAACGCCGACTGCCACTCGGCGGTCGCGTGGTCGGGCGCGGGCAGGGTCGCCACGGGGCCCCCGCGGCGCGCGGCCTCGCCGAGGTGCAGGGCGAGACCGTCGCCGTCGCCGGCGCCCGCGAGGTCGCCGTTGCCGTGGAGGGGCACGACCGGGACCCCGAGCAGCTCCGCCCACTCCCCGAGCGAGGCTACCGGCCCCGACCAGAGCGCGTCGTCCTCGGCTGCGGGCGGCGCGAAGACCATCGCGCGTCCGTCCTCGAGCACGGCCGCCGCACCGGGCGGGCCCCACCCGAACAGGTACAGGAAGTGGCTGTTCGGGCGAAAGGGAAAGGTGTTGGCGGCGTAGTTCTTGGGGCGAGGACGCCCCGCGACGATCAGCGCGGCCTGCCGTCCGAGCGCCGCCAGGAGCTCGCCTCGGCGGCGCGCCAGCGCGGCGCTCTGGGCGGGGGACCACCACCAGGGAGGATGCATGGAGGAAGTATAAGGCCCTCCGCCCCCGATCAGCCCCCTCGAGGCCCCTTCATCCTCGCCTCTGACCTGTCGGCGGCTGGTCCGACGTAGCGCGAGCTCGGTCGAATGATGCGGCCCGTGCGGCGCTGCTCGTCGATGTGGGCGCACCAGCCCACGACCCGTCCGATCGCGAACACCGCGGTGAAGAGCTCCCGCGGCAGGCCGATGGCCTCCAGCAACACGGCCGTGAAGAACTCCACGTTGGCCTTGAGGGAACGCTCCGGGTGGCGGGCCGCCAGCAGCGCCTCTGCCTCGCGCTCGACGGCGTGCGCGAGCGCCAGGCGCTCCGCGTGCAGCACCGCATCGAGCTCGAGGGTGGCTCGCTCGAGCACGGCCGCTCGCGGATCTCGCGTTCGGTACACCCGGTGGCCCATCCCCATGATCCGGCGACCCGCGGCGAGCTCCGCCTCCAGCGTGGCCCGGGCCCGCCCGACGCTGCCGACCGCGTCGAGCAGATCCAGCACTGGGCCCGGCGCACCCCCGTGCAGCTTGCCCTTGAGGGCGCCGACCGCCGCGACCACCGCCGAGATGGTGTCCGAGTCGGTCGAGGCGACGACCCGCGCGGTGAAGGTCGAGGCGTTGAGCCCGTGGTCGGCCACGGTGCAAAGGTAGGTCTCGAGGGCGGCTGCCCGTGCCGCGTCCGAGCCGGCCCCGAGCAGGCGGAGGGCATCCTTTGAATGCGCAGCGGCCGGATCCGGTGGCAGCGGCGCGCGCCCGGTCCGCTTGGCGAGCCACGCCCCGGCGAACACGGGCATCGCCGCGGTCACGCGGATGCTCGCGCGAGCGTGCGCGTCCTCGTCCTCGGCTCTTTCCTCGGCTCTTTCCTCGGCTCTTTCCTCGGCTCTTTCCTCGGCTCCTTGCGCAACCTCCCTCGTCGGGCCCGGCACCGACGCGCTCTCGCCCTCGGACGGGAGGCTCCCGATGCTTGCCCGGAGCGCCTCCATCGGATCCGCCAGCGCGAGCGCGGCGCCGAGCTCGGGGAGGCGCCGGTGCGCGTCGAGCCGAGCGAGGCCGAGCTTGCGGGCGAGCGCGCGCTCCTCCTTCCGCCCCGGTAGCTCGCCGTGCCAGAGCAAGGCCAGCATCGCCTCGAAGGAGATCTTCCCGGCGAGCTCCTCGATGGAGTGGCCGCGCACCGTCAGCACGCCGGCAGCGCCGTCCACGTCGCTGAGCTCCGTCTCTGCGACGATCACCTGGTCGAGGCCGAACGCGCGGGCGCGGCCACCTCCTGACACCACGGACAGGGTCGATTGCGGCATGGCGTGATCCTTTCTCCCCGAGATCTGGCGTCCGGCCCGAGGTTGATCAACGTTGAATCGTCAATCAACATGGCCATTCGTGAGTCAAGACGGCGAATGGATCTCGGCCGACCGGGCGGCCCGCCTCCTCGGCGTGAAGCCGGCGACGCTGTACGCGTACGTGAGCCGCGGGTTCATCCGCTCGCGGAGCTCACCGCCCGGCGCCGGCGGCCGCCGCTACGCGCGCGCGGATCTCGAACGGCACCGGGCGCGAAGCCTGGCACGCAAGGGACACGCCGCGGTGGCCAGCGGCGCGCTGTCCTTCGGCGAGCCCGTGCTCGACACGCGGGTCAGCAACATAACCCGGGACGGCCCCGCCTACCGCGGGCACGCGGCGGTGGCCCTGGCGGAGGCAGACACGCCCCCGGAGCGCGTGGCCGAGTTGCTCGCCCACGGGACGCTCCCCGAGCGCACGCCGCAGGTCCCGCTCGACCTGGCCTCCCTGTACCGGCTCCGGCGCCTGGTGCCGCGCGACGCGCCCCCGCTTCGCGCCATGCTGCTCGCCATGATCCATGCCGAGCCCCGGGAGAGCGATCTCGTCTGGGCCCGAGAGCTGGTGCGCTTGCTCGCCGTGAGCCCGGCGCTCGCGCGCGGCGGGCAGCCCTTGCGCGCGGCGCTGTCGGCCCCGACGCTCGCCGGCGCCCTGCTCGCGGCCCTCGGGCGCCGGGCGGACCCGCGCGCCAGACGCGTGATGCAACGGGCCCTCGTGCTCTCGGCCGACCACGAGCTGAACGCGTCCACGTTCGCGGCGCGCATCGCCGCCGGGGCCGGCGCCGATCTCGCCCACTGCCTCGTGGCCGCGCTCGGGGTGCTCACCGGGGCGCGTCACGGCGGCGCAAGCCATCGGGTCGAGGCCTTCGTCGCCGGGCTCGAGCGACCAGAGCACGCGATCACCCGGGTGCGGGAGTGCCTGGCCGTGGGGAAAGCGGTCCCGGGCTTTGGCCATCCGCTCTACCCCGACGGGGATCCGCGCGCCCCACCGCTGATCGCCGCGGCCGAGGCGGTGCGCCGCCACCTCCCCGGAGTCGCCCGCGCGCTCGCGGCCTCGCGCGAGGCGATGCGGCTCGCCGGCGGCGAGGGCCCGAACCTCGATCATGCGCTGGTGGTGGTGCGCGCCGCCCTCGGGTTGCCGGCGGGCAGCGCGAGCGCGATCTTCGCGGTGGGGCGCGCGATGGGCTACGTCGCCCACGTCTTCGAGCAACGCGCGAGCGGCCAGTTGCTCCGGCCGAGGGCGCGCTACGTGGGCGAATAGCGCGACTGTGCCTGGCCGTGGCCCTGGCTCGGGGGTGGACACGATTTCAGTGCCGCACCCGCTTCGGTCGCTGCTCGGGCTGTGGTATTGCTTCCGCCAGCGTGTCTCGTATCTTGCTTCGTGCCGAAACCGTGATCTCGCCCTGGGTTCGCCTGGTGGCGAACACCGTGGCGAAGTCCCCCGACGGACCCGGCGAGGTCTATCACGCCTTCGCCCAGTCCGACTACGTGGCGGTTCTGGCCCGTACGCCGAGCGGGCAGATCCCGATCGTGCGGCAGTTTCGTGCCGCGGTCGGCTGTGAAACCTGGGAGCTGCCCGCCGGGTTGCTGGAGACGGGCGAGTCCCCCGAATCCTGCTGCCGCCGCGAGCTCCTCGAGGAGACCGGCATCACGGCGAAGACCGTCCACCCGCTGGGCTCTTTCTTCGCGGACACCGGGCGCCTGGAGAACCGCATCCATCTGTTCGCGGTGGAGGCCTCCGAGCCCCAGCCGACCTCGGTCCCGGAGCCTGGGTTGAGCGTGGTGTTCGTTTCCCCGTCCGAGCTGCGCCAGCGGATCCTCGATGGGACCTTCATCCATCAGCTGCATCTCGGCACGCTGGCCGTCGCCGCTTTGAAGGGCCATGGCTTCGGGGTCCTGTCGTGACGCCTGGTGGCTCGTCCCCCGCGTATGACGCCTGCATCGTCGGTGGTGCCGGCCACGTCGGGGCGCCCCTGGCCCTGGTCCTGGCCAAGCACGGCATCCGCACCCTGATCTACGACATCAATCGCGCCGCGCTCGAGACCTTGGCCTCGGGGCGCATGCCGTTCCTCGAGCATGGGGGGCAGGCGCTGCTGGAGGAGGTCTTGCCGACCGGTCGGCTCGGGCTGTCGTCGGACATCACCGAGGTCGCCGGGATCCCCAACGTGATCCTCACCATCGGGACGCCGATCGACGAGTTTCACAACCCGATGCTCAGGGTGGTGCTGGATTGTGTCGACTCGCTCTTGCCTCACCTCTCGGACGGCCAGACCCTGATCTTGCGGTCGACGGTGTTCCCCGGGGTGACGGAGCGCGTGGACCGGCACCTGCACAAGCAGGCGAAGAAGATCCTGGTCGCCTTCTGTCCCGAGCGGGTGGTGCAGGGGCACTCGATCGTCGAGCTGCAGACCCTGCCCCAGATCGTGAGCGGGACCACCCGCGAGGCGGAGGAGGTGGCGGTGAGGCTCTTCTCGAGGATCGCGCCCTCCATCGTCAGGATGGTCCCGAAGGAGGCGGAGTTCGCCAAGCTGATCAGCAACGCCTACCGCTACATCCAGTTCGCGGCGACCAATCAGTTCTACATGATGGTGGCGTCAGCCGGCCTCGACTACCACCGTCTGCTGGAAGGGCTCAAGCAGGACTATCCGCGGGCCCGCGACCTGCCGGGCCCGGGGCTGGCGGCTGGTCCTTGTCTGTACAAGGACACCCTGCAGCTCGCGGCATCCTCCAACAACCAGTTCGGGCTCGGATATTCCGCCATCCAGATCAACGAGGGGCTGCCAGCCTTCCTGTTGAACCGACTGGCGGCCGAGTACCAGCTCGGTGAGATGACCGTCGGCCTGCTGGGGATGGCCTTCAAGTCCGACAGCGACGACATTCGCTCGTCCCTCAGCTACAAGCTGAAGAAGCTGCTCGGGTTCCATGCGCGACAGGTCCTGACCACCGATCCCTTCGTGAACCAGGATCCGGAGCTGATTCCCCTCGACGAGGTGATCTCCCGGAGCGACCTGCTCATCGTCTGTGTCCCGCACAGCGCCTATCGGGGCCTCGATCTGCGCGGCAAGCCCGTGCTCGACATCTGGAACCTCGAGCGCAAGGGTGTGGCCTCCGTGAAGCGGCCGTGACCGGAGCGCTCCAGATGGGCGTGGTCGGAGCAGGATTCGGCCAGCACGTGCTGGTCCCCGCCCTCCGGAGCGATCCCAGGGTGTCCGTTCAGGCCATCTGCGCCTCCACCGAGGCCCGAGCCCGGGTCATCGCCGACCGCTCGGGGATCCCGCTCGCCTTCGGGGACTGGCGAGCGCTGGTGACCGATCCTCGGCTCGACGCGGTCGCCATCAGCGTCCCTCCGGCCTTGCAAGGTCCGATCGTCCTGGCGGCGGCCGCCGCCGGGAAGCACATCCTGGCGGAGAAGCCCCTCGCCTCGAGCGTGGACCAGGCGCGGGCCATGGTCGAGGCCGCGCGCACCGCGCAGGTGGTGGGCGTGGTGGACTTCGAGTTCCGGGAGCTCGAAGGCTGGCAGAAGGTTCGAGCCCTGGTGGGGGCCGGGGCGGTCGGCCGATTGCGCCAGGTGTACCTCTCCTGGCGCATCGAGACCCTGGCCTACCGAGATCCGAAGCCGAGCTGGAAGAGGGACTCCGAGCGCGGGGGTGGGACCCTCAACCTCTTCGGATCGCACGCGCTCGATTCCATCGTCTGGACGTTCGGTCGCGTCCGCCGCGTGGCCGCGCACTTGCTCCCATCGCGCTCGGAGGGGACGGCCGAGGCACGGGTCGAGGCGTGGTTGGAGCTGGTGGACGGCGTGTCGGTGTCGCTGTCGATCGCGGCCGATGCCCCCCTCGGTGGGGGATACCGGCTCGAGGTCTACGGGGACGAGGGGGCGCTGGTCCTGGAGAATTCCACCGCGGACTACGCCTCGGGGTTCTCTCTCGCGCATGGAGAGCGGGGAAAGGGGTTGCGCCCGATCGCGCTCACCCCCCTGCCCGAAGGGACCGACGGCCGGAGGGTGGCCACGGGGGCGATCGTTCGTCGCTTCGTGGATGCCATCCGCGATGGGACGCCCGTCAATCAGCCCCGGAGCTTTCCGAGCTTCGAGGATGGACTCGAGGTGCAGCACCTGATAGACGCCATTCGCGAGGCCAACCGACGGGGCGCATGGCAGAGCCTGAGCTAGACATCGTCATTCCGGTTTACAACGAGGGGCAGAGCATCGGAGGTGTCCTGCGGTCGCTGGCCACCCACGTGCGGACGCCGTTTCGCGTGCTCGTCTGCTACGACCGCGACGACGACGACACATTGCCCGCGCTGGCTCCGTTCGAGGCGGCCGGTGAGATCCAGATTGTTCGGGTCAAGAACCGCGGCCGCGGGGTGCACGGCGCCGTGCTGACCGGCTTCGCGGAGAGCCGGGCGCCGGCGGTCCTGGTCTTCCCGGCCGACGACGACTACAACGCGCCCCGCCTGGACGGGATGGTGCGCAAGCTCGAGCAGGGCTTCGACATCGTGTGCGCGAGCCGCTTCCTTCCAGGCGGCCGCATGGTCGGCTGTCCGTTGCTCAAGGCGGCGATAGTGCGGGCCTCCGCCTGGACGCTCTTTCACCTGGCGCGCCTGCCGACCCACGATGCCTCGAACGGCTTTCGGCTGTTCTCCCGGCGGATCCTGCGCGACGTTCCGATCGAGTCGACGGCGGGGTTCACCTACAGCATCGAGCTCCTGGTGAAGTGCCATCGGCTGGGCTGGCGCGTCGGCGAGGTCCCCGTGGAGTGGCACGAGCGCAAGACCGGCCAGAGTCGGTTCAAAGTTCTCGGATGGCTGCCAGCGTACTTCGGCTGGTTCGCCTATGCCTTCGGGACCACCTATCTGCGGCGCGGCCCCGGGACCGTGCCGCCGCGAAGGACGACCTCATGAACATCGCTGGAGCTCGGTTTCTCGTGACGGGGGGGACGGGGTTCATCGGCAGCGCCCTGGTGCGTGGGCTGCTGCGCGCGGGGGCGCGGGTCCGCTCGTTCGACGACGACTCCCGGGGCTCCCATCGCCGGCTCGGAGATCTCAGCGCCGAGGAGCAAGGGCGGCTCGAGCTCGTGCAGGGGGACATCCGCGATCGGGCGGCGGTCTCGCGCGCGGTCATGGGCGTGGACAGCGTCGCGCACCTGGCCTACGTCAACGGCACCGAGTTCTTCTACAGCCGCCCCGAGCTGGTGCTCGAGGTGGCGGTCAAGGGCATGATGAACGTGCTCGACGGGTGCCTGGACCACGGGGTGCGGGATCTGCTGCTGGCCTCGAGCTCGGAGGTGTACCAGACGCCGCCCGAGGTCCCGACCGACGAGCGCGCGCCGCTCTCGGTGCCGGACGTGCTCAACCCACGCTACTCCTACGGTGGCGGGAAGATCATCTCGGAGCTGCTGGCGGTGAACTACGGGCGCAAGCATTTTTCGCGGGTGGTGATCTTCCGGCCGCACAACTGCTACGGACCGGACATGGGCGAGGAGCACGTCATCCCTCAGCTCGTGCGCCGGATGGCCGCGAAGAGCCGCGAGACGACCGGCACCATCCACCTGCCGATCCAGGGCACGGGGCAGGAGACGCGCGCGTTCGTCCACGTCGATGACCTGGTCGAGGGGGTCCTGTGCCTGCTGGCGAGGGGAGAGCACCTCGGCGTGTATCACGTCGGAACCGACCAGGAGATCGCCATCGCGGACCTGGTCCAGGCGATCGGGCGGGTGCTCGGGCGCGCCGTGACCATCCAAGCGGGGCCGTTGCAAGAGGGGGGCACGTTGCGCCGCTGCCCGGACATCGGCAAGCTGCGCGCGCTCGGCTATGCGCCACGGATCTCCCTCGAGGAGGGTCTGCGGGAGACCGTGCGGTGGTACCTGGAACACGAACAGAGGAGCAGCGTATGAACGGGACGCAGAAGTTGGCGGCTGGGTCCGGCGGCAGCGTGGTGGTCGAGACCTGCCAGGTGTGCCAGTCGAGGGAGCTCGACCCGGTGTTCTTCGCGGGATATCTGCCGCCGGTCAACGGCATGCCGACCATCGGCGAGCAGCCACGCGAGCAGCCGTCCTACCCGGCCCAGGTGCTCTCGTGTCGTCGTTGCAAGCTGGCGCAGCTGGGGTTGGTGGTCGATCCCGAGATCCTGTTTCCTCCGAGCTATCCGTACACCAGCGGCACGACCAAGATCCTGCGGGAGAACTTCGCCGAGCTCTTCGCGGAGGTCTCGCGGGTCTATCCACTCAGGCCCGGTGATCTGGCGGTCGACGTCGGGTCGAACGATGGGACCCTGCTCTTCAATTTCCATCAAGCCGGCTTCCGGGTCCATGGCATCGAGCCGACCAACGCCGGGAACCTGGCCAACCAGCGGGGCATCCGGACCCTGATCGCGTTCTTTGGTCAGGCGGCGGTCGACCAGGTGGTGGCCGAGAACCGCGGACGCGCCCGGATCGTCACCGCCACCAACGTGTTCGCGCACATCGAGGACGTGCAGCAGGTCATGCAGGGAATCCTCGGGCTCCTGGACGAGGACGGGATCTTCATCAGCGAGTCGCACTACTGGCTGTCCCTGCTCGACACCTTGCAGTACGACACCATCTACCACGAGCACCTGCGCTACTACTCCCTCACCAGCCTGCTGTATCTGCTCGAGTCGAACGGGCTCGAGGTCATCCGTGCCAAGGGCATCCCCACCCACGGCGGCTCGATCCGGGTCTACGCCGCCCGAAAGGGCAAGTATCCCGTCGACGCGAGCGTGGGCAGGATCCTCGAGACCGAGCGGCGCGAGCTGACCGACGAGCGAATCGGGCGCTTCCGGCGCGGGGTGGTGGCCTCCAAGCTCGAGCTCTACGGGCTCTTGAACCAGATTCACAAGGCCGGGGATCACATCTACGGCGTGGGGGCGCCCTCGCGCGCGAGCACGCTCATCAACTACTGCGGCCTCGATGAGGGCATCCTCGACTGCGTCCTCGAGATCAAGGGCTCTTACAAGATCGGCAAGTACATCCCCGGGACGCTGATCCCCGTGCTGGAGGAGTCGCGCCTCTTCGAGGATCAGCCGCGCTACGCCCTGCTCCTGTCCTGGCACATCGCCGACGAGCTCATCCCCAAGCTGACGGCGCGCGGCTTCAAGGGCGACTACATCGTCCCGCTGCCGGTGCCGCGGATCATCCGGGCAGGCGAGACGGCGAGATGAGCGATGCCCCCGCCCCCGAGGTCGCGGCGCACCGGGAGGTCGAGTTCTTCGACCAGTTCGTGGTCGAGCACGGCGACTACGACGTGCTGTCCGAGCGCGCCTACGAGCGGCTGCTCGAGGCCTTCGCCGAGGGGGTGAGGCCCCGACCGGGCGAGCGCTGCATCGATCTCGGCTGCGGCACCGGGGCCTTCACCCGGCGGCTGCGCCGGTTCGACCTGCGCCTCGTGGGGATGGATATCTCGCCCGGGGCCGTGGCCCACGCCAGGCGCGAGACCCCGGACCTGGAGTTCGTGGTGGGGGACATCGGCGCGACGGGCCTGCCGGATGCCAGCCAGGATGTCGTCTGCTATTCGGGCGTGCTCCACCACATCAGCTCGTCCGAGGCGCGGGTCCGGGTCCTCGCCGAGGCCCACCGCCTGCTGACCCCGGGCGGGCGCCTGTTCGCCTACGATCCCAGCGCCCAGAGCCCGTCGATGTGGCTCTACCGGGATCCGCGCTCTCCCTTCTTCTCGAAGCTCGGCAAGACCGACAACGAGGTGTTGCTCCATCGGTCCCAGCTCGCGCGCGAGCTGCGCGACGCCGGCTTCGACCAGATCCGGATCCGCGGCATCGGCGGCATCGCCTTCCGCTTCGTGGAGAGCAAGATAGCCGGGGTGATCCTCCCTCTTTACAACCTCTACGAGGAGCTGCTGCGGCGCTCTCCGCTGGAGGACCGCTTCGGGACCTTCCTGATCAGCGTCGCCACCAAGCGCTGAGGTGTCCGCAGCCACGCCTCCTCGGTGGCCGGCATGGTGAACCACTGGGGGACCACCACCTCCTCGGCCTGGCGGCGACGACTCCGGCACGGCGGGAGGGGCGGGCCGGGACGTGCCGCCTCGCAGAGAGTAAGCTCGGTCCGTGGTGCCCTCCCGAGAAAAGCGCCTTGGCCTGCGTCTGCAACCCGAGCATGGGTCTCGCGCGCTTCGAGGATGCCCGCGACCCACCCGACCCCCGACGGGCTCCCGGGCGGCGGCGTGCCTGGCCGGCGTGGTTGCGACCTTCGTCGCCACCCTGGTGGGGTGCGCCAGCTCCGTGCCACCCCGCGGCTTCCCCCCGGCTTCGGTCGCCGCACCGGTGTCCGGGCAGCCGCCGCGGCCTGCACAGCCGCCATTGCCTCCGCGTCCGCCCGTGGCACGGCGCGAGCCGAGATCCACAACCATCCACGGCCACACGCTCGTCGATGATTACTTCTGGTTGAGGAACCAGGACTCCCCCGAGGTGCTGGCGTACCTGCGCGCGGAGAACGCCTACACCGACGCGGTCATGAAGCCGACGGAGCCGCTGCAGCGCGCGCTCTATGGCGAGATGCTCTCGCGCATCAAGGAGGACGACGCCACCCCGCCCTACAAGGACGGAGGATTTTTCTACTATCACCGGAGCGAGGCCGGCAAGCAGCATCCGATCCATTGCCGGAAGAGGAGCCTGGCGGGCGCCGAAGCCGTGATCCTCGACCTCAACACCATCGCGCCCGGGGCCAGGTTCGTGTCGGTGGCGGACATGGCCGTGAGTGACGACGACCGGACTCTCGCCTACCTCGTCGACACGGTGGGCTTCCGGCAGTACACGCTGAAGGTCAAGAACCTCGAGAGCGGCACCCTCGGCCCCGAGGCCATCCCGCGCGTCGATTCGGTGGCCTTCGCCCGGGACGGCCAGACCCTCTTTTACGTCACGGAGGATCCGCAGACCAAGCGACCCGACAAGTTGTTCCGCCACCGGCTCGGGACGGATGCGGCGGCGGATGTGCTCCTCTACGAGGAGAAGGATCCGATGTTCGAGCTGTCGATCGAGCGGTCGCGCAGCCGCGCCTACCTCTTCGTGACCAGCGCGAGCCGCACCACCACCGAGGTCCGGGTCCTCGACAGCGCCCGGCCGACCGCCGCCCCGCGGTTGATCGCGCCCCGGGAGCCGAACCACGAGTACTACCTCGATCACCGGGGCCCTCTCTTCTACATCCGCACCAACTCGGGAGGGAGGAACTTCCGCATCGTGACCGCCCCCGTCGACGACGCCGGACGCAGACGGTGGACCGAGCTCGTGCCCACCCGGGCGGAGGTCATGCTGGAGGACCACCTGGCCTTCGAGCATCACCTGGTGATCGTGGAGCGCGAGGGGGCCCTCGCGCAGCTCGCGGTGGTCGACCTCACGACCGGCCAGACCCGCAGGCTCCCCCAGCCGGAGCCCCTCTTCGAGGTGACACCGGTGGAGAATCACGATTTCGAGGCCCGGGCCATCCGGTTCCGCTTCGAATCTCCGCGGACCCCCGCCAGCGTCGTCGAGGACGACCTGGACGGCCGGGCGGGCGGCCGCCGGATCCTCAAGCAGTTCGAGGTGCCCGGGTACGACGCCTCGGCCTACCAGACCCGGCGGATCGGCGTCCCCGCCCGGGACGGCACCACGATGATCCCGGTGTCCCTCGTCTACAAGCAGGGCGTCGAGCCGGATGGCACCCATCCCTTGCTGTTGACCGGCTACGGCGCCTACGGGATCAGCCCGCGACTGGCGTTCTCACCGGAGCGCGTGTCGCTGCTCGATCGCGGAATGATCATCGCAATCGGTCACGTCCGCGGCGGCGGCGACCTCGGCAAGCCCTGGCACGACGCGGGACGCATGATGCACAAGATGAACACCTTCACGGACTTCATCGACGTCGCCGAGGCGCTGAAGGCCGGGCGGTGGGCGCGGAGCGACGGGCTCGTCATCTCCGGCGGGAGCGCGGGCGGGCTGCTGATGGGGGCGGTCATCAACCTGCGTCCGGAGCTCTTCGAGGCGGTGGTCGCCTACGTGCCCTTCGTCGACCTGATGAACACCATGCTGGACCAGACGCTGCCCCTCACCGTGGCCGAGTTCGAGGAATGGGGCGATCCCAGGAAGCCCGCCGATTTCGACACCATGCTGCGATATAGCCCCTACGACAACGTCGGCCCGAAGGCCTACCCGGCCATGCTGGTCCGCACCAGCTACCACGACAGCCAGGTCATGTACTGGGAGCCGGCCAAGTGGGTGGCCAGGCTGCGGGCAACCAAGACCGACAGCAACCCCCTCTTGCTCGAGATCAACATGGATCCCGCGGGACACGGGGGAAGGTCGGGTCGTTACGATCGCCTGCGCGACACGGCGTTCGACTTTGCCTTCATGCTCGAGCGCGTGGGCCTGGCGCGCTGACGCCGCCGGCGGATGGACAGGCGCGCCTCCCGCCGGGATCGTCCATGAGCGCCGAGAGCTCAGCGCCCCTGTTCCAGCCCACGCGGCCCAGCGGTGATCGAGATCCGTGCGCCAAGGCCTCGTGGTCTCCTGGCGTGACCATCGAGGTGCGCCAGCGCCTCGGTCAGGCGATCGACCAACGTCCGCTCCGGGAGCTGCAGGGAGACCGTGGCTGACCCGCTCGGCCCTCCAGTGTACCTCGCCGGTGTGCCTCGCGCGGTCTGCACCGTCGTGAGCCGCGGAAGGCTCGAGGCCGTCGGCCTCGGATCTGGGGCCCAAATCCCGTCCACGGTCCCCGTCCCGCCTGGCCGCGGGACGAGGACGGGGCGGCGGGCCGGGGCCGAGCTCCGAGGATCTCTGCCTCAGCGCGGTGGACGGCGCGCCGGGGCGGGAGGGGGCGGCACCGCGGTGGCGCCGTCCTCGGGCCAGGCGTGCCGCGGATAGCGCCGCTGCAGCTCACGGCGGATGCCCGGGTAGTGCTGCCGCCAGAAGCTCTCGAGATCGCCCGTGACCTGCACGGCCCGCCCGTTCGGCGCGAGCAGGTGCAGCGTGAGGGGCACGCGGCCGCGCCCGAGCCGCGGCCCCTCGGACATGCCGAAGAAGTCCTGCAGGCGGGACTCGACGAAGGGAGGTTGTCCGGCGGGGTACGATATCGGCACCCGGCGGCCATTCGGCAAGGTCAGGTGGTTCGGGGTCTCGCGGGCCAGCCGGGCACGCACCTCCGCCGGCAAGCTGACCTCGAGGCGCGCGGCGAACCCGCGCGCGTCTCCCGCGATCGCCCCGTCCGCCCCGTGCCCGGCCGCACCGGTCGAGGGACCGCCCGCCCGCAGCTCGGCGAACCCGCGCAGCCCTTCGCAGGCGGCCACCAGGGCCTCGCGCAGGGAGGCCGGGTCGAGGGTCGGGATTGGCTGCCCGGGCTCCACGGTCGCCAGCCACGCCAGCCGCGCCTGCAGGCGCGCGATGGAGCCTGGCTCCGCGAAGGACTCGGGCCCGCGCGCCAGGGCCGCCTCCGCCAGCACGCGCGCGGTCTCGGGCGAGGGCTCGGCGACACGGACGCTCTCGGTGATGGTGAGGGCGCCGTAGGTGAGCCGCGAGCGCCGCACCACCCGCTCCGAGCCCTCGTCGAGCTCGAGGCTCTCGACGGCAGCCAGATCGTTGCCCGGCAGGTCGGCCAGCCAGTCGGGCTCGATGCCGCAGCCGAGCCGCACCGTTGTTCCGGTCGCCCGTGCCGCGCCGCCGCCGCCGCCGCTGGAGCGGGCGCCTGCGCGGCCTTGGCCATGGCCATCGTTCTCCTGCGCGTCGACCACGACCAGGAACGTGCTGTCGGGCACGTATCCGAGCTCGGCGGTGCCGCCGCTCGAGAGCAACACCACGTTGTCTCCACCCGGGCGGACCCGCGCGATCCGATCGGGGAATGCGGTCAGCAGCGACTGCGCGAGCGCCCGATCCGCGAGCGCCCGCGTCGCGGGGATCGCCTCCGACCGGGCGGAGCGCGCCGGCGCCTCGCGGATCATGGCCACGAGGTGCTTGCGCGTCTGTTCGACCCGCGCCGTGGCCTCGGCGTCGAGGCCCGCGGCACGGGCGCCCTCGCGCAGCGAGCGCCCACGCCCGGCGGCCTCGAACAGCTCGAGCAGACCGAGCACATCGATGCCACCCGCCGCCCGCCCCCCGGCGCCGCCGGCACCACCGCCTCCGCCTCCGCCACCGCCTCCGCCGGCCCTGCGCCCGCCGCCCCCCCCGAGCGGGCCGCCCCTCTCCCGGATGTCCCGCTCGGAGATCAGCGCCGCCAGCAAGGCCGCATCCGCCCCGACGCCTCGCCGCGCGCCCTCGACGATCAGGCGCCCGAGCCGCGGGTGGACCGGGTAGCCGAGGAGGGCCTGGCCCGTGGGGATGAGCGCGCCCGTCGCATCGAGCGCCCCCAGGCGCGCGAGGAGCTGCTCACCGGCCGTCACTGCCACCGCGGGGGGCTCGGTGAGGAACCCCAGCTCCGACACGTCCGTGATCCCCAGTGCCCGGGTGGTGAGCAGCAGCTCCGCCAGATCCAGCCGCGCGATCTCCGGAAGATCGAAGGGCCGGCGCGCCTGGAAGTCGTGCGCCGAGTAGAGCCGAACCGCCAGGCCTGCGCGCGTTCGGCCGGCCCGCCCGGCGCGCTGGATCGCCGAGGCCTGGCTGATCTTTCCGAGCCCCAGGGTGGCAAGGCCGGTCCAGTGCGAGTGGCCGGCCAGCTTGGCGAGCCCGGTGTCGACCACGACGCCGACCCCGTCGATGGTGACCGAGGTCTCGGCCACGTTGGTGGCGAGGATCACCTTGCGCCGGGCCGAGGGCGCCACCACGCGGGCCTGGGCCTCGAGCGACAGCTCGCCGTGCAGCGGAAGGATGTCGATCCCGAGCCCGGCCGCGCCCACGCCTGGCCCAGCGGAGGCGCGCAGGGCCTCGTCGCACCGGCGAATCTCGGCCGCGCCCGGCAAGAACACCAGCAGATCGCCCTCGGGCCCGTCCCGCAAGAGCCGGCGCACCGTGGACGCCACCTGCTGGGCGAGCGGGCGATCGTCCGGGTGGCCGAGGTGCTCGATCGCGACCTCGAAGCGGCGTCCCTCGCTGCGCACCCGCGGACAGTCGTCGAGGAACTCGGCGATGGGCTGGGGGTCGAGGG
>Ga0265318_10000062_pt1 | contig 107081 bp, 91 predicted proteins | sample 4821metaG_FD_192431 | JGI IMG/M metagenome (GOLD analysis project Ga0265318, IMG submission 192431) | Rhizosphere microbial communities from Carex aquatilis grown in University of Washington, Seatle, WA, United States - 4-8-21 metaG | ecosystem: Host-associated > Plants > Roots > Rhizosphere >...
GCGACGCCATCAACCTGCAGATCGGCGACCACACCGTCACCGGCGGACGCGATCCGACGACCTTCTACATCGCGGATGGTTATCGCGGCGAGCGCGACGATCCGTTGGGCGAGGCCTATGCGGTCTACTACGACGTCTACAACCACCCCGCCCGCTACATCGACGAGCTCGGCCGCGAGACCGACCAGGTCGCCGACGGTCTGGGACGCGTGACCACCACCACCTACCCCGAAGGCGACCAGGAGGTATTTACCTATGACGGCCGCAACAACCCGCTGAGTCGAACGCTGGTCCCCAAGACCGGCAGCGCCGAGAAGATCGCGGGCAAAACGCTCTCGGTGTCGGTGAGCTACAACGAAGACACGACCCACTTCGCCTGCACGACGATCACTACCTGCAACAAGCCCGCCACGACGACGAGCGCCAATGGCTGGGTGACCAACTATACCTGGAACTCCAACGGTACGCTCTCCACCATCAAGCTTCCTACCACAGGATCGGCGGGGAGACCGGAGACCGATTACAGCTATACCGGCTACACCGCCAACGGCGCGACCTTCTCGCTGCTCACCAGCAAGATCCAATACGTCACGCGCAGCCCGCTCGTGAAGACCGAGACCGACTATGCTTACAACACGTCGAACTTCTACGTACCGCTGACGGTGACGGTCGACCCGACGGGACTCGATCTGATCACCACGCTCGCCTACGACCCGCAAGGTGAGGTGACTCAGGTCGATGGCCCACGTACCGATGTCAGCGACATCTCCTACTTCACCTACGACCTCGACCGCCGCAATCTGCTCGCCATCGGACCAGACCCGGACGGCACCACATCCGGCAACCAGCGGGTGATGACCAAGAAGATTTACGACGACGCGGGCCATCTGCTGGAGACCGACCGTGGCACCGGCAACTCGACAACAGGCAGCGACTTCACGCTCAGCAATTGGGCGAAGACCGCTTATGACCCGGACTTCAACAAAGTGCTGCAAACTACCGGAACAGGGAGCGCTGCCACGACAGCGGTTCAGTACTCCTACGACGCCGCCAACCGCGTGCTCTGCACCGCAAGGCGCATGAATCCGGTCCAGTACACAACTCTGCCGACGGATGCCTGCACCTTAGGTCCGGCGGGCAACTACGGCCCGGACCGCATCACCGAGACGATCTACGACGCGGCGGGCGAGGCCAGACAAGAAGTCCGAGCCTTTGGGACGAACGTCCAGCAGGTCTACGCCACACACAAGTTCGAGCCCGACGGCAAGGAGATCGCCGTCGCCGACGCGGATGCAGGAATCGCCATCGGTGTCCCCAATGCCGATGCGCTCAACACCACCGCGGCGACTCCACATCAGACCAACTATGCATACGACGGCTTCGACAGACTGGTGATGACGACATATGCAGACAATACAACTGATCAGGTCACGTCCTATGACAACGACGGCAATGTGCTCGCACACACGAACCGCGCAGGCCAGAGCCTGACGTTTACTTACGACAAGATCGATCGCGTGTTGACAAAAGCAGTGCCCGCAGCAGGCTCCATTCCGGCCAATACCATTACTTGGACCTACGACCTCATCAACGAGGTGGCCAACCTGAGCGACACCAACGGCAACGTGCTCGCCAATACCTATGACCTGTCGGGCCGCCAGCTAACGGCAATCCAGACCCTTCCCGGCATGGGCAGCGGCGCTCATACGGTTACATATACGTACGATAACGGCACCGGTGATAAAGTCGACCGCTCGAAGATCACGTGGCCGGACAACTACGCTGTCTCCTATGCCTATGACGCTACGGGCCGCATGACCTCGGTCACCGACCCTGACGGCACGCTCGCCACAAGGACCTATGACAACCTGGGCCATCCGGCGACGATCCAGTATTCCAACAGCACCGACAACATCGGCTACACCTGGAGCAACGAGGACGACATGCTCTCGTTGGCCAACAACCTCGCAGGCGGTACGGCCAACGACGTCACCTACACCAACACCGCGTTCAACCCCGCGCACCAGATCATCAGCGTCGCAATCTCCAACGCGGCGTTCAAGTACTCGGTGTCGAACACCGGCACCGACAGCTACGCCGCGCCCAATGGGCTCAACCAGTATACGAGCATGACCCCGGCAGGCGGCACGGCGCCTCCCGCCAATGGACAAGACTGCACTGGCCACGCCGAGGCGATCTCTTACGACTGCAACGGCAATCTTACCGGCGACGGTACGCTCACGCTCACCTACGATCCCGAGAATCGATTGATGGCGGCGAGTAAGACGGGAATGTCGGCCTCATATCTCTATGACCCGCTGGGCCGCAGGACCACGAAGACGGTTACTGGCGGTAGCGGTACCACGAACTTCCTCCATGACGGCGGCACCGAGATCGCCGAATACGACGGCAGCGGCGCCATCATACGCCCGCTTCGTCCCCGGTCCGGTAGTCGACCAGCCCGTCGCTATGGTCACCTGCACCGTCGCGGGCAACAGCTGCGTCGGTACCAACGCCGTAAAGACCATGTTCCATGTCGATAAGCTCGGCAGCGTGGTGGCAATGTCCAACGCCGGCAACGGACAGCTCGCAACGAACGGCGGACCGTATCTCTACGACGCTTACGGAAACTGCTTCACTAGCGGATCGCCTTGCTCGACAGCCGGAACACCGTACCTGTTCACTGGCCAGCGCTTCGATCCGGAGACGGGACTCTACTACTATCGAGCACGCTGCTACTCACCAAGCCTCGGAAGATTTTGCCAGACGGATCCGGTCGGATATGAGGACGACCTTAATTGGTACGACTACGTGGGGGACGACCCGACGGACAAGACCGACCCGACCGGAAAGTGTGTGCCGTGTGTAGTGGCTATCGTAATAAAGGCGACCAACGGCGCCATCTCTGGTGGAGTAGGCGGCTACATCACCGGTGGCTGGAAGGGAGCAACAGTCGGTGCCGGCGTTGGCGCTGTTATCGGAGCAACTGTACCTAACCCTGTCGCGGGAGCGGCTCTGGCGAGCGTCGCGGGTCAGCTGGCTGGAAAAGTTACCGACAATCATTCCAACGGTAAGCCAACCTTGGCGAACTTGACGATCGACGGCCTTGCAGTGGCTGGGGCGACTTTGGGGTCAAAAGGGGTTTCCGGGTTCAAAGAAGCGGCCGAACGCACGATTGGCGTCGGAAGAGGTTCGGTACTCGGGAAGGAAGTGGGAAAGGAATCTCTTGACAAATCGGTTGGCCAAACCGTCGGATCGACGATAGATGGCGGCGGCAGCGGCGTTGGAGAACTTCTGGGGCAGCTTGGCACAAAGATTTCGAACCTACCCACTATTGTCAGGATAACGGATTCTCATGGAAATTTTGCTCCGGATATTGAATCCGAATCGCAAGAAAAGGCGAAAGAGGCAGACCCGAAGTCCTTGGAACAGAAGACTTCTCAATCAGGAAAGAAGTTCTGATCAATGCTCTTGCTCGTAGCGGTATCTCTCGTCCTCGTGGTAGCGGCTGTAGACTACTTGTTCGTTTCAGTCAGCTTGAAATTGGTATTGGGCATTCGCGCAAATAGGACGGGAACGCGTTATTTCCTGCTAGGCGCATTCGTTTTTGTATTGCGAGTAATTACGCCTCTTTTTTCGGCCCTCGGGGCGCTTTTTCTCATCACAATATCGACACGTTTCAGAGACGCAATTTTCTGGATACAGCTGCCAATATTTATTTTTGCGCTTTTTGTGCCAGGTTGGGCGTGTTGGATCGCCTTTGACCGCACCATGGCTGCACCTAACCGATCTCAACCAGCCGAGACAGTTAACTCGGACGGTGGCGAGACTGGTGCATCTCAAGAATAGACAGCGTGGTGGACACGCTGACCTACGGCAACCCCGTGGACGCGCTGGGCGACAGCGGCACGGGCGTCGGCATCGAGAGCCTGGTGTCGGTGGCCAACAGCCTGGGGCGGAAGATCAATTTCACCCTGCCCAGCGGCACCGGGACCCAGGTGCTGTTCGACAACAACCTGAGCGGCGCCGATGCCCGCTCGGTCTCGGTGACGGGCTGGATCGGCGGGACGAGCGTGTCGTTCAGCGATCCCATGAACGCCGCTACACCGCACCACGAGGGAACATGTTTCAGTTCGCGGAATGCGGACTTGTTCCTCCTCGCTTGGTGTCGAACGGCATCGCCGTGGCGGGGGGCCCTTCGCTGTCCGACAGGACACAGCGAACAAGGTCGGCGACACTGCGCGAGCTGGTCTTGCGCATGACGCTCGCGCGATGGTGTTCCACGGTCCGTGGCGAAATCGACAACCGCCACGCTATGGCCTTGTTGGCGTGCCCCGATACGATCAAATCGAGCACCTGACGCTCCCGCCGGGTCAATTTTGCCAAATGCTGTGCGTCGCCATGTTGCAGTTCGCTCGCGCCGCGGCCTGCTTCGCGGCCTTCGACCGCGAGGGCGCCCAAAGCCGAGGCGCAGTCGAGCAGGACTTCGCCCAGCCGGTCCGCGCCCGCCGACATCAGAATTACCGGCAGTTCGGGCAACAGCCGACGCAGAGTACGGGTCAGCTCATAACCACAAATTCCAGGCATCGTCGGGCCGGTGACCACCATCGCGAGGGAGTCCCGTTGCGCGATGGCAATGGCTTCCAGCGGACTGCTGGTGATCACGACGTCGTGGCCGCGGCTTTCGAGAAAAGCGGCAAGCGTCCTGCGATGCGATCCCTCGCAAGCCGCGACCAGCACCCTCGTCTTGCGCAAGTCCGCGGCCTTTTGCCGGCGCGGCTCCTGCGAGTCCACCCAATGCGATCCTGAAACAGCTGCAAGCATCTGCCCTAAACCCCGATTCGACTCGCGCTGGTTAGCGAAAAGCCGCCTCGATTGCGCTGTCGCTATGGGATACGGCGACGTATACGGACGGATAGGAGAACCGCCCGTAAACCATATTCTTCCGCCTCGAGCGCGACCGGCGTTCCGCGCCCGCTTTGTGGCGATTGAGATATGTCAACGCGGGGTGGGTCCTTTTTGTTCATGAACCCGGCGGCGACGAACCAGCAAGGCGACCGTGGGCACGAGTACGAGCTTTCTCGCATCGAAATCTTCCCGATCGGCCGCGTCCGGCATGTTCGCGCAGATCTGGGGAATTCCGGATTGCGAGTATACGCCGCGCGTGCGCGACGCGATCGCCGCTCTCACCGTCGAGCTCGACATGCTGCGAACCCAGCTGTGCCAGACGCGCCGTGCGCTGGAAGAGATCGAAAAGGCCGCCGATCTCGACCCGCTGCTGCCGATTCTCAACCGGCGGGCCTTCATGCGGGCGCTGTCGCGCCAGATCGCCGCGGTCGAGCGCTATGCCACGCCGGCCAGCCTGATCTATTTCGATCTGGACGGCTTCAAGTCGGTCAACGACACGCTGGGGCATTCCGCCGGCGACGCGGCGCTTCGTCATTTCACCAAATTGCTTCTGCTCAACACGCGCAGGAGCGACGCCGTGGGCAGGCTTGGCGGCGACGAGTTTGGCATCCTGCTTTGCCATGCGACACTGGAACTGGCGCGTGCCAAGGCCGATTCCGTGGCCCGCGAGCTTCGCGCCGCGCCGGCGACGTGGAACGGCACGGCGATCGGCCTGGCATTTTCCTGCGGCGTGTTCGAGCTGACGAGCGCAGAAAGCGCGAGCGGTGCCATCGAGAGAGCGGACGCCGAGATGTATGTGCACAAGCGGCTGGCGCGCCAAATCCCCGCCTGACCGGCGCTGCGCAACCGAAGTCCGGCCGCGCACGTCAAGCGGCCGTCACCGCTCCCGCAAATATATAGCCCGCGTTGCGCACCGTCTTGATCAGCGACGGCCTGGCCGAACTGTCGCCCATTTTCCTGCGCAGGCGGCCGATGCGCACGTCGATACTGCGGTCGAAGGCCGGTGCGTCGTTGGCGCAGACGAAGTCCAGCAACTGGTCACGGCTCAGCACCCGGTTGGCGTGGGTGACGAACGTCTCGAGCAGCTTGTACTCGCCGCTGGTGAGCGGTACCTGGGCGCCGTCCGCGTCGACCAGGCTTTGCGAGGTGAGGTCGATGGTCCAGCCGTTGAACGCGAATCTGCGGCGCGGTTCGCCGGCTTCCCTGGCGGGTTTGCGGCGCTCGGCGCGGCGCAGCACGCTGCGCACGCGCGCCAGAACCTCGCGCGGCTCGAACGGCTTGGTGATGTAGTCGTCCGCGCCGATTTCCAGGCCCACGATGCGGTCTGTCAGATCGCCCCGGCCGCTGACGATGATGATGCCCAGGTCGTGATCCTGGCGGATGCGGCGCGTCAACGCGAGCCCGTCGGCATCGGGAAGCCCGACATCGACGATGATCAGATCGATGTCGCCTCCGGCCAGGAGGTCGTCCAGCCCGGCAGCCGCCGGCATGGACGTCACGCGGTAGCCGTCGGCGCCGAGGCATCTTTCCAGCAACGCGCGGATGTCGGCGTCGTCTTCGACGATCGCGAGATTCTTGCTCAAAGCCATGAAATTCCGCCCCGGTCGTGAACTGTCACACGTCGACATAAACCGAAATCGTTACGAAAAGCCTAGGTCACGCGGCGCCCCTAGCGTGCCTCGAACAGGCCATCTTGGGGCGCGCGCCGCGTGAAAATAAGATCGAACTTCCTGGCGGGGCTTTTGGCGCTCGCATCGATCTGCGGCGCGGGATCGGCGCCGGCCGACGGATCGCTCGTCTCGCTCGCCTACGTCAACGTGACCGACGTTCTCGCCGACGTGTCGGGCGGCCTCAAGCGCGAGGCTCGGATTCTCGACAAGTTCGATTTCACGGCGACCTTCAACGGCGACGATCACGGCTGGCCGGGAATCTCGGCATTCGTGGATCTCCAGGCGATGGATGGCACGGATTTCAGCGCCAGGGTCGTGGGCGATGCCCAGACCGTCTCGAACATCGACGCTCCCGCCGGCGCCCGCGTGTTCGACGCGTGGGTGGCAAAGGATTTCGGGGGGCGGGCGGGCGTCAAGGCCGGGATCATCGACCTCAATTCCGAATTCGACGTGCAGCGGACCGGGGCGCTGTTCCTGAACAGTTCGCACGGCATCGGGCCGGATTTCTCGCAAGCGGGCCTCAACGGGCCGTCGATCTTTCCGTCGACCGGCGCCGGCCTGATCGGCTGGTGGCTGCCGGGTGGCCACTGGCAGATCAAGAGCGGCGTGTTCGAAGGCATCCCCGGCGATCCCTCGCATCCCGGCCGCACGGATATCGCCTTCACCAAAGACGAAGGTGTTCTTCTCGTTCTCGAAATACGCAACCGCCTCACGCCCGACGTCGTCGTCGGCGCCGGCGCCTGGCGCTATACCGCGTCGTTCGACGCCATCGGCGGGCGCGGCCGCATATCGGACAACAGCGGCATCTACGCAATCGCGGACGGCGCGCTCTACAAGGCCCCGCAAGGCGACGACGCCGGGCTGTCCGGCTGGATCCGCGTCGGCATCGCGGACGACCGCGTCAATCCGATCGATGCCACGCTGGGCTTCGGCCTCGTCTACACCGAGCCGTTCGGCCGCAAGCTCGACCAGGCCGGCATCAGCGTCGGGTACGCGCATTGGGGAGCGCCCGCGCGGCGCGCATCGGGCCTCGGCGCGGCCGAGACCGCCATCGAAGCGACCTACAGCGTCGGCCTCGACGAGCATCTGAGCATCCAGCCCGACCTGCAATACGTCGTCTCGCCAAGCGCCGATCCGGCCCGCGCCGATGCGCTGGTCATCGGTGCTCGCTTCACGGCGACATTGTGACGGCGCGGCACACATACCGACACAAATTGAAAAAATCCGGAAAACCGCCCGTCAAACACCACGCCCAAGCTTCGGGCTGAAAACGGAGAACAAAATGACCTGGTTCAACAACCTCACCATCCGCGTCAAGATCGTCGGCGCCTTCGCCTTGGTCCTTCTGGTCACGGCCGGACTGGGCATCTTCTCGATCCAGCGGCTTTCCGCGGTCAACGACAGCACCGTCAATCTCTATACGAATTTCCTGACGGCGCAGACCCAGCTTGGCATCATCAACGGCTCGGCGATGCGCTTCCGCCAGCTCGAGGCTGCGCACATCTTCGCCGACACGCCGGCGAAGAAAGCGAAGGAAGAGGCGACGCTCGCGACGGTCCTGGGTGAGGTGCAGAAGGCGTGGTCCGTCTACGCGCCGACCATCGACGCCGGCGAGGAACGCCGCCTGGCCGATCAGGCCGCGCCGGCCTGGAGCCACTATCTCGAGCTGCATGAGAAGTTCATCGATATGTCGCGCGCCAACCAGAACCGCGCCGCGCAGGAGTTCTACGTCGGCGAGATGCGCCAGGCTTTCAATGCATACTACGCGGCTCTGCACGCGCTGATCGATCACCAGATCGACGGCGGCAAGCAAGAGGCCGCTGCCGCCGCCGGCACCTACGGCTCGGCCTGGAATTGGATCGTCGCGGTTCTGGTCCTTGCGGCGGCGATGTGCGCGGCGGCGGGCTGGTCCATCGTCTCAGGCGTCTCCAGCCCGATCAAACGCATGACCGATGCGATGGGCAAGCTCGCCAGGCACGATCTGGCGACCGAGATCAACGGCGTCGGCCGCAAGGACGAGATCGGCAAGATGGCGTCGGCCGTGCAGGTCTTCAAGGACAGCATGATCGAGGCCGACCGGCTGAAGGCCGAACAGGAAGAAGCCCAGCGCCGCGCCGAGGCGCGGGCGAAGAAGATGGACGAGCTGACGCGCAGCTTCGAGACCAGCGTCGGCGGCGTCGTCCAGGCCGTGGCTTCGCAGGCGACGCAGATGGAATCCTCCGCCCAGTCGATGAGTGCCACGGCGGAAGAGACCACCAAGCAGGCGAGCGCGGTGGCCGCGGCATCCGAGCAGAGCTCCGCCAACGTGCAGACCGTCGCGTCCGCCACCGAGGAGCTGTCGTCCTCGATCTCCGAGATCGGCCGCCAGGTCAGCCATTCGAGCCAGATCGCGGCCAATGCCGTGAGCGAAGCCGGCAAGGCCAACGACATGGTCCAGGGCCTGGTCAGCGCCTCGCAGAAGATCGGCGAGATCGTCGCCCTCATCAACGACATCGCCGATCAGACCAACCTGCTCGCGCTCAACGCGACGATCGAGGCGGCGCGGGCCGGCGAGGCCGGCAAGGGCTTCGCGGTCGTCGCCGCCGAGGTCAAGAACCTCGCGACGCAGACCTCAAAGGCGACCGAAGACATCAGCGCGCAGATCACCAGCGTGCAGGGCGCTACTCAGGACGCCGTCCGCGCCATCGGCACGATCGGCAAGACCATCGGCGAGATCGACCAGATCGCGACGGCCATCGCCGCCGCCGTCGAGGAACAGGGCGCCGCGACCCAGGAGATCGCGCGCAATGTCGAGGAAGCCGCCAAGGGCACGCAGGAAGTCTCTTCCAACATCGGCGGCGTGACGGAAGCCGCCAACGGCACCGGTGCCGCCGCCGGACAGGTCCTGACCGCGGCGCAGGCCCTCACCGGCCAGTCCGGGCACCTGAAAGACATCGTGCAGCAATTCCTCGCGGGCGTGAAAGCGGCCTAAGCCCGCGAGGCAACGAACGAGGACGGTGACAGATCGGATCATTCGGCGGGGCCAGTGCTGTTCCCCCCCGGTGCGATCCCGCGGAGTCTTCCGGTCTGCCCGTCCTCACCTTCCCCCAAAGCCGCGAAGCGGCGATCGACAGCGGAGTGCATGCCATGGCCGAAGCCGGCAAGACCCGAACGGACGAAGACCAGGCCGCCTACGTCACTTTCACCGTCGCCGATCACTATTTCGGCGTGCCGGTGATGCGGGTTCAGGACATCCTCACGCCCGACGCCATAGCGCGGGTGCCGCTGGGACCTCCGGAAGTTCGCGGCCTCATCAATCTGCGCGGCCGCATCGTCACCGTCATCGACGTGCGCACGCGGCTTTCGCTCGGCGCGGCGCGGGATGAGTCCTCGAGCGCGCGCAAATGCGTGACGGTCGAGAGCGAGGGCGAGTTCTACACCCTGCTCGTCGACGGCGTCGGCGACGTCGTCAGCCTGAACGAGCGCGATCGCGAGCGCGGCCCTGCCACGCTCGATCCCACGTGGCGCGAGCTCGCCGACGGCGTGTTCCGCGCAGGCGACAGGCTGCTCGTGACGCTCGATGTCGAGCGGCTTCTCAACATCCGCGGCAAGGCGTGAGTGCGATGGACGATCTGCTGAACGAATTCCTCACCGAAACCAACGAGAGCCTGGGTACGCTCGACGTCGAGCTGGTGCGCTTCGAGCGCGAGCCGAGCGACGCCACGATTCTCGGCAACATCTTCCGCCTGATGCACACCATCAAGGGCACTTGTGGCTTTCTCGGCCTTCCGCGCCTGGAGGCCATCGCCCATGCGGGCGAGAACGTGCTCGGCAAGTTCCGCGACGGCGAGCTGCCGGTGACGCCGGACGCGGTCACGATCATCCTGCGCTGCATCGACCACATCCGCCGCCTGCTCGCGGAGCTTGAGGCGGCCGGCAAAGAGCCGGAGGGAAGCGACGGCTTGCTGATCGGCCAGATCAACGCCATCGCGGAGCTGCGCAAATCCGAACCCGTCGAACCGCCCCCGGTATTCGACGACGCCGGATTTCCGGTCGCGGCCGAACTGCTGGCCGAGGTCGCGCATGCGCTCGGCGGCGGCGTGCCGGAATTGAATTCTCCGGTTGCGGTGCCGGAGACCGCCCTCCCCGCCGAAACGCCGCGCCCGGCGCCCGTCAAGGATCCGCCCGTCATCGAGGCGAAGGAATCGGCGCTCGCCGCCTCCTCGATCCGCGTCAACGTGGACATCATCGAGAACCTGATGACGCTGATCAGCGAGCTGGTGCTCACGCGCAACCAGCTGATGCAGCTCGAGCGCATGCAGAAGAGCGGCGAGTTCAAGATCCCGCTGCAGCGGCTGAGCCACATCACCTCCGAGCTGCAGGACGGCGTCACCCGCATGCGCATGCAGCCGATCGGCAACGCCTGGGCGAAGCTGCCGCGGATCGTGCGCGATCTCTGCGTCGAATCCGGCAAGAAGATCGAGCTGGTACAGCGCGGCGCCGATACCGAACTCGACCGTCAGGTCCTGGAGATGATCAAGGACCCGCTGACGCACATGATCCGCAATTCCGCCGATCACGGGATCGAAAGCGTCGCCGACCGCCTCGCCGCCGGCAAGCCCGAGACCGGCACGATCGCGCTCGAAGCCTATCACGAGGGCGGACACATCTTCATCCGCATCGCCGATGACGGCCGCGGACTCGACGCCGAGCGCATCCGCCGCAAGGCGTTCGCCAACGGCCTGGCCGGCGAGGCCGAACTCGCGGGCATGAGCGAGCAGCAGATCCTGCAATTCGTCTTCCGCGCCGGGTTCTCGACCGCGGAGAAAGTCACCAGCGTTTCCGGGCGCGGCGTCGGCATGGACGTCGTGCGCACGAACGTCGAGCGCATCGGCGGCACGATCGAGATGACGTCGGAAGCCGGAAGCGGCACCACGTTCCTGATCAAGATCCCGTTGACGCTCGCCATCGTCTCCGCGCTGATCGTCGAGACGGCGGGCCAGCGTTTCGCCGTTCCGCAGATCAGCGTAATCGAACTCGTCCGCGCCGGCGCCCGCTCGGGCGCGCGCATCGAGACGATCAAGAACGCGCCGGTGCTCCGCCTGCGCGACCGCCTGCTGCCGCTGGTGTCGCTGCGCACCCTGCTCGAACTGGCGCCTAAGGAAAGCCGGCGTGACGAGTTCGTCCTGGTGACCCAGATCGGCGCCTCGACCTTCGGCATCGTCGTCGATCGCGTCTTCGACACGGAGGAGATCGTCGTCAAGCCGGTGGCGCCGATCCTGCGCGGCAACCCCTTCTATGCCGGCAACACGATCCTGGGAGACGGCAGCGTTATCATGATCCTGGACCCCAACGGAATTTCCGCCGCCGTCGGCCAGGGGAAGGCCGTGACGGCCGCCAACGCGACGCAGAATGCAGGCGCGCAGCGCGACGGCGCCCAGACCTCGCTGCTGCTGTTCCGCGCCGGCGGCACATCGCTCAAGGCCGTGCCGCTCGACAGCGTGGCGCGCATCGAAGAGGTGGACGCGCGCACGATCGAGAACGTGAGCGGCCGTCCCGTCGTGCAATACCGGGAGCATCTGATGCCGTTGATCGCGATCGACCCCGATCACCTATGGAAGAGCAGCGGTAAGCAGCCGATTCTCGTTTTCGACAAAGCCGGCAAGGCGCTCGGCATCGTCGTCGACGAAGTGGTCGACATCGCGCGCGACCGTGTCTCCATCGAGCTCGCGCCAAGCCGCGAAGGCATGCTCGGCAGCGCGATCGTTGCGGGGCGCGCGACCGACCTTGTCGACATCGAACACCATGTCGAACGCAACTTTTCGACGTGGTTCAGCGCCACAACGGGAGAAGCCGCGTGAACACCAGGCGCACCTGCCTCATCGTGGATGATTCCAGCGCCATCCGGCGCGTCGTCGCCGGCCTTTTCCGCGAGCTCGGCTTCGACGTCGCCGAAGCGGCGACCGGGCTGCATGCCATCGAATACTGCGAATGGCATACGCCCGAAATCATCATGCTGGACTGGAACATGCCGGTGATGGACGGCATCAGCTGCCTGCGCGTACTGCGCGCCCTGGATGCGCCCAAGCGTCCCACCATCGTGATGTGCACGACGGAAAGCCAGATCGCGAAGATCCAGGAAGCGCTGGCCGCGGGCGCCGACGAATACATCATGAAACCGTTCAGCCGCGACGTGCTTCTCGACAAGCTCGCGCAGCTCGGCCTGGCATGAGCCCCGCACCCGCCCCGGACATGCGCCGCCCGCGCATCCGCGTGATGATCGTGGACGATTCCGCGGTCGTGCGCGGCTTCATCGTGCGGATATTGGAAGGCGATCCGGCGATCGAGATCGCGGCCACCTGCAGCAACGGGCAGACCGCCGTGCTGCAGATCGCGCGCCATAAGCCCGACGTCGTCATCCTCGACATCGAGATGCCGGTGATGGACGGCTTGACCGCGCTGCCGAAACTGCGCGCGGCCGATCCGGGTGCGCGCATCGTGATCGCCTCGACCCTCAGCCAGAAGAACGCCGAGATCAGCCTCGAGGCGCTGGCGCTGGGCGCGACCGACTACATCGCCAAGCCCACCACCAGCAGGCTCAATGCGAGCGACGATTTCCGCCGCGAGCTCCTGGCCAAGATATCGGCGCTCGGCCCGCGCTCTTCGGCTGCGCCGGCGCGCGCTCCCATACCTGCAGCATCGGCGAAGACGCCGGCTTTCAAGCTGCGAGGCCCAAGCGGACGCGATCCGAAGATTCTCGCCATCGGCAGCTCCACCGGCGGTCCACAGGCGTTGCTCGCGCTCTTGAAAGCGCTCCCGGCGAGGGTCGGCGCGCCCATCGTGATCGCGCAGCACATGCCGGCGACGTTCACCACCGTCCTCGCCCAGCACCTGGCGCGGGCTAGCGGACGGCCCTGCGCCGAGACCGTGCAGGGCGAACCGGTCGTCCCCGGCCGCATCTATCTCGCGCCCGGAGATTTTCATTTCGAGATCGAGCGCCACGGCGCCCAACTCACCGCGCGCCTGACGAAAGCGCCGCCCGAGAATTTCTGCCGCCCCTCGGTCAATCCCCTCTTCCGCAGCGTCGCGCGCGCGTTCGGCGCGCAGTCCGCCGCCGTCATGCTGACCGGCATGGGCAGCGACGGGCTCGACGGCGCGCGCGAGATCGCGACCGCGGGCGGCACCATCTTCGCCCAGGACGAGGCAAGCAGCGTGGTCTGGGGAATGCCCGGCGCCGTCGCCCAGGCCGGCTTGTGCACGGCGGTCCTGCCGCTCGCCGCCATCGCGCCGCGGCTGGACGCGCTCTTCTCGGAGGCAGGTCGATGAACGCCGCGGACTTCAACTACATCGCCGCGCTGCTGCGCGAGCGGTCCGGCCTGATCGTCACGCCGGACAAGATCTATCTTTTCGAGACGCGGCTGCTGCCGATCGCGCGCAGGCACAATATCGCCTCGCTCGATGGGCTCATCGCGCAGATGCGCACGAAGAAATGCGAGGCGCTGATCGGCGAAGTCGTGGACGCGATGACGACGAACGAAACCTCGTTCTTTCGCGACCGCCATCCTTTCGAGGCGATGAAAAAGGCGGTCCTGCCCGGCCTGATCGAGCGCCGCGCCGCGCAGAAGCATCTGCGCATCTGGAGCGCGGCCTGTTCCACCGGCCAGGAGGCCTATTCACTGGCGATGATGCTGCGCGACGATTTTCCCGCGCTCGCGGCCTGGCGCATCGAAATCGTCGGCACCGACATCTCGCCCAGCGTCGTTGCCCGCGCCAAGGAAGGCACGTTCTCGACTTTCGAGGTTCAGCGCGGACTCCCCATCCATTCGCTGGTCAGGCATTTCGAGCAGGTCGGCGAGCAATGGCGCATCAAGCCCGAGCTGCGCCGCATGGTCGATTTCCGCCTCTTCAATCTGCTGGGAAGCCTGGCGCCGCTCGGCCAGTTCGACGTCGTGCTGTGCCGCAACGTGCTGATCTATTTCGATCTGCCGACCAAGGCGCGCGTTCTCGACGCGATCCACCGGCAATTGGCGCGCGACGGCGCTCTCATCCTGGGCGGCGCGGAATCGGTGTTCGGCATCAGCGACAGATACGGCGACATCGCGGGACTGCGCGGCGTCTATTCGCCGGCCCCCGCGGCCGGCAGGGCAATGGCGTTACCGCCCCTTCGAGCGGCGGTTTGAGAGGAGAAGACGATGAGCTTGAACAAGAACATGCGGGTGATGATCGTGGACGACTACAACACGATGCTGCGCATCCTGCGCAATCTGCTGCGCCAACTCGACTTCAACAACGTCGAGGAGGCGACCGACGGAGAGGAAGCGCTCGCCATCCTCAAACGCAACCCCGCCGATCTCATCATCTCGGACTGGAACATGACGCCGATGACGGGCCTGGATCTGCTGCGTCACGTTCGCGCCGACGCCCAGCTGCGGCGCACGCCTTTCATCATGGTGACGGCGGAGAGCAAGACCGAGAACGTGATCGCCGCCAAGCAGGCCGGCGTCTCCAACTACATCGTCAAGCCGTTCAACGCCGAAACGCTGCGCGCGAAAATCGGCAGCGTGTTCGGAGGGCAATGAGCCATGAAAGCGGTCATCGCCCCCGACGGAGCCGGGCAGCACGCCGGACAGACGCTGCGCATCGACGACGCGCATACCTATCTCGATCGCCTGATCCGCGAGCTGCACGCTCTCGGAAGCGAGAAGAAGCAGCCGCTGGTCAGCGTGCTCGAATATGTCTCGCTTCACATCAGGATGACGCGGGAGGAAGTCGCCACCCTCAAGCCGGGCGGCGCTTCGGCGCTGTCCTCCACGGCCGACGAGCTCGAGGAGATCGTCAGCGAGACCGCGCGCGCCGCCAACGAGATCATGGGCGCGGCGGAGTGCGTCGAGGCCGTCGCCATGGGCACCGATCCGAAGACGCGCGAGGCATTGCAGGCGGCCGCGACGCGCATCTACGAGGCGTCCGCGTTCCAGGACATCACCGGGCAGCGCATCACCAAGGTGGTTCGCGCGCTGCAACACATCGAGAGCCGCGTCGACGCACTGACCCGCGCCTGCGGCGACGCCATCGCGGCGTCGAACGGCGATGCCGCACGGAGCCGCGACGAAACGCTGCTCAACGGCCCGCAACTCGCCAGGAACGCCGCGACCCAGAGCGAAATCGACTCGCTGTTCGACGCCGTGGCTCCATTGCCATGAGCGCGCTCGCAGCAGTGCTCATGGAAAGCACGACGGACCAGGAAGACGCCGACCGCGATGCGCTCCACGTCCTGCCGATCTCGATCCTGCCCATCGAGAACGCGGCCTTGCGCCGGGCGCGCATGGTCAAGAACCCGCTGCTCGACACGATGGTGGAATTCTTCTGCACGCCCGGCGGCGGCAGCGGCCAGACAACCGTCCAGGGCACGGCGAAGATGGTGGGGCTCGAAGGCAGCCCGCAGCATCCCGATCTCATCATGCTGCACAACATCGCCCTGCTCCCCAGTTTCGACGTCTACAGCCTGAGGATCCTGCTGCGCGGCAGCGGCATCGCCATCACCGACAAGTCCGCGCTCAAGCTGTCGGAAAGGAAGATCGCCTCGCTCAGCGCCTACATGTCGACCTTCACCCAGCCGCTGGTGGCGGAGATCTTCGGCACGGACGCCAGCGTCGGCGGCTTCACCGATCTCGTCGGGCTGATGCGCCATTGCCCCGCCGACACGGTGCGCGAGCGCCTTTCGCGCATGGCGGAGAAGCTCGGCATCGCCATCCCCGCGATCCCGAATTTCCTGGAGGACTATGCCGACATCTTCATGTCGCTGTCCTACTACCGCCAATGCCTCGACCAGATCCTGCCGCCGATACAATCCTTTCTGGAATGCACGCACGACATCCGCACGAACCACCAGCTCAAGCAGGACGTCAACATGATGAAGACGCTCGATTTCGTCGAGCAGACCATCAACGCGCTGACCGCCAACGTCACCGGACGGCTGGAAAGCTTCGAACGCAGCACCAACGACATGTGGCACGACCTGACCGCCGAGCGGTTCCGCAAGATCGAGACGCTGATCAAAAGCTACCATGTGTCGATCGGAGGCGTGCTCTGCGCGCTGAGCGTGAAGATGGACGCCTGGCAGCGCCTGTTTCCCACCCCTGCCGCGAGCGGGCCTATGCGGCGCGCCGAGTTCATCATGTCGGACATGCGCCAGGGCATCGACCGCATTCGCGCCATAAAGGACACCGCGCCCATGCTGTCCGAGTTGCGCGGTTAGGCGTTACCCATACTTCCGTATAGGGCCGCTATTCCAATGCCCTCGCGACATTTGCGGCCTTGCCGCCTATGACGAGGCGAAACCTTCGAGCGTGCCGCGGGATGGACCAGAGCCACATGCTGTCGAGGGAAGAGCCCGCGCCCAGGGGTGAATTGCGCGCCGCTCGCGGATCGGGTCGCACGGTCCTCGTTGCCGAAAGCAGCCCTCTTCAGCGCGCCATCACGACGGATCTGCTCACGAGCCAGGGCTTTTCGGTGGTCCCGGCGGAAACCGGCGAAGAGGCGCTGGAGAGAATCCGCTGCGGCGGGGTCGATCTTCTCGTCTGCACCATGCTCATGACGGGCATGGATGGGTTCGAGTTGCTCCGACTGCTGCGCAAAACGGCGCCTCGTCTCCCCATAATTGCCGTGGTGCCCGGAATGAGCGAGATAGACGAAATCTACATGCGCGGCGCGGCGGCGTTGGGCGCGGCCGAGGTCTTCACCCAGCCGCTGACGCCGCGGGTCTTCTTCAACAGCATCGGCGAGCTCTTGCGCGTGCGGGCCGGCTAGAAGCCGCGGGCCAAGAGCACTACGGTGCGACAACGGTTATACTGGCGGGAAATATCCGGGGGCGAATCGAGCGTGGCGAAAATCGACCTTGAAGATTTCGAGCGCAAGTATTCCCGCGCCCTGAACATCGCTATCGGCATCATCGTCGCGGGCGGCATTGCAGGGCTCTTCCTGTTCGACATTTCCCGGCCACGGGGTGAAGTGGACGGCGTGGGCTATGCGGCCCTGGTGGCGCTGTGCGTGCGCTTCGGCAATCGCTCTGTCGTCGGCTGTGCCGCGCTCACCACATTCCTGACGTTGATCGGCTCGGTCCTGGTTCCCGATGCGGGGATATCGGTGGCGGGCATGTGGGCCAACCGCGGCTTCGCCATCGCGGAGATCTGGATCGTCGCCGCGATCCTGCTGCGCCGGCTCCAGCTCGAGGACTACATCGCCGTTCGCGAGCGCGTCCTGCAGGTCAATCAGGCCGCTCTCGGCAGGATCGTCCGCGAGGCGCTGCTGCCGGACAAGACCCAGAACGAGCGCATCCGCTGCATCGTCGAGATCGCCGCCGAGACGATCCAGGCCGACCTCGCCGCAATCATGCAGGCGGGCGAGAACTCGAAGACCTTCAAATTCCTCGACATCTGGGACCGGCCGGCCGGCCGGCACTTCATCGAGTCCGACCTCCCGGTCAACGAAGCCCCAGGCTATTTGGATGCCATGCGTAGAAACCTCGTCGTCGCCGTGGACGACGTGCTCGACTCCCAAATTCCTCTGGCGAACCTGCCGTTCTTCGAGCTGCAGGGCATCCGGTCCGTGCTGGCAGCGGATACGTTCATGAACAGCCGGGGCTTCGGCGCGGTTGCGTTCGCATTCCGCCGGCCGCATCACTGGACGACCCAGGAAATCGCGTTCGGACGCGCCGTCGCAAGCCTGGTGGCCCTGCTTTTCGCCGCCAGCCGCAATGCCGAGACGCTTGCCACGCTCGAGCAGGTGAGCGAAGGCATCTACGCGGAAGACCAAGACGGCACGCTTCAATATGCCAACCGCGCGGCGCGCGAGCTGAGCGCGAGGGCGGTGGACGGCACCAGTTCCTTTCCCCGCCCCGGCATGGAGCTGACGACCGCAAGCGACATGCACGAGATTGTCCATGACGGGCACGATCTGGAAATCCAGCGCCTGCGGCTTCCCGGCGGCGGGATCCTCACCCGCATCAACGACGTGAGCGTGCGCAACGCGGCGCTTTCGGAGCGGCGCCGGCTGGAGGCGCGGGTCCAGCAAAGCGCCAAGATGGAGGCCATCGGCCAGCTCGCCGGCGGCGTGGCTCATGACTTCAACAATATCCTCGGCTCGATCCTGGGCTTCGCCGGGTTCCTGGTTCAGGATCTCCCGGCGCAATCCGCCGAGCATGGCTTTGCCGAGCGAATCCTGGGCGCCTGCGAGCGCGGCAAGGAACTCGTCGAGCAGATCCTGGCCTTCGCCCGCGCCAAGACGGTCGAGCGCGGGGTCGTCGACCTGGGACTGCTGCTCAAACGCAACCGCGAATATCTGACCGGCTTGATGCCCCCGCGCGTGGCGTTGAACCTGGCGCTCGCCGACGGCCCTATGCCGCTGTTCGGCAGCGCCGTCCAGACCATGCAGCTGATCACCAATCTGTGCCTCAACGCCCGCGATGCGCTGGACGGCGGCGTGGGAACGATATCGATCGCGACCGGACTTGCGGCGCAGCAGGAGATCGCGGACATCCAAAAGGGAACCGACGCGGCCGATGAAAGATCGTTCGGAGACGTGCAGCCGGGGCGTCCCTACTGCGTCCTGCGGGTCGAAGACGACGGCCCGGGCATCGCGCCGGCCACGCTCGACCGCATCTTCGAACCGTTCTTCACCACCAAGGGCCGCCATCGCGGCACGGGGCTCGGCCTGGCCGTGGTGCACGGCGTCGTCGAGTCCACGGGAGGCGCCTGCCGCGTGCGCTCCGTCATCGGCCGCGGGACCGTGTTTTCGATCTATTTTCCCCTGGCTGGCCGGTCGCCGGACGAATCCGAGCAACCGGCAAACCCGCACCATGACCTGCGGGGTCGCGAGCGGGTTCTGATCGTCGATGACGAACGCGACATGGCGGACATGCTCGCGATCGGCCTGGAACGGCTGGGGTACGAAACGGTGGGCGTCAACGACCCGCTCGAGGCGCTGGCCGCGATTTCCGAGGATCCTTATGCGTTCGACGTCGTCATCACCGACCAGGTCATGCCGGGTCTGCGCGGGCTCGATCTGATCCGCCGGATCAAGGAGATCAGGCCGGCGATCAAGACCATATTGTGCACGGGATACAGCGACGGCGCCAACGAAGCCGTCTCCCGCGCGGCAGGAGCCGACGGGTTTTTCGCCAAGCCGGTGGATGCCAGGCAGATCGCCCTTGGCCTGCGCGCCCTTATGCAAAAAGGAAGCAAGGAGTAACAAAAGCGTGCGCGGCAATCCTGATGCTTTCTCTACCGGTATTGGGTTACAATGTTGTTGAATTGGCATTGGGCTGGCATGCGAATCCTGGTCGCCGACGATCATCCGCTATATCGCGATGCCGCTTCCACGCAGATGCAGCGTCTTTTTCCCGAAGCGATCGTGCAACAGGTGTCATCGCTCGACGAGTTGCGGATGGCGGCGGATCAGGCAGACGCCGCATTCGACCTGTTCCTCGTCGACTTTCATATGCCCGGGATGTCGGTGGCTGGAATCGCAGATCTTGTGGGACGGTTTCCGCAAATCCCGGTCGCGGTGATTTCCGGAACGGCACAGCGCAATGACATCCGCGCCGTACTCCAGTCCGGCGCGCGCGGTTTCATTCCCAAGACCGCGACGGGCGATTATCTCGCGCACGCCGTGAAGCTCCTGCTTTCCGGCGGCACCAGCATGCCCACCGACATCCTGCTCGGCGACGATGCGCCCGAGCAAAGCGCCGAGCCCGCCGCGGACTGGCTCGTCCTTCTGACGCCGCGCGAAGAGCAGGTCCTGCGCGCGGTCGCGCGCGGGCTCTCGAACAAGGAGATCGGCCGCGAGCTCAAGCTCGCGGAGGTTACGATCAAGCTCCACTTGCGCGGCGTATTCCGCAAGATAGGCGCTCGGAGCCGCTCCGACGCCGCCGTCATGGCCGCGAAGGCCGGGCTGGTCTAGCTCACGTCATCCGCGCCTATACTTCTGTATAGCGCCGTTATCCCTCCGAACGCGCGCGCTTTGCCGGCATCCGAAGTATCAGCACCTCTCCAGAAGCCGCCGAGGGGCACGTGTCGGAATCGGAAAAAATGACGGCGTTGATCCAGTTCGCGGGCGCCGTCGCCCATGAGCTGAACAACATCTTCACCGCCGTCGCCGGCAATCTCGCGCTGCTGGACGAGCATCTCAAGCACGGCAGCCCGCCGGCCGAGATGGTCGGTGATGTCGTGCGCACCGCTCAGCGCGGCATCGAGCTTTCCGCCAAGCTCCAGGCCTTCGCCGGCCGGCAGCCGCTGAAGCGCCAACTCACCGACGTCGCAGGCCTGCTGCACGACACGGTCGGGCGGCTGCGCCGGACGGTGCCTCTATCCATCGAGATGGCCTTTGTTCCCCCATCCAGACCCTGCGTTTCGTTTGTCGACCAGGGCAAATTCCGGGAGACGGTCGAGGAACTCATTGCCAACGCGGTCGACGCCATGGGCGGCAGCGGCATGCTCGAGATCGACGCGCTGCATCTGACCCTCGACGCGAACGCCATGGGCGGGCTGCGTGGCGGCCGGTACATTCTCGTGCGCATCACCGACAGCGGGCCGGGGATGACGCCGGAAGTCGCCGGCCGCGCGCTGGATCCCAGTTTCTCGACCAAGGCTTCGCATTTCGGCGCCGGTTGGGGCCTGAGCAATTGTGCCGGCTTCATCCGCCAGTCCGGCGGCACGATGAACTTGAAAACCCAGCCCGGCAGAGGGACCTGCGTGGAAATCTACCTTCCCGCCGAGAGCGCAGCCCACACCTCGAACCACAGGCTTCCGGACGAAGCCGCCGCCGCTCGAAACGTCGCGTAGGAGCACACACCATGCAGCCGACAACGAGATTCTTCTTCCAGCAGGAGGTGGGCACGTTCTGTCGCTCGCAAGACAGCAGGACATTTGAGGAGCGCTGGCTCGCTTTGCCCAGGCGCGGCCGGGTGCCTGCGCGCAGGGATTTCTCTCTGCGCCCCTTTGCGCCGATGCTGCGCGACATGGTGCTTCTGGACATCTGCGCCGAAGGTTCGCCGTGGTCGCGGATTCGCCTGGTCGGGGAAGGCGTCCGCGAGCGCGTACAGAGCGACATCACCGGCCGCGACTATCTGGAATTCCTGTCGCCGCAATTCCACGGGGGCGCCGCCGAGAGCGTTCGACTGATGTTCGACTATCCTTGCGGCATGTGGCAGGTGATGGCCGCGCACTATCAGCGCGGCTTTTCGCAATACCTGGAGCTGACAGCGTTCCCGCTTGCCACCGACGACGGCAACCCGCAGCTCTTGTGCCTGATGCAGCCCTATGGCGGCCCTGTCCTGCCGATGCTGCCCGGCCTGAGCGTCATGTCCGTCGATACCGCCGTGGCTTTCGAATTCCTCGATGCCGGCAGCGGCGCGCCGTCCTGGCCACCCGCCGCCCCCTGACTTCGCATCGTCCTATTTGAGCAGGGCAAGCAAAGCATCCAGAGCGGGAGCGACGTCGGCCTCCGGAACGATCGCCTTGCGAACTTGAATCCCCACGATGACGGCCGCAATCAGTTCCGCCAGTCCGTCGGGCGGCAACGCGGCGCCCGCTGCCGTCGGCTCGAGCAGTTCAACCAGGTCGGCTGTCAGTGCCGCATAGGCACGTTGATACCCCGACCGTAAATCCGGATCACCGATGGCTTCCGCGAGCCAGCGGACATCCACCTGATTGAGAACCTCGCGCCCAGGCCTTCGAAGTTCGCGCAGCAGGGTTTCCAACCGCGCCGCGGACGATCCTTCCCGGTGAGCCGACGCCGCGAGATCGGCCGTACCCCGCCGCCCAGCTTCCACGAGGGCGGTGATGATCGCCTCCTTGCCGTCATAGTAGCTGTAGACGGCACCGACGCTCAGTCCGGCCTCCGCGCAGATTTCCGGCATCGTGGTTCGGTGGAAGCCTTGGCGCGCGAAGAGACGCATGGCCGCCGAGAGGATTTGCTCTCGGCGGGCCTCTTTCTTCATCGGGGATATCTTGGGCATTGCCCCTCATCTCACCCCAACGGGGGCCGCGCGGCTGCGTTCGCCCACCGCAGCGCGTGGCCGTCCCGTCAGGTCGCGGCCGAACACCAACAGGATCAGCAGAACAGCGGTCCATGCCGTCGCGATGTGGAGATAGACCGGCATCAGATCGTCCGTCGATTGACCCAATGCGCCGCGTCCGAGCACACCGAACGTTCCGAGCGTGGTGTTGATGGCGGCGTGATAAAGCACGGCCATGAGGATGCTCTGCGTGTTGACATAGACCCAAGCCATGAACACCGACCAGGCGATCGTCATCAAGGCGAAGGCCGGGAACGGCATGAAGCCCACAACCTGGCCGCCCGATGGAAAGAAGAACATGGGAGCGTGCCAGATCACCCAGACGACGCCGACCAGGAGACTCGCATCGAAGGCCGGCATGGTCTCACGGAGCTTGGGCAGGAAGTAGCCACGCCAGCCCACATCTTCGGCGAGCGGGCCGCCGACGAAGATATTGACCACAAAGGCGATGGCGGCGACCAGCGGCCAAGCCGATTGCGGTATGCCCTTCGGCAGGTTGAGCGGTGGAACAGTGCCGCCCATGAGCACGTAAATCCCGATCGCCGCGTAGGAAATCGCTGCGATGCTGAACAGCGTCACGAGCCACCATTGCAGGCCCACGCGCCATTTCAGGAGTCCCGCAAGGTATCTGCGCACGCCGGGCACACCGTCAGTGATCGCGGTGAGCGCGACGCCTGCAAGGGTCGGAGTCCAAGCGCCCAACAGAACGGCAGGCAGGAAAAGCTTCGGCGCCCACAGACCCGCCGGGACCCAGATGGACCAGGCGAGGACAAAGCTCAGCACGACAAATGCCACGCGCGGCCAGGTCTTTGTTCGAAATTCAGGGTTCATAACCGCCTCCATATATATAAAACGAATACTCGTTCTTTTTTATGGAGTCAAGCGGGCTGTCGGCGGCTGAGCGTGAATCCGGCTCATGTGGCCGCGCTCCTGCATCTCAATGCGGATTGTCGGTTTCCGCGGTTCGATGGGAGCCAACCGATGCTCTCGCTGCGGGTCAGACAGCCCGATTGCGAGGATCGTCCGCCGAGTCGATGTAACCCAAACCCAGGGGGCCGATCGCGCTGACCTGGGTGATGTATTCACCGGACTTGGCCCAATGGAAATGCGGCTGGCCGCCCGGAAGAACCACGACGCTGCCCGGCGCGAAGGCGGTCAGCTTGCTCTCGTCGAAGACTTCTCCCAGCCCGATGTAGAACACGCCCGACATCACCGTGTAGATGCGGTCCTCGGGGTGCTTGTGCGGCATCATCTTCGTGCCGGCGGGCAGCTTGACACGGATCACATAAGGTCCGGGCTTGGCGGGATCGCCGACCAGGATCGCAAGACGCGCTTCCGGCGGAAAGGCGGGGAACGGTTTCCACTGAATGTCCTCCGATCGAATGGCGTGGAAACGGTCTTCGTCCGGCTGATGGGTCGGCGGCATCGCGTCAACTCACCAGTTTCGCATCGAGCGTAATGTCGGCCTTGAGAAGCTTCGAGACCGGACAACCGGCCTTTGCCGTCGCCGCCAGCTTCTCGAACGTTTCCCGATCGGCGCCGGGGATTTTTGCGCTCAGCGTGAGGTGAACCGCGGTGATCGCATAGCCGCCCGGGACCTGTTCCAAAGTCACCTGAGCCGATGTTTCCATGTGTTCGGCGACGAGCTTGGCTTCGCCCAGAATCAACGAAAGGGCCATCGTGAAACAGCCCGCATGCGCGGCGGCGATCAATTCCTCAGGGTTCGTGCCCGGCTTGCCTTCGAAGCGGCTCGCGAAGCCGTAAGGATAGGATTTGAGCGCGCCGCTTTCCGTCGAGATCGCGCCCTTGCCGTCCCTGATGCCGCCTTCCCAGACGGCCGAGCCGTGCCGGTTGATCTTCATCCTAGTTCTCCTGTCTGAGCTTGGCGACTTGTTTCGCCGTGATGCGGGACGGCTGCGCGCCGAAACGCGCGGTGACGTAGTTCGCAACGGCAGCGACCTCGGTGTCGGAATAGGCGTTCCCGAAGGCCGGCATGAAGGCCTTACCGTGCGATGTGTCGCGCACCATCCCGTTCAGCACGATCTGCGCCACGTTGGTCGCGGTGGGATCGTTGACCGCACGCGCGCCGGTCAATGTCGCATAACGGGTGAGCGGGCCGACGCCCGTCCAGCCGTGGCAGCTCGCGCAGGTGCCTTCGAATATCTGCTTGCCGCGAGGATTGCCGTCCGCGGTGACGCCCTCACGGTGCGACGCGGGCGCCGGACTCGCCTTCGTTGCGGGCAGATCGGCCGAGGCGATCGCCGGCACCGTCTGCAGATAGCTCGCGATGGCCGCAATGTCGCCGGGCGTCAGGTATTTGAGGCTGTTGTCCACCGCGTCGCCCATCGGCCCCGCTGCCGTGCCGCGCCCGTCGGCATGGCCCGTTGACAGGTATTGCGCCAGTTCGGCCGCGCTCCACGCGCCCACCCCCGACTCTTTGTCGGCGGTGATGTTGTAGGCACGCCAGCCGGCCTGGAACTCGCCGGAAAATTTCTTCCGGTTGTCGAGCGCGAAAGCCAGGTTGCGCGGCGTGTGACATTCGCCGCAATGCGCGAGGTTCTCTGCCAGATAGGCGCCGCGATTCCACTGTGCGCTGCGGCCGATGTTCGGCTCGAACCGCCTGTCGGGGTTGAAGAAGAACGACGACACGCCGACCAGCCAACGCTGGTTGAAAGGAAAGCTCAGGCTGTTCTGCGGCACCTCATTGTGCACCGGCTTGAGGCTGAACAGATAGGCCTTGATGGCCAGTGCGTCCGCATCCGTCATGCCGGTGAATGAGGCGGAAGGCATCGCGGGATAAAGAGATGTGCCCTCGTCGTCGATGCCTTTGTGAATGGCGCCCAGGAACGCTGCGTCGCTCCACGCGCCGATGCCGGTTTCCTTGTCCGGCGTGATGTTCGCCGAATAGAGCGTGCCGATCGAGATCGAGAAGGCACGGCCGCCGGCGAAGGGCGTGCCGCCCACCGCTGTATGGCAGCTTCGGCAATCGGCGGCGCGCTCCAGATATTCGCCGCGCTGGACAAGGCTTGCATGCTCGAGCTCCGGCGGGACGCCGGTCGGATCCGCCCCGTGATAATCGGCGAGTGCGACCCGCTTGCCGCCCGCAAAATCCATCGGACCCGGACCGAGCACCATCCACCCGGACACGGCGGCGATCACGGCGACTACTGCGGCGGCGGTGACGATCAGAGTGCGCTTCACGGCGCTCAGACGGTTGAACCAATTCATGGCTGCTTCCTCCCCGCCAGGACCTCGCGATCGATCGGCAGCCGCCGCAGGGCGATGCCCGTCGCCGCATAGATCGCGTTGCGCACAGCCGGGGGCGCGGCCGTCGTGCCGGTCTCGCCGATTCCACCCGGCGCCTCGCCGCTCTTGATCAGATGCACGTCGATGGGGGGCGTCTGGTCGATGCGCAGCATGCGATAGTCGTTGAAGTTACCCTGCTGGACGCGTCCCTTGTCGATCGTGATCTCGCCATACAGCGCAGCGGTCGCGCCGAAGATCAGTCCGCCCTGCAATTGCGCGACGATGGTATCGGGATTGACTGCGATGCCGGTATCCACCGCGCAGGTGATGCGGCGCAGGCGCACTTCGCCCTCACGGTCGACCTCCACTTCCGCGATCGTCGCGATGAAGCTGGCGAAGGAGATCTGCGCGGCAATGCCGCGTCCGGCGCGGGGCGGCAACGGATCGCCCCAATGCGCCTTCTTCGCGGCGAGTTCGAGCGCCGCTTTCAGCCGGGGCGTCCTGCCGAGCATCGCGAGACGGAAGTCCAGCGGATCCTTGCCGGCCTTCCTCGCGAGTTCGTCGATGAAGCTTTCGATGGCGAAGACGTTGTTGTTCGGACCCACGCCGCGCCAGAACCCCGTCGGCACCGCCGGCGGCTCGTGGCGCAGGAATTCCACCCGCATGTTGGGAATGTCGTAAGGCTCGTCGATCGCGCTGTCGACGCCGTCGATGTCGACGCCATGCTGAAAGCCAAGCGGGAACCAGCGCGCCATGATCGACGATCCGGTGACGCGGTGCTTCCAGCCGTCGATTCTTCCATCCTTCAATGTCGCGGTGATGCGGTCGTAGTAGATCGGGCGGTAGAAATCGTGCCGGATGTCTTCCTCGCGCGTCCACACCACCTTGACCGGACCGTCGACCTTCTGCGCCACGCGCACGGATTTCTCGATGCCGTCGACATCCAGCCTGCGTCCGAAGCCGCCGCCGATGAGCTGGTTGTGCACCGTCACTTTTTCGAGCGGCAAACCGGTGACCTTCGCGGCGATGGCTTGGGCACGCGCACAGACCTGCGTCCCGACCCATACATCGCAGCCGTCCGGACGCACATGCACGGTGCAGTTCATCGGCTCCATCGGTGCGTGGGAGAGGAAGGGCACTTCGTAGTGCGCCTCTATCGGATCGCCGCCCTTGAGCGCTTTATCCACGTCGCCGCGGCTCTTGGCGACGGCGCCCTCATGTTCGCTGGCAGCCTTGATGTCCTTGCGGATTTGCGCGGAATTGACGTGAGCGTTCGGCCCGTCGTTCCAGGTGATGTCGAGTGCCTCCAGACCCTGCTTTGCCGCCCAGAAATGATCGCCCACCACTGCGACGAGATCGCTCAGGACCACGATCTGGCGAACGCCCGGCATCGCCTTGGCCGCGGAATCGTTCACATGTGCGACCTTGCCGCCGAAGACCGGACACGCCGCGATGGCGGCGAATTTGACGCCCGGCGGCAGCATGTCGATACCATAGAGCGCTTTGCCGTTGACCTTGTCTTGCGTGTCGAGCCGCTTGAGCGGCTTTCCGATCAGCTTGAAGTCCTTTGGGTTCTTGAGCGGGGGGTTGGCTGGCGGGGTCAGCTTCGCCGCCGCATCGGCGAGAGCGCCGTAGCCGAGCTTGCGACCCGTCGGCGGATGGATGACTTCGCTGTCGGAAGCGGTGCAGCTTGCAGCGTCGACCTTCCACTGCAACGCAGCGGCCTCGATAAGGATGGCGCGCGCGCCGGCGCCGGCCTGCCGCAACTTCTTCCAGAACGCGCGCACGGAATTGGAATTGCCGGTCGCCTGGATCCCGAAAACGGGATTGCCGTACAACGCGTCGCTCGGCGGCGCCGCTTCGACGGCCACCGCAGCGAACGCGGCATCGAGCTCTTCGGCCAGTATCATGGACAGCGACGTGTAAACGCCCTGCCCCATCTCGACCTGCGGCATGATCAGCGTGACCTTGCCGGCGCGGTCGATGCGGATGAAGGCGTCCGGCGCAAACGGCCCACCGTCGCTCGGCGCAGCGCCGCTTGCGTTTGCCGTGGCGGCATCGGCGAACGGCGCATAAAAGCCCAATAGAAGCCCCCCGCCCGCAGCAGCGCCCGCGCGCAGTATCGTGCGCCGGGACAGTGCCCGCGATGGTCCGGAAACCGTATGAATCGTCATGACCCAATTCCCTTTCCCAGTTCCAGATCAGGCTTGCCGTTCTCCCGCCGCCTTCTTGATGGCGGCGCGAATCCGCACATAGGTGCCGCAGCGGCAGATGTTGCCCGCCATCGCGGCGTCGATATCGGAATCGTCGGGATGCGGCGTCGCCGCGAGCAAGGCGGACGCCGACATGATCTGTCCGGATTGGCAATAGCCGCATTGCACGACTTCGAGGTCGAGCCACGCTTTCTGCACCCTGGCGCCCGCCGGCGTTTGACCCACGGCCTCGATCGTGGTGACCGCCCGATCTCCGATCGCACCGACGGCAAGGAGGCAGGAGCGGACCGCCTTGCCGTCGACATGGACGGTGCACGCGCCGCATTGCGCGATGCCGCAGCCGAACTTCGTGCCGGTCAGCCCCAGTACGTCGCGCAAAACCCAGAGAAGCGGCGTGTCTTCGACGACATCGACCTCCCGGACCTGACCGTTGATCTGCAGCTTGATCATCTTCCCATCCTCGCGTGTTTGGCGCGCCGTCGGTCTTAGATCGATTTGCGCAACGATTTGAACGTCGCGCGCAGGTCGGACACGAACAGCGCAGGCTGTTCCCAGGCCGCGAAGTGCGTGCCGATGGGGTGGCTGGCGTAGTGGAGAAGCTTCACATACGCCTTCTGCGACCAGCTCTTCGGCGCTTGATAGATCTCTTCCGCAAACGCGCTCACGCCGACCGGAAGCTTGACGCCTCTCACGTCGAAGAAGCCGCCCGGCGGCAAATTGTGCGCCGTATCCCAGTAGAGGCGCGCCGACGAGACTGCTGTGTTCGTCAGCCAATAGAGCGTGATGTTGTCGAGAACGTCGTCGCGGCTCAGCCCTTCGGGCTTGCCGTCGAAGACGCGGACGATCATCTCGTAGCTGCGAATGTCGTGATCGAGTATCCAGCCCGCAAGGCCGACCGGCGAATCGGCGAGTGCGTAAAGCGTCTGCGGGCGGTTCGACATTTCCTGGGCGTAGCCCAGCCCGTTCTTATAGAAGTCGTCGAGCTGATCCCACGCATGCTTTTCCTCCGGCGATAGTCCGGCGGGCGGCGGACCGCCCGCGGAAAGCGCCTTCGAAACATCCGGCGGAACCGTCGCCGCCATGTTGGTATGGATGCCGAGCAACCCCGGCGGCTGCTGCAAGGCCATCACCTCGGAAATGGCATTGCCCCAATCGCCCCCCTGCGCCACGTATTTGGTGTAGCCGAGGCGCTGCATGAGGGTCGCCCACGCCTTCGCGATGCTGACGGGGTTCCATCCCGGCTTCGTAGGTTTGCCCGAGAAGCCGTAGCCCGGCAGAGACGGGATCACGACGTGGAACGCGTCCGCTTCGGTTCCGCCATGCGCCGTGGGATCGGTCAGCGGAGCGATGACTTTCATCTGCTCGATGATCGAGCCGGGCCAGCCATGCGTGATGATGATCGGCAACGCATGTTCATGTTTCGAGCGGACGTGGATGAAATGAATGTCGAGACCGTCGATTTCGGTGACGAAGTTCGGGACGCCTTTTATCCTGGCCTCGCATTTCCGCCAATCGTGCTCCGTCGCCCAATACTGCGCGAGCTTCTGCATCGTCGCGAGTTGGACGCCTTGCGTGGCGTCCGGAACCAGTTCGCGCTCCGGCCACTTCGTCGCGGCAACGCGTTTCTTCAGATCGGTTAGTTCGTCTTTTGACGCTTCGAAGTGGAACGGGCGGATTGCGGCACTGGTCGCAGCCATCTTGTGCTCCTTGGGGGTTGTGCCGCCCGTGGCGGCGGCAATCAGGTCCGTGGGAACGAGACTGAATGCACCGGCGCATGCGGACGCAGCCAGCATGGTGCGCCGGTCGGGCTGGGAAGACGGATCGGACATGACGGCTCTCCTTTGCGAAAACACGAGGGGATAGTTCACTCGGAACGCGATGAGCCAATAGGCACGGATGTCGCCACTCTATCGGCGGATGCGGATTTTTTCCCGCAGAATCTTTCATCGACGGCCCTGCGGAATTCGCCGGCGGTCTTCCCGCAAAGGCGCAACCCACGCCTGCCCGCGCGAGTTCAAGCAATTGATGCGGTTAGAGATTTTGTGGGACGCCGCAGGCGCGGTTGCAGATCAACTCGTCTGCACCAACCGGTCGGTCACCTTTTTCGTCCATCTCGATTGCGCACCGAGTCCCACTTCGAGGGCATTCTCGGTACGCGCGCACATGATCATGAAATGCCTGTCAGTCGGGTGGCGCCCTTTGCCGCAATATGAGTTTTGATGTTTGGCGGCGCAGTCGTATTCTCGCGAGCGAAGGATGCCATATGCGAATTGGAGTCCTCCATGAGCCAGGTCGGTCATCTCGGCCGGTGCGGGACCCTACAGCCTCGATGCAACGATCTTGAACCTGATCGACCGTCAAGCAGGCTGATCGGATCCCCCGCGGCAAGCTTCGCTCTCGCGAACTCCGAGCTTGGGGAGCATCTATTGCAACGCAATGGACCGCATTCGAGCGAGCCGACCGACCACGCGCCGGAAACCTCGCCGAATGGTGCGTCGCGCAGGGCGGCGCTTGCGCCGTCCCGCTCGACATGCGGATCGAACTCGCCGCCGAGCAACGATCAGGACCGTTCCCATGATCGCCGGCAGGTCGCTTATCATCATTGCTTTTCCCCGAGCTTCCGCGCCGCGCCATCTTGACGTATGTGGATTTAATCGACGGCGAGTGCGTTTGTGTTTTGCCTGTACCAGCCGGTGAGCCGCACGCGGATCATCCAGAAAATGAGAAGGCCAAGCGGCAAGAGCATGGGTGTGAGGAACAGCGGCGGAACATGAAAAGGTCCCGGCAAGAGCCGCGCCAGACCGTTGCCGAATCCAGACCCGAAGGCGAGGAAGAGCGCGGTCAACATGCGCCAGAGATGGCGCGCCACACGTGCCGTGCCCACGATTCCGCCTTGAATTACGAGTCTTGCATCTCCTATGGCCGCCACAGCAGCGATCGCAGTGACCATATAGGTGGCGATCAACAATGGCGCTCCAATTTGAGGCACGATGCCGGCAGCCGCGGCAATCCGCAAACCGCCGAGCGACACACAGAGGCACAGGATTGCCGCCAGTCCGATTTTCTCGGCAAGGCCAACTGTTCGTTGTTTTCGTCTCACGGTCAGCCACGCAGTGGCAACGAGATAAAACGTGAGAATTGCGCCCTGCAGGTTCGACATCTGACCTGGTATGGCTATTGCGAGCCAGGCCGCGAAGGTGGCCATCACCAGCATCGAAACAAAAAACAACGTTCCGGCAGCGCGATGAAGTCTTTCGCCTTTCTGCGCGAAAGCCGCGACGGTCCCCGAAACAAGCCCGATCGTGCCGCAGCCGACGTGAACGACGTAAGCGAGGCTGGTCGCACTTCGAAGTGCCGTTTCGGGGAACGGAAGGTTCATGACCATGCCTCCGATTGGCCGTGCGCACCCGCATCCTCGGCGCAGGGAACGTATTCAAGCAGCCCGCGGCGCGTCCGCCGTGGGGTCGGAAGCGATCGTCATCACTCCACCGCCTTCAGGATGGTCTCGACGCTCGCCATGCGCGCCTTGATCTCGGCGAGTTCGCTCTGGATCGCCGACAGCGTCGCCGCATTGCCGGCCTGCGCCGTCACCGCGTCGGAAGCGAGCTTGCGATAGGCGTCGGTATGCGCGGCATCGGCGCCCGCCACGGCGGAGGCTTGAAGGTAGCGAATGCCGAAGACGATGATGATCGTTCCGAACATCACGCCCAAAGTGATAAAATAGATAGCGGGAGTGGCAGACATGGATTTTCCTTTCACTTGGAATCGGTGAGCGATTTGGCGGCGGCCGCGATAGCCGCCGGGGTGAGCGCGAAATCGAATTTGGCGACTTCGAAATAGTTGAGCGCCTTGCCATCGGACGAAAGCTCCAGCCTCGAGGTGACCAGCCCGGCCTCCTCGAGTTTCTGCAGATGCAGATGGAGCAGCGGACGACTGATGCCCAATTCGCGCGCGAGCTGGCTGACATAGTTGCGCCCGTCCCTCGTCAGCGCCGCCACGATCCGCAACCGATGCGGGTTGGCGAGCGCCGCAAGAACGGCCAGCAGCAGGTCCCCTTTTAGGGCCAATAAACAGCTCCACCAAACATATGTAAGAAATACATGACACGTGACAGATAGAGAGTCAAGTGCGTGGTGGCGAATTATTCAGACGCGGAGGTTTTTCCGAGTTTGCACGGGTTTGGCGCCATTGACCGGTAGTACAAACTTTCCAACGCTTTTTTTGCGACTCAAGAAGGCGCGACAAGGAAGGAATTCGGATGAGGCGGCGAAGGGTGAGCGTTCCGAGGCCAGCATCTGGCGAATCCCGGCTCCGCCGTTCGAGGCGCTCGTTTCCGGGCTGATGGAGCGGCTCGGGCTAGACGCCCCGCAGCCGTCGGCCGGATCGATGTGTTGGCCGACCGTGTCGTCGTCTGGCTCAAACGAAGTCCCGGCAGAGAGTTCCGCCGCGCTTCGCGAGCCGGCCGGATCACTGCAAGGCGCGCCGCGGCCGGACATGCCGCCGATCAAGGCGATAGCCCGCGCGCATCACGGGCGGAAGATGTTGGAGGATGCGGAGTGGCGTCGATAGGGGAACTCGCGCGGCGTCTCGGGCAGGATCGCGGGCACGTTGGGCTGACGCTCGATCTCGCCTTCCTCAGCCCGGCCTTGAGGGCTCGAATTTTCCCTGTTTCGAGTCTCCCGTTCGCGGCGCGGAGAAAGAACATGCCGCCAGTTCGCGGCACTTTCGGCTTGAGATGTGGAGGGAGGAAGTCTCCTGGAATCGGACCGGTACGGCGAGGCTTTCGCCACGAACTATGCTCCTGTTACGCCATGAAACCTGGAGCAGGGTTCCCGCGCGGTTCGCCGACAAACATTGTAACGGCGCAACAGGCTGCTTGTGGAAGAGTATTCGCCGACCTCAGTGCCACCGCTGTCGAGGAAGCAGGTCGCGATGGCGCTGAAAGTCTCGGCGCTACGCCGGCCGAGCGGACCGCAGGCGAAGGCGAAGACACCGTCCGAGGCCAGGTTCCCGTAGCAGTCGTGGGAGAACTGCTCGGCATGGCAAGTCGCTGCTCCGTGTCACGACGTCGAATACGGTTAAGCCTCTATTCGCATCGAACTGTTCAATCGCAATCCAAATTCCTCGTGCATCCGCTTGACTGATTTGATTGAGTATTTGCGGTGATATTTCAGCGGTCTCGGGCCAAATTGCGAATCGGACGTAAGAACTATCTCGCCATCCCGGGATTGCTCCAACAAGAGCTGTAGTAGATTAAAAAAACCGGTCTTGTACCTCGACCGAAATCTGTATCGCCGCAAATCAATATCTTCCAGTATATCATAAGCCCAGAAAAGCCCGTCACGTTGAAGGATGTCGGGATCGCCAACGTGCACCAGCGTCCCACCTTGTTTGTCAAACTCGCGCTGCCAGAGCGAAGACGGTCCTCTGTGCGAGCGTGGAGGATAAGAATTTAGAATAGCGAATGAAACGCGGTCGCCAATGCGCGGGAGTGTCTTAGCGCCGATCACCAGTATTTCGATTGAGGTTGCCATATCCGTGTCTCATCATTGACCGTTATTTTTGCTGATATTCTTCCCAGGCGTCTAGAATTTCGTCGTCGTCAAGGTCAGGGTTGCGGCGATCCCCGGCGGGTATCCCTTGGCCACCGGGGCCGCCTTTGAAGTTTTTGTGAAACCAATTTCTAAAGCCGGAATTCGTGCGGAATTGCCGTTTGGCTTCCTTTTTCTTCCGCTCTTTGGTTTTGTCTATGGTATTTGTGATAAATTGTGCGCCGCGCGTGCTCGCCAAATTTTGTACATCGCGAGATGTACAGTCTCCAGTCGAGCATTTAATCGCGGATGCCATGTTTCGATAGGTTGAGGCATCAAAAAAAGCACCAAATATCGGAACTTGCGACCAATCGGGTAGCGTAAATTTAGGTTTCGGTTTGGCCACGACCGTTTCAACGCCGTGCGCTGGCGGCGGCGGCGGTGACGGCATGGGGCACACCATCTCTGGCGGAGGGCAGGGGACTAACTCCTGTTGGCCGTCAGGATCGGTCTTGTCTGTCGGGTCCTCTCCAACGAAACTGTACCAGTCAATATCGTCGTCATACTCCATAGAATCCGTTTGCAGGAACCTGCCGATGCCTGGGCAGTAGTACCGCGCGCGGTCGTAGTAGCAGCCGGTTTCGGTGTCGTAGCGCATGCCGTCGAACTTGTAGGGCACGCCTGCGGCCGAGGAAGGGGCGCCATAGGGATCGTAGGTGTATGGCCCCTCCGCGACGTTGCCGGAGGTGTCGCTCATGGCCACGACGCTGCCGGTCTTGTCCTGGTGGAAATAAGTCTCGGGATTGCCCGCCTTGGTGTAGTCGATCATCGCCAGCGGGTGGTCGACGACCAGCCCGGGGACATAGCGGCGCAGCAGCGTTCCGGTGGAGGAGTATTCGCCGACCTCGTCGCCGCCGCTGTCGAGGAAGTAGGTCGCGACCCCGTTGACGGTCTTGGCGCTGCGCCGGCCGAGCGGATCGTAGGCATAGGACGCGCTCACGCCCGAGGATGTCGCCGTCATCAGCCGGTTCTCGGGATCGTAGGCGAAGGCGAAGACACCGTCCGAGGTCAGGTTGCCGTTGCAATCGTAGGAGAACTGCTCGGCATGGCCCGCGCAGTCGTGGCCGTTCGCGCCGCCGCCGTTCACCGCCGTGTACTGGTTGAGCCCGTTCGCCGCGGCGTAGTTGTTGGTATAGGTGCCGGGAACCGAGACGTAGCTGACGTTGTTCACGGTCGACGTCATGATCTGATGCGCCGGCGAATAGGTGTCGTTGTACGACACATCGGTTGACGAGGTGTAGTTGTGCGCGACGGTCAGCAGATCGCCATTGGTTTGCCAGCTCAAGCTCACATCCGCCAGCGTGGCGCCGTAGTGCAAATCCGCGAGGTTGTCCAAATTGTCGTAACCGAACGTGGCCAGTGTCGCTCCCGTCGTGCAGGTCCCGCCCGCAAAAGTCCCCTCTTGCGCGAGACCTGCGCGGCCGGCGTTGTCGTAGCTGTAGGCGGCGCAGTAATTGTCCGGCCAGATCACGGCTGTCCGGTTGCCGTCCGCGTCGTACTGGTAGGTCAGCGTCTGCGTACCGCCCTGCCCCGGCGCGTGGCGCGCCGCCGTCGTCTGCCGCTTGGCGCCGTCATAGGTGTTCGTCAGCGTATTGCCGAGCGTGTCCGACAGGCTGGTGACTTCGTCCAGGAGATCATAGCCCCATGTGACGGTATCGGCGGCCGAAACGCCCGCGACCGCCGGCAGCACTTTCGTGGACGCCCGTCCGAGCGCATCATAGGTGAATGTGAGCGTCTGCCTTGCCCGGTTGCTCTTGGTCAGGATATTTCCAGCGGCGTCGTAGCCATTGAACGGCACCTGCTCGTAGCTGCCGTCGGCGAAGGTCGTCGTGGCCAGTCGGTCGAACCCGTCATAGGCGTAGTTGGTCTGGTGCGGGTAAGGTTGGCTGGCATCAAGCGTGTAGCTGCCGATCGGCAGCGCCGCGTCGGAATCCGCGACCGCCTTCGGCTTGCCGTTCGCCGTATAGTCGAAGGTTTCGTAGGTCTGCGTCATGTTGGTGACGCCAAAGGCACGGACCTCCTGCCGCTTCTGCCCGGCCGCGTCATAGATCAGCTCGGTAATGCGGTCGTCGCCGTAAGGCTCCGGATATCCCGTCGTCGGCGTGCACACGTTGCTGCCCGACAGTCCGCCATAAGATGCCGGGATCATCCTGACCGCCGTGCACAACGGCCTGTTGTCCGCATCATAGGAGTATTGCGTGACGTTGAACGGCGTCGTCAGACCGGGCGCCGTCTGCGTGTCCTGTGTCTTGTTGCCGGCCGCGTCATATCCGATGACCTCGCTTGCGGTTATGACAAAATTGCTTCCCGACGCGTCGGTCACCGTCCCTCGGTCTATGCCCGTCAAATTTCCGTTGGCGTCGTAGTCGTATCGCATCGCGCGACGCAGCAGCGTCCCGTTGCCGTCGGGATCGGGCTTGATCGACATGATCGGCCGACGGTTGCTACCGTCCCACAGAAAATGCGAATCATCGGTCCGCGGCGTGTCGACTTCAATCAGGTTGCCGACAGCATCGAATACAAAGCCCGTCGCGAGACCGAGCCCGCCGGTACCCGCGTCGACCGTCGCGGTCTTCAGAACATACTTGTTGGTGTTGTCGTAGCCGAAGTCGGTTTCGGTGCTGGCAGCAGAGCTGATCTTCCGCGTCTTGGATGTCAGCAACCGCACGCCGGCGAGCAAGGTATAGCCCAGATCGGTTTCGGGGCAGACCGTCGTGCCCGTGAGCTGGCAATGGCCGGTCGAGTTGAGGCCGGAGACGATTTTCGTCAGCAGCCCCGTGGCGGTGTTCCAGGTATAGTTGGTATAAAACCCACGTGCATCCTCGTCCTTCAACGGCCTGTTGCAAATCGTGAGATTGGTGCAGATGAAGACGCCCGGCCCCTCCTCATAGGTCGTGGACGTCACGATCGTCTGCCCGGCGGTAGCCTCCGCGCTGCCCGGCTTGGGATAGTGCGTCGTCGATAGCATGTTCGACCGCACGTCGTACGCGAACTGGTCGTAGTTGCCCTCCGGAAACAGGGTCTCGACCAAGCGGCCAATGCCGTCATATTGGTCCGACGTGATGCGCCCCAGCGGGTCGGCCGACGACAATAGCTGTCCATTGAGATCGAAATAGTCCGTCGTCGCGTTTCCGAGTGCGTCCAGTATCTCTCCCCGCGCATCGCGCTCGACGGATGCGAAAGCCGGAAAATAGTTTGTCTTCTGCGAATTTCCGTCGACAACGTCCTTGACGCGGCGCAGGCCGTCCCAATCGAACGTCAGGAAAGCATTGGTGCGATCGAGGGGAAGATAAATCTTCGAAAGCCGCGCCTGCGAATTGCTGGAGTAATCGTCAAGGCGATCGAACGCCAGAAACGTCAGGCCGAGATCTGCTCCGATGATTTTCGTTCCGAACGAGTCCCGCATCGAGCCGTTGTTGCTTCTGACGGACACCGAACGGGAGGTCTCGTCGGATATTTTCCAGCCCATCGTGTAGCCGTCCGGATCGGAGGAAGCATTGGGATCGTTCGCAAAAGTAAGGCTGCGCGAGCGGGAATTGGACACGCTCGACAAAACGTACAACGTGTGCGCGGGAACGTTCTGCTGACTTCTTGAGTCGTAGAGCTTCCCCTGCGGATCGTTGATCGCGGTGTAGGCGAAATTGACGGCCATCCCCCCGGTGAATGTCCAGGTATCGGGCTTGAAGCGGTTCAGCCACGGGATCGGATGCTGAATTTCGTCATGCGCGATCGGCAGGTCGTTGAGGCTGAAGTTCAGCGCCGAACCGTCGTAGAATGTTTCCGAGAGGGAAATCCCCGTATAGTCATAAGACCATCCGATCACCGAGCCGTTACCCGAGTTGAGCAATTCCTTCACGCGCGCGCCGGTCTGCGCGAGGCTTGCCTTGGTTCCGGGGCGCGGGTTGTACCGGCCGTCCGGCAGGCGAATGAAGGTATCGGTCGACGGCGGGCGGTTGATCACGACGCCGTTCGCGCCCAGTGAATCCTCCAGCCACGCCGCAGCAAACAATGTCGTAAGATAGTTCTGAAAATTCTGCGTTTGATTCAGATCGCGAAACGCATAGAGCGCGGCAATGGCCGCCGATGCGTCGAGCGCGTTGTCCTGGCCCAAACCGCGGGCACCGTCGTTGGAGAAGCTCGCGTCGATCTGATAGTTGTCGGTCCAACCGAGCATGGAGCGCCGTCCCGGCGGATCGACACATGCCCAAGCGCTCAGCGTCAGTGAATTTGGATTCCAAACATCTTCAAAACACGTTGGGGATGGGTGCTGTTTGGAGTTGTAGGAGCGTTGATACGCGAGGCTGTCGGGAAACGAGCCCGCCCCCGTCGTCAGGTCGGGCGCGGCCGTCATATCGAGCCCGCCGCTCCCAACGTCGACCTGAAAGCTCAGCGGCTTGTTCGACTGCGTTTTGGTCGTCGTTCCGACGGCGGCGTCGACCGGATCGGGCGCCAGGATATTGGCAACCGCGCCCTTCAATCCCGTCACCGTGATATAGGCGATGGACGATCCGTCCAGGGAATAGGCGAGAAGCGGCGCGGCGCTGTCGTTCATGCCGCTCGGAGGATCCCTCGGGAGCACCATGTTGAACACCGGGCTCGCGGACTGCAGATACCCGTCGATGACCGCGGTCGGTCCATACGGGGTCGTGCTGTGATACAGCGCCCCGATCTCGGTCAGGAGCGCACCGATGTTGCCCGGCGTCGCCTGGTAGAACCTGCCCGCGCTGCCCATCGACATCGTGCGGATGGAATTCCCCCCCGTCGGGGTATCGGTCGTTTGTTCGATGGAGCTGCCCTCCAGAGCGTCATATGCGGCAGCCTCGCTGTTGAACGCGGCCTGCGGATCGACCGTGTTCGCTGTCTTGCTGACGACGCTCAGGCTGCCCACGGCGTCGAGCGATATCGCGGAACCTTTCGATCCCGTCGGCAAACTTTCATCGATGACCGCGCCAAAAATATGATGGTCCTGCGTTCTCGTTTGGTTGATCGCATCGATCGTCGATCGCGCCATGGCAGCTTCACTGAGCCATGTCGCCGCCGTGCTCGGAATGGAAGTATTCACCAAGGGCGCTTCATACGAGTTCGAGGGAATCATCAGCGACGCGCCCTGCAACATTCTGTCGGGCCCCACATCGGTGTTTTGCTTGTCCTCGGCCATCGCGGACATCCGCTCGAGATAGCCGCGCCCCACGCTGCCCCAGGACTGGACGATGTAGATCGGATAGCCGTTGGCAAATTCCCAAGCGATTTGGCCCAGACCCGAGGCGGGCGATATCAAATATGAATTCGCAAGAATGTCGTCGCCGTATGTCCCGGAATTCGCCGCATACGGATGATCGACCTGCAAGGAAATCGTGTCGGGATAGGAAGGCGCCTGTGTTTGCTTTGTGCTGACCAGCGGAACAATTTCGTTGGTGGGTACGAACCCGCAGCCTTGCGTGCCGTGATAGCAGGAAATGCTTAAATTGGGCGTGTTGGGCGCGCTCGTGCCTTTTTCGCGCTCGAAAAAGAGCGTTTCGTAGAAGTTGCCGCTCGAATCGATTTCGTTGCCGACATATATCCAGTAGCCATAGGTCTCATCCGCGTACAGCCATGTGTTTATGCTGTCCAGATGGATGTTGATGCGGCTGCGGTATGGATCCGGAATGTCGCCGTTCCAGGAATGCAGCCCTTTGGGGACCGGATCGTATGGCAACGTGGCTCCCGGGACCGGCATGGACGAAGGATCGATGACGCTTCCTCCCACCACGTCCGATATTTGCGCGGCCGGCATGTGCCCTTCGATATAATGCTGTAAATTCTGCGCGAAATTGCTGAGCGTCGAGGTGACGCTGTTCGACCCGGAATAGTTCACCCCGTCCACATAGTAGGCATTTGACACCGGATCAGTCCCGGTGTGTCCGGATGGGATCGCCGCGGCTTCGACGGCCGCGCCACAAGGGGAGTTGCCGCTGCCGCAGGCCATCGCCCCAACGAGATTGATCCCCTGCTTCTGGATGTAGTTTTTATAGGACGGATCGTAGAGCTTGGTTCCCGCCGATGTCACGACCTGGAGCCAAATGTGGCTCATGACGACGGAACCGACATTGCCCGATACAGAGGAGCAGCCCGAGGCTGAAGACTGATCGTTCACCAGCACCGGAATGCCGCCATTGACCAGAAACTGACACGCCGCCTGGGCGTTCGAAAGGCCGGTCCAGTTGGCGAACGCGGTGCCGTCAAGCTTGACGGTCCCTACTTGGAATGTCGGCGCCATCCCCGAATAGCTCCCGGGATAGTCCGCCATCCCTTCCTTGAGGAGCTCGGCCATGAGATGAGCCTGGTCGAACGGCGTGCCGGATTGATCGAGCAGCGTGCCGAACGCGCCTTTTGACAGTCCGTAGCGGAATTCCGTGTCGATGTTCTTGTAGATGTATTCGTAGACATTGGTCGCGAACTGATCCGAACTCAAAGCACCATTCCTGCTCAGTGTGCGAGCCAGTTCCTGAATGGCGGTGGCCCGGGGCAGGTTGCACATCGTCGTCCCAAGAGTTGCTTGGGTGAGTGTGCACAAGCCGTTGGTATGAGCGCCACTTAGGTTGGTATAGTAAGAATCCGCATCCGTCGGAGATATCTGAGACCCCACGAGCGCCTTGACCGCCGGCAGGGCAGCATGGACGCCAGATGCACCGACCCCGCACGCCATCGCGAGCGCGAACAGAAATTTCGTCCACCGAATGGCCTTGCGCATGTTCATCCCCGCCCCAACATCTCTCGCTGCCCCCAAAGTGCAGACGGTCGATCGATGCCGCCCGTCTCCACCAACTCACGGCTACTCACAGTGATGGTCGCTGAGCGTCCCCGACCATCATTGATCGCGCAACTGAGCGCGGGAGCGCCCGAAAGAACGCGTCCGACATGAAGGTCCTGGATTGGAGAGCAACTCGCCAACTCGCGGCGACGGCGATTGTAGTTCCGACGGCATCTCCAGCCCCTTCGATCCACGCCGCGCCGTGTGACCAGACTGGCGTCGAGTGATCGCCCCGTGACGAGGCTACCCAGAGTTTATCATCTGAGTCAATTTTCGAAGCTCGAGCATATGCCGGAAAATCCGTGGGCACGCGAATACCGACTCGATCCGTTCTGCCAAGTCGATCGAAAAGCCGCTCAAGCGCGATGTGTTATCTGAACAATGACAGCCAGTGCGCGAATTCTCCGGATGCAACTGCAATCTCGACGCTGAAAGGCGCGACGCCCTCAAAGCGGTGAAATTCGTTCCGCATTGACGCAATCGATCCGCTACTGATAGCTTCCCCAGTGGGTTCTAGCGCGACAAGTCAAGCACTTTGCTGCGCGGGGGTGGGGGATGCGTGGCGTCACCGCGGTTCTTACGTTGCTGGCTGCTTTGGTGACCGTATGCGGCGGCGCGGTCGCCGACGGGAACTCCAATCAGTATTTCATCGCATTGCGCCTACCCCAGGTCGACTTGGTGCCGCGATACATTGCAGCCTCGCCGACACCGACGGATGGCCAGAGCTCGCCCTTTGCCGCTTGCGATGGCAATACCTACTACCTGACCTCGTCGGATGCCGCCGCGGTTAGTTTGGCGCTCGCAAGCGATGCGACGGTTCAGCTCCAGATGGCCCCCCAGGGCGTAGCGCCTCAGAACTCGTCGGCGCTCTGCCTTGTGCAGGCCAGTCCATGAGGTGTCCAAACGCCGGTTGAACGTGTCGTTTTGATCTAGTCTTGAGTATTTTCGGAGATACGGGCTTGGTGGCTGATGCAAGAAAAAGGTTTCGAGCGCTCAGCGCTTTGACGATCGCGCTGGCGATGTCCTATGCGATGCAGGCCCACGCGACAAACAGCGTCGTCAGCTACAAGTACGATGCGCTCGGCCGTGTCACCGAAGTCGACTATCCGTCAGGAAAATCGATCAAGTACAGCTATGATGCCGCCGGCAACCGCACTTTGGTGACCAGCACCGGCGCGGCGCCGCCTGTCGCAGTCAACGACGGCGTTCTCACGCCCGACGGCACGGCCGTAACCTTCGATCCCAAGCAGAACGACAGCAGTCCGGCCGGCTTCACGCTCGCCATCGTCCCGCCGTTTGGCGCGACAGTGAGCGGAGGAACCGTGGCGCTGAATTCGGACAATACCGTGACCTATACTCCGCCCACATCAAGTTACTCCGGCACCGACAGCTTCACCTATACGATATCGGACGGGCACGGCGGCAGCGCGCAAGCGACCGTCACGATGACCATGAACAGTCCGCCCGTTGCGGTCGACGATAGTGTCACGGCTTACAATACCCAAAGCGGAGTCGCGGCGACCGTCACCTTCGATCCAAGAGTGAACGACACCGATCCTGACAACGACCATATATCCATCAAGTCCGTCGGCACGCCGGTGAACGGCGGCACGGCGCAGAAGAACGGCGGAGCGTCCATTACTTACACGGCGCCTTCGGCCGGATATGTGGGAACCGACAGTTTCACCTATACGATCAAGGACGCACAAGGAAACACCGCCAGCGCCACCGTCCACGTTGCGGTTCAAAACGTCACGCCGCCTTAGGGCAGAGACAGTCGTGACCGCGCGCCAAAGACCGCCCGACTGGATTCAAATCCGATAAGATGCTTGGGACAATCAAAGGGCGCGAAATCTTCCATTGCGAGTCTCTTCTTGACCGCACGGAGACCGAACATCGCCCCGCTTGGTGGGAATTCGGGGGCAGAAGGCTGAAGTGTTTCCTGAGCTCTATAAGACGGTAACCGAGCCTTTCCGTTCTAGATATCTCCGGCGCGCGCTTTATCCCGTCCAGCCCTGTCCGTGATCGCGACAGAGCGTTCCGGAGGAAATCTCACGATTGCCTTCGTTCCGATATCGACTTCACTTTCGATCGTAATTGCGCCGCCGTGCGCCTCGACGAGACCTTTGACGATGGGCAGCCCCAGACCTGTGCCCCTTTCGTGAGCGGCGGCAATATCATGGCGCCCCTGGCCGAAGCTTTCGAAAATACGCGTCATGTCGGCAGGATTGATGCCCGCGCCTGTGTCTTCGACCGCGACAATCGTCGAGCCGCCGGCTTCGCGATACGCACGCACCCTGACTTCACCCTGGGCGGCCGTGAATTTCACGGCATTTGTCAGCAGATTGACAAGTATCTGCTGCAGCGCGCGCTCGTCGGCAACAACGCGGATCGACGCATCGGATTCCGAGACCAGACGAATGCACTTTGCTGCCGCCCGCGCTTTCACGAGCCCCATCGCCGCGTCGATTTGCGCGCTGAGTTCGAGGTGAGCGTCGACGAGATCGAGTTTGCCAGCCTCGATCCTGGAGAGGTCCAGAATATCGTCGATGAGCGACAGAAGCCTGCGACCGCTGGCATGAATGTCCGCCGCATAACCCGCATTGCGCTCGACGCTGTCGCCGAAGAGGCGACTGAATATGATTTCCGAAAAGCCGAGGATCGCGTTCAGCGGCGTGCGCAGCTCATGACTCATATTGGCCAAGAACCGGGACTTGGTCACATTTGCAGATACCGCGGCGGTGCGTGCTTCCTCCAGCGCAATGTGCTGGGTCTCAAGCGCGCGAATATTCTGTTGCAATTCGGCGGTGCGCTCGTCGACGGCCGCTTCGAGCTGCGTGTTGACGCTCGCCAATTCCGCCGAACGCATTGCGAGCATTTCGAATGCGTCGCGCGAACGCGCCGTGAGAGATCCCGAAAGGCAGACGAAAAAGGCGATACTGCCGAAGGTCATGCCGTTGCTGCCGACGACCAGAAGATCGTGAGCGATCGCAATCGACACGAAAATCAAGCCGGCCAGCGCGAGGCCTGCCCCTTTTTCCCTCTGCCATGCGGCCCGGACGATCGCCGATGCGAGATAGAGAATGATCGCGCCGGAGAGAATTTCCACGGCTTCGAACGCGCGCTCGCCGGCGACTACGCCTCCGACCAGAGCAACACCGGCGGCCGAGACACAGAGCACCGTGGCGCCGAGGCCGATCTTCGATGAAAGGTATCGCTGGAAACTCAGACCGAGAGACCAGTACGCAGCCGGCAGACACAGCGAGGTCACGAAGAAATCTATTCGCCAGACATAGTCCTAGCCGATCAACGGAACTACGATTCGCCCCAGCGGTTCGATAAGAAAGCAACGCGATCCCACCAAGGCGGCCAGCAGCCCAAACCATAAGTGGCCTTGGCCGCCAGGCACGATTCCGCTGAGGATGAAGTGATAGGATGCCGCGAACAACAGCGCTCCGACCATGATGAGCGAGAGCATTTCGACTTCATGCCGTTGCAGTTCGAGCGTGCTGGCTAGACCGACGGATGGCGCGGTGAATACTCCTCCGTGGCGGCTGAGATGATTGGAAACCTCGAGCCGAAGTTCGACATTGCGGGCCGTCGGCGGTAGCATGCCCATGGTGCTGAACGCGTTGATGCGCTCGTTGACGTCCACTGCCGAGGGCGTGCCGCCCTGCGCGATCATCTCGCCATCGGCATAGAGCCGATAGGCCGAGCGTATCTGCCCGGTGTCGACAGCGAAGGTATCGCCGAATGGAGGCGCCGGCAGTCTCAGCCTGAGCGCATAGGTGCCGAAACCATCGGCGCGGATTTCACCATCGGGTCTGCGCGCGGGCCATAAACCGGGAACTGGCGCCCGCTGGCCGCCTGTTCGACCCTCGCCGGTCCCCATAACCCAACGGCCATCAAAATAGATCCACTCGCCTGCGAGATGCGCAGTCCCGTCCCGCGCGAAGTCCCAGCGTGAGAAATCCACAATGCCCGCGCGTGGTGCCGGGGCGACCTTTTGTGGCATCGCAAGGGAAAGAAGGACGAACCCGCAAGCCAGGAGACCGACAAGGCCGAGCGCAATTCCAGTCCAGGAAGGGCGTCCGGGAGGAAAAGACCTGCGATGCACGGGCACGGTCGTTTGCTGAGGGTTACCATCGCAACCTAAGCAAGCGGCGTTTCGCAGACGTAAAGAAACCATTGAATCGGATACTTAACATTCCTTTTGTCGACCAATTATGTCTTGAATCTGAGCAATTCGGCACAGTATTGGGAAATGTCTCTACCAGAAGCCTTCCCACCTTTCATTCGAAATACTGTTCATCTTCCCGGTTCCATCGACTTCAGTACGCGGCTTTTGCTTGGAAAGTGGCCCCGCCGACATGACATCACTTCTCGACCTTCCGGAGATTTGCCGAAAACCTCCACCCTCAGTTCGACGCTGAAGCGGAGGTTTCCAACCTGGAGATGGAGACTGGCGGCCGAAAGGCGCGGATTTTCCCTGTTCAGGGAGTCTCTACGGCGCGGCCGGAGCGCATGCATGCGCACAATTGCCGCGAACCGTGCGGCTTCCAGCGGAGACTTCCGAGGATCGCTTTTCGTGGGAATCGAACTGGTACGGCGAGCTGTCAGCGTCCAGCTTTGCTCCGCAGCTGCGCGGGGGGACGGAGCATGTCAACCCTGTGCCAGCCCGGCACTGCCATAAGGAAGCACGCTATTGGCGGCCTCAGCGATGAGGGATCGCCATTTTTATGACGTGGGCCTTCCGGAAAAAGGGCGTGAACGGCTTCTTGCGGATCGATCTTTCGCAGTGCGTCTAAGAGACGATGATATGCGGCGATGGAACGCGACGGAGATAGTCCTGCCCGCGAAGCCTCGCCGATACGTGAACAAGCGGCGCAGGCGTCGATGGGATGGTTCGCCGCCTGAAGAGGTTCATCCGCAATTCGGTCGTCTGCTTCTTCCAGTTGAAGTGCTTCTTAGGGACGAACTCCGCCACGCGCCACCATCCGCGCAGCGCGTCGTGCAGCGGCCGGTTCACGGCCGGCGCGATGCAGGGGGAACCGGCGGTGCGCCCGAGCACCTCGTCTTCCCGGGACTGATCGATGAGAAGTCCATTCTCCCGCGCCTCGTTCAGCATCCAGGAAAGCGCGTATTTCGATTGGGCGCTCTCTTCTTCCGGATAGCCGCCGCCGACGTCGCCGTGCGATCCGGGGAACCAGACTTGCTTTATATCGCTGCTGCTTCCGCTCGGAGGACGCCACAGATTGGTGCGAAAGAACGCGCGCCGCTCGTCGATCGACACCGCATGGCGGCCGACTTTGATCGAGGGGTTGTACGCAGTGAACGGCAACGACAGCGGATTGGCGATCCATCCCACCGAGCTCACCGTGTCCCAGACCCCCACAAAGGCGATGCAGCAATCGCGCGAGAAGGTCTTCTTGAAACTCGCCGCAAGCGCAAATTGCGGCTGGACGTCGCCCTTGCTGGTTCCGATCTCCACCATCATGCGAATGGCATAAGGGACGAGAGGCTGATTGTTCCTCCGGATGATTCCGTACAGGTGCAGCATGGAGGCCAGACACCGCACGGTATAGGCCCCGCGACTGAAGCCGAAAAGAAATATTCGGTCATCGGGCTCGTAAGTCTGCATCAGGAAGCAATAGAGGTCGCGAATGTCGTCCTCGAGCCCGCGGCCGAGGGCAAGACCCAGGGTGCGGGTCCACCATTTGTCGAATTTCGTCAGCGCGCCCAGCGGCCCCATCGTTCCGAGCCCGGGGTGGTAATATGTGATCTGCCGCGCACCATCGTCGATTAAAGCAGCATAGAAGCGGACCACATTGGTTGGCGCAACGGAATACTGATTCGACGTGCCGTCACAGCAAATGACAATGTTCTTCGGCATGGCAAGACCGACGTCAGCTAAAACACCACACAAGTATATCCCGACGGTTTGAACTCGCGGCTCGATCTATGATCTCGCCGTCACTGTCCAGGTTTGAGGCCCCGGTGTGTTGGTGCAAAGGTCGCAGGTCGCCGAGCCGGTATCGCCGACCTGAGAGTTCCACCCCGCGCCTGCCAGCGTTATGACGGAGGTCTTGTCCGGCGGTCCGGAGTGGCAGATGAGCTTCGAGGCGTCCGAACTGTCGACAAATCCGGAGGGCACAATCAGCGTCGGCGCGAGGGCGTCGTCGTTCCAGGTGTCCGGCATGATGAGATTGTGCTCAATCGCGAGATTGGCGCCGCACGGCACAACTTGAATCTGAAGCTTCGTCGACATCTGACAGAAATCCTCTCATTCAACTTCGAGCGCGCTTGCCCCGGCACCTTCGCGGGCGGGGCGTTACAGATCGAATCGCGCCAATTCGAAATGCATTCCATCGCAGATCGCTTGGGGCTGGAAATCGCCGCCCCATGCGAAACCTTCCGCAGCAAAGTACGGGATCAGCTCGCGCGTCGACCCTTTCGCCCCCAAAGCCGCGGGAACGGCACCATAGGCGTTCCAGAGATGATTGAGATCGATTGCAATGCCCCAGCTATGCGAACTCAGAGAGCGTGCGGGATCCCAGCCCATATGCCGCGGCACGAACGTGCCGGCGCATTTCAATATCTTCCCGGCCAACCCGGCGGCAGCGATCGCGGCGAAGACACGAGAGAAAGCGTCTCGTGCCTTGATATGGCATTGGATTGCGGGAAAGCCCGCGTCGGCAAGAATCGGCGTGGGCAACCGCGCGATGTTCTTCTCGGCCCATGCCTGATCGATGTCGATTGCACCCTTGGCCCCTTCGGACCATGTGAAATTGCCGTAGGTCTTCCTTATCTCGTCCTGGCTCAGCTGCCGGACCGTACCGTTGGGCCTGCGATGAACGCCCATGGGGCCGGCCGCGGGCGAAACGAAATCCTTGCAGGCTCCCGACCAGACATATGTGTCGTTGTCGAGCGCATACCATTCGTCGTTGCCGGCCACCGCATCTCCACGGACAAGCGCGTGAACCGCCAATACCGTGCCGAGCGATGCTTTCGAAGCGATTTTCGCTTTTAAGCTCGGCGAACCGGAGCGGACATTGAGCAGCGCCGCGGCGCTGACCGTGCCGGACAATGGCGCGATGATCTGCTGGCCCATGAACTATCCCAGTGCTCCGTCCGGCGTCGCGGGGGCATTGGGCTGAGAGGACGCCTGGTTCGAGCCGGAAGCTTTCGATGCCGCCGAGGGAAGAAACTTGCTCATGATGCCTTCGATGAAATCGGTCCCGGTATAGCCCGCAGCCGCAAACCCCAGAAATGACTGCGCGTCAAGCGCGAGCGGCTTGCCGGCTGCCGGGACAGGATGTGCGACGATCGCAGCGAACATTCCGGCAACGAACCCAATGATCAAACTGACGACGAGGCGCGGAACGTCGATAAGATCGCCGCGGTCGAGATTCTTTGCGCTCGCCTCATCGTTCATTTTCTTCAGGCCGACGACGACCCGAGCCACTTGACCGCCGGCCCCCGCCAGCCCTCCGAGCACGATGAGCACCAGCCAATCGTTCAGTGACATCATCTTCGCCCCACAGATCTTTCGGTTCGCCCTGAATGTACGCCGCAACACCCAAGGCAAAGTCCCAGTTCAACAAAATTCTTTCAACTCATGTACTTGGAGACAATTTCTTTATTTATACACCGGGAACGGTCGCAATACAATTATCGCAACTCCGTCCTTTTGATGAACTCTTTCCAGGTAACGCATTCAGTTGTGCTGCCTTGACTCGACCCAGATGCGGAGCACAACATGATTGAACCCGCTCTTAAGAGCGGATGTTGTGCGATCAAGCACGACTGACGTGGTGTAACGCTACGCAAGCGGCAGTGTGTTCTTACGAGCAAGGTGTCCGCGAGCTTGAAGTCCAGCGGGATGTTCGGCGACCGTGGCGCTCCTTGGCGCCGGCACCGAAGGGGGCGAAGATGCCGGACGGTTCCATTCTGACCGACTTCGCGACCACTGGTTGCGCGGCCGTTGCCGCTTGCAATTGCGGAGCGGGCCGCATCGCCCCGCCGGACACCGCCGATGGACACATCACGGGCGGCGGTTACTCGAACGGCGTGCGGGCTCGCGCCGCCTTTTATCCGACGAAATGGTGAGATGAAGCAAACCACGTCTTCGGGCACGAAGAGCGGCAGCAATTGTCGCAAGGAATGAGATCGTAAGACAACATTTGCGGACGTAAGGAAACTGGGGGGCGTTTCGACGATGACCGGCACCGCGCTTGATGGTCCGTATCGCATCTCGCTCTATAAAGTCGTGCTGGACGGCGTGACCCCGCCGGATTCGGGTCTTGGCGCGCGGCACGATCTTCTTCCCGGCGAGCCCTTTACGGATCCGATCCATCGCGTGGAATTCCGCGGCTCCGACGACGATGCGCTGCTTGCGGCTTTCGATCTCGTGCATTGCGAACCCAACTATGCTCCGAATTGGAATGACGATCCGAACCCCAGCATCGGCGCAACCGTCACGCAAGCAGCGTCAACGACGAAAATCCTGGGCGCGCTGGTCACCGGTTTGCGTCTGTCCCATAAGAAAGAGCAATCCGCGCGATTTCTCGATCTGGTCCGCATCACTTTCTCGCTCAAGCCGGCGGACAAGAACAACTGGATTCTCGATCCCTCTGCGAAAAGCGAGATTCTCGTCGGTTACGGCGCGGATCCGAAGTCGAGGTGCCAGTTCTCCACCCTGACCGAGCTGCTCCATGCGGACTTCCCGGGCATCGGCGTCTACGAACCTGGCTTGCTCACCACGCCGACCCTCAATCTCGACGCGGCACAAAAGCTCTGGCTTCTTCCCAAGGACGACAACCCGCATTCGCGCTGGGATCCGATCACGTTCAAATTTGTCGGAGACGAGCACGGCATCCGGATCCGCTACACGAGGGTATTGGGTCAGCACAATTCCGACGGGTCCCTCAAGAATTCCTGCCAGGTCTTCCTGGACACGGCGGGGTGCGCCACTGACGTCGTCGTGCATCCGCTTGCGATAGCGCCGCCGGACAACGCGCAGGGCATGACGCTGACGATGGCCCAGCCATCGGACTGCGACAAGCTCAGCTATCGCGCGGTCGGCCGCCGCAAGCATCTGGACTGGGTTTTGACGGTGGAGTCGGTAGAGGCGGCCCACCTCGCGCGCTTCTTCAACGCCGGCATTTCACAGGCCTACATCGAGTCGCTTATCACTGTGCGCGACGGCCATCGCGTCAGCCTGCTGCCCATCCTGACCGCAAAGGCCGGCGGCGACTCCACGACCGGACGCTACCGCCTGCAATATCTGGCGACCGATACGCTCGCCCACGTCTCTCTCTTCGACTCGGATGTCGACATTCCCAAAATTTACGTTGGTCAGGCAATCAATTGGCGGTCGCCCGACCGCTGGCGGTTGTTGCCGCTGACCACTTCCCAACTTCGGCCAGGAAACAAACCGCAATTTACGCTCCGGTTTCCGGGCTTGCGCACACATGACGGTACGCCGCTCAGCCGTTCGATGCTTCTCGAGCCGCCTGAGCAGCATCCGCCCCCTGTGGCACCGAACGATGTAGGCACCGAATTCACGCTGACGTTCACGAACGATCCGAACGGAGACCCGGCTCCGGCACCCGCGGCACGAACCGTGCGCATGGGCGCGCTCGATGTCGAGTTCTCCGCGGCGGCGAACGCCGCCGGAGAATGTCTGCAGATCACCACGAGCATCGACGACGGAGATTGGCCTCGCGACGGATCGCATGGTTGGGCCGCCGCGGTTCATCGGTTGAGCGTCAGCGCGAACTTTGCGTTGTGGGACGCGCAGCCCGGCGCGCAGGACCCTCTGCCCGACGAGTTGTTGAGCGCGCAGTTCCTGTTTTCCAAAGTGGAACGGAAAGCGCTGGGGCGCGATGCCCAGCAGCGCGAGAATGCCATCGAAAAAGCGCTGCAGCGCGCCCCCGCCCTCGTATTTCCCATGCAGGCGCCGGACCCCGGAACCGACGTGCGCTATTTCCTGACCGGCGAGGAACTGACGGTCCCCGGGCAATCGCAGAGCCTCGGCTTGAAGCTGCGCAAGAACCCCGACTATGCGGCGAAGGACGCGCCATTGTCGACGATCATCGTCGACAGCTCTCCGTTTACGATCGCCAGCGTGACGATGCGGTCGCTGTCGCAGGCGACGGACGATACGGGCGCAGATATCGCGAACTGGGCATTGGGGGAATCCGCGGGGGCCTATTGGCAGCTCGCCGGAATTTCCGCCGGTTTCACGCTCCTGTTCCCGCCGCAAGGCATCGGCGAGGAAACCTACAAGCCTGGGGCTTATGAGTCGAACGGCACAGTCACGTTCCCCGACGGTCCGATCGATTTCCGCTTCTCGCCGAACGCGCAGTTCATCCTTCAAAGTTCCTATTACGAGCAGAATTTCAATGAAGCGCCGTGGAACTTGCGGCGCGTTCTGGGCTATGCGGGCGAGCGTGCCCCGGGGGCAGGCGTCGAATCAGCGTCGTTCGAGTTGCTCTACGGACTTTCCTGCTCCATAGCACCGCCATCGACACGCCTTTCCGAGCTGGAGGCACGGCTCGGCGCGCCGCAGCAGCCGCTCCGGCCGCACCCCACCAGCAAGCCTGACGGCAAGGCGTTCCCCTCCCCTCCCCCGTCTGCGTCCGACCCCGTCAGGATCAAACTCGAGAGTGTCTACCAGGATCGGCGCAAGGCGTGGGCAGAGACGCTCTCCGCCTACCGCAAGCGCGTGGCCCTGTTCGAGCTGTGGCGCGAGGGAGCGGCGGACGAACCGTTTTCGCTCGACACGAATATCGACTTCGCCATCCGCATGAGCGCGGATCTCGCTTTTCCGATCGATCCGGCCTTGTCGACGCCGAAGGAGGACCGATGGGAGAAAGTACCCGCCGAGCTGACGGACACCTGGAATAACAATTCGGGCTTGAATGGCGGCGTATTGTGGGGATTCGAATCGGCGAACATCCTCGAGGAGTTGCTCGGCAACACCAAGTCCACGGCCGGATTGATCAGCCAGCCGGCGTTCTCCGCCCTTGGCGGTTGGGGATACGAGAAGGCCGCGTTTTCGAAGAACAAGACCAAGATCTACGCCAACACGGCGATGGGACGCACATTCTTCTACAGCGTCGAGCGGATCGGCCGCATCGGAGGATGCTGGCACCGCGCCAAGCACGTCATCGTCTATGAGCGCACGGTCCTGCCGTCGGAGCAATTCTGGCCGCATGATGCGGGCGTGCCGCCCAAACCGCTTACCGACCAGCACTCGCTGCAGGCGGGCCGGCCGCTTCTGCGCAAGATCCTGGAATATGTCGAGCCCATAGAGCGCAAGCGAGCCTATCCGGAAGGTTCGGAATCGCCGGCCTGCGCGGCGTTCCTGGACGAGATCGAATTCAAAGACGAACGGATACCCGTCGACAGCGCCTGGGGCCGCGACATCGACGGCGGCTGGGTCATTCCCCTGTGGAAGCCGGACGCCGATGCGCAGGTCTATCCCAAGCCTCACGTCGTCGCGCACATGCACGGCGATTCGGAAGGAATAGCGGTACGCGTGCCGTGCCCCTTCGCCAGTCCCGACGAGCTTCTGTTTTACACCACCACCGATCCCAACCTCGACGACAACACCGATCTGTGGCCGCCCGTCGAGACGGTCGACCATTGCAACGCCGCCGCGCCGCTTCCGGACAATCTGGCGCCGCTCGATGCCGCCAACCCCGACGGGCGGTTGGCAGATGCGCAAGCGCTGGATCGCGGTCATGCCGCGCTCACTTTTTCTCTCGACCCGCCCGCCGTGCCGGTCAACCTCGTCGCCTCGCGCAGCGCCAAGGCGATGAACTTCGTGCCGCGGAATTTCACGATCTCGCGTGCCAAGCCGAGGCGAACGGGCCTGTCGCCGGTGGCGCAGGGGATCTCCGCCGTCGCCGAGATCCGCCGCACGATCGACGCGCGCAAGGCGGACATCCTGAACGGGCTCGACAGCGTGAGCGGCAAGACCATCGCGCAGGCGAGAGAGAAAGTCGGCCGGTTCAAGGCCGACATCCAAGGCCTCGTCGGCGACGCGAAGAATATTGCTCCCGCGCTCGCGCCCCCCGCCGATCTATGCGCGCCGCTGGAGACGTTCGTCGGCGCAACCATCGACACCTATGCGAAAGCCGGCGCCGATCAGGTCAAGAAGATCGCGCAGGATCTCAAGGACGAGATCTCTTCGCTTGTCTCGACGGCGCCGGCGCCGCGCAGGATTCTCGACGACGTCACGCAACAGCTCAGTGTTCTGAGCCGTCCGCTTGAGCTCCCCCTGCAAGCGACCGCGGCCGCGCTGAGCGACGCGAAGAATTCGCTGAAGGACTGCAGCGGCCAGTGCGATCGTTACATCTCCACGGCGAAAGACGATCTCGCCAAGATCAAGAGCGACATCGACGGCAATATCGCCTCTCTCGAGGAAGGCGCGAGCCGGACAGGCGAAACTCTCGACACATTGCGCACGCAGATCGGCGCCCAGCTGTCTTCCCTCCACCGTCTCCTCAGGAACGCGGACGGCGGCGGCTGGATCACCCGCCCGGCCCAGATCGCGGACGATCTGGAGAGCGGAATTAACGCCGCGTTCGGCGACCTCAAAGCATCGTTGAGCGCCTTCTCATCCGCGACGAGGCAGACAAAGGCCCAATTCGACGCCCTCATCGACGGCGGCACCAACATCCTCGGTGCCATGACGGTTGCGGCCGACAAGGCCTTCCAAGACCTCGACCGTCTTCAGGCCCAGCTCTCTTCGGCGACCGGCGCGGTGACGGCCAAGCTGAACGATCTCAAAGCTGCGGTCTTCAACCTTGGCGACGCCATCGCATGGAGCACTGCGCTTACGGTGGGCAAGCTCGATCAAAACATCGACGCATTCGTCTCGCAGGTCGATGAGAGCATCCGCGGTGCTTCGCGCGCGACAAAGGACGCGATTCACAAGGCGCTGCACGATCCCCTCGCCCCCCCTGACCCGCTCGGTCCGTCGGACTTCTGTACGCTGCTATTCGGCGTGAAAGAAATCAAAGACGCCCAGGATTGGATCAACACTAACTTGAACTCGCTGGCGGGCGACCTTTCCCAAACACTTACGCCGCTGCTTGCCGCCGCCTCCGCCGATGCGCAGACGCTGCGCGATCAGATCGCGGCCGGGATAGACGGCGTCGCCGGGCACCTGGCTCAGATCGACGACAAGGCAATGGGCTGGTTGAAGCAGCTCGACAGGGTGCCGACCTTTGCCGATCCGGACGGCACGCTGCGCATGATCCGCGCCTTCGGCGACGCACCGGTCGTGCCCGATCTCAAGTTCAACCGCGACCGCATGGCGTATTTCTTCGACGATCTGCGCAGCGAGGTGATGACCTCGCCTGCCGCGGCGCTGCTCAATCGCGCGGGCGAAGACCTGAAGGCGCTGGGCGTGCGGATTCCGACCCAATCGCTGCTGGATCGCGTGGTCCCCGACGAGCTGCAGAATTTCGACGTCTCGAAGATCTTCTCCGACCTCGGCGGCCTAAAATTTGCGGACATGTTCCCGGATCTGAAAATGCCGCAGATCTCGAACAGCAATATTCGCGTCTCGCATCGCTTCGACAAGGCCACGCAAACCGGCTGGGTGCATGCCGATCTCGACGTTCCGTTCTCCGGACGCGCCAAGGTATTCGCATACGGCCCGGTGGAGCTCTACCTGCAGAGCGCCGCTCTGACCGCAACGGCGGACGTATCGGCGCGCTTGGGTCAGAGCCCGCAGCAGGAGGTGCACGGCGAGATCAGCGGCGACTGGCAGATGACGCTCGGCGGCACGCTGATCATGACGTTCGTCAAGACCTCGCTGAGCTTCGACCATACCGGCAAGCTTCATTTCGACATCTCCGCCGACCGCGTCAAGCTCGACCCCTCGCTGGAATGGCTGAGCGACCTGGTGGCGGCGCTGAGCGATCCCGATTCCGGTTTCAGCGTCGAACTCGTTCCGATGGGCGGCATACGCTGCACCCTGGACCTGCCGCTGCCGCCCATCGGCGCGGGCGTGTTCGCCGTCGCCGGCATCCGGCTCGGAGCGAGTTTCGAGGTCGGCCTGCTTCCTGAGTTCTATCTGGCCATCGGCTTCAATTTCAGCCGCAAGACCTACCCCTTCACCTTGACGATTGCGTTCCTCAACGGTGGCGGCTGGATCGAAGCCGACGCCAAATATTTCCCCTCTACGGGCAATATCGCGACGAGCGTGACGATCGGAATCGTCGCAGGAGCTGGCATTGAATTCTCCTTCGGTCCGTTCGAAGGCGCGGTCTATGTCGAATTCGGGATTTTCGTCGATTTCTACAGCGACGACAAAGGCGGCGCGCTGATTGTCGGCGTGATGATCCTGGTGCGCGGCTGCGTGAATTTCTTCAGCATCGTCAACATATCCATCTGCCTGCTGATACAAGCGACTTATGACGGCAAGCAGTTGATCGGCACCGGCACGCTGACTGCCTCCGTGCAGATCTGCTGGTGCCTGACCTTAAGCGCCTCGGTCGCGGTTCAATACACCTTTGCCGGAGGACAGGGTTCGCAGAGCAGCTCATCAAGCGCTGCGGTGACCGGACCCGAGGCCCAAGAAAACCTTTTCGACGATTAGGCCCCCGATGCCCGCTCCCGCCGCCCCGACAAATTCGCGTTTCGCACCCATCTGCGACGTCCACCCGCTGGGCACACTCTATGGGGAAGGGTGTTACTGGTTCGGCGTGACGCTGATGGCGGCATGCAACGCGGCGGCGGGCGACACCCTGCTCGACGACGCGATCGCGGCGATACGCGCCGGTCTCACCGATCCTGCCAATCCGGATATCACCCAATTGGAACCGCTGTGCCGCAGCAATCTGGGCGCGATGATGCCCTGGCTGTGGCAACACCGCACGCCGCGGGTCTGGGTTCAATCCGCCGCCGGTGGCTTCGAATTCACCGGCGTGAAGTATTTCAAGCCTTACAACGGCGGCGGGGGCGGCGTCTCATCGGCGCAGATGACCGGCATCCGGCAGGGACTTCTCCTGCGCATCTGGCAGCAAGCCGGGCTCAACAAGGCGCCGCTGACGATCGACGGCTTCGGTTTCATGGGCGGCCCGGTAACAAACGATCCGTCCGGCGGCTTTCACTATCTGAGCGAAGTGGCGGCGGCGGCGCAATGGCCGGCGCCGATTCCGCAGGCCCTGGGACTGGCCGGCATGCTGCAAATCGATGTCGCCGCTTTCGACGCGGAGATTGCGGCCAGGGGCATCGACAAGACGACGGTGCAACTCGCGCTCGGCTTCGACTTCTCGCCGACGTCCGATACCACCGACGATTTCCTGCTCTCCGCCGCGATCGATCCCCCCGCCGCGGATGCGACGTCCTGCTCCTGGCCGTACGCTACGAAGCCGGTCAAGGCTTACAGCAATCTCTGCACTTTGGAGCCGCTCGACCGAACCAGCCTGATCGATCCGAAGACGTTGTGGATCACGGTTCCGCCGACCCATTCGGACCCGCTCGAGCACGATTGGCAACGCCATCTTCCGCGCGAAATGGCCGGACTGTTCGATCTGCCCGCCCTGCTGGCCGACGTCGTCGAGAATTTCGACCTGTTCGGTGAAGTGCGGGCAAGCCTCGCTCCAGCTCCACCCGCGGCCGATGACGCCCTGCGCACGCTCGTGGATGCTTTCGTGGCCGCCCTGCGGGACAGAGCGGGCGTGGGTCTGAAAAGCGACCCGAACATGCCGCCGAATCCCGCGGATCCGACCGCATCCGAACTCGACGCGCCGGACGGTTCCAACCTCGTGACCACCGTTCTGCTTTCGACGCCGTTGAATTCGACCGACCCCACGAAAAAGCAGAGCATACTCGACTACAAGCTTCAGCTGCCGGGGACGGCGGATCCCGATTTCGACCCGCAACGCGTCAATCGCCTGGCATTCTACCGCGCGCTCGTCGCCTATGAACGAGCCGGTATGACCATGACGGACTGGGACGCGTTGTTGTGCGCCCAGGTGAGCGCGATCGCCGCATTGACGGCGAACATGACGGGGGACAACAAGATCGCGAGCTGGCTGAAGCAGGCCGTGCCGTCGGCACAGGTGCTCGGTGCCGATCGCGATCAGCACGCGACGGCCGTTCGCGAACTGGCCAGGCGGATGCGCGCCGTCAGTGCGGCGCTTGCGCACGATCAGGACCTGATCCCGCTGATCGCCGCGCAATGGGACGCCGCGGTTGCAGTTGCGCCCGTCGACCGGCAGGCCGCGCAGGCTTACCTGGACACGTACCGAAACGGCATCATTGGTCAGACGCTGCCGGGCCTTCGCCCGTCCTATCGGCTGGCGCTGGACAATCTGGCGGTCGCTTGGCCGCTCATCGTGAGCGCGCCTGCTACGACCGACGAGCGGGCCGCTTTGCGCGGCAATATCTTCAAGGCTCTGCGCCGCTATTTTGTCTATCGGCTCGGCGGCGCCGGGCAGGCCGATCCCCCCCGCTACGTCCGAACCCATTCTCCGTCGTTGAATCTGTGGGCGCCCGGTGCGGCGATCTTCCATGAAAATCCTCCCCCGCCCCCTCTGCCGCCGCCGCCGCCTCCGCTGCCGACGCCCGCCACGCTTGCGGAAAACTTTGTCCGTTGCGTCGATGTCGCTCTGCGCCGAATCTGGCCGGAAGCTGCGCCCCCTGCCGGCCCTGAACCCGCCGCGAACAACTCGCTGGCACACGCGATTCCGCCGCCGCTCGTCGTTCCGGTTGCGCTGTTCGCGGGAGACGACAACGCCCCGGACGAGACCGGCACCGTATCCAAGACGCCGACGGCCGCGGATGACCAAAGTCACTACCAGGGATACGTCGCATTCATGCGCTGGAAAGCGGGCGGCAAGACGGGCCCGTGGCGCTGTCTGAACATGAAACGGCTATGGGCGCTCGACTTGCCCGGCCTGCCCCCAGCATTCATCGACGGACAGCGCGTCGCGGGCGAGGATACGACGCGAATCGAAGTGGTCGGGCCGACGCCCATCTCCGCGGTCGGCGGTATGCGCCGATCCCTGCTCACTTATGACAACAGGCCTCTCGCGGGAAAGCCGCCGCGCACCGCGGGCGTAACCACGAACCCGGTCCTGGCGATATCCCGCGATGCGGCGTTCGAGGAGTTCACCGCCGCCGGATTCACGCCGCGCGGCGACTGGTCCATACTGACGCCGCTGGGTTTCGGGCTCGAATACGACCTCGCGCTCTGCATCGTCGGCAATTCGGGCGCTCTGCCCAAAGAAGTCGCAGCGGACACCTTGCCGTACATTCTCGGCAAACAGAGCGATGTCGAGGCCAAACTGGACGACCCGGCGATACCGGTGCGCCGCATCACCTACAAGCGCCCGTTCGGAACCGACAAACCGCGCTTCGATTTGCGCCGCTACATTTACCCGCCGCGGATCGCGCCCACCGATCCTCTTCCGCGCGTGCCCCAACCCAATCCTTTCGCGCTGCCGAAATCGATCGCGACCATCGCCGGCCAACTCGCCGGGCACGCCCGAACGGGTGCAGGCGAAAGCGACGCGCCCGGCAGGAGTTCGCAGGTTTGCCTCCTGACGGACGACGACAGATGGCGGTCCGTCGTGTTCGACGTGCGGCCGCCGGCGGCTTCCTACGAAACCGCCATCCGCCATCTCCTCGGTTCGCAGTATCGCGACGTATCCAATCGGGTGCGCTGGGACCTGTGGAAATCCATGCGTCTCGCCGTGGCGAAATTGCAAGACAGCCCGCCGGAGACGGACGACCAAGACGACCAGGACGCGCCGTGGGAAAACACCATCGAGGATCCGGCGATCACGCATCTGGTGTTCAAGTATCGCGTGATGAACCTGACGGACACCGGCCCGCAATGGATTGAAGGCAAGACGCTTGAACCAGTCGCGCTTTCCTACAAGAGCACCGGCACGCCGAAGAACGATCCCATCGACCTGTCCGCGGCCACTGCGGCGGACGTCGGCGCGAAGCTCGCGGCGAACCCGATCAAGGTGCAGTTCGGGCTGGCGGGAAACGATCTGACGAAGGCCGCAGACGGCACGATCCAGTTCAATGTCACGCCCGGCGCGCCGAATGCGATCGCCTATGAATTCTCGGTCTATCCCGCGCTCACCGCCGGCGACTTCAACAACACGTTCAGACTCCAGGACGGCGCGGCCGACGTCGCGCTACCCGGCTTCGTGCTGTTCCCCCCGCAGCGCATCATCGTCGAAGCGGCAACGAAGGACATGCCCGATGCCAAGGTTCTCGGAAGCGCGCTTTCGGCCGAGGTGAAGAACCGTCGCATCGAGCTTTCGCTGGAACGGTGGCCTACCGCTCCTGCGCAGCCGGACATAGCGCGCCGGATGAGAAACGTCGGGGAGATGGTCGTCAAACGGCAACCCTATCGCTGGCAGGGCCGTCCGCTGACCCGCTTCCCATTTAACTCGTCCGCCGCGGGCGGTTCCCGTCCGACGCCGGAGTGCGACATGCTTCTTTGGGACGCGGAAGGTTTCGCCGACCGGCCAAGCCTCGATTTTGCCCAGACGACTATTCGGGTCCCATGCTATGCACACGCGCCCGCGACGGCGACGGCGGCCGCGGAGACGTCGAGAATTCGTGTGGCGACCGACGACGACGGAGGCCTTCCCACGGCGCGGTATGTCAGATTCGGGGCTACGGCGTCGCATCGCTACGCGGAGCTGTTCGGCAAGACTACGCAGCCCGTGCAGGCCGTCATGAACTGGAAGGTGAAGGACCAGGGCGTCGACACCGAGTGGCTGCGCTGCGTTCGCCCGGCCGAGCCGAGTGAGCCCGTCGCCCGGCCGCATGTTTCCTTCGTCATTCCACTTACCGATACCGAGAGCGCGGGGGACAAGCGCCTCTCCGACATTCTCGCCGTGACGAACGAGCGTTGGGGATTGGCCGGCGGGCCTGCCGAAATTCTTGATGCTTCGGTTGAGATCGCACAAAGAAGTATCCCGCCGACGAACTACGCGTTGCCGGAATTCGGTCCCGACCCCCTGCTCTTCGCTCTGGAGCCGCCATATGACGAAAAAGATCCGAAGCGGATCGGCAACGGCCTTCGCTATCTGCCCGTGACAGCGATCGGGCCGATAGGACACACATTCGACAGCGGCGCGGATGCGCCGATGTTCGTCAACAGCTCATTCGTCGTTCCCGCGCCCGATGCCACCGAACCCGGCCTGGACGGCCGCAGATGGGCGTGGTCGATGGCGAAGCTGCGGTTCCGCCGCATGATCCTACCCGAAGGATGTTCGGGCTATACACGGTCCCTGTCGTACGATGCGGACATCACGAAATTCGCAAATGCCGGTGATCCGTTCGCGATCACGTGCGCGTGCTCGGATATTCCCGGCCTCTCCGTCAGTGTACCAGCAGCGAAACTGACCGCGACATTGAACGTGATGGTGACGCCACAAACCGGTGTGCCCGTCGCGCAAGCCTTGCTCAACGTCACCCTGACCGCCTCGGCCGCCGCCTGGAGCGTCGCGCGCTGGCAAGGCGACTTCCTGCCCAGCGACGCCAATTCGACCATATTCTACGGACTCATCGACCAGACCGCCGTTCCGTTGGCATGGAACGGCGATGCGCTGGCGGAAATACGTTTCGCCGCAGTGCGGCAGCGGACCGCATCTCCTCCCGGAGATGACGTTCCGTACGACCTTTGGGAGATCGGGGCATATGTGTGCGGCGGCGGTTACGGTTGGATCAGGGTCGGCGGGGCGTCATTCCGGGTCGCAATCTCGGCCGGGGTCCCCAGGTTCAATCTCGCCCCTCCGTCCGGCGCGACGATCTATGTCAGTCCCCTGCATGTCTCCGAGTACACGCCGGGTTATTGGACCCAATTCCTTCCTGCCGCCCAGTACTCGGAAATCGGCGACAAGATCGATCCGGAAAAGTACCATGTGCTGACCGATGGCGATGAACTCGCCGTGCAGGGCGATGAGAATCCGCTGCCATGGCTCGCGCCACCGGCTGACATCAGCCAGCACACGACACCGCCGAACCTGTTCAACCTGCTGCTCGTCACCCGCAAGGTGATCAACAATCTCGGCGGCGAGAGCGAAGCGTTCGTCGGCTTGTACAGCGCCAGGGCCCAGACGGACAGAACGATTTCATTCGATGTGCTCGATTCCACTCAAGCGATCCCGCTATCGGGGGCGATGCGGGCGCGCGTGCTGCTTGTGCAATGGAATCCCGGAAAGAAAAAGGATCTCTTGAAAAAAATCGCGGACAAAACCGATGTTTGGCAACTTTTCTTTGCAAATTCCGACACCGATACCCGAAATGCTCAGGATTCGATATGTCGTATCCTGAAAGTGTATCCCCCGATCGATTCAAAAAAGAAGTCCGGTGCCGATTGAGGGGATTGGGATAGGCTCCGGTGCCGCCGTCGGGATCGGCCGGGTCCGACTTGAGCGTGATGCTGCCCGTGTCCTCGTAAGAGACGGATTTCATCGGCCCGCCGTGCCGGCTGGGCAGGTCGGGGCGTTGACGCTGTAGTTGGTCAGCCGTCCGGATGGAGCCTTGGGCGACGCGATGGTCGTGAAGTCACGCGGACGTCACGACATCGACCTTGCGACGATGGCCTATGTGAAGGAAAAGTGGAAATTCCTTCCGGCGCGCGTGCGGGGTGCGATGACCCCGTACCGGACCATCGTTGCCGTGCGCCTCGCGTGATGAGCGCAACGGTTCCCGCGCGCTTGAGAAGATTCGCGCCCGCGGCTATTGCGGGCTTCGCTCGGTTTTTGTCCGTCGGCTTTCCAAAAAGGTCACGATGAAGTGCTCGACTTCCGGAATCGCCGTTGCAAAATACTGCGCGATCCTGTCCGCGGCAGCGAAATCGAAGGCGACCACTTCGACCAAGCCCAACTCATACCACACCACGCCGTAGTCGACCGACGCCGGCTCGTCCATCCCCGATGATTTCCATTTGTTGAACTGCTTGCACAGTTCTTTCTGCGCGACCGCGGGGTTGCGGTTCTTTCCCAGCGCCGCGCGCATGGGCAACTTGGAGAGGGCGCAATGCGCCTTGGCGATGCCTGTCGAAAAGGATTTTCCGCGGCGCCGGGGAGGATCGAACTCCACGCAGAAAAAGTAGTCGTTGCGGTCGTCGGACAACGTCGCATTGATCGGGCCATGCGGTGCCCAGAAGTCGAATATCCAGTAGCCTTCCTCGGTCGCGTATGCCCGGTCGTGTTCCGCGGGAAAGAACTGCGCAGAACAGCCTCTCTGACGCAGGAGGTCGGTGAGCCGCGCCATGACGCGAACGCAGAAATTGTTGAATTCGGCGACGTTGAACCGTACCGGTGGCGGAGGCGGAGGCGGAGGCGGTGAAAGCCCAGGTTGAGATTGAGGCCCCGATCCGCTTCCGGGCCCGCCGTCCTTTCTGTTGCGATCGAAGATGAAAAGCGTTTCCAGGGGGTCGGGCGCGTTGACGGGAACGTCATAGCGCGAGTGAATCGTCTGCACCCCGGAGATCATCCTCGTATCGTGCAATCCGTCGATCACGCGTTGCGCTTTGCGCACCCAATCGGAGACCGACCCGTTGAACGTCTCGGCGTGCAACGCATCAATAAGGCCTCGCGCCATGGCGCTGCCGGCATTGCCATTCAGGACGTAGCTGAATTCCCCTTGCTTGCAGCCGTAGACAAAGACTCCGTGTCTGTCACCCGGCGCCTCCACAGGCATCGTCGACCACCCCTCCCCGAGGCTTTTGGTGTTCGCAGCCATGTTCTCGCGGCAGGCATCGATCAAAAAAACCTTCTGTGAGGCGGCGCAAGCGAGAAACTCCCCATCGAGGTCGACGGCTACGGCATTGCGCGGAATCAATCTTGCCGATGTCAGGCGTGCATCCGTCGGCACGAGAAAGTCCCGGCCGTTGTGGTGGACGCCGTGGCCGGAAAAGTAGATCAGCAATGTGTCCCCGTCCCGCGCCAGCGTGCAGGCATCGTGGAGAAAGTTGCAGACCGACGCGAATGTCGGCGCCCGCGGATCCTTGCCCAGGACATCGACGCGATACCCCTCGTCCGTGAGAGCGGCTTCGAGGGCGTTCAAGTCCGCTATCACGGCGGGCAAAGGCGCGGCGGGATAGTGGATGTAGGTACTGACGCCGATGAGCGCCGCGCGTTTCATGCGTCCCTCCCGGACTCGTGACAACCATAACCTCCCGCCCGGCCGGTACGGCGGAACGGCATTCAAATCAGATCGTGCTTCAGATACCCGTCGCGCGCCGGTTCGGGAAATCGAACCTCGTAGTCATAGCGCCTTCTTAGCTCGCGGTTGTTCCAAAATCCCGCCTCTTTCTGATCGTAGTTGAACAGCGCGACACCGGTTCTAGATTTCGTCGTCAGCCAGCGCGCCAGGGATTGCCGGTGAGGGTGCTTGTGCCGAGAGCCGTTCGTGGAGACCATAATCGCCGCCGCGTCCAGATTTTCCATCAGCTCCAGCGAGGTCGTACCGTGAGACCCGTGATGGGAAAGCTTGAAAACGTCCATGCGCAGCTTTCTTCGGCCACCCCGCATCGCACGCAGTCCCGACAGCAGCAGGTCCGCATGGGCATCGCCGGTCATCAAGGCGCGGCGCCCGCGATACTCCAGGAGAACGGCGATGCTGGACCTGTTGGCCTTCGAAGAGTCGGGCACGAAAGGTTCCCGCGCCGACTCCATGACGTCGAAGCGGGGTGCCGCGCCCATAATTTCCGCACCGGCGGGCAAACCGTCTCGTCCGCGGCGCGCCCTCACCCGGCCGCCTCCCGGCGGGATACCTGCGTCCGCACATTCCTTCTCCCAGGTAGGTATCAGATCGCGAAGCGCTTCCAGGGTCGGCGACACAAGCCGAACCGACATCCCCCCGGCGAGTTCGATAGCAGGAACCTCATCCCCAACGCGTGCTGCCGGGGCCCCGTGAAAGGCCTTGTTCCATGGCCAGCCTCGTGCTCGAAGATTCTTCGTCAATTTCTCCGCTTGCACTGCGCCATAGATCTCGCTTTTCGGCAGCATGCGCGCGGCCCGACGCAGGTGATCGTAGCCGTTGAACCAGACGTCGTTGATCTGGATGGGAAACTCGTCTTCATCCAAAAGCTCGAGGATGCCTTCGATATGGTCGGCGTCGATATGGGAGACGATCAGCAACTCGATCGCGCGACCTTCGGCGGCGAGCCGCCGCAATCGCGGCCGCAGCGCCTTGTACGCGACCTTCCTTCCGCCATCGCAAAGGATGACCCGCGGCCGGCTGGCGTCTCCGTATTCGATCCACAAGCAGTCGCCTTCGTAGGCCGGCAACATTTCGATGGAGAAGACGCTAGTCACCTTCGTCTGTCCGTGCGTGGCGGGGAAGGCTGACGACTGTAAAGGGCTGGCTCTGGTCCACCTTCCGGCCCACGCGCCGAACATCGCGCGCAGCCATCGCACACTCCTCATCTTCGTCGGCAAACATGGACAGGCCATCGATCAGGAGCCTCACCCCCGCCGAGAACGCAGGGATGCCGCGGCCATATGCCCTGAGGAAATGCCCGCGCGCCGCGACTGCGTCGGATTTCCTGCGGTGCAGGGCCAACCAGCCCTCGATGACGGGGCCATCCGGAAGTTTCGGAAACCAGTTGGACAGGTTTCGCACCCAGTCGTGCCAACGCTCCCGATCCTCCTGGGCCCGCGACGCCAGGAGGATGTAGGCGCCGGCGGCGGCGGCAACGGGATTTGCGACCTTCTCGAGCAGCATCGACAGCGCCTGGTCGATGAGTTCCCGCGCCGCAAGCTGGTTCTGCGCCGTGAAATATCCGAGCGCCGAACCGACAACACTGTCGCGAACCATGACGCTTGTCGCAGGTTCGCCGGGCGCAGCGTCCAAACTGAGCAGGAGCGAGCAACCCGCGACATCGTAAGTGCCCGCGTCCCTCCAATGAAGGGGAGCCGCAGCCAATTCGAAGCCGGCCTGCGTCTCGACGAGTGCCCATGTCGCGCCGGCTTCCGACTGAGGGAAACCCGGCTCACCCCGAAGGTCGATCAGCGTCATGGCCCCGTCGGCGCGCGTGTCGATCCGGGCAGTCGGAGGATCGTGCGGTCCCGTCAGGGCCTCTATCGAACGGTGCGTGACATAACGCCAGGGGAAAGAAGCGTGATGCCAATCGATCAATTCCCGCAGGATTGGCTGCTGCCCCAGCAAGGATTTTGTTCCGCCGCCTGCCTCCGCGAGAGCCTTTCTGCCCTCGGCGATGACAGCCGTGTCGCCTTCCCTGATGGACCGGGGAACGCCCGGCGCGATCGGGTTTGCGCCAACCAGGTTTGCAAGCGACAACCATTCGTGCGGAGAGGCTGTTCCTCTCAACCTGATGTCGTGTTGCCGCTTGGGCAAGGCATCGACGGCGTCTGTCACCAGTTCTCCAGACGGCAACCGCGCTTCGATCACGTAGCTGCCGGGCCGGACGGCAATCGGCGCGCTCCACCGTTCCCATCCCGGCGTCGCTATGGGAACCAGAACGTTGTCACGGGTGTTTTCGCGCCGCATTTCGACCGGCCAGCGCTCGCCGATGCTCGGCGTTATACGCGCCACAACCATCGGCAAGGTCCGGCCCTCGCCGTCGTCATGCCTTTCGAGGCAGATTCGCAGTCGCGCGCTCCGGTCTGAAGACTCCCTTTCGACGGGGTTCGGTGTGCGGTCGCTCATGTCACGGGACCTGCACGCGCCGGTAGGGCGGGCGGATCTCGCGTTCCTTGACGGGAGAGGTCGCTTGCGGGGTTCCCACTTGAAACTTGTAGCGTCCCGCCGTGAGTTCAAATTCCCAAGGAGCGGCCGTCCCGGGCACGCGCTGCGGGACATCGGCGGCGTCCCTGCACGACAACACGAAGGTGCCGCCAAACAGCGGCTGTCTCGGTTCCACTATGGCAAGAGCCTTCGGGATGCCCGTCACGTTGTGAAAAGCGAAGGAACTCATATTGCCGATATTCGGGACCGACTTCTTGCCGAACCCGGCACGGTCCATGTGAAATTTCAGGGCGTGGCTCAGCCCATCCGTCCAAATCTCCCATCCCCCGTTGAAATCATTGGCGCCCCAGTCTTTCAGACCCTTCATAAGAGCTTCCGTGAAGACGCTTACCTTGCCTTTGCGGCCATAGGCCTGAGCGCCCGCCAACGTCGAAAAGAACACGGGATTGATCTTGGGATTGGACAGGAGCGGGTCCGCCATGATGACGGACACGCCGGTCGATCCACCGCGCGCGCCGGCGAAAGAATCGGAGCTGGCCCGGCAGGCATCGATAAAATAGATCTGATGCGTCGCCGCCGCGCGCTCCATTCCGACAAGGAACCGGCCAAGGTCGATGGCGCCGTCATAGGGCGAATTGTCATCCGCGCCGTAATCGGCGAGCAGAAGAGAGGAATCTGTTCCCTGCGCCATGCCATGGCCGCAGAAGAAGAACATCATCACGTCGTCCTCGTGATCGCTGCGGTCCTTCCAGGCACGTATCGCGGGGACGACATCTGCTGCTGTCGCACCCTGTATACGCGCGGCATTCGAAGCGGCCCCAGCTTTCGAAACCAGCAGCGCGACCGTCGAGAGCGGTGCTTTGGGATTGTCGTAGTGCCGAATCAGCCAATCGGCGAAGGTCCGCGCGGATCTGGGCGGCGAGGACAACTGCTCCATCCCATCGTCGTAGCGCGTTTTTGGCCCGCCGCCGCCCGGCAAATGGAAATACTTGCCGATACCGATGACGATCGCGTGGGTGGAAGGACCTCGGCGGGCGACGCTGTGAAAGAGTTCTTCGCTGGCTCGGGGGGGCATCAGGCGAACCCGGATCGCGCGTTTCGAATACGGCAGCCCCGGCCTCTATCCGGGTCCAACGGCACGTACCGTATCGGCACTATCGAAGCCGCATCAAGTCGAAACGCCGATCCACTTCCGCAGGCGGCCGTTCGCATTCTCTGCCCCCCGTTGGAAAATCCCCTTCGATGTTCGCACTGCGTCGCACGCTAGTAAATATACAAATCGACGGCAAAATATAATACTTGAATTCAAACCGCCTCCCATCCGTCTTTGCCAGGGAAACGCATCTGTCTTCCTTATGTTCTAGATTTGCGAGTGGGCAGGGTCAAGGTCACCTACGACAATACCCGGAACTTCCCTGAAGGCGGCGCACAGTCCGGATAAGCGTTTCAGGACAAATCTAAATCGCCGCTTCCACGTCGCGAATGTACAAGACTTCAAACATCCTCAACGCTCCAAACACCCCCTCTTTTCAATTGAACATTGCTATAGCACCATACGAGTCATCGCGGGGGAAGACTTGCAAGCTACCAGCCGAAAAGCATTGTTGATGGGCGCTCCAAAATATGACGCGCCAAAACTCGCCCCTCTGCCCGTGGTCATAAATGACGTGGCACTGATCAAGGATTCCTTGGAAGCGTCGGGCTTCGAGATCGAGGTTATTGGATTAATTCCCGAGGCGCCGATGACGCGAACGATGGCGCTTCGCAAAGCAGGCCACTTCTCAAGAAGTGCGCAAGAAGGCGATACATTGATTTTATACTACAGCGGTCATGGCGCTCACCGTGCGGGCGTCGACTATATAGTTCCAGCGGACGCGGTGCTCGACGATCCTGCAATGTTCGCCGAATTTCTTGTGCCACTCGATTTTTTTATGCGTTCGAAGATTGCAAGGCCGACACCGTCCTGATTCTGGTGGATGCCTGCCGCGAGGGCTGGGAACTGTCGGTGGCATCGGACTCGAAAGCGATGGAGTTTCGCCGTTGGAGCGAGGGAAAGCTCGTCACGTCGCAACGGGCGAATAGACGCGGTGGGCCTGGTGCTGACATGTCAGATTTGCGCCAATCGCGGACATTTTCGCGCGGATGTCGATAAGTAGAGCCTGCTTTCGAGAATCCTTTGCCGAGAAGCTCGCCGGTGAAGGCCACGCGCCGGTCACGGTCGCATTGAGCGCCGCGGGCACAGGTTCGCTGGTGAGCGTCACTTGCTAGCGCCTACTCAAATCGCGATCCTTTCTTGATTCACCGACCAATGAGGTCCACCTGGCTACTTCGCTTGGCGGTGCAAACAGCGGAGACACCTGCTACGCCGTGCTTAGCGTTTGTCTATGCCGCCTCAAAGGAGCGTGAGGCGGTTTCGACATTTTGCCTAATCTTAGCGTTTACAGGTGCGCGGATATCCGAAGTACTCGCGTTGACCGCGAGCCGCATCGATGCCGGCGATGAAGCAATAATCTTCGAGACACTTAAGCAACGGGAAAAGAACATATTCCGTGCGGTTCCTGTGCCTCGTACAATGATTCCACTTCTGACTATGTACGGCGTGGGGAAAGAAGGTCGGCTGTGGAGTTGGGGACGCACCACCGGCTGGAAGGTAGTTAAGGCCGTTATGCGTAAAGCTGGAATAGCCGAGAGTTTGTGCAAGCCAAAGGCGTTGCGTCATGCGTTCGCGATCGAGGCGGGGCAAAAGAGCATTCCACTGAACATCGTGCAGCGGTGGCTTGGGCACGCGCACATCGAAACGACGGCAATCTACGCAAGTGCGATTGGTGACGAGGAACGGAATCTAGCGCGAAGGGCTTGGAGGTCCTTGGAACTGGCAATTCCCGAACGAAATGGTTCGCCTCATCGAGCTGGCCCCTAACACGGCGATGCAAGCCTTCTGTGGCCACCAACAATGGAGCCGCAAAAGGGGGAGCCGTTTGATAAATGTCAAATGGACAGCATGGAACCAGAGTATCTGCATCAGCGTTATACTCGTAACCCGCGTGCCGCCCGAGCCCTGTTGATACGGATGCGTCGTCACCGGCACATGAGCGTCTGTTGGATCGTCTATAGGAAGGATTCAAGATGCTCAGTAATGAAGAAATCATTCGAGAACTCTACGCCGCCGCAGAGGGGCAGGGAATAGATACGCAGAAGTTTGTCTCCTCGTTCTCTGACGAAGGATACATGTTGGATATGGCTTCCGGCACAAAGTTTCGCGGGCAGGCCATTGGTGACTCCATTGCCAGCTTAGCAAGTGCATTCCCCGACCTCCACCGTGAGTTACTTAGTATCTACGTCGCGGAGAATGTCGTCGTTGTAGAAATCTCAATCCGGGGAACGCATAAAGGTGAGCTGGCCCTTGCTTCTGGAACTCTAGCTCCAACGGGCAAGACAATAGATGTCCCGGTTTGCGATGTTTATCACCTTGAGCCTGGGAAGATCATATCCTTTCATTGCTACAACTTGCCTTCCGTAATGTTGCAGCAACTTGGCGTCGGTCTCGGCTGAATCACCGACAGCACAACTCATCGGCAGGTCCACAACGTATCCGATTAGATCGGACACGATCCGATGTAAGGGAAATGGAGATGATTTGATGAGCATCGAAAAGAATGTTCAGATTGTGAAAGATTTCTTTGCAGCAATGGGCAGCGGCGACAGGCAACGTCTGCTGGCGTTGGTTGCCGAAGATATTGAGTGGATCATTCCGGGCGAGGACTGGCCGCTGGCGGGCACACACCGCGGACACAAGGGATTGGCGGATGTGCTTCAGAAGGCTTCCGAAGGGGTGGAAACGACATTCCCAGAGCCCCCCGAATTCGTAGCGCAGGGAGACCGGGTTCTGGTCGTCGGCGTCGCTACGGGGAAAATCAAAGCCACGAATAGGACATTCAAGGACGACTGGGTCTTCGCCATCACCGTTCGGAATGGCAAACTGACGAACATCCGGGAGTACATTGATACCCAAGCCCTAGCGCGAGCCTCGCAGGCGGACGCTTCCGGGCCGGTGTAGCGCTGGCTGTCGGTGGTGATCGGTTCGGGGTCGATGGTGAACGAGCCGTGGATTCGCCGCCGCGCACGCCGCGTTCTCGTCGAATGATCAACCGTAACGGAGATCCCGATGTACGACCAATCCAAGCTATCCGAGTTGATCCAGTTCGCACGAGTCGATGCGGGCTCCACAGTCATCGACGTTTACCCAGGCGACGGCGACTGGACCCGTCTCTTCTCCGACATCGTGGGACCCGAAGGACGGGTCTACAGCTTCGTACCGGCCGAAGTCGCCGACTTCAAGAACGATCCGGTCGGCCGCATGCAGACGCTCGCGAAGGAGCCGGGCCGAGAGAACGTCGAAGCCGTCTCGGCGGACCTCGTCGCGATGCCGCAGGTCACGCAACCAGCCGATGTCCTGTGGCTGCACCTGTTCTACCACGATCTCCACACCGCGCTGATCCAGAAGAAGGGCGCGACGGCGGCCGACTTCAATCGAGCCGTCTACGAGCGGCTGAAGCCCGGTGGGTGTTACGTCATCGTAGACCACGCCGCCGCCGCAGGGGCGGGCACGGGCAACGCCCAGTCGCTGCATCGGATTGAGCCTGCATCCGTTCGCGAGGAGGTGGAGGCGGCCGGCTTCGTACTGGACGCGGAAAGCACCATGCTCGCGAACAAGGACGATCAGCACTCGATCAAGGTGTTCGATCCCTCGATCAAGGGCGAGACCGATCGCTTCGCCTATCGGTTCGTGAAGCGCTGACAGGTCCCGGCGCCGACTTCATGTCGACCTTCCCATGGGGTGCAAACAAGCCCACCGAAGACATCGAGGCAACCTTGCTTGCCGCCACGAAGTGGGCTTTGGATGAACTCGTCTGGCGGGCGCACGCGGCGATGACGGCGAAGGCCCCTGAAGCTTCATAGCCTTCACGTGAGCACTATCAGCATCATCGGCTCAGGCGGCATGGCCGCAGCAATCGGCGGCCTTACCGTCGCGAGTTGGTTTTTTGCAGCCCCTCCTTCTGGGCAACGCTAAGGCGCTGATTTCCCAGCGTTTGCCGTGAACAGAATACAGCAAAATGTTCAAGGACAGACCATTCTTATCTTCTTCGTGGTCATTGTCCGACGTTGCTTATGAGTAACTGAGTCGCCGTTCAAATTCTGCCATTCGCTCTGGATGTCTTGCGAGCTTACGCCAAACATCCCGGCTAGAGGGTTCGCGGAGATAGGCTAACGCTTGCGTCGTAGAGTCAACCTGGTCCGAATATTTCGCACCGGGGAACCCTGTCAATTCGGCAACGTAGTCATCGAACCAGCCGGCATCTTCGGGCAGAAAGACATAACCGTTCTCGAACAACGCCGTCTGTGCATGCAGCCGCATGACTTTATCATTCCCTGGCGGCGGAACGTAAGACGTAATTGCGCCGTTACCCTCTCGCTGAAGATCTTGAATCAACGCCGTTCCAGACGCTTTATCTTCGATCAAGATCGTGTCGGGCGAGTGTTTAGTTTTACACACCTCAACAGCACGCTTGAGCTCGGGATAATTCAGACGCGCTCTATATACATCGAGAAGATAAAAATGTCCGTCTACGGCGCCCCATGTGGTGCATACACTAAAGTTGTTTAGTTCACCTGATTCGTTGGCCGTATCCCAGCTCTGCAGCTTGCAGTCGAACCTTGCGGGCTCCTCACCGGATTTGATGAGTCTAAACCAGTTCCTTTTGACCATATTGCCGCCGACAGGCGTAGGTCTTTGCTGATATTGGCTCTGGAAATTGCACTCCCCTATGTTCTGTCGGATACGGCGTGAGGTTTCGAGGCTCTCGCGTTTGGGGTCGAGCACTCCACCGGCCTTTCGCTGAAACATGCGCGGTCCAAACGGTGTCTCAAAGGGGACGCACTCATCCGTCTCTGCAATTGCAGGAAAATCGAGAATCTCCCAACTATCGTCGTGCTCCGTAACGTGCCCGACAAGATCGTCAAGATGCAGGCGCTGCATGACGATGATGATGCAACCTCGCTCCTTGTCATTGAGGCGACTGAAGAGTGAGCCCTTGAGCGCGAAGCGGCAGATCCGATGCGCCATCTATACGCGCAAATCGACCGAAGAGGGTCTGGAGCAAGACTTCAATAGTCTCGACGCACAGCGCGAGGCATGCGAGGCCTATATCACGAGCCAGAAGATCGAAGGCTGGATTGCCCTCGCCAAGCGATACGATGACGGCGGCTATTCCGGCGGGACGCTGGAGCGCCCTGCCCTGCGGCGCCTGCTCCAGGATATCGAAGACGCGGCGGTCGATGTCGTGGTCGTGTACAAGATCGACCGGTTGAGTCGGTCGCTTATGGACTTCTCCCAGCTGGTGGAAGTGTTCGATCGCAAATCGGTAACGTTCGTCTCGGTGACACAGTCGTTCAATACGACGAACTCCATGGGCCGGCTGACGCTGAACGTGCTTCTGTCCTTCGCGCAGTTCGAGCGGGAGGTGACCGGTGAGCGCATCCGAGACAAGTTCGCCGCGTCCAAGAAAAAGGGTATCTGGATGGGTGGCAATCCGCCCCTCGGTTACGACGTCTCCAGTCGCAAGCTGGTCGTGAATGCTGCCGAGGCCGAAACCGTCCGTCTGATCTTTCGCCGCTATCTGGAACTCGGCTGCGTGCGGCTCCTATGCGGCGACCTCGCGGCGCGGGGCGTCTTTTCCAAGCATCGGACATTCGAGTCGGGCGAAACACGAGGCGGCAAGATCATGGGCCGCAGCGCGCTCTACCTCATCCTGAACAACCGGACCTATCTCGGCGAAACCACGCATAAGGGCGCCTCGTATCGCGGCGAGCATGAGGCGATCGTGCCACGCGAGCTTTTCGAGGCTGTCCAGAAGCGGCTCGCCGAGCTTGCCCCGCGGCCGTCCGGCAAGGCTCGGCAGGCGCAGGACGCGCCCTATGCCCGTCTGCTGTTCGACGAAACCGGGACGGCGATGTTGCCGACCTATTCCGTCAAGCGAGGCGTAATACGCTATCGCTGCTACGCCAGCCGACCGACGCTGAAGGGCGGGCGCTCAAAGGCTGCCATCAACCGCATTCCGGCGCCGCCGTTCGAGGCATTCATGGAAGGCGTTTTGGCACGACTGGCCCTGACGGGGGGGGCAAACCGAGCAGGCTCCGCCGGTCCTGCACGGCATCGGGATTCAGCCCAACAGCATCATCCTTCGACTTCAAAGGACCGGGGCGCTGGCGCTGTGGCGTGCGGCGGAGCCAGACGGCGCCAAAGGTCGTGATAGGGAGGTCATCGAGCATCGTCGCGGATTGCTTGCGGATGGCGAGACGCTGACCGAGGACGGCGAACTGCTGATCCTGTCGCTGCCTGTCCGCGCCCGCTTCCGAGGCGGGCGGACCGAATTCTCCGCCCCTTCCAGCCCACCTGCCGCGCGGCCGGACATGGCGCTGTTGAAGGCCCTCGCCCGCGCGCATCGCTGGCGACAGATGCTGCTGGACGGGGAAGTGACATCGATCGAAGCGTTGGCACAGCGCGCCGGGTTGGATCGGGGGCATGTGGGCCGGACGCTCAATCTGGCGTTCTTGAGCCCGGCCATCACGCAGGCGATCGTCCGGGGCGATCAGCCGCCGAGTCTGCGGCTTACTGACCTGTTGAACGCCGACATTCCGCTGTCCTGGGACGCGCAAAATGCGATGCTTCAGGAGCTTCCGACCGCGCGGTAGTCCTGCCGGACCTTGAGCTATCTCCGACAGGCTCTCCCCCGGGGGCCGCTCCGCCGCCGCCAGATCCAGTGCCGATCCGTTTGGCTGAACCGGCGCCGATGCCCTCGCGTCCGGGCAGGACGATCAAGGCGACGCCGCCGTGGTGGGATAAGCCCCATGGTTTAGGGTGTGGCTTAGCCTGTGACTTAAGGTGTGACTTAGGATGTGACTTAGCCCGCCACGCCGATAGAGCAGTTTGAGCGCCGGCGTCTGTGGCTCGACCTTGAACCGCGCACGCCAATTATCGCCGAACGGCTTCAGCGGAATGCCCTGCGCCGCGCAATACTCGCGCTGATTCAAGTCGCTACGCTACCACGCCTCACGATGCGCCCTCCAGAACGTCTCCCCATAACGGACCCGCCGCCGCCGCTCGTCCGTCATCGCACCCGTCCTCATCTGCAAATCCGCGGACGAGAACAAATTGGAACACCGCCTCTCAAGACAAGTGTGCGAAAATGGATGCTCGCCAACGCTTCCCTGATATTCCTGAAAAATTCCCTGTTACCGCGCAAAAATTCCCTGTTACCGGGTTAAAAGTTCCCTGTTATTTTCAGGGCTGCAGAAATTCGCGAATATCATTTGATACAATAATACCCGGCATCAAATGCACTTTCCAGAGCCCGATTCAGGCCATTTGAGCCCCGAAAATTCCCTGTTAATTCCCTGATAAACAGGGATCTCACCCGGAGAGCAGAAGTTCGACCCGCGGGGCGGGCTGGGCACGAAACTTCGACCTCCACTTCGAGCCCGAACTGGAGGTTTCCGATCTGGAGGTGGAGACTGGCGGCCAGAGGGCGCGAATATTCCCTGAAATGGGAGTCTCTGCGGCGCCGTCGGAGACGCAGAGCGCGCGGAATGTCGGCGTTCCGCGCGGAATTCCACGAAGTGTTCTGAGGGTCGCCGTTCGCGGGATTCCGACTGGTACAGGAAAACATTTTGCCAAACCGCGCTCCGGAGACCGTGCGCCTTTTGGGAGCACATCGTGCTGCAGTAACGCGAACCGATCGGACTGCTCAATCGGATTGAAGCGGCTCGTTCGACGAGGTCACAGGGAAATTCGGGGGAAATTTTCGCTCAAGGCTTGCCGACCGTGATCGTCATCTTCATGTCCGGATGGATCCTGCATAGCACGCGATAAACGCCGGGCTTGTCGAATTGCACGACGATGTGCTGGCTGAAAGTACTCATCCCCTTGTCTTCTGAGGATCCGTCGGGGTTCACGATCGTGATGTTGTGGGTTATGCGATCACTATCCGTGAAGCGTACATAGTCACCCGACTTGACGGTCAGCGCATCGGGTTCGAAGCGCAGGTCGCGCTGATCGACGGAAAATTCGGCGGCGTGCGCGGCGGCCATGGGTCCAGCAGCCGCTGCGATCGCGAGGAGCGTCACACGAAGCATCTTACCTGTCTCGATCATCTTGTCCTCCCGATCTCCCGTTGGCGGTTCTGGTCTGAGATTTGTTTTTCTTGCTCTGATCACTCCTACAATGCCGTCCAAATGAACAGTCTTACCGTGTCGTTGTCGGACGCATTTCGGCCGAACCCGTCATAGTTCGTGCTGGCTCCATCGAATCTCGTATAGAGCGTATATTGCAATCCAGCGCGCAGGTTGAACCGGCCGCCTAGCATGCTCATGTCGCGGCCGAACAGCGTTCCATCCACCTGGAACGTGAACCCCGTGCTGTCGGGCTTGAAGGTGGAATTGTCGGCATAGAGCAGCGTGTCGCGCGAGCCCCAGGTGTCGAAGAACTGGACCGAACCGCCGACGGTGTTGTCCCAGTAGTAGGATGCGTCCGTCCGGAAGTCTTGCAGGCTGTTCGACGCCTTCGCCGCACCGCCCAGAAGGAAGGTCGCCGCCAGAGTCTCGTGCTCATTCGTGTAGCGAGCGTTGAGCGTGTAGATGTTGTCGGCATTGCCCATGAACTGATAGGACCCGTCGAAGCCCAGATCGCTGTAGGAGTCCGTCTTGCCGGTGATCATGTCGCCCCCGGGATGCAGATCGGGGAAGAAGCCGAAGGCACCTAGCTCGAAATTCTGGTCGCCATAATCCTTCTGATACGCCACGCGAAGATAAGGTGCCGCGCCCGCCAGCGGTCCAGGGCCTTCATCGGTACCCATTGCTTTCAGGAAGCCATGTGCCGGCGTCCAATAGAGCCCGGCTTCCGTGTAGACGGTCGAGTTCCAGTAGGCATAGACGCTGGTGCCGAGCACACTTTGCGCCATTCCGCCGTCGAAGATCGTGGCGGTCGCGGGCGCCGGCGCGAGATCGCTTCCCGTATAGGGATAGCCCCAGGCCGGCAGCGAATTCCAGGCATCCTGAACGGTGGGGGCATTGTTCAGGCTGGCACCGACGAGCACGTCCATGCCTTCGATCGTGACGTGGTCGGTGGCGCGCAAATCCAGATTGTCCCAGGAGAACGCGCGCCCGACGCCGTCATAAGTCCACTGCGTGAAGCCACCGAAATGATCGCCGATGCCTCCGGCCACGAAGACGCTCACCTGATCGATCGTCGCATTGTTGTTGGTGCCGTAGTGCGGCGCAGGCGGCGAAGGCTGATCGGACGCTGTATTAACGAAGGAAGCGACCGCCATCGCCGACAGCGGATTGGAGAAGCCCGGGGCCACACGCATCGTATAGCCCTCGAGCTTGAAGGTGCGGCCAAACGGCGTGAGCTGCGGGCCGAAGCCGCCGACGTGACAGGCGCTGCACGGCTCGCCGGTCTGCTCGGCGAAACTCGGCACCGCCGACGCGGGTGCGGCCGTCAGAATCACGATCACGGCGAGCCCGCCAACGCGCGATAACGCTCTCAAAATCAGTTCCATGACCGCCCTTCCCGTATCGAGACTTGGCCTACCTCGCGGAACGTCAAAAACCACAGCCAAGGGCCCACCACATCTTTGACGAATGTCAAATTGCGAAGCTGGGCTCCGCGCAAACTCAACTCTTCTTCACGTAGAGTCTGCACCAACCAGAGGAGCTGATGTCGCCCGCCACGAACTTGCACGATGCCGGAGCCTGAAACAGCGAGCAGCCATCGCACCGCTGATCGCCCTTCGGCGTGGCCTGATAGCCGGCGGCTTGTTTGGTCATCGCGCCGGCTTCGGCGCGCTGCGGGATCATGGTGGTGGCAAGAGCCGCCACGCCGCCGGCGAAGGCCGTTGCGTCGCGAAACAATTGTCTGCGCGAAACTCCGGGCGACTGCTGCGAACCGGTAGAACTCGGTATCCGCCCACTCGAATCGTTCGTCATTTCAGCTTCTTCCGCTTATGGATTGGGGATACTTGCGGCCAATCGAGAGCCTCGATGCCACGGCCGAATAGGCAAAAGTTTTCATCGTCGGCACCCCTTTTCTTGGGATCAAACACAGGATCCGGCAGCTTCGCCGGTTCGACGAAATGCCACCAGACAGCACATCTGTCAGACGGTGATATCGCGGACGGTCGGACGGCTCAGCATGTGCCCGAACGGAAATGAATACTGTGCAAAAAAGCACACACGGATCCGAGAAGGGCCTTGTGACGTGGAGTCGAAATGGTCCTAACGGAGTGCCGCTCCCTATTTCTGCGGATCAATCTCATTCTCACAATACAAAAATTTATAGATGTTCTCCGCAGGACCGGTCCGCCCCCAATGACCAATCACATCTCGCCGCCTATTCTGCTGCCGAGGCAAAGCAACGGTCAGCACCGCGTGAAACATAGTTCCTCGATCTTCTGTGGGGCGGCGGCCCTCTTTTTCGTTGCTCCGATGCACGCATCGGCCCAGACCGACGAAATCCAGGTCTACGATGCGCGCATAGCGCCTGTCGGAACATTCAATCTCACCATTCACGACAACTACATCGTCAGCGGTTCGAAGACCCCCGCTTTCCCCGGTGGACTGATCCCGGACAAATCGTTCAACGGCGTGCCGGAGTGGGCATACGGCGTGACGGATTGGTTCGAAGCCGGGCTCTACCTGCCGCTCTACAGCATCACTCCATCGAAGGGCGCCGAGCTCAACGGCTACAAATTGCGCGCGCTGTTCGTGGAACCCGACGCCGCCGACAAGACTTTCGTGTATGGAATCAATTTTGAGTTCAGCTTCAATTCGAAGCACTGGGATCAGGACCGCTACACATCCGAGATCCGGCCCATCCTCGGTTGGCATCTGGGCAAAATGGATCTGATCTTCAATCCCATTCTCGACAACTCCTATCACGGCATCGGAGGTCTCGATTTCGCGCCCTCGACGAGGCTGGCATACAACTTCTCCTCAAGCTGGGCGTTGGCGGCGGAAGAGTACGACGATTTCGGACCGCTGCGCCGCTTCTACGCGCCCAGCAAGCAAACGCATCAGCTCTTCGCCGTTGCCGACTATTCAGGGCTGCCGGTCGATATCGAGGCGGGAATAGGATTTGGCCTTACGAACGCGACGGACGACCTCACGCTCAAGCTCATCGTCTCGCGCGACTTGAACTGAAAGCGAAAGATTCCGAGACATGGAAATGAGAACGGCAAATGCGCAAATCCCGGTTTACGGCCCGGGCGCCAAGATATTCCATTGGTTGATATTTCTCCTGCTTGCGGCTCAATACACCGTGGGATCCATCATGCCTCACATAGGGCGCCACACACCCGACGACGGCTATGTGGCGTGGCATCTGTCGATCGGCGCCGCGATCCTGTTCGTGATTGTTCTCAGGCTGGTGTGGCGATTCGTATTTCCCGTACCGCTCTCTGCCGCAATGCCACGTTGGGAGCGTCTTCTGTCGAGTGTCACGCACTGGGCGCTCTATGCACTTGTTCTTGCAATGACGCTACTGGGGTGGGCCGCGGCATCGTCGCGGGGATGGGATGTGAAGCTCTTCGGCGTTCTACCTTTGCCTCCACTGGCTGCGAAAGGCGCGCACTGGGGGCATGAAGCCGGTGATATTCATAATGTGCTCGTCTATGTCCTGCTGGCGTTCATCGCGCTGCATGTGGCCGGGGCGCTGTATCACTATTTCATAAAGCGCGACCAAGTGCTGCAGCGCATGTTGCCGGCGCCGGGAAGATGAAATGCCCGCGTGAACAATGGCGTCGATCGCACCATCTGGCGTCCGAGCGCGAGACCGCTTCTCGAGCGTTGCGGGTGTTCGCAAAAGGAACGTCGGAACGTTTGAAGCGTTGTATTCAGCTGTCAATTTGATGTTTTCGTTCTTGAAACGGCACCTAAAAAATGAACCCGTCCGCGGTATCCAGGTATAGGTCATTGCCGTTCCGCACCGCGCTCATCTTGCCCAGATGCGCGATGTCAGGGCCGTGAAACTCGCCGTTTGCCCGGAGTCGATCTTTGAGCGCGTGGGGCTCTGGTTGGGCCTGGTGCCGGAACCGCTGTTTGAAACACACATCAGCGCAATGCTGGCGCGTTCCATCATGGCCGGTGTCGAGCTCGGCGTTTTCGAGAGCCTGGAGTCCACTCCCCTCACGACGGCCGCCGTCGCAAAACGCTGCGATACCGACGTGCAGGCAACCACTTTGTTGCTGAACGCACTCGTGGGATGCGGCTATCTCGCGATGTCGTGCGAGCGGTATTCGCTTACGCCGAAAAGCCGCAAATGGCTGTTGCGCAGCAGCAGAAATTCGGTGCGAGACAAGATATTGCTGCAGGCTATCGAATGGCGCTGGATAGCGCACCTAGAAGAGTTTGTGCGGTCAGGCCGGCCGCTCGATTTCCACGCGACGATGTCGGACTCCGAACGCGATCTGTATCATCGAAGCATGCGAGCGATTGCCGGGATTGCCGGGCGCGAGGTTGCATGGCGCACGCCCATTCCACATCACGCAACGCGGATGCTGGACCTCGGCGGGTCGCATGGCCACTTTGCCGCGTCCATTTGCCGGCGGCATCCCGGACTCAGTGCTCAGGTCTTGGATCTTCCGGGTGCCGTTGAAAAGGCCGCCCCCATGCTCGCGGCCGAGGGCCTGGGCTCGCGCGTCGTCCATTTGGCCGCGGACGTCAATCATGCCGATCTCGGCAGCGAACAATTCGACCTCGTCTTCATGTCGAATCTGGCCCACCACCTTGGGAAAGACCAGAACCGGTCGCTGGCGAAAAGGGTCGCGCGCGCATTGCGGCCGGGCGGCATATTCGTGATCCAAGAAGCCGTCAGACCCCGCTCCCCTGAAAAAGCCGGCCAGACGGGAACCCTGTTGGGCCTCTACTTCGCGCTTCAAAGCACATCCAACGTGACGACGTGGACGGCTCTGGACATGCGGAGCTGGCAAGCCGAAGCAGGCTTGACGCCCAGAAAATCAATGCGGCTTCGCTCGGCGCCTGGATGGGTGCAGCAATCGGCTCGCTTGTAGAAGCCGGCGTATTCTGCCCATTCTGCGATTTAAGCCTTTGCCAGTTGGCATTGCCATTACCCCTGTGCAGGCAATTCATGCTCGAAATCTACCGGCGGTTTGCGAATACCAAGTGGTTTGATCTCGCCGCGGCGTCGCCTCTGATAGTCTTCTATCTGTTCGCGACCGCCGGCATGATCATCAAGGCCATTCCGGAACTGCGGGGCCTTGCCGCACACCTCGACGCGTCGCATGTACTTTCGATCGTCTCGCAAGTTGCGACGCTGACGTTCTTGGACGTGCAGATAGTATTGTTTGTCATCCGCTACGTGCCACGGGCGAGGGCCGCCGGGTTCTTGCCTCGCGCCAGCGCGGTGATTGGCGCAAATATACAGGGCAGCTTTCTTCTATTGCCCCACGCCGAGCACGGCACCCCAGTGAATATTGTCTCTCTTGTTCTGATCATCGTGGGAACGGCGGCGTCGGCTTATGTCGCTTCGTGCCTGGGCAGGTCTTTCAGCGTGTTGCCGCAGGCCAGGTCGCTGCGGATGTCAGGACCGTATCGGTTCGTCCGGCACCCGCTCTATTTGGCCGAACAAATCGCGATGTTGGGTCTCATGGTTCAATTTGCCGCGCCGTGGTGCGTCCTCGTCGCCGCGGTAAGTTTTGCGGCACAATTTCCGAGGATGCACTTCGAAGAGGAAGTTCTAAAAGCCACTTTTCCCGCCTATCGCGACTACATGAAGCGCACCGCGCGACTGATCCCCGGAATTTACTGAGTTGCGAGTAGGTCTCGAAAGCACGGATGCCCGGCGACTATACAAAGATTCAATGTCGGATTTACCGAGCTTTGAGCCGCGAGCCGTACCCTCCTCGGCACTGCATATGCTAAGAGGAGAATCCCATGAACATTGCAGCACTACCGTCGACGATGTCCGCCATGCAAGCCATGCGGACGCCGGAGGCTTCGGAAGGTCCTGGACCGGATCATGATGGTGACGCCGACGACAAGGGCGTTGCTTCCTCATCCGGCGTTTCTGCCGCTCCGCCCAGTGGAATGGGCACAGCGGTCGATATCAAGACCTGACTTGTGTCTTCGGCGGGTGCGTCCTTGCAGGCGCACCCGTTCGACGACGTGCTGCTCGAGAGGGCGAGCACCATAGTGCGAATACTTTTGATCGAAGACGAACAAGATCTGGCAAAATACATTGTTCGCTGCCTGGCCGAAAACGGACATGACGTCGATCACGCCGCCCGTGGAGACAGCGGATTTCATCTTGCCAGCGACAGCCGCTATGACCTTTTGATCGTCGACCGGATGCTACCGGGAATGGACGGGCTGTCTCTCGTCAAAGAGCTCCGCGAAAAACAATCCAAGACCCCCGTATTGTTCCTGAGCAACCTTGCCGGCCTCGACGAGCGCGTGGAGGGTCTGAATTCCGGAGGCGACGACTATCTTGCCAAACCCTTTGCTGCCTCCGAGCTTCTGGCGCGCGTCAACGCCCTTCTGCGTCGCCCCCATCGCGGCGGCGAGCCGATAACGATCCAAGTCGGAGATTTGGAGCTTGATTTGATACGGCGGCAAGTGACCAGGGGCGGGCGCGAGATCGCCGTGTTTCCGAGAGAGTTCACCTTGCTCGAATATCTGATGCGCAGGCCCGACCAGGTCGTGACCCGCACCATGCTGCTAGAAGGCGTCTGGGACTATCACTTCGATCCGAAGACGAATATCGTTGAAACGCATATGAGCAGGCTTCGTTCGAAGATCGGCGGAGATCTGATCCATACGGTGCGTGGCTCGGGATACATGATACGTGCGGCGCGGACAGCTCCTTAAGTCGGCGAGCTTCCGGCTCGCCGCGGCCTATGTGGGCCTTTTCAGCGTGTCGGTGGGCATTCTCGCCGGCCTGATATATTTCTACGCGACATCCGAAATGCAGCACGAGATCCGCACACGCATCACGGCGGACTCGACTGCCCTTCGTGAAGAATATTCGCGAGGCGGAATAGCACAGCTGTTGGATGCCGTCGCCGATCGGCAACGCGGCCGGCTGGTTGGCGGGTTGGACTACGCGATATTCGATTCAAAAGGCAAACGCCTGTTCGGCGATCTCCCGGCCGCACCCTGCGTGCGCGGTTGGACGCTGTTCACTGGCCCGCCCGACGGCGACGAGCCCAGCGGCGAGATGGAGAAGCTGAGCGTCCTGATAACGCCCCTGTCGAAGGGCAATTGCCTGCTCGTCGGAGACGACATCGGGAAGGTCAAGACGTTCGGTTCTCTCATTCTGGATAGCTTCGGATGGGTATTCCTGCTCACCGTGACCCTGGCCGTTGGCGGTGGCATCTTCCTCAGCTCCAGGGTCTTACGGCGAATTGAAACGATTACTCGCACTGCCGAGGCGATCATCGAAGGAGATATCAACCGGCGAATTCCTCGCCGTGGCGCGCCCGATGATCTTGACCGGCTTGCGGCAACGCTCAACCGCATGCTCGACCGCATGACAGGGCTGATGGAAACCCTTCGGCACATTTCGAACGACGTGGCCCACGACCTGCGCACGCCGCTCGGCCGATTGCGCCGCACTCTTGAGGAAGCAAGCCGTACCGCTTTGTCGCAGGACGAATTCAGGCAAGTGCTCGACCGCGCGGTGGCCGAAGTGGATGGCATTTTAGACACGTTTGGGGCGATATTGCGCATCGCGCAGATTGAAAGCGGCAGTAGACGAAGCGGCTTTCAACGGCTTCTTCTGAGCGCACTGGTTGCCGAGGTCTGTGATACGTTCGCGCCGTCGATTGAAGACTCCGGCAGATCGCTTGAGTCCGCCATTCAGTCGGATTGCTGGATACAAGGTGACCGAGAACTGCTGGTCCAATCATTGGCCAATCTTCTGGAGAACACCATTGCTCACACCCCTGTCGGCGCACATGTGACGGTCTCGCTCGCGCGCCGCCAAGACGACATCGAGCTAAGTATCGCCGATGACGGACCGGGCGTGCCCGCGGCGATGCGAAAGAGCATCTTCAAGAGGTTCTATCGCGTCGAACAGAGCAGAACCGCCGCCGGCAATGGCCTTGGGCTCAGTATCGTTGCCGCGGTCGCGGAGCTGCATGCAGCCAAGATATTCGCCAATGACAATAGACCTGGATTGAAGATCGGCCTCGTCTTTTCTTCTGCGGCGTAACGGTCTCGATCGCCACACGGCATCGCTCCTCCCGCCGCAACCGGTCGCGCAGATCAATAGTCAACTTCCCGCCGGAGACGAATTCCGACAAACAATACGAACTCCGGCAATGTCAGAGCCGGTCGCACCATGTATCTGTCGTTTTCGACGTCGGTGGTGGCCCACGTCGCAAGGAAATTGCAGACCATGAAGCTTGTTCTCAAAGCGACTGTAGCTTTTTCCATTTTGCTGGGGTCGATTTGGTCCACGACTTTTCCTGTCTTCGCTGCAAACCTCGATTTGAGCGCCTACAAGGGTAAGGTCGTCCTTCTCGATTTCTGGGCATCCTGGTGCAACCCCTGCCGCCAGTCATTCCCCTGGATGAATGCGATGGCGGAAACCATGGGGCCTAAGGGGCTCGTGGTCATTGCCGTCAATGTCGATCACGACCGGGAACTCGCGGATGAGTTTCTGCGAGCCAACGATGCGCGATTCACGATCGTCTATGACCCGAATGGAGCCATCGCGAGCAAATACCAGTTCCGGGACATGCCGACATCGTTCCTGATCGGCCGGGACGGGAAGGTGCACTACGTGCACAACGGGTTTTTTCCCGATCGCGAGAGCGAATATTTTTCCGACATCTCCCGGCTTCTTAACCAGACGGTGCAGTGACATGGCCAACCAAGCGCCGCAGTTGCTCGCCAAAAGCATTTCGAGAGCCGGGATCGTCTTCGCCCTCGCGCTGGCATGCGGTGCCTGCTCCACGATCGGCCCCGATCCCTGGCAAAAAGACCTGATGGCACGGCGCGAGATGCAACCCAATCCGTACCCGCTGGAAGTCGCGGCCGCCGAGCATATCTATTTCAGCAAGGAAGCATCCAGCGGCGGCCGGGGTTTCGCCGGCGGAGGTTGCGGGTGCAACTGAAAAGGCGTCGACCGGGCAGGACGCGCGAACGGCTCGCCGCGGCGTCGGCGAGCCTGTTGGCCGCGACACTTGCGCTTCACTCCGATCCAGCGGGTGCCCAGAACGCGGATTCCGCCCACACCAGCAACGATTTCGGCCCTGGCACGCTCTACTCGGAACTTGGCAGTGCGCTGCTCATCTATCAGGAGACAGGCGGCCGTGTGATGGCCATCGAACCGTCGGCGAGCTTGACCGCTCACGGTGCCGACGGAGAGGAACTCACTTTCGGATTCACGCTCGATGCAGTTTCGGGTGCTACACCCAACGGCGCAGTCCCCTCCGACCAGACGCAGACTTTTGTGACGCCGCTGAAACTGAAGGGGTCGTGCACCACGGTCACAACGGCATCCGGTGGAAGTCAGGTCGTTTGTCTTCCGCCGACGCAAGGCCAGCAAAACTCGGCGGAACGGCTGTATACGACACCCCCGAATACATTGCCGGTGGACAAAGGATTCCGGGACCATCGCGGCGCTTTCGACCTGGGTTGGTCGCAGCCCCTGGGTCCGATTTCGCTCGTAGGTTTCGGCGCCGGCTATTCTCTCGAGCGCGACTATCAGGCGATCACCGCCAACGGCCGCATCGAGCAGACCTTCAACGCGAACGACACGACCGTAAGCCTTTCAGTGAATTCGGAAATCGACTCCTCGTTTCCGTATGGCGGGATACCCGAGCCGCTTACGGCGATGGATCCCCACTTCAAGGACGTCACCGCTCGGCAAAAGACCCAACTCGGGTTTGTCCTCGGACTCACCGAGGTGCTCACAAGGCGTTGGTTGACCCAGATCGACTATTCCTACGACGCACAAAACGGATACCAGAGCGACCCGTACCGGTTCATTTCGCTGGTCGATCCCGTAAGCGGCGAGCCAACGAACTATCTCTACGAAAGCCGCCCCTGGAATCGAACCAGCCAGAGCGTGTTCTGGGAGAACAAGTTGGATTTCGACCCAGTGGTGACTGACCTATCGCTTCGCTACTTCAAGGACAATTGGGGAATCACATCGAAGACCGCCGAATTGTCGGAACGGATCAACCTGACGCAGCGGACCTACCTCGAACCCAGCGCGCGCTGGTATCAGCAGAGCGCCGCGAACTTCTTCCACTACTACCTGGTGGACGGAGCTGCTCTGCCCGCCTTTGCGTCGGCCGACACGCGTCTCAATGCATTCACCTCGATGACGTATGGGCTGAAACTCGGGTTCAGGATGACGCCGCGAACCGAACTGGATTTCAGCGGCGGATTCTATCGGCAGATGGGTAACGGTCACCCCGCCGAAGCGATCGGCCAGCTCAAGCAGCAGAATCTGTTCGGCGGGACCGACGCCGCTTATGTGCTCCTCGGCTACAATTGGGACTTTCACTAGTTGGAAGCCGCGGCGCACATGACGGGTGGTAACTTCAGGGCGCCGGTCTTGCTGCCGGCCGGACTGACCCGCTCCGGCTCGGATTTCCTTTTCGCTTTCCGCGCGATGGCCGCCCCGTGCGAGATAAGGCTGGAAACGAGTGATCGCACATTGGCGATCGCAGCGTCCCAAGCTGCGGAAGCGGAGGCGCGCCGGATCGAGGCGAAATTCAGCCGCTATCGCGACGACAGCATCGTGGGACTGATCAATGCCAATGGCGGCGAGCCGGTTTCGGTCGATGCGGAAACCGCCCATCTTCTGAACTTCGCCGCTCAGTGCTTCGACGTCAGCGACGGACGTTTCGACATAACCTCCGGCGTGTTGCGCCGAATATGGAAGTTCGACGGCTCCGACCGGGTTCCGAACCGTGCGCAGATCAACGCCACGCGCCGCTTTATCGGTTGGCGGAAGGTCAAATGGGAGCCTCCCACGATCACTTTGCCCGTCGGCATGGAAATCGATCTTGGCGGGCTGGGAAAAGAGTACGCGGTCGACAGGGCGTTGGCCGCAATTCAAGAAATCACCAAGGAACCCGCGCTGGTGAACTTCGGCGGGGACCTGCGCGTCTCCGGCCCCAGAAGACGGAGCAAAAGCTGGAATGTTGCGATCGAATCCGTGGACTCAAACGGCCAGCTCGCCGGACTGCTGGAACTGAACGACGGCGCGCTCGCGACAAGCGGTGATTCTCGTCGGTTTCTCCTCAAGAAGGGGGTCCGCTACGGACACATACTCGATCCACGAACGGGCAGGCCGGTCGTGGGTGCGCCGCGTTCGGTGACGGTCGCAGCTGCGACCTGCATCGAAGCTGGGATGATCGCGACGATGGCCATGTTACGGGGCAAGCACGCCGAGCGGTTTCTGAAGAGCGAAGGCGCTCGCGCCTGGTGCATCCGATAGAACGATGCGACGCCAAGGCCTCCTTCAACTGGCTGCCGCCGCACTTGCGGTCTTCTCTTCAAGCACACCCTGTCTCGCAGCATCTTCGATAGTTGCGGATCATGTCGTTCTGACCCTTTCGCTCGAAGTCGCCGCCACCCCAGGCAAGACGGTGTGGGCCGCGATCACGCAGGCAATAGCGCCTGGGTGGCACACCTATTGGCGCAATCCCGGTGACTCGGGATTGGCGACTTCGATTTCCTGGACATTGCCGAGCGGTGTTTCGGCGGGAGAACCGCGCTGGCCGGTCCCTGAGCAATTCAACACGGGGTCCATCGTAAACTTCGGGTACAAGGATCGGGCGATCATTCTGGTGCCGCTAACGGTAGCCAGGAGGCCGGCAATCAACGCCAAGCGCGCGCGCGCGACGATTTTCCTCCTCGAATGCGGCCAGATGTGCATTCCCGAAACGGTTACGCTCGATCTCGATCTGGGTAAGCCGTCCGGCTCGCCAGCAATATTCGCCGGCGCACGCGCGGCACTGCCACAGCCGTTCGATGGCGACGTTCGGATCGCCCGCGGTCCCAACACGCTGACGATCGTTATGACTAAGGCATCGCTTCTCGGCGCCGACCCTTCCGCCGTGCATTTCTATCCGGCTACACCTGGAGTCGTCGACTACCATGCGTCGCCCCGCATCCGCTCCAGCGGCGACACACTTGTCTGGCAGGCCAACCTGGCCGCGCGTTCAAGGCCGTTCCGTGAGTTTGAAGGCGTATTGGACGTCCCCCATCTCGGTCGCTTCCGGATATCCGGCACGGCGCGATAGCAAACAAGTTGAACCGCCAACCGCTCTGAATGAAATCGGAACTGTGCGCACTCGGTCATTTGAATGTACAAGGCGCTGATCTGCGGCAGACATTGAAAAACTTTATAGCGAAGAGCTCGCGCTCAACGCTGCGCAACGCAGCCAAACATGCGACGTTCGCACTGATAATGGCCGCGGCAATGCGCTCGAAGTTCACTTCCAGCCCACATGCAAATGGCCGGATCAGCTAGCCGATCTCACAGCGGAGGAACGCTTGGTTTCAGGAACCGCGCTTCGACCGGCCACTGCAGCGCGCCGGACGCTTCGCTCTTACGCGATGGGTTTGCCTGCCCTTGACGTCCGACACGCGGTATTCGCGCTCATCGCCATCAGTACGGTCCTGCATGTTCTCGCATCAGGCGCCGTCGGACTCGGAAACGACGAGTCCTACACCGTAGCCAATGCTCGCATCCCGTCATGGAGTTACGTCGATTATCCGCCGCTGCACGTCTGGCTTGTGGGCGCTTGGTCTGCCTTCACCCACAGCGAAGCGCCCCTCGTCGTGCGCCTGCCTTTCATCGCGTTCTTTGCCGGCTCGACCTGGCTCATGTATTCGATCACCGCACTGCTTTTCGACAGGCGTTCGGGTTTCTGGGCCGCCCTGGCGTTCAACCTGGCTCCCGTTTACGCAATTGCCCATGGAAGTTGGGTGTTGCCGGACGGCCCGCTCACTTTTTTCATGCTCGCAGGCGCCTTCGTCGTCGCACGACAAGTGTTCGACGGCCACAATTCGCAGCTCATCCCGACAGACTGGCTGATTGCAGGCGCGCTGACCGGAATGGCGCTCCTGACCAAATATCACGGTGCATTCTTGATCACGGGCACGCTGGCATTTTTCCTTACCTGGGCGCCCGGCCGGCAGATACTTCGGATGCCCGGGCCATGGCTGGCCGTCTGCATCGCCCTCGTGATCTTTTCCCCAGTCATATTCTGGAACATCGAGCATGGCTGGTCGGGCCTGTTCTTTCAAAGTGCGCGCCTCACGAAGAGCGTCAATCTCAGCTTTTCGCGCGTGATAGCGAATGTCGCCGGTCAAGCAGCGTATCTGTCGCCTTGGCTATTCATTCCTTTGACCATTGCGCTCTATCGGGCAATCCGCAACGGCCCGCGGATTCGAGAAACTTGGTTCCTCGCTCTTCTGGCCTGTGGGCCGATACTGTTCTTCACCGGAGCGAGCTTATTCGCCAAAGGGCTGCCGCACTGGTCGATGCCCGGTTGGCTGTTCGCCTTTCCACTCCTCGGACGGCAACTCCGCGACTGGGAGCGAACTCATCCCCGTGTCCTGCACGCCTCGGCTGCGACGGCGGTCGCACTGACGCTTTGCATCCTGACCCTCTTTATCGGTGAGACGAGATACGGGTGGATCACGGGCGCGTCGGCCATGCGAACTGCAGAACACAATCCGACGCTGGACCTGCTCGACTGGCACGACGTCGGCGCAGCCATCCGGGTAAGGCACCTGATCGACGCCGAGACACCGGCGGTCGCCGGCACGAGCTGGATGACCGCAGGGAAGTTGAACTACACGGTCGGCAGGACGGTGCCGGTTCTCTGCTTGTGCGACGATCCGCAACAGTTCCGCTATTTGAACGATCCGGCGAACTATAGTGGCCACGACATAATAGTTGTCCAGACGCCCTGGCAGTACGAGCACAACGGCCCTGCGCTCAGGAAATCGTTTGAGAGCCTGAAACTGCTGGCGCCGATCGTCCTCCAGCGCGGCGCGCACGACGCGCTCCGGCTGGTTGTGCTGCGCGGCAAGCGTTTGAAGCCGTTTGCAGGTGGCCGCCGTGATTGAATATCCGTCGCCCTCCCAAGGCGCGCATCCGGTTCCTCCGGCTGAAGGCGGTTGCATCTCAATCGTCGTAACGCTCTATAACGAAGAGCAGACGATTGCGTCCTTCTTTTCCGCGCTCAACCGCGTCACCGATTCGATGGGCGAAAGCGTCGAGTATATCTGCGTAAACGACGGTAGCAGCGACCGTACCCTTCAGCTTCTGCGCGAGCAGTTTCGGCGAGATCCCAGGCTGCGCATTGTAAATTTGGCGCGCAATTTCGGGAAAGAAGCGGCCTTATCGGCAGGCCTTTTCTACGCGCGCGGTGAGGCGGTCATCGTTATCGACGCGGATCTTCAGGATCCCCCGGATTTGATTCCGGCATTCCTGGAAAAGTGGCGAGAAGGGTATGACGTCGTGTATGGAATACGCTCTTCGCGGCTAGCCGACACATTTCTTAAGCGCACGACGGCCACGCTGTTCTATAAGCTGTTCAACAGGGTTTCCAAGGTCAAGATCCCAACCGGCGCAGGCGATTTTCGCCTCTTGGACCGCAGGGCCGTGACAGCCATGCTCGACCTCCCAGAACGCAATCGCTTCAGCAAGGGTCTCTTCGCCTGGATCGGGTTTCGTCAGACCGGTGTCGAATTCGTCCGTGACCCGCGGGTCGGCGGAGCGACCAGCTGGAATTATCTGCGACTTTTCAATTTCGCCATCGATGCCGTGACTAGCTTCTCCATCATTCCGCTTCGCGTCGCCAGTTTGATCGGTGTCGCAATATCGCTCTTCGGATTCATCTATGCCGCTTTCCTGGTTTTCCGCACGCTTCTGGAGGGCGTCGACGTCCCCGGCTACGCGTCGATCATGGTGGTAATGGTGTTCCTGGGTGGAGTTCAACTCATCTGTCTAGGGTTGGTAGGAGAATATCTGGGCCGCCTCTACATCGAGGCGAAGGCTCGACCGCTTTACATCGTGTCCGAAGTCATTGAGCAGATAGCGGCGGAAAAGCCCGTGGTAAGGTTTCCGTCGCGGGTCTGAGGCTTCATTCGTGATGATCCACGCTCAAAGCCGGGATAGAATTGTCGAGACGCAAAAAAGTGTCCTCGCGCAAATCAGAGGAACTCAGCATGACTTGGAAACGGCTCTTGACTGTGTCGGTTGTGGTTCTGGCGACGCCCCTCCGTGCCGCCACCTCCGAACTCACCGCCAGAACACTTTTCGAGTCCTGCACGAGCGACAGGCAATCGGCCGACTACGCCGCGTGCGCCGAATATATGAGAGTGTTTGTACGTCGGGTGCGGTTGGGCGCAACTGAGGGGAATTCGGGGACCATTTGCCTTTCCCCCAACATCACGGACATCGAGGCGGCTGCGGTCTTTGTCCGCATGGCGCGTTCGCGCGAGGATTTTCTGATCGGGCCCGCGGACAGGGCAGTTCGAACGGCACTCGAAGTATCTTTCCCGTGTCCAAAGTGAAGGTGAGGTCGAAACACCCGAGCCATGCGGCGCCGAGTGCGCGCCGGCCGTGCTTTCCCGGCTCGCCGAGTCAGCGCTCAAGCATGTCCCTGACTTTGCCGCCAAGCGTCGCCATTGCGAACGGCTTGGCCAAGATCTCCATACCGGAATCCAGGTGGCCGCTGCCGATCGCGGCATTTTCCGCAAAACCAGTGATGAATAGCACCCTCAGACCGGCTCGGATGGATCGGCCGGCGTCGGCCACTTGCCGCCCGTTCATCCCGCCTGGCAGACCAACATCGGTAATGAGTAAATCGACGCGGACGTCGGATTGCAGGATCTTCAACGCCGAGGGGCCGCCCGGCGCTTCGATAGTCCGGTATCCTACCTCAACGAGAACCTCGCTGATCAGCGAGCGCACAAGCGCCTCGTAATCAACGACAAGCACCACTTCGCCGCTGTCCCTTCCGAAAACTCTATCAGCGGAGCTTTGCGGGCTGAAGCAGAATCGTACCATGGTCGAGGTCGATGGCGGGACTCGCAAACCTCCTGTTGGGATATATCTGGAGTAGCTTCCAATCGCGCGAGCGTCTGAAGGCCGAGATCGTCGGCCTGCGCCACCAACTTAATGTCTTGCGGCGGAGATCTCCGAAGCCGCCGCGATTGTCCGGCAGTGAGGCGCCCCTTCCGAAAACCACACTCGACAATATTGAGGGCGGAGGCTGCCAAAAACGTCGCGGGCGACCATGGCTGCATTGGCCACGCCGATGGATTCCCGGTCTCGGGACAGAGAGATAGCTGCGAAGTAGCCACACACGATTCTCCTCGCGAACGTTTCATTGAGGAAACGCGGGGCGCTTCCAATGGTACTCAGGGGTTTCGCAGTCCACGCAAGCCACGTCCTCTACCGGCTTGCCCTGAATGGCCGCAGTAAACCAATCGAGGAATCGTACGCCGCTGGTCTGACGAGTGTAGAACCTGTCCAGCACATGCGGACGTCCGCGGTTGTCCAGCGCATTTTTTGCCAGCACAGCGTCATAGTACCCGCCGATAATGGCTTCGTCATGCCCCCAGCTGGTATAGGTGCGGAAATTGTAAACCTTCGCGCGAATATACGCGTGCGCGTCGTCCAAATTTGCCGGGACATCGGGGGCCTTCACACCCATGAGCCGCATGAAAAGCGCCTGAACCTCATCGTGCCTTTCGTTGTATTGGTGAAAGGTGATTTCAGGATGGAGCTCGGCCGCCCGGATATAGAGATCCTCCATCGACAGGCCGTCCATGCTCAGGTCTTCGAAACCTCTGACTCTCTTTAAGAGGTTCGCCGTCCCCCAGGATTTGAAGAGCGGCGCAAGTTTTTCGCCTACACGATAGGCGCCCCCGCCGTCGGCAAAATGGGTGACCGAGGCGTCTGGATAGTGTTGAGCGACAATATGCGTGTAGAGGGGGGATGCCATCGCCCCCGCGCTCCATCCCATCACGGCTACGGTCTTGGGATTTCGGTAGGTCTTGAACATCCAATCCAAGGCAGACGCCGCATTGTCGTAGCCCTTGTGCAGGATTTTGATCTTGCCCGCAGGCTGGCCGCCCATTGCAGGTACGTCATAGGTCGTGACCGAGTCGCCGAGAAAGACATCTCCGTTGGCGGTAGGAAGATAGACGATCGTATAGCCGGCGAGCGGGTTTTCCGGGTTTTCAGTGTCGAAGACCCCGCCCAAATTGCTCGGATCCTGTTCGAGGCCAGCAAAGGGTCGGTAAAAGGGTCTCCCATGCAACGCACAATTTTCGCCCGTCCAGCATGCACCACCGCCAGAAAGGATGACGGCGAGCTTGGTGGGATCGCCTTGCTTGACCCAAAATGAATAGGGCGTGCCTTGTGAGCATCCAGGCGCTGCTGCTGGCAACACGTTGCGCCAGTCACGTCTGGCGGATTGAACGGGTTGGGTTGGCATGGTTGTCTCCTGGACGACATGTGCTGTCGGCGATCTTCGTTTCCCGTTTCGCGGCGCCCCAACGATGATGGAGAGCATCACGGGCAGAAACGCCGCCAAGAGGCCCCACAGGCCCGCTTCGTGGAAGGCCTGCGGGTAGCTGTGTTCGTAACGGAGATACCAGTCGGCGAAGGCCCATGGGGGGTAGATCCTGACCGGCCCGATGTCGGCCAGGCCGCGGCCGAACTCTGGCGGATAGTGTAAAGCTCCGGCGACATCCTGCGTGGCGACGGCGAGCCCAGCCATAAGGGCGAGCACCACCAGGAGGAAGACGATCCGCGCGCGTCTGGCAAAGGTCATGTTGGGCTCGTTGCTGACCATTCGAATGGCAGCGGCGCTTCTCGAAACGCGAAACGGTCGAGATGTCGGACGACGCTCTCTTTCAGTTGCTCGACCGATGCCGGATCGTCGGTCTCGATGGTGACGAGCAGCGCATCCGCGCTCGCCTCCATGGTTGCGACGGCGGAAGGGAAGCGAACCTGCCCTCTGTTCTCTGAGAATTCGACTTCGAACTTGTGGCCCCAGTGCTTGCAGAGTTGCTGGAGGTACTTTGAACCGCTGGCCGTCATCGCACGGCCTCTGACAATGGCCATCTCTAAGCCCTCCCGAAATTCATGACCGACCCCTGCTTTCCCCAATCAATTACTTTCCCTGTTTGCGGAAAATTTGAGTGCCGCCTTCCTCGATCGCACCGAGTCGCAGCCACCGGTCCACGTTGTCGAATTCGCGCTTTAGCTCTCGCGCCTGGCCGGCACTGGCACGAGACAGGTTGGCGCATATCAGGACGCCACCATCATCCAGCAGCGCGTGGAGCTGCTCAATGATTGGGACAGATGGCGCGCCGCCGTCAAAAAACGCCATGTCATAGCGACCGATAAGGCTTCGAAGAACTTCTTCAAAACAGCCGAGATGCACCATGATGCGTTCCGCGAGGCCTGCTGCTTCAATATTGGTTTGCGCCAGTGCGGCATGCCGGGAATCACCTTCTATCGTATCGACCCTTACTGCTTTTCCCGACGAGGCGAGGCAGCAGGCGGTGAAACCGAGAGCCGTACCAAGCTCGATGACGCGCGCGGGCGAATATCGCCTGGCAATGTCGATCAGTCCGGCGCCATCCTTGAATGCATAGGCCGAGCACCAGTGGCGTAGGCGGTGATTGCGCGTCGCCTTCTGGATGAAGTCGAAGGGCGTGGGGCGAGCGTTCACCACGGAACGGTGCGCCCCTCACGGTCGAGAAATCGCAGACCGGGTTTACCTTGCTGCGAGAGCAAAGCGTCCACGACTTTCGGAATGGCCTCCTCGATACCGAACGGCGCGTCCGGGCCGCCCATGTCGGTGCGGATCCAGCCTGGCGCCATCAACACCAGTGCACGTGGCTCTCCAGCATGTCGCGCGGCGTAGCAACGCATGAACTGGTTTAGAGCGGCCTTACTGCCGCGATAGACATCATTCCCGCCCCTCTCGTTGTTGCTGACGCTCCCCTGTCCCGACGACATGACGCCAATGAGCCCGTCCGCCGGAACAAGGTCCTGCAATCCTTCTATGACGCGCATCGGGCTCAGGGCGTTCGTGACCATCACGCGCACGAACTCCTCCGTCGACACCTCCGCGACGGATTGGTGCGGGTTGGCGTTAGCGATCCCGGCGTTGTGAAACAGGATGTCGAAGCTGCGACCGGAGAGACGGTCGTGCAGCGCCGTGATCCGATCCAGATCCGTAACGTCGAGGGCCTCGATCTCGATACGGCCTTGATGTTCACCCGCCAGATCGTGCAATGCGGTTCTCCCGCCCGCCTGCACCGTCCCGACGACGTTCCACCCCCTCTTCAGGAATTCGGCAGCCATGGCGAGGCCAAGACCGCGTGATGCGCCGACAAGGAGCAAGTGCTTGTCAGTCACGGGCGCTTCCTTCGCCCTGCTCGGACAAGAAACAGACGGGACCATGAGCGCTCATGCGTTGCTGATAGCAGCCCGGAATTGATGGCGGCAGACGCACAGGATGCACAATATAGTTGCATCAGACGCTATGTCATAAGGGGCGAATGGAATAGGGTTCGGCCATGGATGATGTGGACCTGAACCTGATCGTTGCGCTGGACGCGCTGCTTGCCGAAGGCAGCGTGACCGGGGCAGCGCGACGCCTCAGCTTAAGTTCTTCCGCTATGAGTCGAACCCTTGCGCGGCTTCGGTCCGCAACAGGCGATCCGCTGCTCGTGCGAGCCGGGCGCGGACTCGTGCCCACACCCTATGCTGCCGAGCTGCGCGAGCGAGTCCATGCGCTTAGCCGGGACGCGGTGGCGGTCCTCCACCCACGCGTCAGCCATCTGGACATCGCTTCGCTCGAAAGGACCTTCACCATCCGAGCCAACGAAGGATTTGTCGCCGCCCTTTCCGCTCCCCTCGTCGCGGCTATCACAGAGGCTGCGCCGCGCGTCCGCCTGCGTTTCGCGCCCAAGCCCGAGAAGGATGCACGCCCGCTTCGGGAGGGGCAGATCGATTTGGAGATCGGAGTGCTGGGCGCCTTCGCGCCGGAGGTTCGCACGCAGGCTTTGTTTCGGGACAGATTCGTTGGTGTGGCTCGGATTGGGCATCCGCTTCTTTCGGGCGCGGACATTACGCCCGAAAGATATGCGGCTTGCGATCATGTTGTTGCGTCACGAAAAGGGGAATTCACCGGACCAGTTGACGTCGCCCTGGAAAAACTTGGACTTCACCGGACGGTATCCGTTGTCGTGTCGGGATTTCCTGATGCGATGCGGATCGCTCGTCACTCGGATTTGGTCGCGCTCGTGCCGCGCTCGTGCCTCGGCAATGGACTAGAGAACGATCAGGCAGCGACAGCAGGACTTCGGAGCTTCGAGCTTCCGGTTCGCACGCCGGAGATCGTGATTTCGGCGATGTGGCATCCTCGGGTGGACGCCGACCCCGCACATCGCTGGCTTCGTGATACCGTGGTCTCAGTGTGCCGGACGGCTTTTCAGCACCGCTGAAGATGGCCGCCGCGAAAAGTCCGATCTTTCCACACTGGCTATCACGCTTCCGCGAACAGCGGCCCAGCTAAGAAAGCCCCGACAGATTGCGCTGTCGGGGCCCTCGGACATGATCGGCGGAACTCTCGCACCACCAATCAAGACCGCGTACAGAGTCCGCCTGTTCGCCAAATATGACTATTCGGATCGTTGCGTAGGGTTTTCTACATATTGACAGGACGCGCCCAAACCCGCACCGGCTTGCGCTTCGCCAGCTTCCGCGTCCCACCACTACAACCTGCCCTGTCTTATTCCCGCTCCACGCGATAAGATGAGGTGTTCTGCGGGTGAGGAAGAGCGATGCCGAATATCGACACGGGCAATACCGGCTTCATGCTGCTTTGCAGCAGTCTAGTAATGCTGATGACGCCGGGGCTGGCCTTCTTTTACGGCGGGCTGGTGAGCCGGCGAAACGTCCTCACCATCATGATGCAATCCTTCGTATCGATGGGATGGACCACTGTCATCTGGTTTGCGGTCGGATATTCACTGTGCTTTTCCGGCGGCGCCGGAGGTGTCATCGGCAATCTGGACATGGCGTTTCTTCGCGGCGTTACGCTAGCGACACCTTCGCCAACGCCTGGAATTCCGCTACTCGTGCACGTTGCCTATCAGATGATGTTCGCGATCATCACGCCCGCGCTGATCACGGGCGCCTTCGCCAACCGGGTCACATTCAAGGCCTATATGGTCTTCCTGACCCTGTGGCTGCTCTTCGTCTACTTTCCTTTCGTACACATGATCTGGGGCGGCGGGATTCTGCAGAAATGGGGCGTGCTCGATTTCGCTGGCGGAATTGTAGTGCATAACACCGCTGGTCTTGCCGCGCTTGCATCGGTCCTCTACGTGGGGCGCCGAAAGGTGCTCGACAGTGGAGCGCACAGCGTTCCGCTGGTGGCGCTGGGAACCGGCCTACTTTGGTTTGGTTGGTATGGCTTCAACGCCGGCAGCGAGTTCCGCGTTGACGGCGTGACGGCGGTTGCGTTCCTCAACACCGATGTGGCGGCGTCGTTCGCTGCCATCACCTGGATGGCTGTTGGCTGGTGGATGGAAAAACGGCCGACCTTCGTTGGTCTGTTGACCGGAGCTGTCGCGGGGCTCGCCACAATAACGCCAGCCGCCGGTTACGTTTCCCCCATGGCGGCGGTCATCATCGGAATCATATCGGGCGTCGTGTGTTATTTCGCGGTCGCACTCAAGAACCGTCTGCGCTGGGACGACGCGCTCGACGTGTGGGGTGTTCATGGCGTCGGCGGAGCGTTGGGCGTCGTTCTCTTGGGCGTCTTTGCGACCCTAGCTTTCAATCCGCTGGGCGCCGATGGCTTGGCCGCGGGCAATTCGGCCTTCTTTGTGAAGCAGCTTGCGGCAGTTGCGATCTCATCGGTCTGGGCTTTCGCTTTCACCTACGGAATGTTGTGGCTCATCGATAGAGTGACGCCGGTCAAGGTGGACCAACAGGCGGAAGAGAGTGGGCTCGACGCGGCGCTGCACGGCGAAACAGCTTACTTGGGCGAGACCTGACTCTAGATCGCGATGCGGCCCCGGGCCCTGTGCGCTTCGCGCACTGTGTCTTGAGCTCCGGCCTATGCGAGTAACGATCCCTCGCGCGATCTATTCGGAGAGCGACGGCGCACTTGATCCCCCCGCTGCACCGCTTCTATGTACTTGCGGGTCAATAAGTGATCATTACGGTGATTGTGTCGCCATAGGTGCCCGGCGTTGCCGATTGCAGCGCCGGGATTTGGCCGTACGTCGTGAAGGAAGTCACATTCAGACCCGATCCCACGCTATAGCTTCGGGTCGCGGTTCCGCCCGTGCCGTCGCCCCAGATGGTGCTGTAGGCCGAGCTCACATAGATGTTGTAGGTCATCCGGTAAGTCCCGAAGCTCAAATGCCTGGGTGAAAAGCCGGCGACCGTTCCCGACGACAGCGCCGCCGTGAAGCTCGGCAAGTAATCGCCCGATCTGTCGCAGTCGGCGGTGACGGTGCCGTTGGCGTAGGCGGGACTGCCCGATGCCCCGTTGTATATCCCGAACTCGATCGCTGTCGCCGACAGCGTCATCGGATGAGTTCCCGTTCCGCACTGGCTGGCCAGCGCGCCTTCCCATCCAAGCAATGGAAGCGCAATCGCCGCTGCGCAGAATTTTTCAAGTATGAGGTGGTGCCGGAGGCTCATTTGCCTTCTCCATGCTGCATGTCACCGGTCCGATTTCGGGAATGGTATCGTCTGTCGATGCCTCGGGCGGTTCCAGAACGAAGACGCAGTCGCCGTCTTGCGCTTGGACGTGGCCGCGGACGGCGGCAGGAAGATGATGGATGAAGATTTTCCCATGCAATCCCACCATGAGCGATTCTTGGGAGTCCTCGAGCGTGACGTGGGTGCCGAGGGGCGGGGCACTTCCGTCGGGCAGTTGCAGGTCCACGAGAACGGGCTTGCCCAGCGTCGGTGCGAGATTGACGATGGCTCCGAAACGGTTGGGGACGACAATCCGGTCGGGCGCGCTCACTATGGCGTCCATCGGATAGTCGTCCGCCGAGACGCTGATCGAATTGCGGCCGTGCGGAACCAGGCCGGTCACCAGCACCGTGCCGTTCTCCCCGGTGACCGCGATTTCGCGGTTTTCCTGATAGACGCGGACGCCCGGCTGGCCGGCATCGACGAGTGCCACGGCGCCGTCGACGCGCCGGGCCGCATAGACATCTCCGCCCATCTCGATCAGCGAACCGGACACGCCAATGCGGGCTGCCGTCTCGCCATCGGCAGTGGCCAGCGAAACGTCGGCGCTGATGTGCTCGCCGGTCCAATAGGCCGACCCTTCCGCCCCGTCGGAAGGCCCGGACATGGCGGAGGCGGAGTAACCGAATCCACCGTCGGGATTGGCCGGCGAGGTGACGCTGACTTCCGCCTGCGGCTTGCCGGCGCCCACCCGCGTCGAGACCTGCGCCTGGGTCCTGTCGCCGAGCGGGATGCTGAGGAATACCTCGGCCCCCGATGCATGCTCCTCAATGTCGTGAAAGCCCGTGATGTCGAGCGCATAGCCGGCTCCGAGCGGCAGGGAATAGGTTGCCGTCGCGAATTGGGTGCGCAGATGGCTCCGTCCGATATCGATCCAGGAGGCCGAGAGCGAGCCATAGTTGGTCAGCGCGACATTGGCACCGAGTTGGGCGCGCAATAGCGGCGGAGGCGACCCATCATGCGCGGCGATGTCGCGGTAGGCCCCGCTCGTCGCGTCGATCTCGCCATTGAACGAGAAGACGTTGAAGCGGCTCTCGAAGCCGGCGGAACCGAGGATTCCGGAACCGGCCTTGGAGTCGCTGCCGGCAAGCGCGATCGATGCCGCGCCGAACGGCGAAAGCGCCACGGTGGCGCCCACGCCGCCGACCTCCACGCCCGCGCCCATTTCGCTGTGCCCCTCGACCGTCAGCCAGTCGGTCCAACCGTAGCGGCCGGTCGCGGTCGCGACGAACTCCCGATAGTCGAAACTGTCCACGCCATAGGCGTGGCGGACGAAGCCCGCGTCCAAGGCATAGGCGGTGAGCCCGCTGGCAAGAAGCTGGTCCGACGTATAGAGCGAAAGCGTCTGCAAGGAATCGCGGCCGAACACATCCTGGGTGACGACCGTCACCTCGTTCGCGCCGGTCACGGTCGGCAAATCGTGCAGCTCGAACGGACCTTTCTCGACGTTCCCTTCGAATACCTTCAGACCGTTGACGAAGACATCCAGCGTCGAAGGGACGGCGCTTTCACCGAAGAATTGCGGCAATGGCTGGGTGACCAGATCCGGTTGCAGTTCGAAGTCCCGGGCGATCTGAAATCCGCCGATGCGTAGCGCGCGCGACCACGGCACGTCGCCCGTCACGGTATCGCCGACGGAAATGCGCTGTAACGCCTGCTCATCCTCGAAAACCACGGTCGATTCGAGTCGGACGGCGCGGTCGCCTACCGAGGTGTCGTTCCAAAAGCCGCTGTTCTGAATTGCCGCCCAGGGCGTGAAGGCGTCGAGATCCAAGGCCACGCCAATCGTTCTGGATTGCGCCGGCCGGTCGAGGTCGGCCGCTTCGGCGGATGCATCGTAGTTGAGAATCAGGCCGGACGGGGATTCATGCGCCTTCAGCTCCGCCTCGTGGGCAGCTTCCCGCGGCTGCACCGAAATCACCTGCGGCAGGAGATGGGCGTTGTCGGCGGCGATGACGAGGCGTTGATCTCTCCGGTCGATCGCCGCCGTGACCCCGGCCACGCCGGTCAGAACGCAATACTCTTCGCTCGTCATCTCACGCAGGCCGGCTTCGCGCAGATCCGCGCACTCGGCCGTGATCGCGCCGTCATCGCGGACGACGGTCGCCGCGAGCTCATGATGTGTCAGGCCGTTGATCCAGACTTCCAGCAGAAGTTCGCCTTGTGCCGTGTCACCGGACTGCGCCTGGCTGTGGACGGAAAATCCCAAAACCGATGCGAAGGTCAGGCCGAGAAAGCGCGCACGACGGCGTATCGCGCGCGCGAAAGCTTTCACGGCACGACGGAAACGGGGGCGCCGATCGAATGACGCGTGCGGTCGTCGTACGCGACAATGCGCAGCTTCTCGCCCGGCGCGGTGGCAGCGGGATCGACCTTCCAACTGCGCGTGGCGCCGGCAAGCACGTAGATCAGACTTCCACGTCCGACGTCGAAGCCATTGCCCGACGCGGGTGTCAGCTTCAGGTCGCTGAGCTTGGCGTGGGAGGCGCTGGCGTTATGGACCGTGAGCACCGATCCCTCATTCGTGCGATGCAGACTCCAGGCAAGATCGGAGTGAGAAGACTTGTCGGCTTCATCGTGTCCGACGAACACCGGAACGCTGAACTGGAACAGGAATTCGACTCCGGTATGCGGCAGCGCCGCATGATCGGGAAGCTCGCTGGCCACGACGCGAAATGCGTGCTCTTCCCGGCCGGCTTGGGTGTTCGTCCGAAGGCGGATGGTCTGGCGTTCGCCCGGCTTGAGCTCGGTCATCGGCGGGCTTACCTGAATGGCCTTGCTCGGCGTCAGGCGATCGGCGCCATCCAACTGCGACCATTCGAAGCCTTCGAGCTGGACGCCGATCGGCGTCTTTCCGTTGTTTGTGACATAGAGCACCGCGTGACCGCCCTTGGCCGGCAGATCGATCGTGGTGGGCGCGACCTGGAGCGAGGCGGAAAATCCCGGCGTAGCGGCAAGCGCGAAAGCGCTCGCGGCCAGAGCAATTGCGAATGTCGTTCTCATGTTGGGTTCCCTCAGTACGTGACGGTGGCAGTGATGGTGTCCTGCGCATGTCCGGCCGCGAGATTGGTCTGGGCGGAAGGAATGCGACCGTAAACGGTCAACGGTTGTGCAGCTCCATTGCCCGTACCCGACACGGTGACCGTGCTGAGCGTACCGTCGCCCCAGATCGTGGTACGCGCGGCCGTCGAGTAGAGCGCATAGGAGACGGTATTTGCGCCATTCGACATCTTTCTGCCCGTTATCGTCGCGCCCGTCGCCGTGCCTGCATCCAAGGACACGGCATAGGCCGTGGTCAGCGTACAGGTCACGTTGATCGTGCTTGACGCGTCGACCGCAGCCGAGGGATTTGCCGTAGTGTCAGGGAAGCTGAGGTCCGACGCGGTCAAAGAACACGAAGACGGCACGGTTACGCCGACATGAAACGTCGTGTTGGCGGTTGCGCCGAGCACCGGTCCCGCCGCGACCAAGGTCGAACCACTCAATGCGGCGGCAAAAAGTAAAATTCGAAATCGGGTCATGACGCTTCCTTTCCAGAAACGAACCACCCGAACTCGACTTCTCTTAGGATGGCGATCGAATGCTTATGCCAAATAGAAGGTCAGCGATAGTGAGTACTTCTACTTAGATAGGTTCATTAATAGTATTCGAGCAAGTTATGTTACCGAACCTCAGATATTATTCTTGTGATACGCGCTTTTTCTTTATGAATTTCTCGGTCAATATATTAACAGTCCCTCCAATTCTCGTCCCCAATCTTGCCGTTCTCAATATCTGATGCTTGGCTGGCCATGCGCGTTGTAGGGATTCGGCAGAGATAGCGGCGGTCGCATCGCCGACGACGGTCGCGGCGGTCAGGCGAGATCGAACCGGTCGGCGTTCATCACCTTATTCCACGCCGCCACGAAGTCCTTCACGAACTTCTCCTTGGCGTCGCCGCTACCATAGACTTCGGCAAAGGCACGGAGCTGGGAGTGCGATCCGAAAATCAGATCGACGCGCGTGCCGGCCCACTTTTTCTCCTTCGTCTTGCGGTCGTGGCCTTCATAGGCGTTGTCACCCGTCTTCTGCCACTCGGTCCGCATGTCGAGCAGGTTGACGAAAAAGTCGTTGGTCAACGTTTCCGGCTTTTTCGTGAAGACGCCGTTCTTGGAGCCGCCGGCGTTCACACCAAGCACGCGCAAGCCGCCGACCAGCACGGTCATTTCAGGACCGGTGAGTTTCAGGAGCTGCGCCTTGTCCACGAGCGCTTCTTCCGGCGCCATCAGGTTCTTGCCGCGATAATAGTTGCGGAAGCCGTCGGCAAGCGGCTCAAGCGGCGCAAACGACGCTGCGTCGGTCTGATCCTGCGAGGCATCCATGCGCCCCGGCGTGAAGGGTACCTTCACGTTCGTGCCCGCGTCCTTCGCCGCTTTCTCGATCGCCGCCGCACCGCTCAGCACGATCAGGTCGGCGAGCGAGACTTTCTTGCCGCCGGTGGCCGAAGCATTGAACTCCTTCTGGATCGCTTCGAGCTTCGCGAGCACCGTGGCAAGCTGGTTGGGTTGGTTGACCTCCCAGTCTTTCTGAGGCGCGAGGCGGATGCGTGCACCGTTGGCGCCGCCGCGCTTGTCGGAGCCGCGGAACGTGAAAGCGGACGCCCAAGCGGTCGAAACAAGCTGCGACACTGAGAGACCGGAGCCTAGGATTTTCGCCTTCAGGGATGCAATGTCCTTGTCGTCGACCAGCTTGTGATCGACCGCTGGATTCGGGTCTTGCCAGATCAGCGCCTCTTTCGGCACGAGCGGGCCGAGGTAACGCTGGATGGGGCCCATATCACGATGGGTGAGCTTGAACCACGCGCGCGCGAAGGCATCGGCGAACTGATCGGGATGCTCATAGAAGCGGCGCGAGATTTTTTCGTAGGCCGGATCGAACCGCAGCGCTAGATCGGTCGTCAGCATCGTCGGCACATGCTTCTTCGATGAGTCGTGCGCGTCCGGAATATCGGCGACCGCGCCTTTCGCGCGCCATTGTTGCGCGCCGGCCGGACTCTTCGTCAGTTCCCATTCGTACCTGAACAGATTGTCGAAGAAGTGATTGCTCCAATTGGTGGGGGTTTGCGACCAGGTGACTTCCGGTCCGCCGGTGATGGCATCCGCGCCGAAGCCGGTGCCATGCTTGCTCTTCCAGCCGAGCCCCTGATCTTCGATCTGCGCGCCTTCCGGCTCCGGCCCCACGAGGGACGGATCGCCCGCACCATGCGTCTTGCCGAAGGTATGGCCGCCGGCGATGAGCGCGACGGTTTCTTCGTCATTCATCGCCATGCGCACAAAGGTCTCACGAATATCGCGCGCGGCTGCGACTGGGTCAGGCTTGCCGTTCGGCCCTTCCGGATTGACGTAGATCAGACCCATCTGCACCGCACCGAGCGGATTCTGCAACTCGCGTTCGCCGCTATAGCGCTCGTCGCCAAGCCAAGTGCCTTCCGGCCCCCAATAAAGTTCTTCGGGCTCCCACGTATCGGCGCGACCGCCAGCAAAGCCGAACGTCTTGAAGCCCATCGACTCCAGTGCGACGTTGCCGGCGAGCACGAAGAGATCGGCCCACGAGATCTTGCGGCCGTATTTCTGCTTGATCGGCCAGAGCAGGCGGCGCGCCTTGTCGAGGTTGGCGTTGTCCGGCCAGCTGTTGAGCGGCGCGAAACGCTGTTGGCCCGCGCCAGCGCCGCCGCGTCCGTCCGTCACACGATAGGTGCCCGCGCTGTGCCACGCGAGGCGAATGAACAGTCCGCCATAGTTGCCGAAATCGGCCGGCCACCAGTCCTGCGAGTCCGTCATCAACGCGTGCAAATCCTTGATGACCGCGTTCAGATCGAGACTCTTGAACTCCTTGGCGTAATCGAACGCCTCGTCCATCGGGTTGGACTTTTTTGAATTGTGGTGGAGGATCTGGATGTCTAGCTGGTCCGGCCACCAGTCGCGATTCCCTCTGCGGTGCGAGTGAGCCACGGGGCACTTGTTTTGCTGGTCCATATCCGGCTCCCAGTGTGTTTTTCTGCGGTGTCCGCGAGCGAAATCCGCTGCACTCAGCGATTGGCGCGAAAGTTATCTCCCGCGAAAGTGGTAGTGTCAACATTATTTAGAATAATTCTAATATGAAGAATTCCTTACCTCGGACCAGCCAGTAACCGGAATTCGGCAAATTGTTCACCGAAAGATCGAAACCAACGGCTCAGGGGTTCCTTCTGTGTCCGTGTGAGTTGGAAATCGAGCTACCTCTTCAAACAATCACCTAGAGCGAGCTTATTTCCGGCAGCAATCCTTCGGCGGTCGTGGGAAATGCGAGCGTCCATTTCGTGCCGTGATCGGAGGCGACGCGCACGGCACCCCCGATCTGCTCCATGAGGCGCCGCACGAGTCCGAGACCATGGCGCTTGCTCGAAGCGGGCTCCACGAAGCCAACACCATCGTCTCGGATAGTGAGGATGGCGCCTGCCGCGCGCGGCTCCAGAATGACGCGGATCGCGCCTGCGCGTCCTGGGAACGCGTGGAGATAGGCATTCGATATGATTTCAGCAATGACGATGCCCAACGCGGTGACCGAGTCCAGGTCGAGCAGCAAGGGCTCTGTATCGCTCTCGCATGTAACCGTCACGTCAAACTCCCGTGCAGCTTGAAACTCGCACAAGCTGTCGCAGAGCGATCTCAAATACAGGTCGAAATCGATGCTGCGGCTCAGACCGTTTCCAAGCAGATGGTCGTAGATCTTCGCCAGGCTCATGACGCGTCGCGCGATGGCGCGCACTCCTTCGGCCCCCGCGTTGTCGCCACTTTCGATTTGCCGGTTGAGCATTCCGAGGACGATCTGGAGGTTATTGCGGACGCGATGTTGCAGTTCTTCGGCCAGAACGTCCTTCTCTGCGATCGATGCTTCCATCTGCGTGATGGCGGCTAGCAGGGCAGCAGTTCGCCCCGCTGTAGCTACGGCTTCGGCGACAATATTGGCAAAGCCCGTCAGAAAATCGATATCGTGTCGATCGAAAGCACGCACGGTTCGGCTGTCGATCTCGAGAACGCCCCAGGGTTCGCCAGTGCCTTTGACCAATACATCGGCCGTCGCGACAATGCCGTGCTCTGCATAGAACGGTGGGAGCGCATAGCTGGTGTTCTTCGAGATATCTTCGAGGATGACAGGTTTGCCGGTGACGAATGCCCTCCCCTGTGTCGAACTCTCGTCCGCCTTCGACACGACATTGCCTATGACGCCCGCGTGCCACCCGTAACCCGCTTCGACGAGGAGGTCATGCTCAGCAGCGCGATGACGGCAGATTTTCGCGTAAGGAACGTCCATATACTCGGCGCAGACGCGCGCCGCTTCGGTCAGAACCTTTTGCAGATCGGCTTCGCTGAAAGCGAAGCTGCCGAATTTCGCAAGCGCTGCCTGTTGCTTGAGGAGTTTCTCGACTGTGCGGATTTCGGTCATGCCGGCGACCCTTGCACGATGCTTGCGGGGGCTTCCGTCAACAGACGAAAGCCCTTTGGAAAAGGCGACTTGGCGATGCCCGCGGTGACGATCTCGTGGACGATCGCCAGTGCACGCACCACGTCTTCGGTCTGATAGGGCTTGGTTATTGCCGCTTCGCCGTCGGCCAGAGTGAGTGTACTGATGCGGGCATCTTCACCCGTGGCGTAGAGAACACCGAATTTACCTTTGCTGCGCAGCCGCCGGGCAATCTCCGGCCCGCGTCCACCCTTCGCAAGACGAATATCTAGCACAGCGAGATCGGGGTTATGCGCCTCCCCCAGCACGACGGCCTCATCCACCGTACGCGCGATACCACAGACGTTGTAACCGCTTGCCACCAGCGCTTCTTCGAGCAGATCGGCGATCAGCAGTTCGTCTTCTGCGATAAGGACTTTGAGCAGTTGAATGCCTCTCCCCGGCACGAACGGCTCCGCGCATTTGCGCGGAGAGACCAGTTTGATTCACGTAAATTGAGGGGGCCGCCGGGCAATCCCGACATCTGATCCGAGGGCACAATACCGGGCTGCGATCATCGTAGCTGTGCAATATTGACCACTTGCCCCGGCCAAGAAGCGACCGCTGCCAGCCAAAGAAGGGCAGTCCCAATAGAAAGAGCGATAGCGTTTCCGGTTCAATTTGGCTGCGCGAGATGCAGCCATTCGTTCCCATTTGAAGTCAATTGAGAACGGCCACGGCTAAGTCCCTTTTCCGTCAACGCTGGGGGCGCGGCCCAAGCGTTATACGGTCGGGCTTGGCGAGGGCCGCCTTGCTTTGCTCAATGAGCTTCAACGATTCGGCGATTTGTTTGTTCAACGAGGTCGTTTCGTGATCGGTTTCACGCAAAGTCCCAGAGATATGTTCGTGGCGATAACCGTGTTGAGTGGGCGGCATGGCAACCCTCCATCGTCGCGGCGCCTAGGGACAAAAGGGGGCGACACGGCCACTACACGTTGCATGGAAGGACTGCTACAATCTGTTCCGTTTTGCTCATTTCGAACCGGCACGTTGCAATAAGTTCCTGTCATCGCTGGCTGGGCTCTTTGAGCATCAGCAATTGAGAGACGTTGAAGGCACCTGGCAAGTACGGCGTCGGCGCGCTCGCCTGCCGAAGCTGTCGCGTTTTCTTTCTTTCTCCGTGGCGTAGACCACCGACTGAGCGCGCGATGCCGTGCGACGATCAACCCTTGGTTTCCAAGGAAGCGCACTGTGCCCGAGTCAGATCATTTGCGACGTCATGCGCTGGAGTGCTTGCGCTTGGCGGCAGACTGCGAGCAACTGGCGCGAGATGTTCGAGACCCCGATCTGGCGGCCCATTTCGACGACATGGCCGAGCTATGGTCGAATCTAGCTGAACGCGGACCAAGCGCGCATACCGGAACCTTGCATTGAACTGACGCTGTTGTCGGCGAGTGTGTCGGCGCGGCGACAACAGGGCTCAAGACCGAGCCGGTCGAGAAAATTCTTGACTCGGATCGCATTCAGGGATTTCGGCTCGAACACCGCCCGCGCTTCGTGGGTTTCTCATTTCTTGCCGCGAGCTTTCGTGTTGCCCTGAACCGCCGTTGAAGGCGGCGTCAAGAAAGCATCGAACCGCTCTCTTACGATCGCGTAGCACTCGCACGATGCTTTTTCAAGGCCGGGACGATCGAGAACTTGAATCTTCCCCCGGTGATAGCTGATGAGGCCAGCCGTCTGCAGCGACTGCGCTGCCAGCGTCACCGATTTGCGATTGGCGCCGAGCATATGCGACAGGAACTCGTGCGTGTACGGCAACGCTTCGCCTTCTGCCCGATCATGCATCATGAGGAGCCACCGGCACATGCGCTCCTCGGTCGAATGCATGGCGTTGCACGCGACTGTTTGTTGGATCTGCGAAAGTAGCGTTTCAGAATAACTGACGAAGAGATTGCGGACGTGTTCGCTGCCGTTGAATTCCGATTGCAGAAATTGAATTGGGCAGCGAACCATGCCGCCTTCCAATTGTACCAGGCATCGATTGAAGGACACGCGGCTGTACATAGCTGCGAAGAGGCCGAACGCTCCTTCGCGGCCTATGTTCGCGGTTTCGATGGCCGAGCCATTTTCAAGGACGGTTAGGAGCGAGAGGACGGCGCCTTGTGGGAAGTAGGCGTGCTTGAGGGGGCCGCCCGCCTCGCAAACAACGGCGCCCAGCTTGAGATTTACGGGCTCAAGGTGAGCATCGACCCGCGTACGACTGGCAGCCTGCAAGGCGCTGAGCAACTGGTTGCCCCGCACATCATCTCTCTTATCTTTGGACATAGCGATACTGCCGAAATGCGAGGGAACCAGCGTTTGAAGTTCTTACTGCCGCAACGTAGCGGTGGCTCCACGTCTTTAACCTGTTGTTGTGGCAAAGCGAGCGCCCGATCCAAGACGGCCAGACCATCCGTAAAATCTCCGCCGCTACCACTCAGGCCTTGCTCGTCTGGACATGGCAGTCATGCGCAGCCAAAACAATTTACGGCAGACTTCCATGGAATTGTGAGCGTAGTCTGATAAATATTGAA
>Ga0265318_10000063_pt1 | contig 105280 bp, 91 predicted proteins | sample 4821metaG_FD_192431 | JGI IMG/M metagenome (GOLD analysis project Ga0265318, IMG submission 192431) | Rhizosphere microbial communities from Carex aquatilis grown in University of Washington, Seatle, WA, United States - 4-8-21 metaG | ecosystem: Host-associated > Plants > Roots > Rhizosphere >...
ACCGGCAAAGGCCTGGGTCTGCTCCATTCTGTCAGCGGCCCCGATGGGGGAGGCGGCACCTATTCGGAGAGCTATACATACGATGCCGACTTCAGCCGCGTGGTCTCCGTGGAAAAGGCCATCAACGTTTGGACTTGCACGACCGCCATCGCCTACGACGGTGCTTCCCGAATCGCGTCGGTCACCTATCAGGTGCCCATTCTCGGCTTTACCCCTCAGACATTCAGCTATCAATACAACAGCTTTGGGGCGCTCGGTCAGGTGAGCGATATGAGCGTCCCTGGCGTCGCTGTTAGCTCTGTCCCTGGCAGCTTTGTGCCGATGCAGAGCCAGGTACTTTGGACCCTCGGTTCTGTGTCCGTCTTTGGCCAGCCAGTGAACGAGACGTTCGGCAACGGCGTCACTGCATGGACCAGCTACCGCGCGACCGATGGCATGATCGAAAAACGCCAGGTCAGCACCGGAGGCACTTACTTGGAAAACCTGAAGCTCGGCCTCGATCCCTTTGGCAATGTCCACCGCCGGGAATTGTACAGTGACTCAGCCCAAAGCTCCCTTGTGCGGGCGGAGGATTACGGCCTCGATCTGCTCGACCGTCTCACCTCGGTCAAACTCAACAACACCACCTCGCTCACGGTCGGTTACGACGTGCAGGGTAACATCACCAGCAAGAGCGATGTGGGCACCTACGCATACACGGATACCACTCACCCGCACGCCGTCACCACCGCCGGGGGAACCAACTATGGGTATGACGCCAACGGCAATCTCACCCAACGCAACGGGGTGACCGAGAATTCGTGGGCCTCGTTCGACCAGCCGTTGTCGATTGTGCGCAATGGTGTCATCAGCACCTTCCGCTATGGTCCGGATCGGCAGCGTATCCAACAAGTCACGGGGGAAACGGGCGGGGCCACCGCTGACCAGGTAACCACGCGCTATTTCGGAGGCGGAGTGGAGCTTGTCACCCAAGGCCGTACGACTACTTGCCGCTATGCGGTGTTCACGCCCGGCGGACGGGTGGCGGAGATTGACGTGGTTTCTTCGTATGGCGAGACCACGCGCTCGACGTCCTATTTTGCGAGCGATCACTTGGGCTCCGTCGAGGCGGTGACCGATGAGCAAGGCAACGTGCTTGAACAATTGAGCTACAATGCCTGGGGACAGCGCCGGAATGCCGACTGGACGCCCGGCAAGCCAGCGCGTTCCACCAACGTCAACCGCGGTTATACCGATCATGAAATGCTCGATTGGGTCGGCCTCATAAACATGAACGGCCGCATCTATGATCCCGTGCTCGCCCGGTTCCTCCGCTCCGATCCGGTGGTCAGCGATCCGCTGTCCGCCCAGACTTACAACGGCTACAGCTACGTCGGCAACAACCCCACGAGCGCGACCGATCCCTCGGGGTATGATGCGGTCCAGCCATTGGCGATGGATTTGGGAAATAACTTTTATGTGTTTACGGGCAACGGTGCGTACAATCTCAATACAAGCAATTTCGGTTCAAATGGCTTTTCTCTTTTTGGCGGAGCGGTAGCATTCTCCCTCGGCGGCGCGGATCCATTTAATGGTCGTGTTTCTGGGGGAGGAATTCCGGCCTCGGTCTTGATGCAGGTTCGGCATAGGTCCCAGTTTGGAGCCTCCTCGTATTTCACCGGTTCTCCCAATGTCGTCACTGGAACAAGCTACATCAACAAGGCCAATGCCGGTAGAACCGGTGGTCACTTGTTAGCTGGCTACTACACATCGTATGGGGATCGCGTGCCCTTGAAGCCCGAAGGTCTCACGGGCGAGCAGATCAATGCCATTCGGATGACTGCTTTGGATGGCGCTAATATATTGAGGCTGCTGGGAAACAAAAATTCGGCATTTTATGGCACCGATCAAGTGCAGGTACGAGCGGCGCGAATAGCTCTTTTGAACAATCAAGGAGCGCGTGGCCACGCGACTGTTACTCTTTATCGAATTCTATCTCAGGCTGCACCTATAGCGTTCGAGATGGCCGTCTATCGGGGAAGAGTGTATCCCGAAGGTGCGTTCTTGGCCGCGGAACGTTTTACTGCGCAGGCAGAGAGTGAAATTGCTGGAGCCACAAACACTACTCGACTCGGAGTTGTTCGCAATAACCCTGCTGATTGGAGAGCAACGCGCGACCTTTGGAGTGCGACAGGTAACGGAGAAATCCTGAGCCCCGCAAATAGAGCCGCCATTGCCGCAGGTAGAACGCCCGTCGTCGATGATGCTTGGGTCTGGTTTTTCCCAGAGGACGCAGGTCTCGTAGGGGAACGCATACCAATGCATCATATCCAAGGAACGCCGATTACCACTCCGCTGCCTGCGACGCGTCATTTAGACTCGCACATGCCGGGTGGCTTTCGCTACAATTCTGGTGGTTCAGGTGGGCAGGTTCCTATCTACGCAAACCCGCAATAAACGATGCCTTCTGAAATCGCATACGATCACCCAAAGCAGAAACTCCTGTTCTACATCGCTCAGGATTTTGAGGATGACCTTCCTCCTGAAGTGGAGCGCGTAATTGCGGAAATCGCCCGCGGTCGAAATTGGCTAATCGGCCCGCCTGTGTTCATGGACGAACTACACGCTTCCAACTTGGGGACGCCAGTGCGGACGGTCGGCGGCGTGTTGGAAATTCACTCTGCGCTTCCGCCATGGAACTTGCCCATTGATGTAGATCGGCAACACCTCGACGAGGTCACGTGGCTCGTTGAGGCACTGCGTCAGTTTTCGTTCGTGCGCAGTTTGGCCATTGAATTTGAACTTGAAGGAACATTCGTCGGTTCCGTAGAGGACGGGCGAATTGATCGCACACTAAGCGAAGGTTTGCTCGGTGAATGGCGGCGTGCGCTGGAAAAGCGGACGAAGGGCTAAAAGCGGCAACGAATAGCGAGACGGTATGATCCGAGGACATCGGTAACACAAAAGGTCAGGACATGGGTTACACTTTCAGGCTATGCCCTGGAACCAAGTAACCGCCATGGAAGAGAAGCATCGTTTCGTCAGTCTGGCCACGACCGGCAAGTTTACGCTGACCGAGTTGTGTCCGTATTTTAAGGTCAGTCGGAACTGCCCATCATTTGTTAACTTTGTTTGGGGTCCTATTAAAGCGGGTCGATGGCTCGGCTCCTCGGTCAAATCGCTTTGACGGAACGGATGGATGTGCAATATTGGCAGATGTAACCAGGCTGTTGATTCACCGGATCTGGTCTCCTCCTTATTTAATGAACACATCGGCTTATCGGAATATTTTTTTCTCAGCGCTGGACCGCTGGAGATTATGGGTGGTTTGTCTCATTGCGATTTTCGGTGCCATAACGGTTCCGGCCACAACCGTAAAACCACCCACGTTCGCCCAACTCGTGAACGAGTCGGATTACATCGTCCGGGCGGTGGTGAAATCAGTTACTTCCGAGTGGCTGGGGACGAAGGAGGATGGCAGGATCCATACCCGGGTTGAACTGGATGTGCGTGAGGTAATTGCCGGTGCGCCGCCCCAGCCCCTTGTGTTGGAAATGCTGGGCGGAAAAATCGGTGACATGGAGATGGTCATCCAAGGCGCGCCCAAATTTCAGGTCGGCCAGGAAGACATTCTCTTTATCCAGGGCAACGGCCGGAATATTTTTCCGTTGCTGGGCATTATGCACGGCCGCTATCCGATTCAAAAGGATGCGGGCACCGGACGCGAATACATGACGCGGAGCAACCATGTGCCTCTGCAGGATCCTGCCGAAGTGGCGCTGCCGATGGCGGAAGGCTCGGCGGCGGAGATGCAACGCCGCATGAAAACCCCCGCGCTGGCTTTGACGCCGGCGCAACTGATCCAGCGGGTCAAGGCGGAGGTGAACCCCGCTTACCGGCACGTCCCGACCCAATAATCGCCCATGAAACTATTCCGGCGCTTGGTCCTGATGGTTTTATTTGTCCCTGCGTTGTGGGCTTATGACATCGACACCGATTCGGGTGGTTATGTTCTCGCTTGGGAACCGGGATCAATCCCGATGCGGATTTTGCTGCCGGCCCCTACGTTTGCCCTCACGGACGGGAGTGATTACGTCAGCAGTGTGGAGGCGGCCATGCAGGCTTGGAATACCAAGCTCGGGATTGTTCAGTTCAGTTGGCAAAGTTTTCCCACGCCGAGCAATCCGCCGGTGGGGACCTATTCCAACTCGAACGGACTGAATGAAATCGCGATGGACTCCCAGTATTCATACGGAAAAGATAATTCCGGGAACGATGTGCGGAAGAGTTTTGATCAGTACACGCTGGCAATCACCGTCACCTTTTCCCAGGGCGATTCCTTGGTCGAGGCGGATATGGTGATCAATACGAAGTGGACTTGGGATTCCTACCGCGGTCCTCTCAATAGCAACGAAGACATCCGGCGCGTCGTCATCCATGAGTTGGGGCATGTGCTGGGTCTGAAGCATCCCGATCAGGCGACACCACCACAGAATGTGACGGCGATCATGAACAGCCAGGTCAGCAATATCGACACGATGCAGGCTGACGACATTGCGGGCGCACAATTGCTCTACGCCGCGCCCGGTGTTGTGCCGGCCAACAACGACTTTGCCAACGCCACCCCCATCACTTTGAGCGGTAGCTCCATTCAGCTCACCGGCTCCAATGTTGCGGCGACCAGACAATCGGGTGAGCCGAATCATGCCGGAGCAGACGCGCCCAACGGCCATTCCGTCTGGTGGAAATGGACGGCACCAGGCAGCGGGAGCACGACGATCACCACGCTCGGGAGCAACTTCGATACGGTGTTGGCGGTTTACACCGGTTCGGCGGTCAATGCCCTGACCGCAGTCGTCTCCAATGATGATGTTCAGGACGGTGTCATTCGCACCAGCAGTGTGACATTCAATGCCGTCAGCGGCACGACTTACTCCATCGCGGTCGATGGTTGGGGCAGCACTTCGGATCCTGCCCAGTATACCTACACGGGAGCGATCACCTTGAATCTGACGTTTGCGGGGGCAGTCAATTCGGCTCCAATCATCACGACGCAACCCGCAACCCAAACCGTGAATGCCGGCCAAGCCGTGCAATTCATCGCAGCGGCCAGCGGCACTCCGGCGCCGAGTTATCAGTGGCAGAAAAATGGCGTGCCGATTGCCGGGGCGACCGGCAGCACTTATACTATCGGGTCGGCTGCCGCTGCTGATGCCGGCAGCTACACCGTGGTGGCGACAAATTCCGTGGGTTCGGCTACAAGCAATGCTGGCGTGCTGAGTGTTATTGTTGCGCCCAGCAATGCGATCATAACGATCACGGTTCCCTAGCGTGGAATGGTGCGCTTTGAATTCGGGAGATTGGTCCGCGTCAGCAAAGTTGATGTTTATTTTAAACTTCGGCCAGGGCATAGGTCCAACACATGGATTGGGTGGGATGTTCCAGATCAGCGAGTACGATGATCGTAGGCCAAGAGCGGTGCTTGCCTTGTCTGTTATGTCCGGTTTTCGACCGGAGATTTCCCGGAACATTTTCCGGCGCAAACCAATCTGAACTGACGACGAGCGGCCCCCGCCTTATTTTCGCATTATGGACCGCGCTGGACCAAACTCATTTTGAGTCATGAACAAACTCTCCGAACCATTGCCATGCCATTTCCCACCAAAACATCGCCCACTGCCATGATCATGGTCTGCCGCTACGCTCTCGGCACATGGCTCGGAATTGTGTCGGTGCTGACCACACATGCGGCAGTGGGAATCAGCGTCAATCCCGATGCGGGCCGCACGCCGATCAGTCCGTATATCTACGGCAGCAATCAGGACTTCGCGGGGGTGAATCTTGCTTTGCGCCGCCAGGGCGGCAATCGCATGACCGGCTATAATTGGGAAAACAACGCCTCCAACGCCGGCTCCGACTATAATCAGCAGAGCGATGATTTTCTGACTTGGATTGCAAACATAACCGGCAGCCAGGCGAATGTTCCCGGCATTGTGATGACAAATTTTCACGACCAGTCTCTGGCGGCGAAAACCAGCTATTCCGTTCTCACTTTGCCGATGGCCGGTTACGTCGCCGCCGATAAATCCGGTCCGGTCACGCCGGCGCAGGCGGCGCCTTCCTCCCGCTGGGTGGCCGTGGTGAACACCAAGCCCACGGCGCTTTCCACCACACCGGATCTGAACGATGGCAAAGTTTATTCGGACGAACTGCTGAATTTTTTAGTCACCCACTACGGCAGCGCGACCGGGGCGACGGGCATCAAGGGATACGATTTGGACAACGAGCCCGACTTGTGGTCCAGCACCCATCCGCGGCTGCATCCGGCGCAGCCATTATGCACCGAGCTGATCAGCCGCAGCGTCGATCTGGCCAAAACAGTCAAGCGCATCGACCCGGCGGCGGAGACACTCGGTTTTGTGAGCTATGGTTTCAACGGCTACTTGAGTTTCCAAAACGCCACGGACTGGAACACGGAAAAGCAAAAGGGCGCCTACCGCTGGTTTATTGATTACTATCTCGACCAGATGAAACAGGCGTCAACGACCGCCGGCACCCGCTTGCTGGATGTGCTCGATCTGCACAATTACAGCGAGGCTCAGGGCGGAGGTGCCCGGGTCACCGACAGCACGGACTACACCAATATCGCCTGCAACCAAGCCCGCATGCAGGCTCCGCGTGCATTCTGGGACGCCACTTACGTCGAAAACAGTTGGATTGGCCAGTACTACGCCAGCTACCTGCCTTTTCTGCCCAACATCCAGCAATCGATCACCACGTTTTATCCCGGGACAAAGCTCGGATTCACCGAATATAATTTTGGCGGTGAGAACCATGTTTCCGGTGGCATTGCCCAGGCCGATATCCTCGGTGTTTTCGGGAAAAATGGAGTGTATCTGGCTTCTTTTTGGCCGCTGCACAGCGACCTTACTTACACGGTCGGCGCGTTCAAGCTGTATCGCGACTACGATGGTGCCGGCCACCAGTTCGGCAACACTTCAGTTTCAGCGGCGGCTTCCGACGTCGTTACCTGCTCGACCTACGCTTCGCTCGAAGACAATTCGACCGCGCGTCTTCACATCATCGTGCTCAACAAAAGCTATGACGCGGCCACGCCACTCGACTTCACCATCGCGGGCGGCACCGCTTACGCCACGGCGCGAGTTTTCGCCTTCGATGCCGGCAGCGCGACGATTACGGAGCGCACCGCAGTGTCAGGCATCAGCGGCAATCACTTTAGCTACACGCTTCCGGCGCTGACGGCGGCGCATTTCATTTTGGAAACAGCGGCATCCGCCGGACCAACGATCACGACGCAGCCGGCAAGCCAGGTGGTGATCGCCGGTGGTTCGGCGACCTTCACCGTTGCGGCCACGGGCACGCCTGCACCGACCTATCAATGGCGGAAAAACGGCGTGGCGATTGTTGGTGCCACCGGCAGCAGCTATGCCATTGCGTCAACCAATGCTGCCGATGCCGGCACTTACACGGCGGTCGCCACGAACTCCGTGGGTTCTGCCACGAGTAATGCGGCGGTGCTTAATGTCATCGTGCCACCGAGCAACGCGATCATCACCATCACGGTTCAGTAGGCGGGCAAATCCCCGAAATTTTCCCGGCAGTACTTCAGCCGGGTTTGGGCTCATCGGCACGCCGCTCGTTTTTGGCGCGGGCTGCAGTCTGATGAAAAAGTTCAGTGCAGCGCCAGTTCGTGGCTCAGGATACTCAGTGCGCAGAGGGCGGCGGTATCGCAGCGGAGGACCAGCGGGCCGAGCGTGATGGGGGTGAATCCGGCCATGATCAGCGCGGTCATTTCTGCCGGGGAAAAATCGCCTTCGGGGCCGACCAGCCAGAGCACCCGGTGCGGTGGGCGGGCGTGTTTGGCGTGATAGTGGGCGAGCGCTTTCTTGAGGGAAGTAGCTCCTGCATGCAGACTGGCCACCAGCTTCAGGTCATGGTCGCCGGCGGCGGCGAGGTAGTCGGCCAGTTTTTGGATTGGGACGATTTCCGGCAGCCAAGGGTTGCCGCATTGCTTGGCGGCTTCGATCGCGGTGGTACGCCATTTCTCGGTCTTCTTTTCAGCCCGGTCGCCATCGAGGTGAACTTGCGTCCGTTCGGCAATGAGCGGAGCGATCCGGACGACGCCAAGCTCCGTGGCTTGGCGGACTATCTCGTCCATGGTCGCGCCTTTGGGCAAGGCCTGGGCGAGTGTAATCGCGCAGGGCAGGGGCTTGGCCTGGCGAAATTCTTTCACGCGCAGAACCGCGGCGGCTTTGGCGGGATCGGCACATTCGCAAATCCACTCGTGCCCATGGCCGTCGAAAGCGATGACGGGCTCTCCACGTCCACAACGGTTCACGACCACGAGGTGGTGGCTTTCTTCCGCGCTGAGCCGGATTTCACGGGCGGTAGGATCAGTTGACTCACAATAGGCGCGAAAATCGGGCATGGGGAAGTGGCAGCAAGAGTGAGAGTGAATGGAAGCAGTGACAAGCCCGTCATTTTATTGGGTTCTTTCCGTGCATGGGAGAGAGGCGCGCATTGGCACTGATGGGCTGAGCAAAGTTCTGCAGATCGAAGCGCGTTGGAACCTGGACAGGATTTAGACAAAGGTGGTCATTGGCGTTCTGCCAATTTTCCGAGCCTTCATCCGTGCTATTCGCGGTTAGTCCCTGCGTCGGGACGATTGGCTGAAAATCAGGGTTTACATTCATCCGGTAGCGGGTTTGTTTCGCCGCCTTGGTGTTAGCCCGGATGGCGGAATTGGCAGACGCAACGGACTCAAAATCCGTCGCCCTCTAAAGGCGTGTGGGTTCGACCCCCTCTCCGGGCACCACTTAAGTTTTTTCGCTGTTGCTTGGCGGTGAATATGTCCGGTTTTGGAAAATCACCGCATCATGCCGTTTTAGCCCGAAATAGCGCGAAGAACAGGCGGTTATGAAATCAGCGTTCCGATTTTTAGGGGTTGGGCAGCGACATAATATATTTCCGATTCTGCTTGTCGCGATAAATTTGTAACTAGTTATCCTGTAGAAAATTATATTTAAAATCCAGACATATATTCCGTCGGTACCGGGTGTTAAGTAAAAGACAAAATCAGGATCTTTTATAGTAATATAATATGCGATTGCTTCGTGGTCGGGTTCGGAAAGAAAAAATTCGAGAAGAGGAAAAACAGGCTTGATTTAATCATACTAAAACAATGTAGATTGAAATAGTAACCAATATGAAACTCTCCAAGCGCGGTGAATACGCCCTTCGCTCCATGATCAATCTTGGCATTGCCGCCAAGGTGGGGAGACGGATCGTGCGGGTGACCGAGTTGGCCAAGGCCGAGGATATCCCGCTCAAATTTCTTGAGCAGGTGATGCAGCAACTTCGCGAAGCTGGTTTCTTGGAGAGTGAACGGGGCAAGCACGGCGGCTATCGTCTGGCTCAGTCTGCCAGCAAGATCAGCATTGGTGCGATTGTCCGTTTGATTGATGGACCGCTGGCTCCAATTGGTTGTGTCAGTCAGACAGCGTATGAACCATGCAACTGCCCGGATGAAGCGCACTGCGGCTTGCGCATGCTCATGCTCGATGTGCGCAACGCCATCGCGGCCATTCTGGATCGTTACACGCTGGCCGACGTGGTCGAAGTGACCACCCGGAAAATGCTCACCAGCGGTTACCCTCTGCCATTTAGCATCCCACTCGATGCGCCGGTCACGCGGCGCAAAACCAAAGCCCAACGTACCAAGGCGGCACGCACTAGCCCCACCGAGGGCGTCATTCATCAACTTCTAGGAGACTACGCCATATGATCCAGTCCATTCCACAAACCAAACCCGAAGCCAATCCCGATTGGCTCCGCGTGGTTCAACAGAAAGTCGAATCCCTGCGTTACGGCGTGGTGCAGCTTGTCGTCCACGACGGCCGCGTCACCCAGATCGAGCGCACGGAAAAGACACGCATCAACCAGCCCGGCGGCCGCGACAGCCTCGTTGATTAAATTTCCGACCGGCAGAAGCCCGACGACGCGTTTTAATCCAATCTCAAACCAAGAGACTTTCGCAAACACCCGGAAGGTCAGGCGCCGAAAACATCTGCGCTGACAACGAAGCCCCCCGCGAAGATCCAGGACAAATACGGGATACTTTTTCCTTCAACCTTAGATTAATTCTATCATGGCCAAAATACATAACGACATCACAGGGACCATCGGGAACACCCCGCTCGTGCGGCTCAACCGCACCGCTAAGGAGCACGGCGCGCTTGCCGATGTTGTGCTGAAACTAGAGTTCTTCAACCCGCTCTCCAGCGTCAAAGACCGCATCGGTAACGCGATGATTGAGGACGCGCTGAAATCCGGCAAGATCACCAAGGACACTGTCCTTATCGAACCGACCTCCGGCAACACGGGCATCGCGCTGGCCTTCGTGGCCGCCGCCAAGGGTCTCAGGCTCATTCTCACCATGCCGGAAACGATGAGCACGGAGCGCCGTAAGCTGCTCAAAATTCTCGGCGCTCGGCTCGTGCTGACCGAAGGCGCGAAGGGCATGAAGGGCGCCATTGCCCGCGCGGAAGAACTGCAGAAGCAGATTCCGAACAGCGTCATTCTCCAGCAGTTTTCCAATCCGGCTAATCCGGCGATTCATCGCGCCACCACGGCCGAGGAAATCTGGAAGGATACTGATGGCAAGGTGGACTTCGTCGTCTCTGGCATCGGCACCGGCGGCACCATAACCGGCGTTGGCGAGGTTTTGAAATCCCGCAAGCCCGGCGTGAAGATTGTCGCGGTGGAACCGGATGCTTCGCCGGTTCTTTCCGGCGGGACTCCCGGCCCGCATAAGCTGCAGGGTATCGGCGCAGGTTTTATTCCCGCCATCCTCAACACCAAGGTTTACGACGAAGTCATCCGCGTGAAGGAAGTCGATTCCGGTCCCGTCTCGAAGCAGGTCAACCAGCTCGATGGCATCCCGGTTGGCGTCTCCTCCGGCGCGGCAGTCTGGGCGGCTTTGCAGCTGGCCAAGCGCCCGGAGAACAAGGGCAAGCTCATCGTGGTGATCATTCCTTCCAGCAGCGAACGCTACCTGTCCACCTGGCTCTTCGCCGACGTGAACGTGGAGAGCGATGCGATCGATGATCTCCTGAAACCCGCCACGGCCTGAGGCGGCGCGGCCGTTGCTTTGAAAGTCAGATATCCGCGGCTGGTTTTAGCCGGCCGCGGATCAGGTTGGGGCGATGACCAGACCACTGGAATCGGCAGTCACTCACTGGGATTCCAGTCATGCCTATTTCCTACGTCATCTTCTCATCGGTTGCCCGGCCAAGGTCCTTGGCGGAAACTGCACGCGTGCCCGTCGGCGGCACGAATCCAATTTCGGCCGCCCGCGCGGCCCGACGTTTCGCCTGGCCCCTTCGGGATCGCGAGGCATTCCGTCGGGCTGCCGGGCGCGCCGACTATTTTCTGCGTTCGTTGGGGGTCGAGGTGCTAAGCGGGTGGAAACTGTGGTGTGTTTCGATCCACGCGAGCGCAGTCCCCTGCCAGAATTCGCCGCGCGTATATTTTGGAGTACGTCCGCCGGGTCTTGACAGGGCACGCAAAACAGCCGGCCGGGTGGCGGTATTGGTCCGCCATCCGGCCGGCATCGGATTTTCTTCAAACCCCGGGTTGGACAAAGCACAGCCCCGATTCACGAAACTCAATGAACACCGATTTCACTGAACTCAAATGCCTCCGCCCATGAGTATCACGTCCGCTGTTATGTCTACGGCGGGCCTGCGCAGCTCGGCGCGCGGGCTCATCTTTGCCGCATCACCGACTTTTGCGGTCTCGGCCTGCTGCTCGCGTGGTCGCCCTGGAACCAACGCATCTCCCGAATCCTGATTTTTCAACTCACCTTTCCGTCATGAATCGTAACTTTCTCCGTCTCGCACTTCTCCCGCTGACGCTCGGCCTGCTCACCGGCGTACATGCTTCCACCAACGGCGACAATATGCTCGGTATCGGTGCCACCGCGCGCGCGCTGGGTGGCATCGGCGTCGCGGCGCCGCAGGACGCTCTAGGTGCCATCTCTGGCAACCCGGCCGGGCTCAGTTATCTCGCGACCGATTTGCCGTCGGAATATGATCTGTCGCTTACGGCTTTCTTGCCTCACGTTTCCGCCACTGTCGGCACGGTGACGGCCAAAAGCGCGCCGAAGACTTATTTGATTCCCTCGTTCGGTGTCGCCGGTCCGCTCGGTGACAAGGGCGGTCCGTGGCAATACGGCTTCGCGGTGTACGGCGTGTCCGGTCTGGGCGTCGACTATCGGAAGACGACGATCGACACGACGCTTGGCCCCACTCCTTATCCGTTGGTCGCGGGCGGGCGGACGGAGCTCCAGATTCTCGAGGTGGCCCCGTCACTCGCCTACAAGGTTTCGTCCGAGTGGTCACTGGGTCTCGCGCTTGATCTGCAATACGCCAGGCTCAACCTGGGTGGTCCGACGAAGAGTGGTTACAGCGCGGGCTTGCAGCCAGGCATCGTTTTCAAGCCCTCTGAGCTGGTTTCGTTGGGAGTCACTTATATTTCCGGCAAGCCGGTCAACTACAAGGAAGTCGTCGACTTTGACGGCGATGGAACAGCCGACAATCTCAAGCTGGAATCGCCCCAGCAGTTTGCTTTCGGCGCGGCTTATGAATTTGTGCCGGGTCGGGTGCGCATCGCGGCCGACGCGCGATGGGTGGATTGGGGCGGGGCGAAAGGCTACAAGGATTTCGACTGGCAGGATTCGTGGGTCTATGGCCTCAGCGTCCAGATCGAGGCGATTCCGAAGCAGCTCGTGCTGCGCGCCGCCTACACCTTTAGCGACAATCCGGTGAAAACGCACAACAACTTTGACGGCACCGGTGCACCGGCGAACGTCACGAATGTTCAGGGAAAATACGTGAACAATTATTACTACGAGACCTTCCGCGTGGTCGGTTTCCCCGCCGTGGTCGAGAACCACCTCAGCTTCGGTCTGAGTTACCGGCTCGGGGAGCACTCGACCATCGACCTGGGCTACACCCACGCCTTCAAGGGCACGATCACCGAGCAGGGAAAAAATCTGCTCGGCGCCCCCACGACGCTCTCCTCCAGCCTGAGTGAAGACAGCTTTGAGTTGGGTTTTCACCACCGGTTCTGAACAATCCTTCCGCGCAAAATCTCGAATCCAAGAAATCTACCATGAGCACTGCAAAATATCGTCCTGCCACACTTGCCCTCCACGCCGGCCAGAATCCCGATCCGACCACCGGAGCGCGCGCCGTGCCGATCTACCAGACTTCGTCGTTCGTTTTCAAAAGCACCGATCACGCCGCCGCGCTTTTCGCGTTGAAGGAATTCGGCAACATCTACACGCGGCTCATGAATCCGACGACTGATGTGTTCGAGCAGCGCATCGCTGCGCTTGAAGGCGGCACCGGAGCGCTCGGAGTGGCGTCCGGCCAATCGGCGACCACGCTGGCGCTGCTGGCGATCACCCAGGTTGGCGATGAGATCGTCTCCGCCAACAATCTCTACGGCGGCACCTACCAGCTTTTCCACTACACGCTGCCGAAGCTCGGCCGCACGGTGAAGTTTGTCGATTCGAAGAATCCCGAGGCGTTCCGCGCCGCGATCACGCCCCGGACGCGCGCGATTTTCGCCGAGACCATCGGCAATCCCAAACTCGACGTACCAGACTTCGAAGGCCTGTCAAAGATCGCCCATGCGGCCGGCGTGCCGCTGGTCGTCGACAACACCATCGGCGTAGGTCTCGTGCGCCCGTTCGATTATGGCGTCGATATCATCGTCGCCTCCGCCACGAAATACATCGGCGGGCACGGCACGAGCATAGGCGGCGTGATTGTTGATTCCGGCAAGTTCGCCTGGAACAACGGCAAGTTTCCCGAGTTCACCGAGCCCGATCCGAGCTACCACGGCCTGAAGTTCTGGGATGCGCTCGGCAATTTTCCAGGCCTCGGCAACGTCGCATTCATTATCAAGATCCGAGTGCAACTGTTGCGCGACATCGGTCCCGCCCTCAGTCCGTTCAACTCGTTCCTTTTTCTCCAAGGCTTGGAGACATTGCCACTCCGCCAGCGCCAGCATTCGGAAAACTCCCTGGCGGTCGCGCAGTTTCTGAAGGCTCATCCGTTGGTGAGCTGGGTCACTTATCCTGGTTTGCCAGATGATCCGAATCATGCGCAGGCGGCGAAATACTTGAAGCGTGGTTTCGGCGGCATCGTCGGTTTCGGGATCAAGGGCGGCAAGGCGGCGGGAGTGAAATTTATCAACTCCGTGAAACTCCTTTCCCACCTCGCCAATATCGGTGACGCCAAGAGCCTGGTCATTCATCCGGCCTCGACGACACACCAGCAGCTCACCCGTGAGGAGCAGGCGGCCACCGGCGTAACCGAGGATTATGTCCGGCTTTCGATCGGACTGGAGGATGTCGCCGACATCCGCGAGGACGTCGACCAGGCGCTTCGCCAGGCGGTCTCGTGAGGCGAATCCAAGCGTGTCCACCAACTGCTTCCCGCCATCCAAACCTACCCGACGCATGATTACCATCGCCATTCCCGATTTCGGCGACCTTGAACTCCATCATTTGGTGACCGACTATAACGGCACCCTGGCACTTGATGGAATATTGCTTTCGGGGGTGAACCGTCGCCTGAAGGAGCTCTCGAATCATATTACAATCCATGTGATCACGGCTGATACCTTTGGGCTGGCCCAGGCGCAACTCGCTGATTTGCCGGTGCAGCTCACGATCATCCCGGAGACTGATCAGGCCAATGCGAAGTTGCGCTTCATCGAAACACTGGGGGCCGAGAAAGTGGTCGCGCTAGGCAACGGACGGAATGATCGCAAGATGGTCGTCGCTGCCGCGCTGGGCATTGCGCTGATTCAAGAGGAAGGCGGGGCTGTCGATACGGTGATCCACGCCGATGTCGTCACGACCAGCATTTTGGATGCGCTGGAGTTGCTGGCCAACCCGAACCGATTGAAGGCGACCTTGCGATCCTGACGCTGCTTTAGCCATGTCTACCACCCTCACTATTTCCGTTCCCGCCGTCGTCTCCGGCATTGTCGGTGCCATAGGCCGCACTCCGCTCATCCGCCTGCGCCATCTGTCTGACGCCACCGGCTGCGAGATTCTCGGCAAAGCCGAGTTCATGAATCCCGGCGGTTCGGTGAAAGACCGCGCGGCTCTCGCGCTCATTGAGGATGCTGAAAAATCCGGCGCGCTTCGTCCGGGTGGAACCATTGTCGAAGGCACTGCGGGCAACACCGGCATCGGCCTCGCGCTCGTCGGCCTCTCGAAGGGGTATCGCAGCCTTTTCATCGTGCCGGATAATTTCAGCCATGAGAAAACCGATTTGCTGAAAACGTTCGGGGCCGAGGTGCGTCGCGTTCCAGCCAAACCCTACAAAGATCCCGAGAACTATCAGCATATCGCCCGCCGCACGGCGGAGACCATCCCCGGTGGTTGGTGGGCCAACCAGTTCGACAACACCGCCAATCTCGACGGTCACTATCGCACCACTGGCCCGGAAATTTGGGAGCAGACGGAGGGCAGGGTGACAGCATTTGTCGCCTCGATTGGATCTGGCGGAACCCTTGCCGGAGTCAGCCGTTTTCTCAAGGAGCGCAATCCGGCGGTCCGTGCGGTCTGCGCTGATCCCTTGGGTGCGGCGATGTGGTCCTGGTTCAAGCACGGGCATACCGACATCGACGACGGTGATTCTTTCGCCGAAGGCATCGGGCAGGGGCGGGTGACGAAAAATGTCGCCGCCGCTCTCGTGGATGAGGCCTATCGCATTCCCGATCCCATCGGGGTTGAGTTCGTCTATCATCTCCTGCGCGCGGAGGGCCTTTATCTCGGGCTTTCCTCCGCCATAAATATTGCCGGCGCAGTTAAATTCGCCCGTGAGCGCGGACCCGGCCAGGTCATCACCACCATTCTCTGCGATGGCGGTGCGCGCTACGCTTCCAAACTATTCAACCCCATCTGGCTCAATGAGCAGAAACTCGCGCCTCGCGCCACGGGTCTTGAGTTTCTTGACCAACTCTAGGATCATGGATAAATCATACCAGATTAGTTGGTTAAGAAATTATTCATTGACTGATCGCAATGGCTGGGGCTGCTTCGTTTCGCCCCTGTCCAGTCAACTGGAAGCGGGACCGGAGCCGACATACGGCACGGCTGATCTGCTTAGATTCTCTGTTCTGGCGCGGCGGTTCCTCCACCCGAGGCCTGCCAGCCATTCTTCATTTCGTGTGCCCGGCTCAAGGCGTTTTCGCGTCTTCCGGTTTTCATTCTAAAAAATCCAACCTCTATCATGAGCAAACAACCCGCCCCCTCAGTCCAACTCAGCCTCGGCACCGCCGCGGCTCGCAATCTCGCCAACGCCACTGTTACCGTTCCGCAGAAAGGACGTACCACCCCGCGCTGGTTACTTCGTCTCCTGCCCTACATCGATGTGGATGGCGGCGTCTACCGCGTCAACAAAGTGGCGAGTGAAGCCGACGGCCAGGAGAGCGGGGTCAATGTGCTCACGGTCAATAGCGGCGAGGTGGAGCTGCCGCACACGTTCGTGGATTACGAAGAGGAACCCCGCGAATACCATCTTAGCACGATCCAGACGGTGCTCAACACCCACACGCGGGTCACCGATCTCTACAGCAACAAAATCGACCAGCTCCGTGAACAGATCCGTCTTACCATTGAAGGCGTCAAAGAGCGTGAAGAGTGGGAGCTGATCAACAATCCTGATTTCGGCCTACTTAAAGAGTCCACCAAGCGAGCCATCAAGACCCGTTATGGTCCACCCACGCCCGATGATCTCGACGAACTGCTGGCTCTTGTTTGGAAAAAGCCCGCTTTCTTCCTCGCCCATCCGCTGGCGATTGCCGCCTTCGGTCGTGAGTGCACGCGTCGTGGCGTGCCGCCACCGACCGTTCATCTCTTTGGTTCTCCGTTTCTCACCTGGCGCGGCGTGCCCCTTATTCCGAGCGAGAAGCTTGAAGTGCAGGGTAGCGGTAAGAACGCCACGTCCAGCATCCTTCTTCTCCGCGTCGGCGAGGCCGATCAGGGAGTGGTCGGTCTGCACAAGGCCGGTGTTACCGGTGAGGTGGAACCCGGCCTCTCTGTGCGCTACATGGGCACGAGCAAGCTCTCGATCGCCTCCCACTTGGTCACCCGCTATTTCGCCGCCGCCGTCTTGACGCAAGATGCCATCGGCCGCCTCGATAACGTCAACGTGGGTCACTACCATGAGTATTCCAAGGCTTGAGCCGGTTCACCCGGTCGCCCCTGATCTGAGTCTGGGCGACAGTGGCGGTCCCGATTCCGATCTGGTCGCCCACCTCGCGCGCGAACTGTGGCACGAGATTTCTCCGTCGCTCGTTTCGCGCGCTGCTCCGGCGCAACCGGTCGTTCCCGCCGCGTCCAACGGTCTGGCGGGCGCCTATCCCGCCCACACGCCGGATTACGCGCCGCCTGTACATCCCGCCACCCAGCCGACCGAGCATAACAGGACTCCTACTCCGCCGCAAAGTGGCGAAGCGGGAGCCAGCGATGCGCATCCGTTTGGCGAACCACGCTGCAAGGCGTTCGGCCGACCGTCCGCACCGTCCCATCCGGCGGTTTCCACGCACGCGCCGTCCTTTGCTCCGATTGGTCCAGACAGTCTCACGACACCGTCGTATTATTTTCTCCGCGAGCCGACGGTGCCTTCCCCGGCCAGTCTGCCTTCCGCCTCTGCGCCGGCCGCACCGGTTTTTGATGTGGAAAGCGTTCGCCGTGATTTTCCTGCGCTGCACCAGCAGGTGAACGGTAAGCCGCTCATCTGGCTCGACAATGCCGCCACCACGCACAAGCCGCAGGCGGTCATCGATGCCACGTCGCAGTTCTACAGCCGCGACAACTCCAACATCCATCGCGCCGCGCACGCGCTCGCCGCCCGTTCAACCGATCTCTTCGAGGGCGGGCGCGAAAAGGTCCGCCAGTTTCTCGGCGCAGCCGATGCGAAGGAGATTGTCTTCACGCGCGGAACGACTGAGGCCATCAACCTCGTCGCTAATACCTATGGCCGGAAACATATCGGCGTCGGTGACGAGATTCTTCTTACGCGCTTGGAGCATCACGCGAATATCGTGCCGTGGCAGCTTCTGGCTGAGCAGACCGGCGCGATCATCCGGGTTGTCCCGATCAACGATCGCGGCGAACTGATTATCGAGGAGTACATCAAACTCTTCAGCCCGCGCACGAGGATCGTTTCGGTGACGCATGTCTCCAATGCGCTCGGCACGATCAATCCGGTCGAGCAGATCATCCAGTTCGCGCATTCGCGCGGCGTGCCCGTCCTGGTAGATGGCGCGCAGTCCGCTCCGCACATTCCGATCAATGTGCAGGCGCTCGATGCTGATTTCTTTGTGTTTTCCGGGCACAAGATCTTTGGGCCGACCGGCATCGGCGCCCTTTACGGCAAAGCAGCGCTGCTGGAAAAACTGCCGCCATGGCAGGGGGGCGGCCACATGATCAAGGACGTGACGTTCGAGCGCACGCTGTACCAGCATGCGCCGGAAAAGTTTGAGGCCGGTACACCTGACATTGCCGGTGTCGTCGGTTTAGGTGCGGCGATCGACTATCTATTCAAGATCGGTCTGCCTGGCCTCGCGGCCTACGAGCATGCGCTGCTGGAATACGCCACGCATGCGTTGTCCACGGTGCCTGGTGTGCGTCCCATCGGCACGGCGCACAACAAGGCGAGTGTGCTGTCGTTTGTGATTCCCGGCGTACCCAACGAGAAGATCGCGCAGCACCTCGACCAGCAGGGTATCGCGGTGCGCGCCGGTCACCACTGCGCGCAACCGGCGCAGCGTCACTTCGGACTCGAGTCCACGGTGCGCCCCTCGCTCGCGTTCTACAACACCCACGGCGAAGTCGACGCACTCGTGGACGCACTGAAAAAACTGCCAAGACGATAGCCGTTTTCTCCCTCTGACCCCGGCCTTTTCCGGGCCGGGGTTATTTTGGCCAAAATTCAATCTCTACCAAATTACTCGCCATGAGTCACACCACCATCACTCCCGCCGAACTCGCCCGCAAACTCACCGCCTCACCCGGAAGCACGGTGCTTGATGTACGCACGCCAGCCGAGTTTGCCGAAGTGCACGCCACTCCGGCGCGCAACCTGCCTCTGCCCGATGTCAGTGCCGCCGCCCTTATTGCCTCCGGACACGTCGATCTCGCCGCGCCGGTTTACTTGCTCTGTCAGACGGATCGCCGCGCCACTTCCGCCGCCGACAAACTGGCGGCCGAGGGTTTCAAGCAGCCGGTTGTTGTCGTCGGTGGCACCATGGCATGGATCGCGGCCGGTCTGCCGCTCGTCCGTGGTACCAAGAAAGCCATCGGGCTCGAACGCCAGGTCCGCATTGCCGCCGGTTCGCTGGTCTTCACGGGTGTGATTTTATCTCACTTTGTTCATCCGGGTTTCATTTGGCTTTCCGGCTTTGTTGGCGCGGGCCTGGTCTTCGCGGGGATCACTGATTTCTGCGGCATGGGTCTGCTTCTTGCCAGGGCTCCTTGGAACCGCGTGCATCCCTCCTCCTCATGAGTACCGTCACCGTTTCGAATTTCGTTCCTGCTCCGCCTTCCGAGGTGCCGACCTCACGCGCCACGACCGCCTATGCGCATTATGTGCCGGCGCTGCTCGATTCCTATGAGAAGATCGGTGGCCTGAATCACAGTGATTCGGTCAATCTTCCCTCGAAGCGCGCCGTGGGCCAGATCTGCGAGGATCTGCTGCAGATTCTTTTCCCCGGCTTTCACGACGACGATGCGGTCGAGCCCGGCGCGCTCCCGGCGTTGACCCGCTCCCGGTTGGTCAGCGTCGCCCATCGTCTGGAAGAGCAGGTGCGTCGCGGGGTGCGTGTCGGCAACCCCAAGAAGGTCACCGGCCGCACGCCGCCAATCATCAAGAAGTTCCTCGAATCACTTCCGGCCGTGCGGGAAATCCTGCGCACCGATATCGAGGCGGCGTTTCGGGGCGATCCTTCGACGCTGCATCGCGACGAGGTGCTGTTGTCCTATCCGTGCATCGAAGCCATCGCCATCCAGCGGCTGGCACATGTGCTCTACAAGGCCGGCGCGCCCATCGTGCCGCGCATGATGACCGAGTGGGCTCACGGTCGCACGGGCATCGATATTCATCCTGGTGCCAGCATCGGACGCTACTTCTTCATCGATCACGGCACGGGTGTCGTCATCGGCGAAACCTGCCGCATTGGCGACCATGTGAAGCTGTACCATGGCGTCACACTCGGCGCGCGCAGCATCGCCAAGGATGATGACGGCCATGCGGTGAAAAGCATCAAGCGCCATCCCGATGTCGAGGATCACGTCACGATTTATCCCAACACGACCATTCTCGGAGGCGACACGGTCATCGGCGCGCGCTCCACCGTGGGAGCCAATGTTTTTCTCCTGACCAGCCTGCCACCCGATTCCCTTGTTATCTACGAGGAAAAGCAAATCGTCATTCGCGACAAGTCGGCGCGCAAAGGACAACCCGAACTCGATTGGAGCATCTAGATCCTCCGTGGCCGCGTGTCCCGCGTCGTCGCACTTCAACACACTTATCTGATGCCGACTCCCGCCCCAACTCAAACCATCGCCATCATCGGGGCCGGAGCCAGCGGCACACTTCTCACCGTACAGTTGCTCCGGCAGGCGCGCTCACCGTTTCGGGTGCTCCTGATCGAACGCACCGGTGACATCGGCCGCGGCGTGGCCTACAGCACCCGTTGTGCGGATCATCTGCTGACGGTGCCCGCCGGCCGGATGGGGGCGTTTCCCGAGGACCCCGGACATTTCCTGCGCTGGGTGGAGGCGCGGCTGGGTCAGACTGGGTTTCCGGCCGTCGTCACAGCGCAAGATTATCTGCCGCGTTCGCTTTTCGGCGATTACCTCCGCGACGTGTTGGCGACCGCCCGCGCCGCGGCACCGGCGGGTGTCGAGGTGGTGGAAGAAAAGGCGGAGATAGTGGATATCGAAAATGCGCATGATGCGGCCAGCCTCATGGCCAGTGACGGGCGGGTCTTCCTCGCCCAACGCGTCGTGCTCGCGATTGGCAACCTGCCGGGTGAATACCCGATCCCGCGTCCACTACCGGTCTATCAAAGTCCGCGTTACGTTCATATTCCGTGGCGGGGCGACGCGCTCGCCGGCATCGACCGCGACGAAGCGGTGCTCCTGGTGGGGCAGGGAGCGTTGGCGACCGATCTGATCGTGCAACTGGAGCAGCGCGGACATCGCGGAACCATCCACGCGATTTCGCGCCACGGCATCCGTCCGCAGGCGCATCGGCTGGTGGCGCCTTATCGCTCATTTTTGGCGGATGAGGCCGCGCCGACCACCTTGCGTGCGCTGGTGCGCCGCGTCCGCGCCGAGGTGCGTGACGCGGCGGCGCGCGGAGTCGATTGGCGTGCGGTCATCGACGGGCTGCGTTACTATTCACAGGCGATCTGGCAAAGTCTCTCGTGGGACGACCGCGCGCGCTTCATGCGCTTTGTCCGGCCGATCTGGGAAGCGCACCGCCACCGGATTGCCCCGCAGACGGCGGCGGTGGTCGAGCGGCTTGCGGCGACCGGGCAGTTGAAATTTTATGCCGGCCGGTTGCAGGTGCTCGAGGCAGACGCGAACGGAGTGCATGCGTTGTTGCGCCGGCGCGGCACGATCCAGCACATGGCTTTGCAGGTCGCGAAGGTGATCAACTGCACCGGTTCGCGTACGGACTATTCCAAATACCAGCATCCGCTTTTCATCCACCTGCTCGCCCGCGGTCTCATCGACCACGATCCGCTTGCACTCGGGATCAATGCACTGCCGACTGGCGAAGTGCTGCGCTACCGGGGCGAACCCCAGAACTGGCTCTTCACGCTGGGTGCGCCCATGAAGAGCGTGCTTTGGGAAACGACGGCGATTGCGGAAATCCGCGTGCAGGCCGCCGCATTGGCCAAGCGGCTGCTAGCGAACTGAGCCGGTTGGGCTCCGCGAACCATTTCACCGTGTTGGGGTCTTGGACTCGGCAGCCACACAGCAGAAATAGTCTGAGGTTCGATGCCCGGCACAATTCACCGATTCAATTTTCCTGCCATGACTTTTCCTCACACCACGACAACCATCGCCATCATTGGCGGAGGCGCGAGCGGTTGCCTGGTCGCGGCGCAACTGCTGCGGCAGGCGCGCGAGCCTGTTAGGCTGCTGCTTTTCGAGCGCATGTCCGATCTCGGCAGCGGGGTGGCCTACGGCACGCGATGTCCGGCGCATCTGCTCAATGTGCCAGCCGGACGCATGGGCGCGTTCCCCGATCAGACCGATCATTTTCTGAAATGGGTCGAGGCGAGAGTCGGGCAGCCGGGGTTTCCCGCGACAGTGGCTCCAGGAGATTTTCTGCCGCGTCAGCTTTTCGGCGACTATCTGCGCAGCGTGTTGGCCGAGGCCCGCTCTGGTGCGGCTGCGGGCGTGAAGCTCGATGAAATCAAGGGTGAGGTGGTGGATATCGAAACCGAAAACGCCGCGATCCGCCTTCGCTGTGGCGATGGGAGGGCATTTGCGGCCGATCAGGTCGTGCTCGCGATTGGGAATTTGCCCGGCGAGTATCCGATCCGCCGGGCGTTGCCGATCTACCACACGCACTATTACGTTCATGTGCCTTGGCGTCAGGGTACCTTGACGGGGATTCCGCCGGACAGCGAAGTGCTGATCGTCGGGGCAGGCCTCACGGCGATTGATCTCGTGCTCGAACTGGCCGGCAATGGTCATCGGGGTACAATTCATGCGCTTTCGCGGCGCGGACTGCTGCCGCAAGTACATCAGCCGTCGCCGCCGTACGAAGATTTTCTTTCGGGTCAGCCCTTGCCCTCCACCGTGCTGGAGTTATCGCGGCGGCTGCGCGCAAAGGTGAAGCATGCGCGGGAGCAAGGTATCGATTGGCGTCCGGTGTTGGATGCGGTCCGGCTCCACTCGCAAACACTCTGGCAAGGATTTTCCTGGAAGGAACGCGCGCGCTTCATGCGGCATGTGCGGCCATTCTGGGATGTGCATCGTCATCGCATCGCGCCGCCGGTGGCGGCACGGATCGAGGAATTGCGTCAGGCCGGACAATTGAAATTCTACGCCGGCCGGTTGACGCATCTGGCGGAAAAGGGTGGGGCGGTGGAGGCGCGTTTTCGGCTGCGAAAAAATGCCAAGGTCCACACCGTGCAAGTGGCCAAGGTCATCAATTGCACCGGCCCGCGCAGCGATTATTCGAAATACCAGCACCCGCTGCTCGTGAATTTATTGGCGCGCGGCTTGATCGATCACGATCCGCTCGCGCTCGGCATCCGCGCCACGGCGAGGGGCGAGGTGCTGCATTATCGCGGCGGGGTGGTGGGCTGGCTTCACACCATCGGCGCTCCGCTTAAAGGTGATTTGTGGGAGTGCACGGCCATTCCCGAAATTCGTGCTCAAGCCGCCGGTATCGCGGCCCGGTTGTTGGCGCGCCTGTCGGTGCCGAAGAGCGCCTGATCTTGGCAACACCCTCCCTTGGGGATGTGCCGCTCTTGGTCACTGGAGCTACGTGACCATAGCCGGACACTATTTGGAATTAAAGAATACTGAATTGGTATGTTTTAATCTTTTAAAACAGAAAAATAGAAAATTTATCATAATAAATAACAATTATAAAATTATAATATGTAGATATATAATTCATATTATGGAGTTTTTTTAAATCATACTAAAACAATATGGTTGACGAATCGATATTTTGGAACTCTATCCGTGACAACTTAATTCTAGACGCGACCAGGCCACTGGAGCTGACCACGTACACCGTGTTTTTCATGCTCCATCTCACTTCCATCCGCCTCACGACTCAGTCGCGCCTCGCAACCCAATCGGTTGCCCGCCGGAAGTTCGTGGCCCTGTCAGCGCTCATGATTTGGGCGCGTTGGGGAAACCGTTAACCCCTGCGAACAATGTCTGTTGCCGTTTCAGAATTAGTCACCCGGCCGAAATTTCCTTCGGCCAAGACCACGCGCGTCGTCATCAAGCGCACCCCGTTGCCTCCGACAAAGGCAACGGAAACGCCGCTGCTTTTGCGCATCCTCACCACGTCACTGGTCGCCCATTTGCTCTTGGTTGGTTTGTTGGGCTCCGGTTTGCCCAAGCCACAAGTGCGACCCAAGCGATCTGCCGTTCCGCCCGCGGTGGCGACACTGATCGAGGATGTGAAATTGCAGGAAGAGCCCCCGCCGGAGGAATTGAAAAAGCCCGTCGATCAAAGTCAGGTGCTGCCGGCGCCGGAATTGCCGGCTGCCTCCACGATTGACCTGCCGCCACTCAGCCAAGTCGAGACGATCTCGGCGGTGCCGGCCTCCGTACCCGTGGCGTTTGGCATTGAGGTCAAAGGCCGGGTGCGTCTCGTCGCCGATGCGTCGCAGGCTTCGGGTGCCGTGGGCGGCCGGGCCTTGCAGGACCCTGTGACGATCGACGGAAACTCTTCCCAGGCGAAAAATCTGCTGCTGCCGCAGATTGCTTATCCCTCCGACGCGCTCGTCCGACACTTGCAGGGCACCGTTGTTTTGGAATTTCGCACGACGGATACGGGCGAAATCAACAGCACGAAGGTGCGGACTTCGTCGGGGTTTCCGATTCTGGACCGGGCGGCGCTGAACAATCTGGCGCAGGGCCGTTGGCTGGGCCGGGCCGGCTATTTTCTGAAAACCTACGAATTCAAACTGAACTGAATCATTCAACTCAAACGGAAACCTTTATGACATCCCTCTACCTAGCTAACATCGTCGTCGATACCTTTCTCCATGGCGGCATCATCATGTGGCCGCTGCTTGGCCTGTCGCTCTTTGCCTTGGGCGTTATTGCGGAGCGCGTGGTCTGGTGGACCGCGGCCAAGCGCCGCCGGGATACCGACCGGTTGACCAAGACCTATGAGGCCTTGTCGCGAGGCGATCGTGAGGAGGCCATCAAGCTGGCCGAAGCCTCGTCTGACCCGCGATTGCGGGTGATCGCCTACGGCTTGGTTCACCAGGAATCAGGCGTTGAAATCGCCATGCAGGTGAGGGCGACTGAGGAGCTGAAGCTGGCCCGGCGATTTTTGAATGCCATGGACACAATCATCACTCTGGCGCCGTTGCTCGGGCTGTTGGGTACCGTCACCGGCATCATGCAGTCGTTCAAGTTCGTGGGCGGGGATCAGGAATTGGCCGCAGCCAAGGTCAGCGGCGGTATCGGTGAAGCCTTGATTGCGACTGCAGTCGGCCTCGCCATCGCGATCACCACGCTGCTGCCGTTCAATCTGTTCGGCGGCCAGGCGGAGGAACTCCGTGAGGAAATCGAGACTGTCAGCAAGAACGTCCATCTTCTGGACGAGAAGGCCAAGCCACGGCGTCGCGAAAACAGTTACGAGAGCGTCGGTGCGCCCCACTAAACCACTTTTCCCATGCATGGCATAGCATCATCCCGCGGCGGACGGAAAAAGGCACGCATCGAAATCATCCCGCTGATCGACATCATGTTCTTCCTGCTCGCGTGCTTCATGCTCGTCAGCCTGACGATGGTGAACTCGAAGAGCGTCAAGGTGAGTCTTCCCACCGCCCAGTCCGGCGATCTCGAAAACAAACCCAACACCCTTTCCATCTCAGTCGATGCGACCGGGGGCATCTTCCTCGACAAACGGCCAATCGGGAAAAACGAGCTGCAGAGCGAACTCTCGCGCACCCACAGCCAGAACAAGAACACCCGCGTCGTCATCTCGGGCGATCTGGATGCCCGGCATGGCTCGATGATCGCCGTGCTGGACCGGGTGCGCTCGGCCGGGATTGAGAACGTCGCCTTCCAAACCCGGGACCCGGAAAAATCTGCCGGTCACGCCACCGCGCAGTGATTGCCACCGAAACCATGAGCAAATACTTCGACTACCTTAATCTCACGCTGCTCGTTTTTTTGGGCGGACTGTGCGTGTACCAATGGACCCACGAAAAGGAGTACGCGCTTCAGCTCGCCGATTTGCGGCACACCGCCACCAGTCAGGCGGACAAGCTCACCGTGCAGGGCGAGTCGCTCCAGCGGGCCAACGAGGACATCGAGAGCTTCAAGAAAGAGATCGTGGCTTTCAAGGCGCAGTCCGACGAAAACAACGGCCTCATCCGCCAGCAGAAAGCCCGGCTCTTTGTGCTCGAAGAGGAGAAGGGAAAAGTTTCCCGCCAACTCGCCGACTGGCAGAAGGCGCTCGATGAATACAAGAAGGCGATCGGAAACCGCGACGAGAATATCAAGACTTTGCTCGCACAACGGGAACAGTTGGTCGCAACCAACAAGGACGTGGCGGCCAAAGCCAATCAGGCGGTCGTCGCCTACAATGATCTCGCGACCAAGTACGAGGATGTTGTCACGCGCTACAACACCCTGGCGACTCAGTACAAGTCTGAGCATGAAGCGGCCACCGCCGGCGCCGCCAAATAACCGCGTCTCAACCTCAGTCTCCTTAGCCAGTGTTCCACTGGCACAGCTTTTTACGGTCAAAAACCAACACCTAACACCACGCTAATGACACAGAAAAAATCCGTCCTCAACAAATCTGCGCAACATGAGGCCCATTCCGCTTCCGTTGACGCTTCGTTCTCACGCTTCCGCTCCCGGCGGCGATATATCGCACCGGCGAAGTCGGGCTTGGCACTCGCACTGGTCTTGCTCGGCAGCAACTTCACCTTCGCCCAGGAAAAACCCGCGGAGAAAGAAAAGGAGCCGCAGGCTCTCTCGAAGACCGTGGTTTCTGGCATCGCCGGGCCCGATTCCTCCCCGAGTACCGAGCTGGTCGCGGCGAAACTGGCTGCCGTTCCCGGAGCCGTGAAGCTCGTCGAATCCGCTGTGGTCGAGCGCGGTGTCGTCGGCACTTCCGCCGACATCCTCGCGTTCCAACCCGGTGTCTTTGCCGCGCCGCCCGCCGGCAGCGGTGACGGGATCAAGCTCTCGATTCGCGGCTCCGCCATCGCCCGCACCGCCGGTAACTTTTTCCGCGCGGGCACGCTGTTCACTTTCGACGGCCTCCCCGTCACCGGCGCCGGTGGCACGCCGTATGAACTTTTCGAAACCTACGGCTTGAGCTACACGGAAGTTCTCCTCGGAGGGAACGCCTTTGACTACGGTGCGCTGCAACTCGGCGGCGCCATCAACTACGTTACCAAGACCGGCTATGATTCATCGCCCTTTGAGGTCCGGGCCGATCTCGGCAGCTTCGGTTACCGCAAGTATCAGGCTTCGTCCGGTCAGGTGCTCGGCAACGCCGACTATTTCTTTTCCGTGGCTTCCCTGCGGGTCGAGGGGTTTCAACAGCACGCTCAGGGCAAATCCACCGGTTTCGCCGGCAACTTTGGCTACCGTCTTTCGCCGAAAATTAGCACCCGCTTCTTTCTGCGCTATCGGACCACCGAAAATGCGAATCCGGGCAGCATCTCGTTGAACGAGCTCAAGACGAACCCGAAGCTGGCCAATCCCAACAATATCACCAACGACACCTATCGCACCCAGCCCGGTTCCACCTGGGTCGCGAATCGCACCAATATCCAGATTGATCAGGACTCGAAGCTGGAACTGGGTTTGGTCTATCATGACGCCCCGATCGACATTTCGCCAAAGCCCTCTTCCGGTAATGTCGGGGCTCCGCTGGCCGACGCCGAGCGCAGTATTTGGAATTTCCGCGACATCACTTTTCAGGGCAAATATACGCGAACCGACACGGTCTGGGGACGCCCCAGCACGACGACCGTCGCGGCCAGTTTCGACGACGAATACGATGCCGATGTCAATACCTACGCCAACAACGCTAATGTCACCACAGGCGCCCGCGCGTTTCGGAATTTGTTAAAGACGGCGAATTATAACGGCTCCGCAGACGCCTCGGCCCGCGTCATCAATGAACTCGGCCTAAGCGACAGCCTTGCACTCACCACTGGGTTGGGCCTCGCCTACATCCGCCGCGCCGGCGCGGTCACTTACTTCAACCCCACGCTGATCCCGCTCGCCGCTGCTCCCGGTGCCTTGGGCCAGACGATTGATCGCAATAACACCTACTTCACGCCTCGCCTGGGCCTGCGCTACGATGTGAATTCCAATCTGACGCTTTTCACCAATGTCACGCGCTCCATCGAGGGGCCAAACTCATGGCAGCTCAATCGGGGTTCGCAAGGGAACTACGAGTACCACGACAACATCCAGGATCAAAAGGCCACGGCGTTCGAACTTGGCAGCCGCGCGCACGTCGGTGCTTTCACCGGCAGCCTTACCTTGTTCCGCACGGATGTTAAGGACGAACTCCTTTCCGTGCCGATCGTGCCCGGTGATCCCAGCAAGGGCAGTTACACTTTCAACGGCAGCCCGACCTACAAGCAAGGCGTGGAATTCGCCCTGGATACAGTGGTGTGGAGCGACAAGGGCTTTCTGGCCGCTGCGCTCGAAGGGCAGGGCAACAAGTGGGTGTTCGGACAGTCTTTCAGCCTGAACGATTTTGGATATAAGAACGATCCCACCTTCGGAAAGAACGAGCTGCCGGGCGTGCCGCGGCAGTATTATCAGGCTCGTCTGCAATATGACCACGCCAGTGGTTTCTACGGCAGTTTGAGCCTGCAATCCGCGTCACCCTACTTTGTGGATTTCGCCAACCATCTGAAGGCCCCGGGCTACACGATCTTCGGTGCGACCATCGGCTACCAACCGCGGAAGAGTCACTGGCAGGTCTATCTCGATGCCCGGAATCTGACCAACGAGAAATATGCTTCCAGTGCCGGTCCGACCTTCGACGCCGGTCCTGCCTCCACGAATCGCACCAATCGCCTCTTTCAGGCGGGTGACGGCTTCGGTGTCTTCGGCGGCATCACGCTCAAGTTCTGAACACACTTATGCGGACCTGAACAGGAGCCCGCCTCCTGATCACAGTGCTCTTCAACTACTACGATCCATGATTTTATCTCCTGACAAATTTCAATCGCCGAAACCAAATGAAGCCGGGTCCGCATCCGTTGATGCCTGGCCCGCTCGATCACTCGAGCGCAAACCGGTCAACTCGGTTGCGAAAATGTTTCTGGCTTGCGCCCTCGGCTTCCTCGCCACCGGCGCTGCTCACGCCCAGGAAAAAACGACCGACAAGGAAAAGGATGCGGTTGCACTCTCGAAGACCGTGGTCTCGGGAGTGACGGGACCAGATACTGCGCCGAATGCCGATTTCGCCCTGGAGAAACTTGCGGTCATCCCCGGAGCCGCGAGTTTGATCACTGCGGCTCAGGTCGAAAAGGGCCGGGTTGGCACTGCGGCCGATATTCTGGCCTTTCAGCCCGGGGTGTTTGCCCAGTCCACCGGCGGCCAGGATGCGCTCCGCATCTCCATTCGCGGCTCCGGCATCAACCGCGGGCAAGGCAGTTTCCGCGAAGGCATCACCTTCCTCTTCGATGGGCTGCCGCTGACCGGACCAGGGGGGTCGCCGTACGAACTCTTCGAGCCGCTGGCCGTTTCCTACACCGAAATTCTGCGCGGGGCGAACGCTTCTCTCTACGGTGGCGTGGCGCTCGGGGGGGCGATCAATTATGTAACCCCCACCGGCTATGACTCCCCCTCAGGGCAGGTTCGCCTGGAGGCCGGCAGCTATGGCTATGAGAAGGCGCAGGCTTCCAGTGCCGGCGTCAATGGCAGGTCGGATTATTATGCCACGCTCGTCCTGACGAAACGCGATGGGTTTCAGGCGTTGACCTGGGGTTACGCTGCACGCGTGGTCGCGAACTTCGGCTACAGCTTCAACAACAACGTCAGCACCCGCGTCTACCTGCGATACGGCGCAACCAGTTTTGAGGCGCCGGGTAGTCTCACCCTGGGCCAGCTCCTCACGGATCCAACCCAGGCGAATCCCACCAACGTCGCCCTGGCCAAAATTCCGGGCGAAAAATCCGTTCGTCTGCAACAGGGCTCCACTTGGCTCGGCGACAAGACGATCGTCAAACTCGATCGCGATGCCAAACTCGAATTCGGTGCGGTGGTGCATGATTACCCCATCGACATCCAGGCGGGCACCTCACGCTCGATCTGGCAGCACGACGATCTCGCGCTCTCCACGCGTTACATCAGCAACGCCCCCCTCTTCGGTCACGAAAACACCCTGACGGTCGGCTTCCAAACTTCCACCGAGCTCGTCGGCCACGTCACCACCTATTCGAACAATCTGCTCACGACGGAAACGCAGAAACGCGATTACAGCGGATCGGGCAATTATGTGGTCTACGCGGCCGATGAGAACCAGATCGCGAACAAGCTCTGGCTGTCCCTGGACAGCAAGCTCGCCTACACCTACCGCGAGTCCAAATATACGTTCGTCAACGGCGCGTCCTTGCCGCCCGATTACTCCGCCGGACACACCCAATTGGCGCCGCGCCTAGGGCTCCGCTATGAGCTCTCCCCGGTGGTGAGCTTCTTCGGCAACGCCAGCCGCGCCGTGGAACCCGCCGATTCCTGGAAGTTCAACGCCATTCGTAACAGCGCGCTCGTGCCCGAACGGGTCACGGCGTGGACTGATCTCAAGCCGCAGACCGCCGACACCATCGAGGCGGGCACCCGGGTGAAGACAGGCCGGTTCGAAGGCAGTCTCACATTGTACAAATCCTGGATCACCGAGGAACTCCTGACGGTGATCGATCCGGCCAATCCCACCACGCAAATCAACACGAACGCCTCACCCACGATTCATCAAGGCCTTGAGGCCGCGTTAAGCACTGTCCTCTGGCAGGAGGGCGGCGTTGGCAGGAAGACAGCCGAAGGTCAGGAGCAGCGCATCACCTTCCGCCAGGCATACACGGTCAATAATTTTCACTATGAGCACGATTCTGTTCTGGGGGGAAACCAGCTCCCGGGACTCCCGCGTGAGTTCTATCAGGGCGAGCTCCTCTATGAACATCCGAGCGGCTTCTACGTCGGTGCCAGCACCCAGATATCCTCAAGCTACTTCGTCGACTACGACAACAGCTTCCGCGCCCCGTCGTATAACATCTACAGCACCAAGATCGGTTATGCCCCGCCGAGGGGCAAATGGGAGATCTACCTCGATTTCAAAAATCTGGGCAATGTGAAATACGTGACCGCCGTCACACCCTCCTATACCACCCGGGCGGTCCAGGGCATCGGGCTCGGGCGCGACGCTGCGGTGTTTCAACCCGGCGACGGTCGCAGTGTCTTTGGCGGCTTCACCTATCGGTTCTGATTGGAATCCTATCGGATAAAACCTCGTGCCGGTCCTTAGACCTTGAGCGACGATTCCAAAAAAAAGTGAATAAAACAGCCATAGTCTTCAGCCTCAGCCTGGTCATTGTCCTGGCGGGTTGCACCCGCCAGGCTCCCAATGAACCGAGGCAGGAGGGGGCGATTGCAGCTCCGGGCACGGACCAGACCATCAGACTCATCATGAGCGATGCCGGGTTTAACGCCGAAATCGTTCCCATTCTCCAGGCTGAGGTGGCCCGGCAGGGGTTCACTCTGCAATGGGTGGTGGTGAACGATATCATCCAGCCCAACAAGCTGGTCGATGACGGATCGGCGGACGCCAATTCATTCCAGCATGAGCCCTATTTCGACCAGTTCGTCCTGGATCACGGGCTGAAAAATATCACGCGTGGCTTCTACACCCTGTTCACGCCTTCCGGGCTCTTCTCGAAAAAATACAAATCACTCGCACAGTTGCCCGATGGCGCCCTGATCGGCATACCGGTCGATCCTTCCAACAATGGTCGCGCGCTCTTCATGTTGCGCGATCACGGACTGCTCCAGCTCAAGCCCGGGGTTGAGGTGACCCATGCCAGCCAGCGCGACATCACCGCGAATCCGCATCACTTCAAGTTCATCGAAGTCGACCAACTGATGCTCCAGCGGACGCTCGATGATGTTGACGTCGGATTTCTCTTTCTCGGCACCGCCTTGAAGGCCGGCCTCAATCCGCGGCAGGACGCGCTTGCACTCGAAGACGACAAGGATCCCGCCTACAAGGGCGTGGTCGCAATCCGGAAGGAACTGGTTGGCAGCCCGAAAATCAAGGCCCTGCAGAACGCTTACGCGAGTGACGCGTTGAAGGCCTACTACCTCAAGCGCTACGGCGACGCGATAACCTTCCTCGATCGCTTCAACCCGCGCTGACCGCCAACCATCATGATCGACAGCATCATTCAGGCGTGGCCGGAAATCGTCAAAGCTCTTGGCCAGACGTTTTACATGCTGGTCATCACGATTCCGCTGGCCGTCCTGTTTGGATTGCCGCTCGGCACGCTGTTGTATCTGGCGCGCCCGGGCTCGCTGGTGAAGGCGCCGCGGCTCTACCTCGTGCTCAATGGTCTCGTGAATCTCGTCCGCTCGTTCCCCTTCCTGATTCTGATGATCGCGATGATCCCGATCACGAAGTTTTTGGTCGGCTCAGCGCTTGGCACTACGGCCGCCACCGTGCCGATGGTGATCAACTCAATTCCGTATTTTGCCCGCTTCGTGGAGCAGACCTTGCTGGAGGTGAATCGCGGGGTGATCGAGGCGGCCGAATCGATGGGCGCCAGCCGGCGGCAGATCATCTGGAAGGTGCTCTACACCGAGGCGCGTTCCGGCATCGCCAATTCCATCACGATTCTAACCGTGAGTTTTCTGTCCTATTCGACCGTGGCCGGCCTGGTCGGCGGCGGCGGTATTGGCGATTTCGCGATCCGTTACGGTTATTACCGGTATGAGACGAACGTGATGATTTTCACGATCCTGTTGATCGTGGTGTTTGTTCAGGTCTTCCAATTCGGCGGCAACGTGATCGTGCGCAAACTCGACAAACGCCTCTGACACCATGAATGCCCGACGCCAGCTCCGGTTTTGCTTTCTTGTCCTCGGTGCTGCCGCCACTGCGGCTTTGCTTCTGGCTGGCTGCGGTCGCGGTTCAACCGAGGCGGTGGCTGCCGCCACGCCGGAGATCAACGAAGCCGGCTTTGTGAGCTATCCCGCGGGCGACTATGTCAAGCAGGTGCCCGGCCACCCCGGTGGCACCCTGCGCATTTCCACCACGACCGATACCGCTATCCTCGATCCGCATGGAGTCTCGGCCACCTACATCCAGTGGTTCGGCCGTCTGGTCTTTGACAACCTCGTCTATCTCGACACCTCGGGCGCACCCAGGCCGTGGCTTGCCAAGTCATGGACCATTTCACCCGATGGGAAAACCTACACTTTTTATCTGCGCGACGATGTCACCTTCAGCGACGGTGCCCGGTTCGATGCGGAAACCGTGCGGCTCAATCTCGAGCACATGCGCGATCCCGCCACCCGATCGACGCTCGCGGGCCGCTATATCGCGCCCTATGTCGACGGCCGTGTCATCGACGATTTCACCTTTGAGGCGCACCTGAGCCAGCCGTACACGCCGTTTCTCGACGTGCTCGCGCAATCTTGGCTCGCCATGCTCTCGCCCAGGCAGATTCGCGAGAATCCTCGCTCCGCCATCGCCGCGCCCATCGGCTCGGGGCCGTACATTTTGGAAAGTTACAAACGCCAGCAGGGCCTGCGCTTCGTGCGGCGTGCCGACTATCACTGGGCGCCGGTGTTTTTGGGTCACGAGGGACCGGCCTATATCGAGCGCATCGAGATCGACATCATTCCCGAGGCGCTGATCCGGTACAGCGGACTCGCGGCCGGCCAATATGATTTCACGTTTGAAGCGCCGCCCGCCAACGCCGCCGCGATCCGGGCCGATCCCCAGCTCGTGCTCGACCGGCGCATTCGCCAGGGCATTCCGAATCGCGGTCTTGCTTTCAATACCGAGAAAGCCCCCTTCGACGATGTCCGCATCCGCCGGGCCGCCGCCCTCGCGATTGATCGCGAAGGCATCGTGCAGGCCGTGGGCTTCGGCGAATACCAGCCCAAGACCGATTTTCTCGCGGCGACCACGCGCTATTATGATCCCTCTTTCCGCAACGTCCTCCGTTACGACCCGGTTGCCTCCAACCGCATTCTTGATGAGGCCGGCTGGACTGGACGCGATGCCGCCGGTTACCGCACGAAAAACGGCGAGCGCCTCACCGCAGAGTTTCTCACCACCGAAGCCGCCACACCCAGTCCCGTGGTGGTCGCGCTCCAGTCTGATCTGAAAAAAATCGGTTTCGACCTGCGCCTCGTCCAGTTACCCGCGACCCAGATCACCGATCGCCGCAATGCCGGCACCTACCAGGCGATCACCGCCGGCGTGTGGCATACCAACACGCCCGACGCGCTCTACATCCTTCATCACAGCGACGAGATCACCACGCCGGCCCGCATCGGGCAGAACAACTCGCGCCTGCGCGACGCCGTGTTTGACGATCTCGTCGCCCGCGCGCGCCAGACCAGCGATCCCGCCCGGTTGAAGGATCTTTACTCGAAAGCGCAGCAGCGTCTCACCGAACTCGTCCCGGCGATTCCACTCTACGAGAACTATACTTTTGTCGCTTACCGCAAGCGGGTTCATGGCGTACTCTTCGACACTTCGCACAACACCCCCGTCTTCACCGCGGCCTGGCTCACGGAGGATCAACCATGAAGGCGCGTGGCCCTCAAATCGGCGCGCTCTTTTCCGCGCTCCTGCTCGCCGGATGCGCGCCGTCGGAGAAAGTGGAAACCACGGTGCGGTCGACGGTGTCGTCCGCCACCATCGATCCCATTCTCGCCTATCCGGCGTCCGATTACCAAGAGGCCGCCTCCGGCCGGGATGGCGGTACGTTGCGCATTTCCACGCCGATCGACAACGGCACCCTGGATCTCAACCTCCTCGCCGACACGTCAACCAAGTGGATTGGCCGGCTGATTTTCGACAACCTTGTCTACCTTGACCACGAGGGCAACGTCACCCCGTGGCTGGCTACTTCATGGACGGTCTCACCCGACGGCAAGACCTACGTCTTCACCCTGCGCCAAGGCGTTACGTTCAGCGACGGCACGCCATTCGATGCCGAAGCCGTGCGCGCGAATCTTGCGCGTATCCGTGACCCAGCCACCCACGCGCGGATGACGACCGCCTACATCGCGCCCTATGTTGACGGTACGGTTATTGATCGCTTTACCTTCCAGGCCAATCTTCGTGAGCCTTACTCGGCGTTTCTGAACGTGCTTGCGCAATCGTGGTTTGGCCTGGTCTCGCCCAAGGCGATCCGGGAGAACCCAAAAGGACTTGCCGATCGGCCCATCGGCACCGGCCCGTTTATCGTCGAGAGTTATACGCGCCAGCAAGGAATCACTTTCATCAAGCGTCCCGACTACGCCTGGCCGCCGCCCTACATGCACCGACGGCAGGGACCGGCCTACCTCGACCGGATCGAGGTGGAATTCGTGCCCGAGGCCCTCCTGCGGTACACCGCGCTCGTTTCCGGCCAGGCTGATCTCATTACCGAAGCCCCGCCGCAAAACGCCGCCTCCATCCGCGCCGATCCTCGGCTGGTGTTCTCGAGCCGCGTCAATCTCGGCAATCCCGTCCGCAACCCGACCTTCAACGTAACCCAGCCGCCATTCGACGATGGACGCATCCGCCAGGCCGTCGCGCGCGCCATCGACCGCGAGGCCATCGCGCAGCTCATCGGCTTCGGCGAATATCGGGTGAAGGCGGATTTTCTTTCGGCTAACACGCGCTATTATGACCCGGCTTTTCGCGACGTCCTCCGCTACGATCCCGTGGCCGCCAACCGTCTCCTTGATGAGGCGGGTTGGACCGGCCATGATGCGGCCGGCTACCGCATGAAGGATGGCCGGCGGCTTTCCGCCGAAATTCTCGCGGTCGAGTCGGCCACGCCCAGCGCCGCGAATGTCGCCCTCCAGTCCGATTTGAAGAAGATCGGTTTTGAGCTCCGCATCGTCCAGCTTCCGCAAGGGCAGATCACTGATCGCCGCGCCGCCAATCAGTATCAGCTTCTCGGCGGAGGTTACTGGCACACGAACACGCCCGACGGTCTCTTCATCGTCTATCACGGTGAGCAGGTCTCGCCGCGATATAGCGGACAGAACAGCTCGCGGCTCCAGGACCCGCAACTTGACGATTTGTTGACGCGCGCGCGGCACGCCACCGACCCGGCGGTGCTGCGCGACCTCTACTCGCAGGCGCAGCGCCGGCTTACCGTCTTGGTGCCCGCCGTGCCGCTCTACGAGAACCACACGATGATTGCCTATCGCCGCCATGTTCACGGTGTCGTGCACGACACGTCGCACAACACGCCCTTTCTCGCCTGTGCGTGGCTGGCCGAGGAGGACCGCTCATGAAGACCCTTCTCCGCCGCATTCTCTGGCGCTTGGTTGCCGGTCTTGGCGTTCTCTGGGGCGCGGCGACGCTCACGTTTGTCGTGATTAACGTCACCGGGGGCGATCCCGCGCTCGCGATCCTCGGCGGGGCCGAGGCGGTGCCGACGCCGGCGGTGCTCGCCCGCGTGCGCCAGGACTATCATCTCGATAAACCGCTCTATCAACAATACCTGATCTACGTGGCCAAGCTGGCGCGCGGCGACCTCGGCGAATCCTACCGCCTGCGGATTCCGGTCGCGCGGGCGATCGCCCAGCAGCTCGGCTCCACCGTTGAACTCGGCCTTTGGGCCGGCAGCACGGCGGTTTTTGTTTCGGTACTCCTCGCCATTTTCACCGCCCGCCGCGCGCGCTGGTTGCGCAGTGCTTCGTCGGGCACCGAACTGGTCGCCTCGTCCATTCCCGGATTTGTCCTCGGGATAACATTTCTGCTGCTGTTTTCCTTTCAACTGCACTGGCTGCCCGCTTCGGGCCAGCACGGCTGGAAAACGATGGTGCTGCCGATTCTCACGCTCGCGATCCCGCTCATTGCCGTCCTCACACAGGTGCTGCGCCACCAGCTCGACGAGATTCTTGAGCAACCGTTCATCACCACGGCGCGGGCTCGCGGCATGTCTGAAACGGGAGTCCGGTTCCGCCATGCCCTGCGCCATGCGCTCATTCCGCTGGTCACGCTTTCGGGTTTCATTTTCGCGAGCCTGTTTGGCGGGGCCGTCATCACCGAGACACTTTTCGCCCGCCAGGGCGTCGGCCGGCTCATGGTTGACGCGACTTCCAACAAGGATGTCCCGCTTGTGCTGGGCATCACGATGCTCGCCGCCGCCATCTATGTGGTCGTGAACCTCGCGGTGGACGTGATCAACACCTTCATCGATCCGCGCGTGAAAACCGCCTGATCACCTCACTCAAACCAGACTCCCATGTCCACCTCGACCCTCGCCGCGCCCTACATTCACACGGTTCTCCATTCGCCCAGTGCCGTGTGCACGACCGACGCCGTCGAAGCCACACCGGCTCAGCCGGTCCCGCCGGCACCACCGGTGATTCCACTCGAAGCCGCGCCGGCTGCGCACATCAGCGCCGCCACCGCGCCGGCGTGGGAGGAACTGGCGGCGCGCTTCCGCCCGATTTTCGCCCGCATCGCCGAGGGTGCGGTCGTCCGCGAGCAGAACCGCACGCTCGCGTTTGAGCCGGTCGCCTGGCTGCGCGAAGCCGGCTTCGGTGCGGTGCGCCTTCCAAAGGCCTACGGCGGACTGGGCGCCACGGTTCCGCAGTTGTTCCGCCTGTTGTTGGAGCTCGGCGAGGCGGATTCCAACGTCTCCCATCTTTTTCGCGGCCATTTTTCCTTCCTTGAAATGCGGCTCAACATTCCCGATGCCGCTTCGCACGCGCGTTGGTTTCCGCAGATTGCTCGGGGCGTCATCCTCGGCTATGCCATGGCCGAGCGCACCGAACACACCGGCGGCTCGGCAAAACTTCTTCACGAAAATGGCGAATACTTCGTCGACGGCACCAAGTATTACAGCACCGGCACAATCTACGCAGACTGGATCATCGTCTCGCTCCTCGAAGGGGAGGAACGCGTCAGCGTGGCCGTGCCGACCAATGCGCCCGGTGTGACCCGTATCGACGATTGGGACGGTTTCGGCCAGCGTCTCACGGGCAGCGGCACGACGAAGTTCGATCGCGTCAAGATTGGCGAAGATCAGATCATCCGCCGCTTCGGTCCCGGCGACTTCACGCAGTCGTACCAGAAATCCTTCCTGCAACTGGTGCTGCTGGCGAGTGCCGCCGGGGTGAGCCGCGCGGTGGTGCGCGACGGGATCGCGTTTGTCCAACCGCGCACCCGCGCCTTCGGCATTCCCGGGAAATCCAGTCCCAAGAGTGATCCGCTGGTGCAGCGTGTCATCGGCAAAGTTTCCAGCCTCGCTTTTTCCACGGAGGCGATCGTTCTCACCATTGCCCAGGCGCTCGAGGACATCTACCAACTGGCCCAGCGCGGCAAGGCCACCGAGGCGGATTATATCGCGACTGAGATCAAGGCGTATCAGGCGCAGCAGATCGTGCTGCCGCAGGCGCTGGAGGCCGCCACCCTTGTCTTCGAAGTCGGTGGCGCTTCCGCCACGAGCGAGTCCCGCCGCCTCGACCGTCACTGGCGCAACGTCCGCACCGCCGCTTCGCACAACCCCGCCATCCACCGCGAGGCCGCCATCGGCGACTACCTGCTGAACGGCACGATTCCCGACCGCGCGTGGCGCGAGGCATTCGAAAAACGCCAGGCCGCGAAATCCGGCGAAACGAACAACGATCCGGCCGCATCTGTTCCCGCCCCCGATACGGCGGACCTGGCACCCCAGGCCACCGCCTGATCATTGGAAATATTCCTCCAACAACCCTCCTTCCATGAGCACACCTCCGCGTCAGATGAGCATCGGTATGAATATCCTCGGCCTTGGCGGCCATCAATCCGCCTGGCGCATCGGCGAAGCCCCGTGGAGCGCGCTGCAGGATGTGAAGTATTTTCAGAATATCGCCCGTATTTCCGAGCGGGGCACGCTTGATGCGATCTTTCTCGCCGACGGCCCTGCGCTGGCCGGCAGCGTGGCGCGCCAGCCCGCCGGACGACTCGAACCCACGGTTCTCCTCACGGCGGTGGCCCTCGCGACCGAACGCATCGGCGTGATCTCGACTCTGTCCACCAGTTACAACGAGCCCTTCAACCTCGCCCGCCGGGTCGGCTCGATGGATTTCATCAGCGGCGGTCGCGCCGCCTGGAACCTTGTGACCAACGCCGGCGACGCCGCCGCGCAAAACTTTGGTCTCAGCGGCGCGAAGCTGCATGTGGAGCGCTACGAACGCGCCGCCGAGTTTGCCGAGGTCGTCATCAAACTCTGGGACAGTTGGGAGGACGACGCCATTATCGGCGATTACAAGAGTGGCCGTTACGCACACAACGAAAAGGTCCACGATATCAACCACGTTGGAAAACACTTCTCGGTCAAAGGCCCGCTTAACCTGCCGCGTTCGCCTCAGGGCCGCCCCGTGATCGTACAGGCCGGCGGCTCCGAAGGCGGCAAGAGTGTCGGTTCCCGCTACGCCGACGCCATCTTCTGCACCCAGACCACGCTCGAGGACGGCATCGCCTTCTACAACGAGATGAAGTCCCGGGCCGCCGCTTGGGGCCGCAATCCCGAGCACTTGAAAATCATGCCGGGCCTTTCGACCGTCATTGGCAGCACCGAGGAGGAGGCGAACCGCCGTTGCGACGAACTCGACGCTTATCAGGGACCCGACGGTGCGCTTGCGCAGGTTGCCCAGCGCATCGGCATTCCCTTGAAGGAGCTGGATCTCGATGCACCGTTGCCATGGGCCCGGCTTGGCGATCTCACGCCACCTGAGTCGGGCTCGCACGGTTTCTTCGAAGCACAGATCAAACTCGCCAAGCGCGAAAATCTCACCGTCCGCCAGCTCTCCAAACGCATCCGCAGCGGTCACCGTCTCGTCGTTGGTTCACCGGAGCAGATCGCCGACACGCTCACCGAGTGGTTTCTGGCGGGTGCGGGCGACGGCTTCAACCTCATGCCCGACTATTTTCCGTCTGGGGCTGAAATTTTCGTCGATCACGTGGTCCCGCTCCTCAGGAAACGCGGAGTTTTCCGTCACGAATACACCGGCACCACGCTGCGCGAGCACCTCGGTCTGCCGCGCCCCGTCAGCCAATACGCCGTGGCCCGCCAACTGGAAACAGCCTGAGCGCGTCACTACTTTTGTGTTTTCATCCTAACTCCTCCTCTCATGGCCTATATTCTTCTCATCTCCGGCAGCCCGTCTGCCTCCTCCAAATCGGCCGCGGTCCTCGAATATGCCCGCGGCCAGCTCAGCGCGTTGAATCACACGGTGAAGATCGTCAGTGTGCGCGATTTCCCGCCCGAGGATTTGATTCTCGGCAAATATGACAGCCCCGCCTTCGACGAATTGAAAAAGCTCATCGAGGGTGCCGACGGCCTGGTCGTCAGCACCCCGATCTACAAGGCCGCGTACACCGGTGCACTCAAGGCGTTGCTTGACATCCTGCCGCAGGCGGCCCTGCGCGGCAAAACCGTGCTGCCCATCGCTACGGGCGGTTCGCCGGCCCATCTCCTCGCCATCGATTACGCGTTGAAGCCGGTGCTCTCTGCCCTCGGTGCGACCGATCAGCTCCAAGGGGTCTACATCGTGGACAAGCAACTGACGCTCACCAGCGATGGCGAACTCGGGTTTGCCGACGAGGAGCTGCGTACGCGTCTCCGGGAGGCCATTACCCAGCTCTCCGCGAACGTGAGCTCCTTGGTTCCCGTGGCCTGAACTTCAATCCACTTCACCATGCCAGCTCTCTCCGCCAGAATCGAAGCCGCCGTCGCAGCCATTGCGCACGGCTTGCCGGTCGTCGTCGCCGATCATCCGGGACGCGAGAATGAAGGCGACCTCATCATGGCCGCCGAAAAGATCACGCCGGAGCAGGTAGCGTTTTTTGTGCGCCACACCAGCGGCATCATCTGCGTGCCATTGCTCGCGGAGCGGCTGGAACAGCTCCGTCTGCCGCTCATGGTGCGCGACAACACCGAATCGCATCGCACGGCGTTCACCGTCACGGTCGATTGGAAACATGGCACGACCACCGGCGTTTCCGCCGCCGACCGCGCCGCCACCATCCGTGCACTCGCCGATCCGGCGGCAGCCGCCGAGGGCTTCGCCCGACCTGGACATATTTTTCCGCTCCGCAGCGATCCCGCCGGGGTGCTAGCGCGTCCCGGTCACACCGAGGCGGCGGTGGATTTGGTGCGTATGGCCGGCCTGTTTCCCGCCGGCGTGCTGTGCGAGATCGTCAATGACGATGGCTCGATGGCACGCGGTGCACAGCTGGAGGAATTTGCCCGCGTCCATCGGCTGCCCTACATCACGATTCCGGAGCTGGTGACCTACCGTCGCCAGCGCGAACGCTTGGTGACCAAAGGGGCGATCGCCCGCCTGCCGACCCGGCACGGCGAGTTCACCGCACATGTTTACCGGTCGATCCTCGACGGCGCCGAGCATATCGCACTCGTGCGTGGCGAAGTGAGTGGACGGGAAAACGTCCTGGTGCGGGTCCACTCCGAGTGCATCACCGGCGACATCCTCGGTTCGCTACGCTGCGATTGCGGCCAGCAGTTGGAGAAAGCACTCGCTCGCGTGGCGCGGGAAGGAACTGGAGTCGTGCTCTACCTGCGCAACCAAGAGGGACGGGGTATCGGACTCAGTGAAAAACTTCGGGCCTACGCGTTGCAGGACGAGGGGCTCGATACCGTGCAAGCCAATGAGAAACTCGGCCTGCCCGTGGATGCGCGCACCTACGATGTGGGCGCGCAGATTCTCACCGACCTTGGGCTGACGACAATCCGCCTGATGTCGAACAACCCGGCGAAAGTCACCGGTCTCGAAAACTACCGTCTGAAAATTACCGAGCGGGTGCCGCTGCTGACGACGCCGACCTGCGAAAATCAGGCCTACCTGCGCACCAAGCAGGTCAAACTCGGCCACCTGCTCGATCTCACCGCCGAGCGCACCGGTCTTTCCTGAAACGCACCACCAATTTTTTCCACGTTTTATGTCCACCGTCACCACCATCGCCTCTCCTGATCTCACCCAGCGCCCGCCGCGCTCGCCACGCATCCGCCTCGGCGGCTTTGCGATTCTTCCGCGCCTGCTCGACAAGGCGCGTGCCCACCTTGCCGGCAAAGCGGGTGAGTACATCTTCAACTCCGGCCTCGACAAACGCTTCTTCGCCTTCGTGAAGGTCGACGCCGAGGCGCTGCTCGCCCAGCTCGCCGCTGGCAAGGGTGACGGCGAGATACTCGCCTGGATCATTGAAACCGCCGGCTACAAACCCGGCGATTGGGAAATCGCCCAATGGTCTGCTTTTCAGGAGGCGCGCACGGCCACCAGCGTCAAGGCCCGCGAGCATGCGTCGAAACAACTCGCCACGCTCGCGCCGAATCGCGCCGACGTGATCACGGGCTTCGATTTCCTCGATCTGGACGACCACGTGTCTTTCGGTGGCAAAGCCTGAGGGTGGCGGCGTCCTTCGCTCCCACCACCACCAACGAGCATTTCCACGCATGAAATTCCACAAACTGGGCCCCGAAGGGTTGGCCGGCATCGATGAAATCCATTCCCGGATATTCAACTCATCACCGTGAGCCGCTCCACCACAATTGCGGCAAGTCCGGTCGAACTCGGCGGCGCGGCTGAGCGCGACAATCCGGTCAGTCCTCCGCCGTCGGCCGAACGCGCGGCCGTGGTTCCACCACCGCCGCGCTCGGCGCTGCTGCGCCTGCTCGCCCTTTGCTGGCGCGACCGGGTGCGTTGCATCCAGGTGATTCTTTGCCAGGTCGGATTGCTTGCGCTTGGCCTCGTCGGCCTGAGCTCGGCCGGGCTGGGCATCGATTACCTGCACGCCCATCTCGACCCGTCCGCGCTGCGGGTGCGCTGGCCGTTCGGATTCGCACCGCCCGCCGCTTGGGCGCCGATGACGGTTCTGATCGTCATCGCTTCGGTCGTGATCTTGTCGGCACTTCTGCGTGGCACGCTCACCTGGCTCGGCGGCGCGCTGCTCGCCCGTCTTGTTCATCGTCGCGTGCTGGCGGATCTGCAGACGGCGGTCTTCGCGAAACTCCAATATCTCCATTTCCGTTTCTTCGACCAGCACAGCCGCGGCGAGATTATCAATCGTGCCACCGGCGATATCGCGTCGGTGCGCGCCTTCGTCGACACCGTGCTCATTCAGGCTTTGGTCACTTTCCTTACGGTGGGCGTTTACCTCGTGTACATGGTCAACATCCATGTCGGCCTTACGCTCGCCTGTCTCTCCACGCTGCCAATTCTGCTCATCATCTGCGTGCGCTATTCGCACTCCGTCCATCCGCTCTATTTGCGCAACCGGTCCCTGTTCGATAGCATGGTGCTCACGCTTGCCGAATCCATCGAAGGGGTTGGTGTGATCAAAGGGTTTTCCCGCGAGGCCGAGGTTTCCGCCCACTTTCGCAGCGACAATCTCGCCGTCAAAGACCAACAACGCCGCATTTTCTGGCACATGTCGCTCTTCACTCCGGGCATCGACTTTCTCACCCAGCTCAGTCTCGTGATCCTGCTGCTGTACGGCGGCAAGCTCGTCATCGAGGGGACGCTTCCCCTGGGCACCGGGCTCGTGGTGTTCGCGGGCTTGCTGCAACAGTTCGCCAATCAGGTCACCACCATCGCCCAGATCGCCAACGGCATTCAGGAAAGCCTCACGGGCGCGCGCCGGGTGTTTGATATTCTCGATGCTCCGGCCGGTCTTCCGCTCCCGGCCCACCCGGTCGTGCCCACCGGTGTCGCCGGTTCCATCCGCTTTGAGAATGTTTCGTTTCATCATGTCAAAGACGGTCCCGCCGCCCTCAACGGTCTGAGCTTTTCCGTGGCTCCGGGCGAATGCGTCGCCGTGGTCGGTGAGACTGGTTCGGGCAAGAGCGCGCTGCTCAGTCTCATCCCGCGCTTCTATGACCCCACGGCAGGGCGCGTGCTGGTGGACGGGGTGGATGTGCGCAACTGGGACCTGCAGGCCCTGCGCCGGCGCGTCAGCGTCGTGTTTCAGGAAAACTTTCTCTTCAGCGACACCGTGGCGGCCAACATCGCGTTCGGTCTGCCCGATGCGCCTCCCGAGGCCATCGTCGCCGCGGCGAAGGCGGCATGTGCCCACGAGTTCGTCGAGGCGTTGCCCGAGGGTTATGAGACGGTGCTCGGCGAGAGTGGAGTCGATCTCTCCGGCGGCCAGCGCCAGCGGCTGACCATTGCGCGCGCGTTGCTCGCCAATCCCAGCATTCTGCTGCTCGACGATCCCACTGCGGCCATCGATCCCGAGACCGAGCATGAAATTCTGGCGGCCATTGAACAGTCGCTCGCCGGCCGCACGACGTTTGTGGTCGCGCACCGCCTGAGCACGCTGCGCCGGGCCGACCGGATTATTGTGCTGGAGAAAGGCCGTATTGTGCAAACCGGCACCCATCTCCAGCTCCTCCGTGAGGAGGGGCCGTATCGCGGAGCCGCCATGCACCAGATGGTGGATGATGAAAGCCGACGGTTGCTCGCCGAGGAGGGCACATTGATTCCGCTATGAGCATGGGCCTCCACGCCGCCGGCCGCGGCAATCCATTGCGGGGACTCGGCGAAGAGCGTCCGCCCGGCGCCGTCGTCAACTGGCGCGTCATCCAGCGCGTGCTCACCTACACCCGGCCCTACGCGGCCAAGCGCAACTTTGTCTTCGCCGTCACCGCCATCCGTGCTTTCCAGAAGCCCGCGCTGGCCTGGCTTATCGCGACCATTATCAACGGCCCCATCCGGCGCGGCGACTACCGGCTGACTGTGCTCGAGACGATCGGCTTTCTCGGCCTGCTTGCGTTCACCGCGCTGGTGTTTCACCTGCGCCAGCGGCATCAGCTCGAACTCGGCGAGGCGGTGATCCACGACCTGCGCAACGACGTTTTTCGAAATCTCCAGCGGATGCCGCTGGCCTATTTTCACAAGACCAAGCTCGGGCGCATCCTCAGCCGCGTCATCACCGACATCGAATCGGTGCGTCGCGGCATGCAGCAGGTGTTTTTCTTCAGCATTTTGTTGATCGGCCAGATGACGGTCGCTGCCGCGCTGATGCTCTACTATAACTGGGCGCTGTTCCTCCTGCTGCTCGGCGTGGGTCCGCTCGTGTGGCTGACCAACCGGCATTTCCATCCGAGGCTCAGCCGTCTCTCCCGCGCCGCCGCCGAGAGCAGCAGTCGCCTCACCGGCAATCTCGCGGAGTCCGTGCGCGGCATGCGTGTCATCCAAGGTTTCACCCGGCAGCGCCGCGGCGAGGAAATTTTCAGCGGTTATGTTGCAAAACTGGCCGGTGACAACGTCGCCCTTGCCTCCGAGTCTGCGCTTTACGTGCCGCTCCTCGATCTCGGCAGCCAGCTCTTCATCGCGGCCATGCTCGTGGTCGGCGGCTACGGCGCATTGCACGGCTTTGCGGGGATGGATGTCGGAAGCCTGATCGCTTTCTTTTTTCTGCCCGCGCTATTCTTTCAGTCGCTGCAACAGCTCGGCAATCTCTATACCCAGACCGTCACCTCCATGGCCGGGGCGGAGCGGGTTTTCCAACTGATCGACCTGAAGCCCGAGTGGCAGGACGCACCTGACGCCACCGAACTGCCCGACCCGCGAACCGAGAACGCCGGCCCGGCACCGGGCGCGCGCGTGGAGTTTCGCGCTGTTTCTTTCGGTTACGACCCCGAGCGCCTGGTCCTGCACGCGATCAACCTCGTGGCCGCTCCCGGCCAGACGGTCGCGCTTGTGGGTCACACGGGCAGCGGCAAGAGCACGATCGTCAGTCTGGTGGCGAAGTTTTACCGCCCGGGCAGCGGAGAAATCCTGATTGATGGCCGCGAGATCAACACGCTTCGTTCCGAGTCCTTGCGCCGGCAGATGGGCATCGTTTTTCAGACAAATTTTCTTTTCACCGGAACGGTGCGGGAGAACATCAGTTTCGGCCGGCCCGCTGCGACCGACGCGGAGGTGGCCGATGCCGCGCGCCGCCTCGACTGTTTGGATCTTTTGGAAAGCTTGCCGCAGGGTCTGGCGACCGAAGTGGGCGAGGGTGGGGCGAATCTCTCGCTCGGTCAGCGCCAGTTGGTCTGCTTCGCGCGCGCCCTGCTGGCAAATCCGCGCATTCTGATTTTGGATGAAGCCACGAGCGCCGTCGATCCCGTGACCGAACGCCGGCTCCAGCACGCGCTTGGTCGGCTGCTCGTCGGCCGCACAAGTTTTGTCGTGGCCCATCGGCTCAGCACGATCGTGCGCGCCGACCAGATCATTGTGCTCGACGAGGGTCGCATCGTCGAATGTGGCACCCACCGAGAACTGCTCGCCCGCCGCGGCAAGTACCACGCGCTGTATCGCGAGTTTGTTTTTGCCGGTCTGGCGGGTGAGACGGCCGAATCGACCAGCTTGGCAGCCGTCACCGTGTCATGAGCTTTTCGGGTTCCGTCAGCGCACCCAGTCTCGCGGCTGCCGCCGGGAAGGCTCCGGCGCGTGATGAGGTCAGGCATGGTTTCGATTGGACGCTCTTTCGCCGTCTGTTCGGTTATACCGACCGCCATGCCACGAAGCGCCGAATCGTGCTCGTTACGACTGCCATCCGCGCCTGGCAACGGCCGCTGCATTTTTGGGCGCTTGCCGCCGTCATCAACGGCCCGATCGCGCGGGGCGACTGGGCGGGCACGGTACTCGGGGCGCTTGGTTTTCTCCTGCTCGCCCTTTCCACCGCCTTGGTCCTGCACTTTCGCTCACGCCACCAAAATGAGCTGGGCGAGCTGCTCGTGCACGATCTGCGCAACGACCTGTTCGCCGGGTTGCAACGCCAGCCGATGGGTTACTTTCATAAGACCAAGCTCGGCCGCATTCTGAGCCGGATGATTTCAGATCTCGAGTCGGCGCGTCGCGGCATTCAGTTGGTGGTGTTCATCGGTCAGGAATTTCTCCAGCTCGCGATCTGCGGCGGCCTCATGCTCTACCATAATTGGCTGCTGTTTCTGGTGATGCTCGGCATCGGTCCGCTGCTGCTCTGGAGCAACCGCCATTTCCACCCACGTCTGCACCGTTTCACGCGGGCTGCCGCGGAGAGCAGCAGCCGGCTGACCGGCGCCCTGGCCGAGTCGGTGCGTGGGGTGCGAGTGATCCAGAGCTTCACCCGTCAGGGTCGCGGCGAGGAAAACTTCGCGGTTCATGCCAACCGCCTTGCGGAGGACAATGTCCGGCTCGCCTCCGAATCCGCGCTCTATGCGCCGGTGCTGGGCCTGACCGGGCAGATCTTTCTCGCCGCCATGCTGCTCGTCGGCGGCTACGGCGCGCTGCACGGTTTCAAGGGACTGGATATCGGCAGTCTCATCGCGTTTTTCTTTCTGCCCACGAGTTTCTTCATGTCGCTCCAGGCCGCCGCGAGCTACTACCCGCAGATTATCGCCGCGCAGGTGGGGGCCGAACGCGTGCTTGAGCTGATTGATTTGAAACCCGAGTGGGAAGACGCGCCTGATGCTACCGAACTGCCCGATCCGCGTGCTGTGAATGCAGGCCCAGCGCCGGGCGCGCGGGTGGAATTTCGCGATGTTTCCTTTGGGTACGATCCCGGGCGCTTGGTCCTGCACGGAATAAACCTGGTGGCTGCACCGGGCCAGACGGTGGCGCTGGTGGGCCACACGGGCAGCGGCAAAAGCACGATCGTGAATCTCGTGGCGAAATTCTACCGGCCGGGCCGCGGAGAAATCTTCGTCGACGGCCGCGAACTCAACACGCTCCGCTCCGAATCGCTGCGGCGGCAGATGGGCATCGTTTTCCAGACGAATTTTCTCTTCACCGGCACGGTGCGCGAAAACATCCGGTTTGGCCGGCCTGCTGCGACCGATGCCGAGGTGGCCGATGCTGCGCGCCGACTTGACTGTCTCGATCTTTTGGAAGGTCTGCCGGAGGGTCTGGCGACCGAAGTGGGCGAGGGCGGGGCGAATCTCTCGCTCGGTCAGCGCCAGTTGGTCTGCTTCACGCGCGCGTTGCTGGCCAACCCTCGCATCCTGATTCTCGACGAAGCCACCAGCGCCGTCGATCCGGTCACCGAACGCCGGCTCCAACATGCACTTGGTCGACTGCTGGCCGGGCGCACGAGTTTTGTCGTGGCGCACCGGCTCAGTACGGTGGTGCGTGCCGACCAAATCATCGTGCTTGATCGGGGCCGGATCATCGAACGCGGTCCCCACCGCGAACTGCTGGTTAAACGAGGTGCCTATTGGCGTCTCTACCGGGAATTTGTCTTCGCGGGTGTGCTCGGCCGCCGGGCCGAAGCCGCTTCTGAAACAGCCGGCGGGCTCGTAGAAAATTCCCTAACATATTCAGCAGGAGCACTAAAATAATCGGTCCCCATTAATTGAAAAAATCAGCAAGGAATTCCTTGACAGAATACTATACCGAAACAGTCTGAATTAAATATTTAGAGCGCCTAAGTCGCTCAAGCCGACCGTATCTACGGAGGCTTAAGTCGCTACTCCCACCCGGAGAGCGTTTGTGAATCAGCAAAACAGGGAAGGCTAGCCAAGGACCACCGGGGCGCCCTCAACCACGTCTTTTATGGCTATTCTATCGCTCCCAAAACCTATTTTTCGATCCAGTCCCCTCGACCTCTCACCAGCGCAAAACAGCGCGCCTGAAGTCGCGAAACCACCTGAGGTTTACGCTCAGCCCGCGATTGAAAACCCGGCTGAACCGCGACCCGGGGCGGGGCTTGCGCGAATCTGGTCGAGCGTCCGCACGGTGCGACCGGATCTGATTCTCGCCGGTTTGTTCGTTTTGTTTCTCGTGGTCGCGGCCGTCCATCCCGGCTGGCTGGCGGCGGGCGATCCATTGGAGGCCAATGCGCGCCAGGCTTTCCGCGCACCGAGCGCCGCTCATCTGCTGGGCACGGATGAGAATGGCCGCGATGTGTTGACGCGCGTAATTTATGGGGTGCGACCGTCCTTGTTTATGGGGCTCGCGGCGACGGCCATCGGTCTGAGCTTGGGCACGGCGCTTGGTCTGGTGGCCGGTCTCGGTCATCGCAGCGTGGATGGGATCGTCATGCGGTTCGTCGACGTGCTGCTCGCTTTTCCTGATCTGCTGCTCGCTCTTTTCATCATCACCTTCTGGGGCCAGGGCACAGCCAACGCGATCATCGCGGTGGGCGCGGCGAGTGTGCCGCGCTTTGCCCGCATGGTCCGGGCGCAAACCCATGTGGTGCGACGCGCGCAGTACGTCGAGGCGGCCATCACGCTCGGGCTGCTCCCCTGGACTTTGATCGCCCGGCATGTGCTGCCCAACGCCATCAAGCCGGTGCTCATTCTGGCGACCATCGGTATCGGCGGAAAAATCGCTGCGGGTGCGAGCCTCAGTTTCCTCGGGCTCGGCACGCCTCCGCCGGCCCCGGAGTGGGGGGCGATGCTTTCGGTCGGCCGCAATTTCCTCACCAACGCCTGGTGGCTCACCGCCGTCCCCGGCATCGCCGTCACGTTGACCGTGCTGTCGGTGACCGCACTGGGCCGTGAACTGCTCCGCCGTAGCGAGGGCAAAACCGCGCCATGAGCAGCGACGCTTTCACCACCATCGAGGCCGAAGCCGCGGAATTGGCGCGCCTCAACGCCGCGCAGTTGGCGATCCCGGCCAGGGTGGTGCGGCCGGTCGGCCCGCCGCTGGTTGAAGTCAGAAACCTCCACGTTCGCTTCGGTGCCGGCGGTCCTCCGGTGATTCGCGGCATATCGTTCATGCTGCGTCGCGGCGAATGCCTTGCGCTGGTCGGCGAATCCGGTTCGGGCAAGAGCGTCACATCCCGTACCCTCGTCGGTCTGGCCGGTCCCGAGGCCCGCGTCTCGGCGGACAGCTTTTCTTTCGCCGGGGAGGATTTGCGCGGCTACTCTGAACGGCACTGGCGCGAACTGCGGGGCAGCCGCATCGGCTGCGTCATGCAAGATGCCCTCGGTTCGCTCGATCCGCTGCGCACGGTTGGCGCCGAGATTGCCGAGGCGCTCCGCCTGCATACCCCGCTCAACCGCGAACAGCGTGCCATCCGCGTGATCGATCTGCTGCGCTCCGCCGGTGTGCCCGAGCCCGAAGTCCGTGCCCGCCAGTTTCCGCACCAGCTCTCCGGCGGCCTGCGTCAGCGCGCCCTGATTGCCTCAGGTATCGCCTGCGGTCCTGAACTGCTCATCGCCGACGAGCCCACCACTGCGCTCGATGCGGCTGTGCAGGTACAGGTGCTCGAATTGCTCTCATCGCTTCGGACGCCGCAAAACGCCATGATTGTCGTCAGCCACGATTTTGCTGTCGTGTCCCATCTCGCCGACACCGTCGCGGTCATGCATCACGGCGTCATTGTCGAACAGGGACCAGTCGAATCCATCTTGCGCGATCCGCAGCATCCCTACACGCGTTCTCTGCTTGATGCAGTCAAGTCTGTCCATAGTCGCAGTCGCGGCAAGCCCATGCGTTCCGCGCCGCCCTTGCCATCCGCCGCTGCGGCGGTGCTGGCCGTGGAAGGCATCACGAAATCCTTTCTCGGCCCCGATGGAAAAAAACGCACCGTGGTTTCGGATGTTTCCTTTTCCCTGCGCCCCGGCGAAACCATCGGCATCGTGGGCGAATCCGGCTCGGGCAAGACCACGACCATCCGCATCGTGCTCGGTTTGGAAACTCCCGATGCCGGCACCGTCCGTCTCCAGGGCCGGGATTGGCGCACGCTCTCGCCATCCGAACAACGTGCGGCCCGCAAGCGCATGCAGGTGGTTTTTCAGGATCCGCTCGGCTCATTCGATCCGCGCTTTACCGTGGAGCGCGTGCTCGACGAGGCCATCGGCGTTGCTGGCGCTACGGGCCGCGAGGCCCGTAGCGCCCGTGCGGTCGAGTTGCTCGAACTCGTCCGGCTAGACCGTAGTGTCCTCTCGCGCCGTCCCATCGAGCTTTCCGGCGGCCAGCGGCAACGCCTCGCCATCGCCCGCGCGCTCGCGCCCAACCCGACCGTGCTCGTCTGCGACGAGCCCGTCTCCGCCCTCGATGTCTCGGTGCAGAAACAGATTCTCGACCTGCTGGCCGACCTCAAGGCCCGTCTCGGTCTGGCCTGCCTCTTCATCTCGCACGATCTCGGCATCATCCAGCGCATCAGCGACCGCGTGGTCGTCATGAAGGATGGCGTCGTTGTCGAGACCGGCGATGTCGGCAAAATCTTTGCCGCTCCGGAACATCCCTACACGCAATCCCTCCTGGCCGCGATCCCGGTCCTGGAATTCATGGGTAATGCGATCGACATCTGAACCTCCTCCCGTTTCCCGAAAATTCCTCATGAGCACTCCGAAAAAACAGCTCCTCGTCAATCTCTTTGAGATGAACTGCGTCAGTCACATCATCCACGGCCAGTGGGTGCTGCCGGATAACAACCGCCACCGCTTTAACGAACTCTCCTACTGGACTGAACTCGCGCAGCTCCTGGAACACGGGACCTTCGACGGGGTTTTCCTGGCGGACGTCATCGGCACTTACGACGGCTTCCGCAACAGTCCCGATGCCGCCTTGCGCGAGGCCGTGCAAATCCCGAGCAACGATCCGCTCCTCGTCATTCCGGCCATGGCCACGGTCGCCAAGAACCTCGGTTTTGGCGCGACCTTTTCCACCACTTACGAGCCGCCCTTCGCCTTCGCGCGCCGCGCCAGCACGCTCGACCATCTCACCAACGGCCGTTTCGCCTGGAATATCGTCACCTCTTATCTGCCCAACGCCGCGCGCAACTTCGGTCTCGACGGCGAGGTCCCGCATGATGATCGCTACGTGATCGCTGACGAGTATCTCGATGTGCTTTACAAACTCTGGGAAGGATCGTGGGACGATGATGCCGTCATTCAGGATCGGGGGCGTCGCATCTACACCGATCCCGCGAAGGTGCGCTACATCAATCACGTTGGCCCGCAATTCAAAGTCGCCGGTCCGCACCTTTGCTCGCCCTCGCGCCAGCGCACGCCGGTTCTTTACCAGGCCACCGGTTCACATGCCGGCAAGGAGTTCGCCGCCCGTCACGCCGAGGCGGTCTTCACCGGCGGCATGAACGCCGAGGCCGTCCGCATCAACATCGCGGACATGCGCGCCCGTCTCCTGCGTCACGGACGCAAGTCCACCGACATCAAGTTCATCACCGGTGCCGGCATCATCACCGGCAAGACCGACGCCCAGGTTGCCGCCAAGCTGGAACTTTTTAAGAAGAACATGAGCGTGGAAGGCCGGCTCGCGCACAGCCAGTCACGCATCGATTACACCAAATATCCGCGCACCGAACGTCTCGCCGACATCATCGCGCGGAAGGACACCGGCTACGAGCAGATCAGCCATCGCTTCAAACCCGAACAGACCATCGGCGATGTCCTCGACCAGATCGGCGGGATCAACTACGGCCGCTATTTTGTCGCCGGCACGCCGAAGGTGGTCGCTGATGCGATTGAAAAATGGCTTGATGAGGATGGCGTCGACGGCATCAACCTCGTGCAATACCACAGTTACGAGACGGCGCGCGATTTCATTGAATACATCGTGCCGGAACTGCGCCGCCGCGGTCGTTTTCGTGAGTCGTACAACGACGGCGAAACCCTCCGCCAGCGGCTCTTCGGTCCCGATCGCGCCCGCCTGCCCGATTACCACTACGGGGCGCGCTACCGTGATCCCGCCCGTTTGTTGGATCCATTCCAGCCGCTGCCCGTTCCCCCCAAACCCGCGGAGCCCGGCGCGCTCTCGATGCACGAGCAACGGGAGCACACGACGCCCGGCACGACGGTGACCGGCACCGTGAGACCACCTTCTTCGCTCACTTCCGCCGCCACTTCATCCTCCGAGAAAACCCTCGTCACCACCTCCCCATGAGCAGCCCTCTCAAATTCCTCTGGTTCCTCCCCACGTATGGGGACTCCCGCTACATCGTCGGCGGCGGCCACGGCCTTCCCGCCGGTGTGGCCGGCGGCGCCCGCCCTGCCACGCTCGACTACCTCGGCCAGATCGCGCGCAGCGCCGAGCAACTCGGCTATATCGGCGCGCTCACGCCCACCGGCGCTTGGTGCGAGGACGCGTTCATCGTGGATGCCATGCTCGCGAGCGTGACCAAGACGTTCAAATTTCTGGTCGCCCTCCGTCCCGGCTTGATCTCGCCCACGCTCGCGGCGCAGATGGCCGCGAGTTTCCAGCGCTACTCCAACGGCCGCCTCCTCGTGAACATTGTCGTCGGCGGCGAACCGCACGAGCAGCGCTCATACGCCGATTTTTCCGACAAGGCCGAGCGCTATGAGCGTGCCGACGAGTTTCTCCAGATTGTCTGCGCCCTCTGGGAACGGCCCAATGTCAACTTCAAGGGCCGCTTCTACCAGGTGGAAAACGCCACGCTGCCCTCGCGCCCCGACGTTCCGCCGCCGCTCTACATTGGCGGTTCCTCTGCCGGTGCCGGCCCGGTAACCGCCAACCACATCGACGTCTATCTGACCTGGGGTGAGCCCACGCCGGCAGTCGCCGAAAAAATCGCTTCAATCCGCAAACACGCCGCGCTGACCGGTCGTAAGGTCCGCTTTGGTATCCGGCTCCACGTCATCACCCGCGACACCGCCGAAGCCGCCTGGGCCGAGGCGCACCGTTTGCTCGCCGCCATCGATCCCGACACGATCAAGTCCGTGCAAGCCGGTCTCTCTCGCAGCGAGGGGGAGGGGCAGAAACGCATGCTTGCCCTGCACAAAGGCTCCACGGCTAATCTCGAGATCGAGCCCAATCTCTGGGCCGGTTTCGGCCTCGTGCGCGGCGGGGCAGGGACCGCTCTCGTCGGCAGCCACCGTGAGATCGCCGACAAAATCAAAGCCTACTATGCGCTCGGCATCGAGGAGTTCGTCCTCTCCGGGGTTCCCCACTTGGAGGAAGCCTACTGGTTTGCCGAAGGCGTGCTCCCTCTCCTTCGCAAAGAAGGATTGTGGAGCCATCCGCAGGGCGAAATTAAGACCAGCAGCCACCACGACATACCCTTCTCACCCGCGGCCACCCGTCAACCTGTCGCCGCCGCTAGCTGAGCGACTCTATCTCCGTGGCCACCTCCCTAGTTTCCCCGGCACATATCATAACGTCTGATCGCGAAGCGCTCACGGTTGCCCGCGAGGTCGCGGCGCTGCTCGCGCCCGAGGCTTCTGACCGTGATCGCGAGCGCCGCAAGGCTGTCGCGGAACTCGATCTGCTTTCGGCCCGCGGGCTCCTTGCCCTGACCGTGCCCCGCGCCCATGGGGGAGCCGATGTTTCCGCCGAGACGCTCGCGCAGGTTTTTCAGATCCTCGCCGCCGCCGATCCCGCCATCGCCCAACTGCCGCAGAGTCACTTTGTTTTCCTCAATGCTCTCCGCGAGGATGGCTCCGAGGAGCAGAAACAGTTCTTTTTTTCCGAGGTTTTGGCCGGTGCCCGGCTCGGCAATGCCCAGGCCGAGCGCGGCTCCGCCTCCGCGCTCGATCTCAAAACCCGTCTCCGTCGTTCCGGCGCTGACTACCTTCTCGATGGCACCAAACATTATACGACCGGTGCGCTCTTCGCGCATTGGCTGCCCGTTGCCGCCATCGATGACGAGCAACGTCTTGTGCTCGCCTACGTCCCGCGCGCCGCCGTCGGCGTGGAATTGCTCGATGATTGGAACGCCCTCGGACAGCGCGCCACTTACAGCGGTACCGCACATTTTCGCGCCGTCGCCGTGCCGGCGGCTCACGTTGTCGCCCATTGGAAACTTTTCGAACGGCCCTCGACCTTCCATGCCTTTGCCCAGCTCCTTCACGCCGCCATCGACGTTGGCATCGCGCAAAACGCCCTCGACGATACCGCCGCTGCCGTCCGCACGCGCAAGCGCCCGCGTCTCGGCGCTCCGGTTGTGAGCCCTACGGAAGATCCTCTCTTGCTGCTCCGCTTCGGTCAGCTCTACGCGAAATTCCACGCCGCCGAGGCGCTGACGCTTCGCGCCGCCCGTGCGCTCGATGTCGCCGGTCCTCGACCCGATGCCAACTCCGCCGCTCATGCAGCCGTGCTGGTCGGCGAAGCCAAGGCCTACGCCGAGGACGTCTCGGTCGAGATCGCCAGCGAGCTTTTCGCGCTCATCGGCACGAGTGCCTCCGACGAATCCCTCAATCTCGACCGCCACTGGCGCAACGCCCGTGTCCATTCCATCCACGACGCGAACCAGTGGAGGTACCACGCCGCCGGCAACTGGTTCCTTAACGGCATCGCTCCCGGCAAACCCGTTCGTCGACTCGCCGCCGGCGATCCGGCGAAACGGGCCTGATTCCAGTTACGCGATGTCCACGATTACGCTCACACTTCCCGATGCTCGTTATGTCGCCGATATCCAGCGCTACGCGTCGGACCCGCGTGTCAGCGCAACCTGCCACGTGCCTTATCCCTATCCCGCCGACGGTGCGCAGCGGTGGTTGGAGCGCATACACCAGTCCACGCGCGAAAGGAGGAACGCGGTATTCCTCGTGCTTTCCGATGGGGCGTTCTGCGGGATCATGTCGGTGAACGCGATCGACTGGGAAAAGCAATGCGCGGAGCTGGACTACTGGATCGCTGGAGATTACCAAGGCAAAGGCATTGGCACGGAAGCCGCGCGTCTGGCGATCCGGCGCGCGAAAGAGGAGCTGGGCCTGAAGGTGCTTTTCAGTGCCTGCCTCGCCACCAATCCCGCCTCCGGTCGTGTTTTGCAGAAAAATGGGTTTCGCGAAGTCGGTCGTTTCCTCAACACCGGCCGGATCAGTCCAAAATTCCTGCATCAGCAGATGCGCCGCTTCCGCAAGGACCTCGTGCCGGGTGCGCCGCATATCGCGGATCATCACGTCACCGATTATACGAAATCCGCAGGGGAGTCCGGAGTGTTCTCGGGCGAAGTGCACGCTGCGCCAGCTCCTGGTTCCTAGCATCCCAGCCCACTATGTCATCGCTCCCCAGTATCGATTTGATTGTGAATGACGTTCCCCGGGCCGTCGCGTTCTTCCGCGACGTTGTCGGCCTCACTGTGCTCCAGGAATTTGATCGCTTTGGCGAACTCGATGCGGGCGCCGTCCGTATCCTCCTCAGTCCCGACGCTCTCGTACCAGTCGCACCCGCCGCCGGCATCATCCTCCATTTCAAAGATGCCGATCTTGCCGCCGCCGGGAAACGCGCCTCCCGCTTTGGCGCGAAAATCTTGGGAGGTCCGCTGACCACCGACTGGGGCACCGAATCGCTCTTCGTGCAAGGTCCCGAATCCATCGTGGTGGATTTTCACCGCGGGCTCTCCGTCTGAGCCGCGCTCCTCCGCCATGCCCACCGCCACGACATCCCGCCTGCGCGCCCGCAAAAATTCTACCCGACCGCCGGCCGTAAACGGCGCTGCGGCCCACGTACCCACGGTCGCCGAACTTTTTGCCCGCGCTGAAAAACTTTTCCCCGTCTTCGCCGCCGGTGCCGCCGCCCGCGAACGCAATCGCACGCTGCCGCACGCCGAGATCCGCCGCATCGCCCAGGCCCGCCTGCTCACGCTGCGCATCCCGCGCGAACACGGCGGCGCCGGCGCCACCGCCCGCGAGCTGTTTCAATTCCTGATCAACCTCGCCGCGGTCGATTCCAACATCGCCCAGGCGTTGCGGCCCAGTTTCCTTTTCGTCGAAGGCCTGCGGCTCTCGCCCGACGCCGATTATCAGCGCCGCTGGTTCGCGCGCTTTCTGGCGGGCGATGTGTTCGGCAATGCCGGCTGGGAGGTTGGCGGGGCCAATGGCGCCGTCTCCGCCCGCATCCGCAAGGAGGGCGATCACTTTCGCGCCACCGGCAGCAAATACTACAGCACCGGCTCACTCTTCGCCGACTGGGTCAGCGCCGTCGCGCTCGACGAAAACGACCAGCCCAAATCTTTCATCCTTCCGCGTGGTCGCAAGGGCCTCGTCCTCGTGGACGATTTTGATGCGATGGGCCAGCGTCTCACCGCCAGCGGCACCACCAGGCTGGAGAACGTCCTCGTCCGCGCCGACGAACTTCGCCAGCGCCCGACCGCCATCTCGGAAACGCCGTCGGCACCCGAAGCCACGGCCGCTTCCGCCCCGAATCCCACCGAGGCGCAAGCGGGTGGAAAACCCGGGGACAAGCGTTCGATCGTCACCCCCGTCGCCCAGCTTTTTCTTGGCGCGGTCATCGCCGGCATTGCCCGCAATGCGCTGAACGATGCGGTCGCCTACACCCGCCAACACGCCCGTCCCATCAAGCACAGCAGCGCGCAAAAATCCGTCGACGACCCGTATGCGCGCCACGCCATCGGCGAGATTTCCGCCCGCGCCGCCGCCGCCGAAGCGATTGTGCTCCGCGCGGCGGACACGATTGATGTCTCGTGGGCCGGGGGCCACACGCCCGCGCTTATCACCGCCGCCGCGATCGCGGTAGCCGAAGCCCAGTTCATCGCTGCAGACCAGACGCTCAAGGCCGCCGAGCTGGTTTTCGATGCCGGTGGAGCTTCGGCCACCGCGCGCGCTCTCAATCTCGACCGCCACTGGCGCAACGCGCGCACCGTTGCCAACCACAACCCCCGCGACTGGAAAGCCGCCGTCGTCGGCGCCTTCCGTCTCACCGGCGCCGAACCGCCCCTGTCCGGCCTGTTTTGACCGCATGATCTCCCTGCACCACGTCAGCAAAACTTTTGCCACGCCAGACGGCCCGCTCCGCGCCGTCGCCGACGCCTCCTTGCAAATCAACGAGGGCGACATCTACGGCATCATCGGCTTCAGCGGCGCGGGCAAATCCACGCTGCTGCGGACCATCAATCTGCTCGAGCGCCCCGATGATTATCCGCAAACGAGCATTGTGGTGAATGGTCGCGAAATGACCACGCTCTCGAAGACCGAGCTCAATCGCGCGCGTCAGTCGATCGGTTTTGTTTTCCAGAACTTCAACCTGCTCAACAATCGCACCGTGACCGACAACATTGCGTTTCCGCTCGAAATCGCCGGCCAGCCGAAGGCCGCGCGTGACGCCCGGGTTCGCGAATGTCTCGAAATCGTCGGCCTTACCGACAAGGCCAACACCTATCCGGCCAAGCTGAGCGGCGGCCAGAAGCAGCGCGTCGCCATCGCGCGCGCCATTGCCAACCACCCGAAGGTGCTCCTCTGCGACGAACCGACTTCCTCGGTGGATCCGCAGATGACCGGCACCATTCTCGCCTATCTCCGGCAGATCAACGAGCGCTTCGGACTTACGATCATTCTCGTCACCCACGAGATGGCGGCCGTGAACGCCATTTGCAACAAGGTCGCCGTCATGGAGAGCGGCCGGGTGGTAGAGCGTTTCGCGCTCAACGACGCGACCCATGTGCCGACTTCCGGCATTGCCCGCCACCTGCTGCGCGACCGCGCGGTCGGCGTCACCTACCTCGACGATTTTATCCCCAGTATTTGATATTTTATGTCCACGAAAATAACCGACCACCGCCTATTCGGACGCACCGGCGTCAAAGTTTCCCCGCTCACGCTGGGTTGCATGATGTTTGGGAGGCGCACCGAGCTCGACGATTCCATTCGCATCATTGACCGCGCCATCGACGCCGGCATCAATGTGCTCGACACCGCCAACGGCTACGCCCGCGGCCGCAGCGAGGAGATCACCGGCGAGGCCTTGCAAAGAAACGGGAAACGCTCCCGCATCTTTCTCGCCTCAAAGGTGCATTTCCCGATGAGCGATGATGACGTCAATAACCAGGGCGTTTCCCGCCGTCATATCATCGAGCAGGCCGAGGCCAGTCTGCGCCGGTTGAAAACCGACTACCTTGATCTCTACCAAATCCACCGTCCGCATCCCGAGGTGGCCATCGACGAGACGCTGCGCGCGCTCGACGATCTCGTGCGCTCGGGTAAAGTCCGCTACGTCGGGAGCACGACCTTTGCCGGCTGGCAGGTGGTCGAGGCACTCTGGGCGAGCGAAAAGCATCACCTGAACCGCTTTGTCTCCGAGCAACCGCCTTACAATTTGCTCGATCGCCGGATCGAGCGCGAACTGCTCCCGGTCGCCCAGACGTTCGGTCTCGCCATCATTCCGTGGAGTCCCATTGGCGGCGGTTTGCTCTCGGGAAAATATCAGCGCGGCCAGCCGATTCCGGACGATGCGCGGTATTCCCCCGCCAACCGGGCCGCGATGGGTGGTGGCCGAGCCGGCGGACGCCCCGGGCGCGGCAGCCCCGCCGGTCGCTTCGTGGAAAAAATCTACGATGTAATTGAACCGCTCACCGCTCTCGCCGCCGAGAAGGGCGTGCCGCTCTCCCAGCTCGCGCTCGCATGGGTGGTGCAGCAGCCCGGCGTCACGAGCCCGATCGTCGGCCCGCGCACGCTGGAGCAGTTGGAGGACGCGCTCAAGGCCTTGGAAATCACGCTCACGCCGGAAGACTTGAAGCGCATCGACGAGATCATCCCGCCGGGCACGCACGTCTCGCCATTCTACGAGGCCGAACACGGCGCGGGACAGTTCCGCTGGTAACGGTTGCGAGTATTGTGAATGTAACCGACAATACCGGTGTGAAGACCTTCATGCTATTCGTCGGCTTGTTGGCGCTTCTTTTCACCGGCGGCAGCGCTGCCACCGAACGTGGCGCCGAGCCGCCGGTAAAAACCCTTCGCATCACCGTGCTTTCAACCATGCTGGCGGGCAATCTGCAGAAAGGTATTGGCGAATGGGGCTTCGCCGCCCTTGTCGAGGTGGATGGACATCGTCTGCTCTTCGACACGGGACAACGTCCGACCACTGTTCGCGACAACGCGCATGAACTCGAAATCGATCTTTCGAACATCACCGATGTCGTCCTCTCTCACAATCACAGCGACCATGTCGGCGGGTTGCTCACGCTCCGCCGCGTCTCCGCCGATAAGAATACCGCGGCACTGACGCACGCCCACGTCGCCACGGGAGCCTTCGTCAGTCGCGGCCCCGGCAATTTCGCGGGCGATGATAATCCCCTGATCGCGATCCGCCCGGCTTACGAAGCAGCCGGTGGTAAATTCACCGAGCATGCCGGTCCCGCCGAGTTGTTGCCTGGCGTTTGGTTCACCGGTCCCATCCCGAGAAAATATCCTGACGAACAACCCGTTCCGCCCGGTTGGGTGATCCGCGCACCGGACGGCTCGCTCGCGCCCGACACCACGCCCGAAGACGCTGCGCTTGTCTTCGACACCCCGCGCGGATTGGTCGTGCTCACCGGTTGTGGCCACGCCGGATTGATCAACACGCTCGAATACGCCCGTGTCATCACGAAGCGGCCCGACGCGCCCATTTACGCCATCACCGGGGGCTTCCACCTCGCCCGCGCCACCGACGGCTCGCTCGATTGGACCGCCGAAAAACTCCGCGCACTCGGCGTGCGCATTATTCATGGCGGCCACTGCACCGGTCTCGAGGCGGTGTACCGCCTCCGTACCCAGCTCGGTCTGCCCCGCGAAGCGGCGTCGGTCGCCGCCGTGGGCTCTTGGTTCGATCTTAATGAAGGCATCCACCCACTCATCCTCGCCCGCTGAAACCGGTGGGCCCTCGCCGCCGTTGTCGCCGCTCGCCTCACGGCTGAGTGCGCGCTACGGTTGTGCTGCGCCGTTGATTAACCACGACTTGAACGAGGTGCTCGCGTCATTGCTTGGGCATCGCTCGGTGCGGACATTCCTGCCCGATGCGCTCGACGCCGGTGTGCTTGAGCTGCTCATCGCCGCTGCGCAATCCGCGCCCACTTCCTCGAACCTGCAGGCATGGAGCGTCGTGGCCGTGGAGGACAAGGAGCACAAGGCCCGGCTCGCGGTGCTGGCCCGGGACCAAAAGCAGATCCACGAGGCCCCGCTTTTTCTGGTCTGGCTGGCGGATGTTTCACGATTGCGCCGCGTGGCCAGCGCGGCGGGCACGACCTCCGACGGCCTTGACCACCTGGAGAGTTTCATCATGGCCGTGATCGATGCCACGCTGGCGGCACAGAACGCCGTTGTTGCCGCCGAGTCGCTCGGCCTCGGTACCGTTTACATCGGCGCGATTCGTAACGAACCCGAAAAGGTCGCGGCCGAGCTGGATCTGCCTCCCGGAGTTTTTCCCGTCTTTGGTCTGGTGGTAGGAAAACCTGATCCGGCGCGTCCCGCCGCCATAAAGCCCCGACTTCCCCAGGCCGCCGTGCTGCACCGCGAACACTACTCCGTCGAGTGGCAGGCTTGTGCGGTGACGCTCTACGACAAAATTATTGGCGCTTTTTATGCCGCGCAAAAACTGCCGCAGCAGAAATGGACCAGTCACTCCGCCGATCGCATCAAGGACGCCAAGGCGCTCGGTTCCCGCGCCCGCCTGGCTGAGGCGGTCGCCAAACTCGGCTTCAAGCATAAATAAATTGAACGCAACCATGCCCGCCATTCCCGGACTTCGCAGCCCTTATGATCTCGTTGGTGGACTCGTCCACTTCGGCCGCATGATCGACAAGATCCGTCTCCACGCGCGCGGAGAACTGCCCGCTGATTACCAGCCCGGGCTGGGCAAGGGCGGACACGACCGGGTCTTTTGCGCCTTTTTCCAGATCGACTACGAGCGGCTCAGCGGACACGTGCTGGCAAATCCTGCGGCCACCGACGAGCAGTTGCTCGAGTGGGTTTACGACCACGGCCGGCGGCCCACGCCGATCGATCTCACCGTGTTCGACGGTTTTTTGAGCAAACGCGGGTGGCGCGACCAGTCGGCCGTGTATCTCCCCAACTGGCTGGCGAAGAGCGGACTCCCGCCCGACGCCGCCCAAACCAACTTCGACTACATCGAGCTCGACGAAGGACGCCCCGCGCGCGCCACGTCGGTGTTCTAACCCAAAATACCGTCCGCGCATCCACCTGGAATCCATTTCTATGAGCCAACCGCCTTCTCTCACCACCGCCGACGGACACACCTTCTCCGTCTATACCGCCGGCGATCCCGGTTCGTCTGCCGGTGTCGTCATTTTGCAGGAGATCTTCGGCGTCAACGCGCATATCCGGTCCGTTGCCGACACCTATGCGCGCCATGGCTTCTATGTTGTGGCGCCGGCCCTGTTCGACCGCATCGAGCGCAAGGTCGAACTCGACTATTCGCCCGCGGCCCTCGAACAGGCACGTGCGCTGGCCGCCCGACTCTCGCCGGAAAATGTGCTCCACGATATCGCCGTCGCGATCGCCCACGTCCGCGCCACCGTCCGGAGTGGCCGCGTGGGAGTCGTCGGCTATTGCCTCGGCGGAAGCTACGCCTGGCTGAGCGCCACACGTCTGCAACCCGACGCCACCGTCGGCTACTACGGTTCCAAGGTCGTCGCGCATCTCAACGAAACTCCCCGGGTTCCGGTGCTGCTTCATTTCGGCGACAAGGACCGCGGCATTCCGCTGACCGACGTTGAAAAAATTAAAACCGCGCATCCCGCTTTGCCGGTTCATATCTACGATGCCGGCCACGGATTCAATCGCGACGGCAGCACCGCATATTCCGCGCCCGCCGCGAGCCTCGCCCTGCAACGCACGCTCGAATTTCTCCGCCGTCATCTCACTGCGAAGGCCGCATCGTGAACCCGGCCACCTTAAACACCACCGCATCTTCGCCCGATCTGCCCGCGAATCCCAGCCGGCCGAAAGACATGCTTCGACCATAACCTTTCGATTCACCATGAATTTCGTTCGCCGTTTATCATTCCTGTATCTCGCCACCGGCCTCGCTGCGCTCTCCGCCACCGCCTCGGCATCAACACCGGCTGCCGGTTTGGCCTACCCGGCCACCGACTATTTCGAACAGTCGCCGGGACGGTCCGGCGGAGTCCTGCGGGTGACTTCCGACTATGAGGCGGGCAACTTGGACATTCAGTTTAACAATTCCGGCGGCTTGCTCTGGGAGGGACGCTTCCTCTTCGACAACCTCGTTTACCTCGACCACACGGGTCAGCCCACGCCGTGGCTCGCGCGCTCGTGGACGGTCTCGCCTGACGGTCGCACCTACACGTTTCACCTGCGGACCGACGTGACGTTCAGTGACGGCACGCGTTTCGATGCCGAGGCCGTGCGCGCCAATTTCGCGCGCGTCAAATCGTTCGGCGCCAAATCGCGCGTCGCCGGTGCTAACCTTGCGCCCTATGCCGAAGGCCTCGTCATCGACGATTTTACCTTTCAGGCGAAGCTCAGCGCCCCTTTCCCCGATTTCCTCGGCTACCTCGCGCAGACCTGGCTCGGGTTCATTTCCCCGCGGCAGATTCGCGAAGCCCCGGAAACAATCCCGACACGTCCGGTCGGCACCGGACCTTTCATCCTAGGCGAACACGAGTCGGGTAAGCGCGCCGTCTTCAAGCGCCGCGCCGACTACGCTTGGGCGCCCGACTACCTGCGCCACCCCGGCCCGGCTTACCTTGATGAAATCATTCTCGAAGCCGCTCCCGACGACCACGCTCGCATCGCCGCCCTGCGCGATGGCCGCGACCACCTGACCTTCGATGCCCTGACTGACCAGGTCGCCGCGCTCAAGGCCGATCCGCAGATCGTCTATTCGAATCGCCTGCGGCCCGGCTCTCCGCAGCGGGGCTTCACCTTCAACGCGAAAAGATTTCCGTTTGACGATGTCCGCATTCGACAAGCCGTGGCCCGTGTGATCGACCGCGAAGCATTGATCCGCAGCTACGGCTACGGCGAATTTGTCGCGAAGAGCGATTTCCTCGTCTCCAATACGCCCGGCTATGACCCATCCTTTCGCAGCGTCTTGGCCTACGATCCCACTGCGGCAGCCGCCCTGTTCGATGCGGCTGGATGGACCACGCGCGACGCCGACGGTTATCGGACCAAAGGAGGACGGCGCCTGGGCGCTGAAGTCCTCACCACCGGGTCCGAGCGCACTCCGCCCATCGCGGTACTGGGCATGCAAGCCGATTTGAAGAAGGCGGGTTTTGAGTTGCGCCTGAAATTTGTGAAGTCCGCCGAACTCAGCCAGCTCGTCACCGCCGGCGAGTACGACACCATCACCGGTGCCTGGTGGTCTGCCAACACGCCGGACGTGTTGTTCATCCAATACCACAGCAGCCAGAAAGCCCGGCAGAACACCTTTGGTCAGGACACCGCCAACCTCGGTGACCCAACGCTCGACACACTCTTGCAGCGCGCGCGCGAAAGCATCGACGCCACCGAGCGCCGCCAACTCTACCGCGAGGCCCAGCGCCTCCTCACCGAACTTGTGCCCGTGGTTCCGCTCAGCGAAAGCCAGCACATCGTCGCCTACCGTCGCGAACTCCACGGCGTGCTCTTCGACACCACGCACAACACCCCGATCCTCACCGCCGCCTGGCTGGATTGCAGATAGGGCAGGGGACTCCGTTCCCCGCCGCTTCCGTTTGTTTTCACTTTTCCCATCATGCCCACCTTCACTTCCCCAGAAACTGCGCTGCCCGCAATTTCTCCACGCGCTTTGCCGTCACCACCGGATCTCATTCGGCTTGGCCTCACGATCAACGGCACGCCTCACGCGATCAACGTCGAGCCGCGCGTCGTGCTGCTCGATCTGCTGCGTGAACACCTTCACCTCACGGGTACGAAGAAAGGCTGCGATCACGGCCAATGCGGCGCCTGCACGGTGCTGGTGAACGGCCGGCGTATCCTCTCCTGCCTGTCGCTCGCCGCCACCCACGATGGCGACGAGATCACCACGATCGAGGGCCTCGCGCAGAACGGCGAACTGCATCCCTTGCAGGCCGCGTTCATCGAATGCGATGGGTTTCAATGCGGCGGTTGCACTGCGGGCCAGATCATGTCCGCCGCCGGACTGTTGCAGGAACCGGTCGGCCCGGATGACGCCGCCGTGCGTGATTCCATGAGCGGGAATCTCTGCCGCTGCGGCGCATATCCCGGAATCCTCGAGGCCATTCAATCGGTCCGGTGTGCCCCAAAAACCTGACCTCCCATGCGCGCCTTCACCTATTCCCGTGCGAACGATGCCTCGACCGCCGTCGCCCAACACGACGCCTCCAGCGGCGATGCCTATCTTGCCGGCGGTACTACGCTCATCGACCTGGTGAAACTCGACGTGGTGCGCCCGCGCCAGCTCGTCGACATCAATCGTATCGGGCTAGACCGGATCGAGGTGCTCCCCGATGGCGGCCTGCACGTCGGGGCGCTCGTCCGCAACAGCGACCTCGCGCGCCACCCGGTGGTGCGTGAGCGGTTTCCCGTTCTCGCGGAAGCGATCCTTTCCGGAGCATCGTCGCAACTGCGCAACCGGGCAACCACTGGCGGCAATCTGCTGCAACGCACGCGGTGTCCGTATTTTCGCGACAATGTTTCCCCCTGCAACAAGCGCGAGCCGGGTACCGGCTGCGCCGCTCTCGACGGCCACAACCGCGGCCACGCCATCCTCGGCGTGAGCGACAGCTGCATCGCGACCCATCCGTCCGACATGGCCGTCGCGCTGGCCGTGCTCGATGCCCACGTGCTCACTCATGGGCCGGAGGGTGAGCGTCGCATTCCCTTTGCGGATTTTCATCTCCTGCCCGGCGACACCCCGCACCGTGAATCCATCCTGTATCCGGGCGAACTCATCACCGCCGTGGTTCTCGCCGCACCGCCCGCGGGGGCACGCTCGTGGTACGTGAAGCTGCGCGACCGCGAGAGCTACGCCTTCGCGCTCGCTTCGGCTGCCGTTTGGATCGTACCCGCCGAAACGGGCGGACGCTTCCGCGAGGTGCGCATTGCCCTCGGCGGCGTCGCGACCAAACCGTGGCGTGTCCGCGAAGCCGAAGCCCTGCTGGCCGGCGGCACTCCGGACGAAGCGAATTTACGTGCCGCCGCCGAGACGGCGCTGCGCGTTGCGCAGCCTCGCCGACACAATGCCTTCAAGGTCGAACTCGCGAAGCGCGTCATCGTGCGTGCGCTCAGCCTCGTTGCGGCCGGTCAACCCACTGTTCGCCAAACCTAAGCCATGTCCGCTTCTCCCATTCTCACCGTCGTCGGCAAAGGCATCAACCGCGTGGAAGGCCGCGCCAAGGTCACCGGTCGCGCCAACTACGCCGCCGACAATCACTTTCCCGGGCTCGTGCATGCCTTCGGTGTCTTTAGCACCATCGCCTCCGGTCGCGTCGCGTCGATTGACGCTGACGAGGCCCGCGGGCTGCCGGGCGTGCTCGGTGTGTGGCACCACGGAAATTTTCCGCGCCTCTACCGCAGCCCGAACGATTTTGCTTCCGGCACGAAGGTCGGCGAAGCGCGTCCGCCCTTCGAGGACGACGTGGTCTACCACGCCGGACAGTACATCGCCGTCGTCGTCGCCACGACGTTCGAGCAGGCCCGTGCCGCTGCGCGTCTGCTCCGCGTCCGCTACACTGGCGAACGCCCGCCCGCGGTGTCGCTCGAAGTCGCCCTGGCCGTTCACGGTGAACGGGCGCGCGACGGCGACGCCCGGCGAGGCGATCCGGAAACCGCGTGGGAAGCGGCGCCCGTGAAGGTCGACGCCACCTACACCACGGCTCCCGAGGTGCATCATCCGCTCGAATTGCACGCCACGGTGGCTGTTTGGAAAGGCGACGCCGTCGAACTCCACGACTCCACCCAATCGATCAACGGCGAACGCAACGGCATCGCAAAAATGCTCGGCATTCCGCTCGACCGGGTGACGGTGAAAGCGCCCTACATCGGCGGCGGTTTCGGCGGGAAACTTTTCCTTTGGCACCAGACCGTCATCGCCGCGGCCCTCGCCCGCGAACTCGGCCGCCCCGTGAAATTGATTGTCGAACGCCGGCACCAATCGACGACCGTCGGCCACCGGCCGTTCACGCGTCAGCGGCTTCGCCTCGCCGCGGACAGAAACGGGAAACTGCTCTCCGTCCGCCACGACACCCATGCTCTGACCTCGCTCGTCGACGACTTCATGGAAAGTTGCGGCAACGCGACGCGCGCGTTCTACGACGTGGCCAACCTCGGCGTCACCCACCGGATGGTGCCGGCCAACATCGGCACGCCCACCGCGTTTCGCGCCCCGGGGGCTGCTCCCGGTCTCTTTGCACTGGAGAGTGCCGTCGATGAACTCGCCATCGCTCTGGGTGTTGATCCCATCACCTTTCGCCTGGGCAATTTGCCCGAGCAGGATCCCGACAAGAATCTTCCGTGGTCGAGCAACCACCTGCGCGAATGTTTCGAGGTTGCGACTGCGCGCTTCGGTTGGTCGCGGCGCATTCCCGAACCCGGCTCGATGCGCGATGGCGCGGAGATTCTCGGCTGGGGCGCGGCGGCCGCCAGTTGGGGCGCGCATCGCGGCCAGTGTGCGGCGCGGGTGGAACTGCGCGCCGACGGTACGGCCCGCGTGACCTGCGGCACGCAGGATATCGGCACCGGCACCTACACGGTGATCGCGCAGGTTGCCGCGGAGATCACCACGCTCCCGATCGAAAAAATTTTCGTCGTGCTCGGTGACACGAACCTTCCGCAAGGTCCCAATTCCGGCGGATCGCAGGTAACGGCGACCGTCATTCCCGCCGTCGCCGAGGCCGCGCGTCAGGCCTTGCAGTCACTCTTCCGCGTCGCGACGCGCAAGGACGCGCCGCTCGCCGGCCGCGACATCAAGAAGCTCGCTGTGCGCGGCGGCGTGGTCGTCTCGGAAGAAGATGGCACCCTGCGCGCCACCATCCCCGCGATTCTCACCGGCTGTCGCCTCGCGAGTGTCGATGCCGAGGCGAAGACCGCGCCGGGCCCCGACGCGCAGAAATATTCGTTCCGCTGCTTCGGCGTGCATCTCGCCGAGGTCCGCTGGGACCCGGGTATCGCCCGGCTCAAGGTCTCGCGCATCGTCAGCGTTCTCGACGCCGGGCGCATCATCAACGCCAAGACCGCGCGCAACCAGATCCACGGTGCCCTGATCATGGGCATCGGCATGACGCTGTTCGAAGAGTCACTCTACGACCCGCGCAGCGGTCGCGTCGTCAACGACAACTTCGCCGACTATCACATCCCCTCGCACGCCGACACGGCGGACATGGATGTCGTGTTTCTCGATCACCCCGATCCGCACATCGGGGAATTCGGCGCCCGCGGGATCGGCGAACTCGGCATCACGGGTATCGCCGCCGCCATCGCCAATGCCGTTCATCACGCCACCGGCAAACGTATCCGCGACCTGCCGATCACGGTGGACAAGCTCCTGGCGTGAGCTTGCAGATCGTTTTGGAACCAAACCGATTTACCGATGAGCGCCTGTGTCTTTTGCGAAATCGCCGCTCAAGGCTACACGGATACCGAACTTACGGTTTTTGAGGATGAGCACGTTTTTGCACGGATCAGCCTCAGCCAAAAACCCGGGAACCACGGCCACGTGCTTGTGATCCCGAAAAAACACCTTCCGAATATCTATGAACTCCCAAGGGAACTGGATGCGCCGCTCATGTCGGCGCTGCGATTGATTGCCACCGCCGTCAAAAAGGCTTTCTTGGCAGACGGAGTTCATATCCGGCAGAACAATGAAGCAGCTGCAGGCCAGGACGTTTTCCATCTCCATTTCCATGTAATTTCCCGGTACGAGGGAGATGAATTTGAAACCCAAAAATATGAAAGATTGGAATTGGGTGTAAGAAAAGCCCTCGCGGAAAAGCTGAAGAGGGTAATGAAAAACGAACGCGTGGGGCGGTCATCCAGCCCCGGACACAGCTCCTGCCTATGAAGTCTCCGCCTGATCCCACTCCCACCGTCCGCTTCACTCGTCGTCACTGGCTCAAGACCGGCGGTGCGACGCTTGCCGCCCTTACGCTCGCCCCGCGACTCACCTTCGCCGCCGCTCCCCCAGACCGGCTGCCGGCACCCACCGGCCCCGTGCGTCTCACTCTTAACGAAAACCCATTCGGCCCGTCCTTGCGCGTCGGCGAGGCTTTGGCGAAAAATCTCTCCGGGCTCGCCCGCTACACGACTTCGGAAGAAGTCGCCGTCCTGGTCCGGCAAATTGCCGCGCTCGAACAAATCCCGCCGGAACACATCATCCTGGGGGAAATCCTCGAGCCGCTCGGCCTCCAACTCAGTCTTAACGGCGGCCCCGGCGGCGAATTTCTCTATTCCACGCCCGGCTACAACGCCCTCGTCGATGCCGCCTCTCCTGTTGGCGGAGTGAGCGTCGCCGTGCCGCTCGACGCCGGCCAGCGCAACGATCTGCCCGCCCTCCGCGAAAAAATTTCTCCGCGCACTCGCGCCGTGTTTCTCGTCAACCCGCACAACCCCTCGGGCACCGTCCATGGTCCGGACGAGTTCAAGGATTTCGTTCGTGACGCTTCCCGCCAGACACTCGTGATCGTGGACGAGGCCTACCTCGAATTCACCGAGGACTTCGCCGCCCGCACCGCCACCTCTCTCGTCCGCGCCGGCCAGAACGTGGTCGTCTTCCGCACTCTCTCCAAAGCCTACGGTCTTGCCGCGCTTCCCGTCGGCTACGCCATCGTCCCGCCGGCCCTGGCCGACACTTTACGCCGCGCCGGTGTCGGCCAACCCCGCTCGCTCAACCGTCTCGCGCTCGTCGCGGCTTCCGCTGCTCTCGCTGATCAGGCCTTCGTCGCCGCTGTCCGCGCCCGCGTCGCGGCCGAGCGCCTCGCCTGGCACGATCTCTTCCGGGAACTCGGCGTGCGCCACGCCGACTCCCGCGGCAACTTCGTTTTCTTCGAAACCCGCGTGCCCCACCGCACGTTCGCCGCCGCCTTGCTCGCTCGCGGCGTGGACATCGGCCGCGCCTTTCCGCCCCTCGACACCTGGGCCCGCATCTCCATCGGGCTCCCCGAGGAAAACGCCTCCGCCCGCGCCGCGGTGCGACAGATTCTCCACTCTTTATAATCCATCCGCATCCATCCAATCCAACCCGCTTCAACTCCTTAGAACCGATGCCCACCGAAAAAAAGCAACTTCACGTCAACCTCTTTGAAATGGCCTGCGTGGTCCACCACTCCACCGGCCTCTGGGGCGAACCCGGCGACCAGCGCCCGCGCTTCGCCGATATTGGGTTCTGGACCGAGCTCGCCCAGCTCCTCGAATCCGGCAGTTTCGACTGTCTCTTTCTCGCCGACGTACTCGGCGCCTACGACCATCTCGGCCTTGATGAGGAACTGGTCAGCGGACACCAGATCCCCACGCTCGATCCCCTCATTCTCATCCCTGCCATGGCCGCCGTCACATCGGGCCTCGGTTTCGGCGCCACTTTTTCCACCACCTACGAACCTCCCTTCGCTTTCGCCCGGCGCGCCTCCACCCTCGACTTCCTCACCCGCGGGCGCTTCGCCTGGAACATCGTCACCTCCTACCTGCACAACGCCGCCCAGAACTTCGGCCTCGATAACCAGGTGCCCCACGACGACCGCTACCAAATCGCCGATGAATACCTCGACGTCCTCTACAAGCTTTGGGAGGGATCGTGGGACGACGACGCGCTCGTTCTCGACCGGGTGACCCGCACCGTTAGCGATCCCGCCAAGGTCCGCTACATCGATCACATAGGCACCCATTACCGCGTGAAGGGACCGCACCTCACCCACGCCTCGCCCCAGCGTACTCCCTTTCTTTTTCAGGCCACCCGCTCCAACGCCGGCAAGGAATTTGCCGCCCGCCATGCCGAAGCCCTCTTCACCGGCGCCGTCGGCGAGTCGGGCCGGGCCAGCCTCGCCGATCTCCGCGCCCGCCTCGTGCGCCACGGTCGCAGGCCCGACGACATCAAGATCTTTGCCGGTGCCTCCATTATCACCGGACGCAGCGACGCCGAGATCGCCAAAAAGGAAGAGCTCTACCACCGCGTCATCTTCGAAGGCAGCCGCCTTCACCCCGCGCGCTTTGGCGTCGACCTCACGCGTTTCAACCCTACCGAAACCATCGCCAGCCTCGTGGCCAAAAAAGTCGAAGGCTGGGAGCGCCTCTACCAGGTTTCCCGCTTCGGCCCCGAGCAGGCGACTGTCGCCGACCTCATCCAGCGCCAGAAAAACGCCGGCCGCGAGGGCCGCGGCGAGCGCGGCGGCTTCCAGGTCATCGGTTCGCCCAAGGTCGTGGCCGACGCCATCGAGAAATGGCTCGACGAGGACGGCATAGACGGCATCAACCTCCGCCAGTACGCATCCTTCACCACCGCTCGCGACTTCATCGAGCTCGTCGTGCCGGAGCTGCGCAGCCGCGGCCGCTACCGCGAGGCCTACACCCCCGGCGAGACCCTGCGCGAGCGTGTGTTCGGCGCCGGCCGCGCCCGTCTGCCCGACTACCATTTCGGCGCCCGCTACCGCGATCCCGCCAAGCTCCACGAGCCGCGCCCGCTTCTGGTTTACCCCGAGGTTGCCCAGGAAGTGAAGGCCCGGGAAAGCGAACGCGACCGCCCGCTCATTCCCCCGGGTCGAACGGTCGCTCCCCTCGCTGCCGCCCTCGGCTAGCCGCCGTGCCTATGGGGTAATATTCGCTCCCTACTTCGTCTTCATCGACTCACTGCCGACGATCAGGCTACATTCACCCCGGAAAAGGTCATGGGCATCCGCATACTTTATACTTCCGCCACGATCCGTCCAGCCACGTATCTCCGTGCATAGACCGAAATGAGTTTTTTCGACCAATCCTCTTTCACCATTCGCTGCGAATGGGGCGACCACGCCCTGACACAGCTCGCGCCTTCAGAGGTCGTGGTGATTGTCGATGTTCTGTCGTTCACGACCTGCGTGGAAATCGCGGTCAGTCGCGGCGCTGCCGTTTTGCCCGATCGCTGGCATGACGCCTCGGCTGCCGACTTCGCAAAGACGCAGCAAACGGAACTCGCTGGACGTCGCGGCGATCCGTCGGGACGATTTTTCCTCTCGCCCGTGTCTGTGCTCAACGTGACGCAAGGCCTGCGTCTGGTGCTGCCTTCGCCCAACGGCTCCGCCCTCGCGTTTCAGGCGAGTTCCTCCGGCTCCTCCGTGATCGCCGCCTGCCTGCGCAACGCCTCCGCCGTGGGTGAATGGCTGCGAGCCACTGCCCGCACCGTAACTGTGGTGCCGGCGGGCGAGCGTTGGCCCGACGGTGCGGTGCTGAGCAGACTCACGGGCCCTTTTTCGCCTGAGGCCAAGGCCGCCATCGCTGCGTTTGAGGCAGCGCGCACCGACCTTCCGGCTACGCTGCGCCAAACCGCCGGCGGCTGTGAACTGGCAGAGCGAGGCCACCAGCGCGACGTGGAGTTAGCCGCCGAACTCGACGTGAGTCAGACTATACCCATTTTGCGGAATGGGATGTTTCTCCACGAGAAAACAGTCAAAGAGCCCCTGACTCTCCCGCCGTGAACTCCCGCGACGATATTCAAGACTGGAACCGCATCGCTTCACGCTATGCCGAAAGCGTCGAGGACAACGGCGACCGCTGCTACGCCGACCTCAAACCCGTCTTCTGGAATCTGCTCGGCGACGTGCGCGGCTTCAGCGTCCTTGATCTCGGCTGCGGACAAGGCTGGTTAAGCGGTGAACTCATCCGTCGCGGTGCCATCGTGCATGGCATCGACGGCTCCGATGCGCTCGTCGCCCGCGCCCGCGAACTTTTCCCCGACGGCTGTTTTTCCGTTTACGATTTGGCTGCCGGATTACCTCGCATCGATGAGACCTTCGATTTGGTTGTCTCGCATATGGTGGTCATGGACATCCCAACAATCGACCGTCTCTTCCACGACGTGGGCTTGAGTCTGAAACCCGGCGGACGTTTCGTCCTCACTTTTCCGCATCCGTGTTTCTTTTCCCATAAAAGCCAGCCCGATGCCGACGGTGCGTGGTTCAAGAAAGTCACCGGCTACCTGCGTGAACGCAACTGGCGCATCGATTCCTTCGGCGGCCACACGCACTACCACCGCAGCCTGGAGTTCTACATAACGCGTCTCGTTCAAGCGGGTCTGGCTGTCACGCGGCTCCACGAACCGCCGCACCAGGCACAGAGTCCGCGCGTGCCTGTGGACTTCGCCCGGGATTTCCCGGTTTTTATCTGGATCGAAGCCGGCAAACAGTCGAAGCCGCCAGCTTTCGACGCCGCGTCATCCCAAACCAAACACGTCACCACGCCATGACTGCCACGATTCGCCCGGCCGGCTTGGCCGACGTTGATGCGCTCGTCGCGCTGAACCACCACGTTCAATCTCTGCACGCAGTCGCCTATCCGTCGCTGTTTCGAGCCAACGCGCCGGGTGAAGCGGTCACGTCGGCCTTCCATAAAATGGTCGTGGACCCGGCGGCTCTTTGGCTTCTGGCGGAAACCTCGCAACCCTGTGGCTACCTGTATGCCCAGTTTCACGAGCGACCGGAGACCTGGTTCCGCCCGGCGCATCGCCTTTGCAACATCAGCCATCTCGCCGTGCATCCGGATTTCCGACGTCAAGGCGTGGCGCGTCGGTTGATCGCGACCTTGGTGGACGGGGCGCACCGCCGCGGCTTCACGCGCATTGAGGTGGACACCTGGACGTTCAATCGCGAAGCCCGCGCCACTTTTCAAAATCTGGGCTTCCGCGTGTTCAACGAGCGCATGGAGCTGGCCGACCCTCGGAGATTGGTGCAGCCGACGGCTGAATCCTGATCACGCGCTAAACCTCCCATGCCTTACGCCTTGGAACTTTTCTTCGATGAGCAAACCGATCGAGCCGTGCGCTCGGTTTGGCGTGTTCTCGCGGCGCCCGGTGGATCGGATTATCTGGAAAAGAACGGCGTGCGCCCCCATTTGGCGCTGGCGGTTTTCGAGGCCGCGTCGCCCGGGCTCTTTTCCGACTGGCCCCAAGTAGCGCGGTATCTGCAACCCGGCCTCGCCCTGGCTCCCGACGGGCTCGGCAGTTTTGCCCAAGGCGTTGTCTTCGTCCGTTTCGCTCCCGCCGGTGCGCTCGAGACTCTGCATCGTGAGGCCCTTCGTTATTTGCAAACGAGACAGCTCACGGCCTCCGACCATTATCGTGACGTACCGGTCGCGCCGGACGCAGGCGCGGCACATCTTTAATGTCTAGGCTTATTAAAATGAAACAACTGCTTCACAACATCCACAATGTTTACCGAGACCCTGGATGTGATGGGTTTGGCTACTCCTTCCTTCTGAAACGAGAAGAGGGAAACGTCCTAATTCCTCGAATGGGCAAGTATACCACTATTCACCAAGAATACGGCGCCATAGAATCGCTTGGGGGCATCAAAATCGTTTTTATAACCGACTATCATTTTGGCGGAGCCAGCAGTGAAGAGATCGCTGTTAAATTTGGCGCTGAGGTATTGAGTAGCATTATCGAGCGACCGAAATTGAAGAAGAAAGGGCTGAACGTGCTGCAGACGTTCCGCTGTGAAAGACATTTTCTGGAGCGAGATATGGAGATTATCCCGACCCCAGGGCATACTTCAGGCGGAGTATGTCTTCTCTGGAAGAACGGGAAACATCGGTACCTTTTTACTGGTGATTTTTTGTACTTCGACGGTAAATCTTGGATTCCCGGTGCCAAAACTAAAAATAAGATCGAGGACAGCCTGCATCTTATCAAGGCGCTCGAGTTTGATTATTTGATCGGTTGCGGAAGTGATGACGTGGACATTCCCTACGTTTCACTTCCTGACAAAAGAGAAAAAATTCGGTTTATCGACAATGTTCTTGGTGGCTTCAAAAAATGAGAAGCCGGCCAACGCAAAGGCTCTATTTTATCCACTAGACGTTAGACGAAAATACAGATGAAAAAACTCTATTTCTAAAAAGAAAGATAGCCTAGGCGAATGATGCTTTTGCGAAGTGAGCTGTGCGGGGAGGGGAGCGGTGAATGCCTGAAGTCTCAGCCGGACTCATACAGTTGCCGCTGACTCTCGATCTGTACCGGCAGAAACTGTTTGGCTGTGGAGCGGGATTTCCAAATCTCTCCTTTACACGGGGGGCATGCCCCGCCTGCATCGTTTTGCTACCAGACGACTGGAGTGAATCGCTCGCACCTGCGTTAAACCTCGTTTCGCCTGAGACCGTGATCGTCACGGATCCGGGACTAGCACGCCACTTCGTCCGCTTACCGCGGATAGCTGCGTCCGGGTTTTTCGCTACTGCGTGTCCGCCCTCTCGCTCTCACCATGAATCATCCGCTCTCTGGCGCCATACCTTTGACCGCTCTGCTTCGTCTCGTCGTCGCCACCGCCGCTACGCAGGCGCGCCTCTTCCTGCGCAACACGCAGGAATGGACGCGCGCGCTCATGATGCCACTGCAGGCGCTCGTCGCCTTGGCCGTCCTCGTGCATTCCGGCCGGGCTGATCTCGCCGGCTATGCGTTGACCGCGTCGCTGCTGTTCACGATCGGCGACATGGGGTTTTTTGTCGGCAGTGAAATCGTCGCCGGTGATCGCTCGCGGCAGGTGCTCGAACTGCTTATCGCCACCCCCGCGCCGTATTTCGTCGTGCTTATCACGCGCACTCTGCTCGTCGCCTTTCTCGGTCTGGTCGGATTCGCCGAAGGCTGGCTGATCGCGCGCTTAATTTTTGGCGTATCAATCGCGGTGCATCACCCGTGGGTGCTGGCCGGAGCATTGCTGGCAACGGTGTTCGCGGCGGGCGCGACCGCCGTGCTTAGCGCAGCGTTGTTCAGCCTCGCCCGGTCAACCCGCACGCTCCAGAATGCGGTCAACGGCCCCTTCTATCTGCTCGGCGGCATCCTCGTGCCGGTCACATTTCTGCCGTTGTGGCTCCAGCCGTTGTCACCCTTCGTTTTCTTCTTTTGGTCGGCCGGGCTCGTGCGTGACTCGTTCACAATTGCGCCGGTGGAAAATATCTTCGTTCGCCTGACGGTCCTGCTCGCCCTCGGCGTGGCGGGAGCGACCGCGGGTGGACTCGTCTTGGGCCGGATGATCGGTCATCTGCGCCGTAACGGAAGGCTGGGACTCGTATGAACGCGCTGCGTGTTTTCCGCTTTGGCCTGCTCGTCGGCGCACGGGACTTTGCCTCCTTCTGGACCTGGAAGAGTTGGTGCGGCGGATGGATGCTGCGTATCCTCACCACCGTTTATCTTTGGGTGCTGCTTGGCCGCCTCCTCGCGTCGCCCGAAAAACTGCACTATCTCACGGTGGGTTTTGCCGCGACCGCCGGCGTCGGCATGTTTGCGGTTGCCGCCGCGTCGTGGGACCGGCTCGAAGGCACCTACCCGCTGCTTGTCGTTTCGCCGAGCGGTGTCGCGCCGTCATTGATCGGTCGCATGGCGGTCTGGGTGTTTAGCTGGATCGCATCCGCCGTCGTCACGTTTTTCATCGTGATGCTTTCCTTTCGCTGGCGCGTTTCGTTCGCCGCCGGAGCTGCGGTGGTCTCGCTCATCGTGCTGATCAGCGTCAGTACTTTTTTTCTCACGGTTGCCGTCGGTGCCGTCGCGGCGCTCGCCCCGCGCTCGCGCAACATGTGCAGTTTTTTTGTCACGCTTTCGATCGCGGCGTTTTGTGGCGTCAGCGTGCCGGTGGATTTCTGGCCCGGATGGATGCAACCGGTCTGTCATCTGTTGCCGGTGACGCACGGCCTGGAGGCGATCCGGCTCGTGCTTGATGCAGCTGAACCCGGTGCGGTCCTGCGAAAAGCCGGCCTCGAGACGTTCGTCGGCCTCGGCTGGCTGGCGGTTTCGCTGACCATCCTGACGCGCTTTGCCGATGCCGGACGCCGCGACGGCTCGATCGATCTGGAATGAATCCCCACAAACACACTCTATGAGCGCCATCAGCACCCTCAGTCTCGGCCGTGTCTTTCAAACGTCTGGAAAAGCCAAGGAAGTCCGCGCGCTCGCCGGCGTGTCGCTCGAGATCGAAGAAGGCGAAGTTCGCGGCCTTCTCGGCCCCAACGGTGCGGGCAAGACGACGCTCGTCAAAATTCTTTCGACTGTCCTCCTGCCGACCGAAGGGACCGCGACGATCTTCGGTCACGATGTGGTGCGCGACACAGCCGCCGTGCGTGCGATGATCGGCATCGTCTTCGGCGGTGATCGCGGGCTCTACTGGCAGCTCACCGCGCGCGAGACGCTCGAGTATTGGGCGGCGCTCTACCGCGTGCCGGCGAAGGAGACCAAGAAACGCGTCGGCGAATTGCTGGAGCGCGTGGGCCTCGCGGACCGGGCCGATGAACGCGTCGAAGGATTTTCGCGCGGAATGAAACAGCGGCTGCACCTCGCGCGCGGCCTCGTTGCCAACGCCCGCGTGCTGTTTCTCGACGAGCCGACGATCGGCCTCGACCCGATCGCGGCGCGCGATTTCCGCACCCTCGTGAAGGAACTCAAAGGCGAAGGCCGCACGATTCTGCTCACCACGCACGACATGGCTGAAGCGGAAGCGGTCTGCGATCGCGTGGCGCTGATCGATCATGGCCGGGTGCTCGCCGTGGAAACGCCCGCCAGCCTCGCGCGCCTGGTGTCACAGCATGAGCGCGTGGACTTCGAACTCACCGGCGGACAGGAAGCCGTTCTCCCTTCGCTGCGCGCGCTGCCCGGGGTCGCCGCGGTCAACCCGGGCCCTGACGACAACAGCCACCGCCTGGAACTGACCGACGGCGCCGCCCTCGGCGGGGTGCTCCAGCTGCTCGTCGCCGCGGGCGTGACCTCGATCCGCACATCACGCCCGAGCCTGGAGGAAGTCTACATCCACATGATCGGCGACCGGGGACTGACGGTTTGAGAAATGCTCACTCAGTTCCCGAAATGCTCGGCGTTCTGCGCTTCACATTGTTCGACAAGGGTGGCGAAAGCAAAAAAAGCCTGGCTGAACCCGTTTCTCGATGATCGCATTTCCTCAACGAGCACGCTTCACACGATCCTGTTCACGATGCACGATATGAAAATGCACCTCACCGAAGATCCGATTACAGCACTGACCGAGGTCGGCCTCATCCCCGGCGCGTTCGAGGTCAGAAGTATCTTCGAGGCGACAGATCAGGGTGACCGCGCCGACCGGATTCTTCTGTCGGAGCATCGGCTTGCTGTCCCCTATATCAAGGAATACGACTCGATCAAAGGGAACGGTCCGGCTACATGGGCGAAGCGTTTTGATGTGTCGCATTGGGGGCTGCTCGGAGCGCAGGCCGAGGGCCGCCGCGTGGGTGCCGCAGTCGTCGCTTTCGATACACCGGGTTTGGATATGTTGGAAGGTCGCGCAGACTTGGCCGTGCTGTGGGACATTCGGGTGCTGCCGGAATTTCGCGGGCAGGGCGTCGGCTCCGCACTTTTTCGGTCGGCGGAAGGGTGGGCCGGCAGAAGAAGCTGCCGGCAACTCAGGGTTGAGACCCAGAATATCAACGTGCCGGCCTGCCGGTTTTATGCGCGGCAAGGATGCGGGCTCGAACGAATGAACCGCTCGGCCTATCCGGATTTTCCGGATGAGATCCAACTGCTGTGGGGCAAGGATGTCGTCGTCGTCGCGTGACTGACCGAATGTCAATCGGGTTTGCGGCCCGATGGTACATCCGGTGCGCGGTGCGGTTGCCTTTGCATTGTGGTCCGCTCATGGGCGTGGCGGGGGGGCTAGGCGACGCGGTCGTAGCGGCGCGCCACGAAGTAGAGGGCGAGGCCCGCGCCGATGAGCGCGAAACCGAACCAGGCTTCAGCGGTGCGTTTTTGCACGAGGTAGATGATCGTCCAGAGGGTGAGCCCGAGAAAGAGGATTGGCGGCAGAGGATAAAGCCAGGTGCGGTAGCTGCGGGGGAGGTCGGGTTGACGCCAACGCAGGACAAAGACGCCGAAGACGGTGAGAAGGCTGTTGAGGCCCATGGTGAAACCGGAAAAGACCAAAATCGATTCGAAGCTGGCGGATAGCACGAAGGCGAGGGCGAGGGCGCCCTGCACGATGATGGCGAGGGTGGGAATGCCGTCGGCGTTCTGCACGGCGAGGCGGCGGAAGACGCGATAGTCCTCGCCCATGACCTGGAGCACGCGCGGACCGGCGATTGTCATGGCGCTGACGGTGGAGATGAGCAGAAGCGAGAGAACGAGGGAAATGGCGGCGGCGCCGGCGGGGCCCACCACATGCTGGGCGGCGATGTAGCCGACCTGGACCTGCCCCACGAGAGCGGAGATGGGCGCGACGTGCAGGAAGCTCACGTTGAGCGCCACGTAGAGCACTATCACGACCAAGGTGCTGCCCACGAGGATGCGGGGAAGGTTCCGCTGCGCGTCGTCCACTTCGCTGATGAGGTAGGTGATGGAGTTCCAGCCGGTGTAGGCGTAGTTGACGTAGATGAGGGAGACCGCGAATCCGCCGCTCAACAGCAGGGTCCCGTCGCCGTTTTGGGGGAGAAACGAGAGCGGTTGCGGTTGATCAACGAGCAGCCAGCACCCGAGACAAAAGCCGGTGATGAGGGAGATTTTGACGGCGGTGAAGATGCTCTGGAAACGGCTGCTGCGACGGCGCGTGCCGGCGTGGGCCGCGGTGGCGATCACAATGAGGCCGGCGGCGAGCCACGAAGGCGAAAGACCGGGGAAGGCGGACGAAAGGTAACGGCCGAATGTGATGGCGGCGAGGGCGACGGGGGCGGCAAAACCGATGGTCGCGGAGATCCAGCCGGAAACGAAACCCAGGCACGGGTGGTAGATGCGGGAGAGGAAATTGTATTCGCCGCCGGAGCGGGGCAGGGCGGAGGCGAGTTCGGCGTAGGTGAGGGCGCCGCACAGCGCGGTGATGCCACCGACCACCCAAAGGGCGAGAATGCCGAACCCCGATTTTATGTCGGCGAGCTGGTAGCCGAGGCTGGTGAAGACACCGGTGCCGATCATGTTGGCGATGATCACGGCCGAGGCGATGGCCGGGTGATAAGTCCGCGAAGGAGTCATGGCGTCAACCCATCGTGCATCGGCGGGCGGCTTGCACACCGGAAAAACGGCGCGCCCGGCCCGAGGCGCGTTTTTCAGCTTGCCGCACAATCGCGGCGAACGTTGCTTTCCCACGCTCGCGAGCCGGCTACGACGACCCGACCCGTGCCGCTTGCGAATGCGATTCGACCAGGAACGCCGCTCCACCTCCGCCCGACCCGCGTCATCAGACAACCCGCCACCGGCCATCCGGCGCGGGCCGCTGCGACGGCTTCCGTTCGCCTTGTGCCATCCATGCCTTCTCCTCGCCAAAAAATCATCCTCATCGGCTCCGGCGGTGCCGGCAAGTCCACTCTGGCCCGCGCGCTGGGTGAAGTGCTGCATCTGCCCGTCCACCACCTCGACGTCCTCCACTGGCGCGCCGGCTGGGTCTCGCCAACCAAGGAGGACTGGATTGCCACCCAGAAAAAAATCTGCGTCGGCGAAAGTTGGATCATCGACGGCAATTACGGCGGCACGATGGATCTCAGATTGGCGGCGGCCGATACCATCATCTTCGTGGACCTGCCGCGCTGGCTTTGCCTTTACCGCGCCCTTAAGCGCGCGCTTGTTTTTCGTGGACTCACCCGGCCCGATATGGCTGCCGGCTGCCCCGAGCGCATCGACGCCGAGTTTGTCCAATGGATCTGGAACTACCCCGCCACCAGGCGTCCCGGCATTCTGGAAAAACTTGAACGTCTGCGGGGCCGGAAAGAAATAATAATTCTTAAAACGAAGCGGGAACTCTCCGCTTTCCTCATCACGATTGGAAGAGACGCCACTCCGATCTCCCCAGATTCCCCCGGACGATACGGTTTCCAAGGGCTCGGAAATTAAGCGTTTCCACTACGCCATGCCCGAAACTCATCATCTTCTGAAAAGCCGCCACCTCGGCAACGAGCGCAGCATCTGGATTCGCCGGCCGCGCGATCCGGCCGCGCCCGCGCAGCTCGCTGTCTTCCTCGACGCCGAGCGCTACCGCGATCCGGCGCCACGCATGGACGTGCTGCCTCTGCTCGACGAACTCACACTCTCCGGCGCGCTCGCCAACACGCTCCTTGTTTTCGTTTCCGAGCACAGCGCCGGGGCCCGCTGGCGCGAGTGTCCGTGTCATTTGCCCTTCGCCGGCTTCATCAATGACGAACTGCTGCCCTGGCTCGAATCGCTCCACCCGGGAATCCGCACAGCCTCGCAACGCGTATTGATCGGCCTCAGCTACACCGGCCTCGCCGCGGCCTACGTCACCTATCATGGGCCAGGCCGCTGGACACATGTGATCTCGCAATCAGGTTCACACTGGTCGACCGACGAGTGGCTCACCGCCCGCTACCGCGAACTCACCGCGCCTCTGCCCACGCGTTTCTACCTCCAAGTGGGCCGACGCGAGATGCAGGAAAACGTCCGGCATCGTGAAGACGTTCTTCAGGTCGTTTCGCAGATCGACGAAGTCCGCCGCTTTCGTGATGCACTTCAATCCACGCGCCGCGAAGTCAACTATGTCGAGTTCGACGGCGGTCATGATTACGCGGCCTGGCGCCGGACCCTTCCCGGCGCGCTCCGCTGGGCGCTGCCTGCGCCCGTTGCACCCCCCGCTCAGGCGGCGAGAGGATAGCGCAGGCTTGCCATGTCGCACTCAATGCTCGTTGTCCGCAGGCACCGTTTCCAGATGATGTGAAGCACGGGCATCCGCAAACTTTGCTCCGCCGGGAAAAAATTTATGCATTTTGTACTTGTCTTTTAAATCCTACCATTATGGTGGGGTTTATCGCCTGACCAAACCTTTGGAGGCGATGGCTCAAACCGGACCACCGGTTTTGGGCATGGGTTCAAGGCTATGACGCCAGAACTGCCCGCATAACTCATCACCGCGTTTTGGCGACCTGACCACAGGCCAGACGCGGTAAAGCCGGCCACGCGGACGACCGCTTGTCTCCGGTCTTTCACCCTCCACGCAAGACCTAGCCAATCCATGGCAAAGCTTTGCCCACCACCAGCGCCCTCCTAACGCCATTCGTTCCATGCCTCGTAAAACTCCCACCCGCGTCCCTCCATTTGCCAGCCGGATCCCGGCCGCACTGATCAAATATTTGCGTCCCTCGCTTCTGCTGGCGCTGTTGTCGCTTTCCTGCGCCAGCAGTTCCGCCCAAACCGCTCCTGCCGCTTCTTCGTCCGCCGCCGACGGAGTCAACCTGGGAAAAGTCCAGGTGACAGCCTCAGTGGACGACACCAGCGTGCCGATCACCGTCGCGGCGGTGAAACTCGCGGAGATTCCCGGGACCACCAGTGTCGTGGATGTCGCCGATGTGCGACGCGGCCGGGCGGCGAATGCCGAGGACTTGCTTTCCTACCAGCCCGGCGTCTTTGCCCAGGCCACGAGCGGCAACAGCGCCAACAAGATTTCCATCCGCGGTTCCGGACTGAACACCTTCTACCAAGGCTACTCCCTCGGCACAAAATATCTCTACGATGGCCAGCCCATCACCGGCCCGGGCGGCACGCAGGAGGAACTGCTCGCCGTGGCCAGCGCGGGCTACGTCGAGATTTTGAACGGTCCCAACGCCTTTGCCTACGCCTCCACCTCCCTCGGTGGCGCCATCAATTTCGTGACCCAGAACGGCCGCACTGCTCCCGGCCTGGTGACGCGGGTTGAGGTCGGCAGCTTCGGCTATTATCGCGGCGAAATCAGCTACGGCCGCGTATCCGGCAATACCGACCTGTTCATCGGCGCATCCCAAAACCAGCGTGACGGTTTCCAGATCAACACCCCCAACAAGGGCAACGCCGCCGTCTTCAATGTCGGCCACCGTTTCAGCGACCGCCTCGACACGCGCCTGATCCTCCGCTTCCAACGCGAGGAACTCTACAACGGCAGCACGCTCACGCCGGCCCAGATCGAGGCCGATCCCACCCAGAACAACACGCTGGGCCTGGCCCGGCCGACCAATCCCGATCCGCTCGGGCGCGCCGCGCAATCCGCGCGGCAAAAACCGCACACCACCGTGGTCAGCAGCAAGACGACCTACACCATCGACAAGGACTCGAAACTGGAATTCGGTCTGAGCAACACCAATTATCCGCTCGCGAACGGCTGGCTCTTTTCCAACACGCCGCAGGACTGGAGGTCGAACGACTTCAATGTCACGCTGCGCTACCTCCGTGACGACGAGATCTTCGGCCGCGCCAGCAAGACCACCGCGATCTTCAGCGACACCCGCCTCATCTTCGGCGACGTTCATGGTTATGCGGATCTCCGGAACGGCACTCCGCGTGTCCTCACGCAATACACCAAATACACGGGCTCCAGGGACACGGTATTCGCCCTCAGCAACGACCTCGAGCTCGTTCCCGAAAGGCTGTGGTTCACCAGCGGCCTGTCCTACGCGGAGATCGCCCGCGACGTGCAGATTCTCTACACCACGCTCACCACGGCCAATCCGCTCGGATTTCCCCGCGCTGTCAGCTATGTGGACGGCAGCTTCCTGCCCCGGGCCGGCTTGCGCCTCAAGGTCGCTCCCGACACCCAGCTCTTCGCCAGTGTGAGCAAGGCGGTTGACGGGCCCGTCACCTGGCAGATGGGCAGCACCGGCAGTTCCTACGTCCGTCCGCTGAAACCCCAGGACGCGACCACCACGGAAGTGGGCGTGCGGGGCAAATGGAATATCTTCGAGGGCAGCCTGACCTTCTACCGCGCAGCGATCGACAATGAGCTGCTCACCGTTCGCATCAGCAACGATCCCTCCGTCCTGCCGGTCAACGCCAACGCCTCCCCGACCATCCACCAAGGCATTGAAGCCGCCTTGACCGCCACTTTCTTGAAGACCGCCGCCGGCGATAAATTGTCGCTGCGCCAGAGTTTCGCGCTGAACGATTTCTACTACCGAAACGATCCCACCTACGGTCACAACGAACTTCCCAGCCTGCCGCGCCAGACCTACCAGGCCGAGCTGCTCTACCAGCAGGCGAAAGGGTTCTACGCCGGATTGAATGTTCGCTACGCGTCCAGCTATTTTGTTGATTTCGCCAACACCGTGGAAGGAGACCCCTATGCGATCCTCGGAGCCAAAATCGGTTATGATACCGGGCGCTGGCAGCTATTCGTCGATCTCCGAAATCTCACTGACAAGCACTACGCCTCCGCGGCGAACACCGCCTTCAACCTCGCGGGCAACAGGGCGACCGCGGCCGACTTCTACCCTGGCGATGGACGCAGCGTGATCGCCGGCGTTTCTCTCCGGTTCTGATCCCGCACCGCTCGCATTTCCGCCGCCGCCGTCCCATTCGGCGGCGGCTTCATGTTGGTCCGGCCCGCCCGCCCCCTCATTTGCATGGCAATTTCCCAACCCGCCTGCCGGCTACCGCTGATCGCCGCTCTGCTCCTGTTAGCCGGCTGCACGCGCGAGCCACCCCGCGACGCCATCTCCGCCGATCGCGCATCAACCGGCAACGACAACGCCACCGGCTTCCGGCGCGGGGTGAAGACGGGCTTCGTCGCTTATCCGTACTCAACCTCCTGATCCCCGTCACTTTCACGAAAATCCCATGAGACGTCCGTTTTCTGTTCAGGTATTTTTGGTCACCAAAGAAATTGCCGGCACGCATTCGTATCTGCTGCTGCAACGACGCGCGTCGCCCTCATTGGGGCTGCCGGCGTTCTGGCAGGGCATCAGCGGCGCGCTGAAGGCTTCCGAAACATTTGCCAATGCGGCCCGTCGCGAAGTTCGCGAAGAAACCGGTATCATTCTGCGATCGGTGATCGACACCGGATTTACCCAATCTTTTCCCATCCAGCCAGCCTGGCGTGAAAAATACGGCAAAGGCCCATCCGATATAACGGAGAAGCTCTTCTTCGCCGTGCTCCCGTCACGGGTCGAGCCAACGCTTTCTCCCGAACATTCCGAATGGCGCTGGTGCTCGGCCGACGAAGCGGTTCAACGACTGACGTTTGGCCATAACGCCAAGTGTATCCGCGTTATTGGTGAACATCTGTCACGTCGATAAATTCCTTCCGCTTGTCCTCAATGCCCCAACGCATCCAATCCGATATGACAATGACCAGAGTCATAATTATCCGCCACGGCGAAACCGAGTGGAACGCGATCAACCGCGAGCAGGGCCAACTCGACAGTCCGCTTACCGCCAAGGGTATCGGGCAAGCCGAACGGGTTGCGCGCCGGCTCAGCTCCGCCGGCGCGACCGCGCTCTACACCAGCGATCTCGGGCGCGCCGAGTACACCGCACGGATCATCGGTGCGGCCACGGGGCTGACGCTGCGCCTCGATCCGCGCCTGCGCGAGCGTCACATGGGCGTCTTTCAGGGGCTCACCCCAACCGAGAGCGATCAACGTTACCCGCAGGAGCGTGTCGCCTACCGTACCGACGACACCTATGTCATCCCCGGCGGCGAAAGCGGACAACAACGCGCCGACCGCGCGTTCGCATGCTTGGAGGAACTGGCCGTCCGACATCCGGACGAAACTGTCATCGTTGTCACGCACGGCGGCCTCCTGATGGGCATCGTTGAGCGAACCCTCGGCCTGCCCGCCGGCGCAGCCCGCCGTTTCCGCAAGCGCAACACGGCGATCAACGTCTTCTCGCGCGACCCTTCCGGCTGGAGGCTCGAAAGCTGGGGTGACGTCGCGCATCTTAACGAAACCGCTTTGTCCGCCTACGCGTCGCAACCGTGAACCCGCCGGCCATGTTTCGAATCATTTACCGCACCCCGGCGGAAAAGACCGATCTGGCCGGATCATGGGCACGACCCGACGAGGATTTCTTTGCGGCGGGCGCGTGCCACATCCTGGCCGGCGTGTTTTTGGAAAACTATCCCGACCCCGGTTTCCACGCGCTGATGCTTCAGCCGGCGGAAGGATTTCAGGGCGGGCACGTGATCGTCACCAATGGCCTCCGGGTGTTCGACTGCCGGGGCTGGCATGACCGCGAGGAATTTCTTCACCGCTACACTGAAAGCTGCCGTGTTGCGCAACCCGGCTGGTCCTGCACCCTCGCGGCGATTGCCGACCCGCTGGGCTGGGACTTCTGCACTGCCCACACGCACCGGCACGCGTCGCAGTTCTTCCGTGATCCGCTTCCGCGCGCAAAAGCGTTTCTGTTGAAATTCCCTCCTCCGTTATGGCCGTCGTACGTTCGTTCACCGCCCTCTCCGTCGTTGCCCCCGCGGGCGACCGCATTTGCTCCGGCGCGAAGACGCTGGAGGTGCGTACCTGGGCGCCGGACACGCTGCCGTTGTGCGATCTGTTGATCGTGCAAAACCAACACCGCCTGAGCAGCGCGGGCCCGACGGAAGATCCCGACGGTATCGTGATCGCGATGGTCGATGTCGTTGCGGTCCGCGAATGGCGCTCGGACGAAGTCGGGGCCGCCTGCGCCTCTTGCTGGGAACCCGGCTGGCTCGCGTGGGAACTCCACAACGTGCGCCCGATAATCTCTCCCGCCAAGGTTGCCGCCCGTCTGCGCCTTTACGAAGTAACGATTAGTCCTCCGCCTCACGCTAGCCGGTAGGGCGGGGACTCCACTCCCCGCCGTTTCATGTCCGTCATCATTCGCGGCGGCCAAGGGACTGGCCGCCCTACCGTCCCGAATCCAGCTGTCGCGCGAAGCTCAAAACGCGTCCGGCCAGTCGATGCCGGCCACCAGTTTCTGAACGAACAACTCCAGTCCGGCCGCGTCCGCCGCGTCGAAGCGTCCCCGACGGGGCGAGTCGAGATCGAGCACGCCGAGCAGGTGTTCTCCCCGAAGCATGGGCACGACGATCTCGCTCGCCGAGGCCGCGTCGCACGCGATGTGTCCGGGGAAGGCGTGCACATCCGGTACCACCGTCGTCGTCCGCGTCTTGGCCGTCGTCCCGCAGACGCCGCGCCCCAGCGCGATCCGGGTGCACGCCGGCTTGCCTTGGAACGGCCCGAGCACGAGTTCGTCGCCGCGCCACAGATAAAAGCCCGCCCAGTTCAGCTCAGGCAGCCGCTGGTAGAGCAGGGCAGAGGCGTTGGCGAGATTCACCAGCCAGTCGCGCTCGTTCACAATATACGCCGCGAGCTCCGTGTGCAATTGAGCATAAAACCCGGCGCGATCTGCCGGGTCATGGGTGCTGGGCTTCGTCAGTACGCTCATGTCTCCCCATCCTCAACCCCGGCGATTCGCCGGGGCCAGCACAATTTAATCGCAGGCTTGCCAGACCCGGTTTTGACCTGTCATTTCAGCGCCTCGCCGTTCAGCGGCCATGCGGTCACGCCCAACGCTTCCAAGCGACGGCGGCCTGCGTAGTTTTTCCTTCCACGCCTTTTAAAAAGGCCCGCGTACCGCTCCAGCGTGTCGCTGCGTCATCTGTTTTCGACTCCTGCATGTCCGCTTTTCGCTCGCTCCAAATTCCGGTTTTCCGCCGCTACATGATTGCCCAGGGTTTCTCCCTGATGGGCAACTGCTCGGCATGACCGCCGCGATCCCCGAGTTCCACCGAGGTCCCACTATCCGCCCGGCCACTGCTGCCGATGCGCCCGCCATCGCGCGCATCCACGTCGAGGCGTGGCGTCACGCTTATCGCGGCATCATCCCCGCCGCTCACCTCGACGCACTGTCCATCGAGCGCCGCACCGCGGGTTGGGAGAAAAATCTCCGCGAGAATCGCGATGCTGTTTTGGTCGCTGAAGTAGCCGGTTCCGTTGTGGGTTGGATTTCCTTCGGACGTTGTCGGGACGAAGGCGAAGCGCACGAAGCCGAGCTCTACGCCATCTACCTCGACACCGCCCACCAGCGCGCCGGCATTGGACGCCTCCTGATGACTGAAGCCGAATGCGCGCTCGCCACCCTCGCACCGATCGCCACGCGCCTCTCGCTGTGGGTGCTCGCGCGCAACGAGCCAACGCGCCGTTTCTACGAGCGTCTCGGTTACGCCCCCGGGACTCGCGAAAAAAACGAACTCATCGGCGGCGAGCCCTTCACGGAAATACGCTACGAAAAATCGCTCCCATGACCCAGAACATTTACGATCAGGAAAATTTCTTCCAGGGTTACGCCCGCTTGCCGCGCTCGATCTCGGGCCTGGACGCCGCACCGGAATGGCCGTCACTCCGCGCGCAACTGCCGGCCAGACTTGGCCGTGTCGTCGACCTCGGTTGCGGCTACGGCTGGTTCGCTCGTTGGGCGCGCCAGAGCGGAGCCGCCTCTGTGTTCGCCCTCGATGTTTCCGAAAAAATGCTGGCGCGGGCCCGCGTCACGACTGTCGATCCTGCGATCAGCTACGAGCGCGCGGACCTAGAGATGCTCGAACTCCCCGCCGGATCGTTCGACCTCGCCTACAGTTCGCTGGCGCTGCACTACATCGCCAATCTCGACCGCCTCATCGCCACGGTAAGCCGGGCCGTGGTGCCGGGCGGTGCCTTTGTATTCTCAATCGAGCATCCGCTCCTGACCGCACCGACCGTGCAGGAATGGTTGCCGCATCCCGCCGGTCACACTATCTGGCCGCTCGATTCCTATCTCGATGAAGGCTCGCGCACCCGCGACTGGCTCGCTTCCGGAGTCATCAAGCAGCACCGGACGCTGGCCACGTATCTGAATACGCTTGTTCGTCACGGCTTCGTTATCCGCCACGTCGAAGAATGGGGACCATCTGCTGCCGATCTGGCCGCGCACCCCGAATGGGCGAAGGACCACCAGCGCCCTCCCTTTCTGCTCGTCTCCGCCCGCCGGCAAGCACCCGACGTCACGCCATGATTCTCTCACCTTACGATCGCGCTTGGCCGTCCGAATTCGCCGCGCTGCGCGCCGTCTATGCGGCGGCGCTCGGTGATCTGGTCCTCGCCATCGAACACGTAGGCAGCACGGCTGTGCCGGGACTGGCGGCGAAGCCCATCCTCGACATCGATCTCGTGATGCCGGACTACGCCGTATTTCCCGCCATCGTGGCCGCGCTCGGTCAACTCGGTTACACGCACAACGGGGACCAAGGGATTTTTCAACGCGAGGCATTTAAATCGAAACCGGGCATTGCTGCGCCGTTCACCGAACCGGCGCGCCCATGGACGCCACACCACCTTTACGTTTGCCCGGCTGATGGCGCCGAGTTGGACCGGCACCTGCGTTTTCGCGACGCGCTGCGCGCCGATCCCGCACTGTGCACCGAATACGAAACGATCAAACACAGCATTGCGGCACGCTCCGGCGGTGACCGAAAAACTTACGCGCAAATCAAGGAGACCGAGTGTCGCGAATTCATTGCGCGCGTGCTGGGCCGGCATTCGTCACCAATTTCATCTCAGATTTAAACCCATGTATTCACCCATTACCTTAACCAATGTTGATGCCGGGCCACTCGGCGCCCGGCGTCCTGCTCCGTCCCGTCCTTGCTGCGCATGAAGACCGTTTCTCCTCCACCCACCACGTTGGAAGCAGCGGCCGATGCTTCGCATGATCCCTACGCTGCGCTGCGTCACCCGGGTTACCGGGCGTTTGTCCTCGGCCGTTCCGTGTTCATGATCGGAGGCCAGATGCAGACGGCCGCCGTCGCCTGGTTCATTTATGAGCGACTCGGTTCGGCTCTCGCGCTCGGCTACGTCGGTCTCGTGCAGATCATCCCGATCATTTTGCTGGCCTTGCCCGCCGGGCATGTCGCCGACCGGCTGGATCGCCGCAAGTTGATTGCCGCCGGCCAATCCGTTTTCTTTGCGTGTTCGCTCGCTCTGGCCGCGATTTCCTGGTGGCATGGTCCGGCCCTGCTCATTTACGCGCTGCTCTTTATTTTGGCCTGTGCGCGCATCTTCATCATTCCGGCCATGGGTGCGTTGCTGCCCGGCGTCGTGCCGCGCCCGTTGTGGGCCAACGCCGCGACATGGAACAGCTCCGTGTTCGAACTCACCGGCATGGTCGGTCCCGCGCTGGCCGGTCTCGCCATCGCAGCCAGCGGAGGTGCCACCGCCGTGTTTCTCCTTGCGGCCGGCTGCTCGGCGCTGGCGCTCACCTTGTTTCTGCGCCTGCGCGTCAGCCAGGTCATCCTGCCGAAAAAGGCCGCGACTTGGAGCGATGTGCTCGGCGGGTTGCATTTCTTGTTCTCCACCCGTCTTCTGCTGGCCGCCGCGGCCCTCGATCTTTTCGCCGTGCTGCTTGGCAGTGCGACGGCGCTTTTGCCGGTTGTCGCCAAGGACATCCTGCACGTTGGCCCGGTGGGGTTCGGCTGGTTGCGCGCCGCACCTTCCCTTGGTGCCGTCGCGATGGCGCTGCTTACTGTTCACCGGCAGCCATGGCGGCATGCCGGCCGCGTGCTCCTGTTTGCCTTCGTCGGCTACGGTTTGGCGGTGATCGTCTTCGGCTTTTCGCGCAGTTTTTCACTTTCGCTGACGATGCTCGTTCTCACGGGCGCATTCGATAATATCAATGTCATCATTCGTCAGACCCTCATGCAATACATCACGCCCGACGAGATGCGCGGGCGCGTGACGGCAGTGAATTTCATCTTCATCGGATGCTCGAACGAACTTGGCGCGTTCGAATCCGGCGTCGCCGCCCGCCTGCTGGGCACAGCCCCTGCAATCGTCGCCGGTGGCGCGGGTGCGCTCATCGTCACTCTGGTCGTCGCCCGTCTCGCCCCGGGTTTGCGACGCCTCGGACGACTGCAAGATATCCGGTCTGCTCCAGTGGTCTGACTGCCGCCGACGATGACATTGCCGGCAAAGGCAGCGGCTCTTCACGATCACAACGGAGAGAAAGAAGTGAATTCAGCGGTGTTCGTCAGGGTGGGCGATGCGATGCCGCTTCCATCGCAGGGTTGGTTTTCGCTCTCGCGCGGCAGCCTTCGGCATCAAAAGATGCCAAAGCGGGCAAATTCATTTTCAATGGGCCGCAATAGATGACTGCTTTCGACATTCCTCATCTGCTTGGAGCATTTGGTGCCGCATTTTTAGCTGGTGCCATCAATTCAGTCGCCGGGGGCGGCACGATGATTTCCTTCCCCGTCCTGGTTGCGTTGGGTTTGAATCCGGTGGTGGCGAATGCGACAAACACCGTTGGGATTTGGCCCGGCTCGCTCGGGAGTATTTGGGGATTTCGGAAGGAATTGGGTCAGGTGAACCGGCGGATGTTCTGGCTGCTCGTTCCTGCTCTGATCGGCGGCCTGACCGGGGCCATGCTGCTTCGCGTTACACCGCCGAAGACATTTGAAGTGATGGTCCCCTGGCTGATTATTTTCGCGACCTTAATGTTTATGATTCAAGCGAACGTGCAGCAGCGATTGAAATCGGTCGAGGCGGCCCGCCATGCCGGGCCAAAGTGGCTGACTCTCGCGATGGTCGCGCAGATGGGCGTGGCTATCTACGGCGGCTATTTTGGCGCAGGCATGAGCATCATGGCCCTTTCAGTTCTCGGCTTGCTGGGCATGACGGACATGTTGGAAATGAGCGCGACCACCAGTCTGCTGGCGTGCGCCATCAATGGTACTGCCGGGATACTCTTTGCCTGCGCCGGCTTGGTAGCTTGGCCCTATGCGTTGGCCATGACCGTTGGTTCATTGAGCGGAGGCTACGGAGCCGCCGGCATCGCCCGGAAAATCGGAAAAGTCGCCGTCCGTCGCTTCGTCATCTTCGTCGGACTTTCAATTACACTGATAATGTTTGTGCGTGTATTTTTTCTGAATTGAATGACACGATGATCTGAACGATGATCGGTGCGGAAATGACGCTTTGTTCAACGCGAGGGAATTTCGGTTGCCAAAAAGTTGCCAGAAAATCTGATTTTGCTTTCCCTTCGCTGCAAAGCGCTTCATTTTTCTTCTCGTTCTAAAACATTAGTCATTAACTAAGGCCGCGTTGGTGCGCGATTTAGCCGGTCGAGCTGAATTCGGTTCGACCCCCTCTCCGGGCACCACTTAAGTTTTTCGCCCTCCTGGGCCATGCGGAGTGGTGGAAGCTACAAGCCTGCCTCTACATCCTCCGGAATCCGCAATCTTCCTATCGAACCCGCGATGTGCGCACCCATAATCTAAGTTAGGCTCGCCACCCGCCCGGGAAATCACATGAAAGAGCACCACGCCCGGGTGGCGGAATAGTATACGCAGCAGACTTAAAATCTGTCAACCCCACCGCTCGTGCGTTGTTCAGTAGCTGAATCATATCGTTCTTTTTCACAAACATTCGCGATTTAGTATCAAAATATGGATGCGGTCAGAGTGTGGGGTTTGCCCACTATTTTGACCGCCCCCCCCGAGGCAGGGCGGACATTGCGGACATTCCTGCTGGCGTCAGTTAGCGCCCCGCTGGTATTGAATTTATGTCAGCGCCCGGATGGCGAAATGGTATACGCTTTCGACTTAAAATCGAATTCCTGTAAAGGAGTGCGGGTTCGAGTCCCGCTCCGGGCACCATTTCTAAATGTCTCGAATGAGGCGTCGCATGGTTCTGCGAACAGCGACAGAATTTGAGGCGAAATTAGGACTGCGCCGACGTGCTGTTGATGCGAGCTTCGAGCGTCTTCACCGGGCGGCTGCGAGCTTATTTTTTCCGGCGCAGCACTCTGACGCGCTGGGCTTCGCTGTCGCCGATGAAAATCGATCCGTCCAGGTCGGCGTAGATGCCGTGCAGGCGGTTCATTGCGCATTTGAGGGGATCGCCGTCGGGTCCGTCGCCCTTGCTGCCGGTGCCCGCGATCAACTCGATCCGTCCGGTGGCGGCATCGATCATGCGCACGGTGTGGCTCTCGGTGTCGGCCAGCCAGGCGTTGCCGGCGGCATCAATCGCGATGCCTTTGGGCCCGCTGAGCGTCGCCTCCCGGGCCGGGCCGCCGTTGCCGGTGAAGCCCGGTTGTCCGGTGCCGGCCATGATGCGGATAACCCCGGCCTTGAGATCAAACTTTAAAACCTGATTGCCTTCGCGTGTGACGACCCAGGGATTGCCGTCGTGGTCAACATCGATGGAGCGGGGATTGTTGAGCGTGGTGCCGGCAATCGGGGCGCCGTCGGGAGTGGGGCCGGGTTTGCCCGTGCCGGCGAAGGTGCTGATCTTCCCGGTGCGCATATCCACCCGACGGATGACATGACTTGGGACATCGCAAATGTAGAGGTTGCCATCGGGGCCAAACTGGATGCTATGCGGCGCATTGAGCGAGGCTTGGTTGGCCGGACCACCGTCCCCGGAATTGCCTTTTTGCCCGTTGCCGGCAAACGTGGTGATGATTCCCGTCTTGAGCTCGATCCGGCGGATGGCGTGGTTGTCGGCGTCGGCGATATAGAGATTTCCGGCAGCGTCAAAACGGATTTCGTGCGGGAGGCTGAACGTGGCTTGGCTGGCCGGGCCGCCGTCCCCGGTGTAACCTTTTTTGCCGGTGCCAGCCATCGTGCTGATGGTGCCGTCGGCGGCGATCCGGCGGATGCAGTTGCCTTCGTGTTCAATGAACCAAATCGCGCCATCGGGTCCGCGGACCACCCCATAGGGATCGTTGAGGTCGGCGGAGAGGGCCGGGCCGCCGTCTCCACTGAAACCTTGGTGGCCGGTGCCGGCAAAGGTGGAGATGGTCCACTCCGAGGCATAGGCGCCTACTGCGGTCAACGAAACGAGCGAAGCAAAATAAAGGAACGTAGACATGGCGGGTAAGTTGAACAGCGGGCGTCCGGCTGTCTACGTTATTGCAGTCAAAACCGTTTCAAGAGCGCGGTGTTGCTGTCCCGGGACTGACCCGGAAGCGGTGGCGGTTCGGTTGGTGGGTTTGACGAATGTTACGACCTGATGTTCCCCACGGGTCGTCGTTGCGTGCTTCGCGGGTTGCGGCTTAGGCTGGGCACAAATGACAGAACCGTCGGCCAGCTTCGAACTGAATCAACTGCACGCGCTGGTGGGGCACCGGGAGTTTGTGCGGGGCAGTGACACGCTGGAGGTGGTGCATCAGCGGTTTGCCTCCGGCCGGCATGATTTCATGGCCGTGTTGGACGGGTGCCAGTTGCTGGGCCTTTGTGCCCGGCGCGACATCGGCACGCTGCTGGGGGCGCGGTTTGGTTTTGCGCTCTATGCGCGCGCACCGGTGAGCAACCACCTGACGCCGGATGGCATCCGGATCGGAGCCGAAGATCAACTGACCGCTGTGCTGCAAACCATCTCCGCCCGGCGCGACGAGCATTTCTACGATGATTTGCCGCTGGTGGATTCTGCCGGGGACTTTCTCGGATTGATTTATGTGCGTGATCTGGTGCGGCTGCAGACCACCATGCTCATGGGGAACATTGCGGAGCTGGAAGTCCGGCAGAAGGAGATTGCGAACAAGAACCGGCAGATGGAGGACGATCTGCGCATGGCCCGCGAAGTGCAGGTGGCCATGCTCCCTCGGGAGTTTCCTTCCTGCCAGGTTGGGCCCGGCGCGACGCTGCATTTCGCCCATCTGTACGAACCGGCCGGCGGTGTGGGCGGAGACTTTTTTGACGTGATGCAAGTTTCGGAATCGGCCGTGGGCATCATCATCTGCGATGTCATGGGTCATGGGGTGCGCTCGGCTCTGATCACGGCGATGGTGCGGACCACGCTGGAAGAGCTGCGCCTGCACGCCGCCGATCCGGCGGGGCTGCTCACGCGGCTGAACGCCCATCTGACCAAACTGCTGCAGCGGACGGGCGATTTGATTTTCGTGACCGCAGCCTATGCCGTCGTCGATGCGTCCAGCCGAACGCTGACGTATGCGCAGGCCGGCCATCCCACGCCTTTGCGCTGGAGTGCCGGGCTGGGCCAGGTGTCGGCGCTGCCCGATTCGGAAAAAATCGGCGGCCCCGCCCTCGGTCTGATGGATGACTCGACTTACGAAACGACAACACTGCTGCTGGGCGAGGGTGACCGGTTGCTGTTTTATACCGATGGGATCAGCGAGGTGGACAATGCGCAGGGTGAGGAATTCGGGGTGGGGCGGATTGCGGCGCGGTGGCAAACCCAGTCCGGGACGGATCTCCGCATCGCGCTCGCCGGCGTGAAAGAGGCGGCGGGAAAATTCGCCGGCGGCAAACCGTTTTCCGACGATGTGTGTCTCGTGGCCTGCGAATTGAGCGCAAGCACGAACGCTTGAGAGTGGTTGGCTGAATTGCGTTGGACGCCAAGCGCCGGCCTTGGGCCGGATGTCCGACCGAAGGGTGGCGTAATTATATTTGCGACGCGGGAGGCGGAGGCTTGTATGGTGCTGCACCAAGACAGCCAGCGTGTTTTCTTTTTCATGAAATCCCTCCGTCTGTTCAACCTCTTCATCCTTTCCTCATCCATGGCGACGTTTCTTTCGGCGGCTTCGGCCTCATTCTCTGATCTGCAATCGGCGGCACAACGCCGGCACACGTCGCTGGAGCTCCCGCACTATCCGCTCACGCCGGAGGCGATCAATACGGCAGCGGCGGAATCGCTGAAGCTGGCGGAAATTGGCCTGACGGAACTGGCGAAACAGGACCGGGCCAGTCTCACCTTCGCGAGCACGTTTGCGGCGTACGACCGGATCAGCGCGGCCGTGCTGGACGCTTATCAGCAGCTCAACACTTTGGCGGAGGCGCACCCGGACAAAACCATGCGCGATGCGGCCCGGGACGCGGGCGTCAGATTGCAGGAGTGGAGCGTGAGCCTGGATTACCGCGACGATGTTTACCAAGTGCTCAAGGCCTACGCCGACGGCAAGCCGGCGCTGGATCGCGAGGAGCGGCGGTTGCTCGACGAGCAGATGCGCAACTACCGTCGCGCCGGTCTGGCGCTGCCGCCGACAGAGCGGGCCGAGGTGGAGAAACTGCGCAAGGCGCTCACCAATCTCAGTACGGAATTCTCGGTCAACATCAACGAGGCGCGCGGGCCGATCGATTTCACCGCCGAGGAACTGGCGGGCGTCCCGGCCGATTTTTTGGAGAGCCCGGGGGTGAAGCAGGCTGATGGGCGCTTTCGGGTCATGGCGAACGTCACCTGGCACGCCGTGGCCGTGGCGGAAAATGCCGACAACCCCGAGACGCGCCGGCGTCTCGCCGTGGTGCGCGGCCAACTGGCCCGCGAGAAAAATGTCCCGGTTTTGAAAAAACTCGTGGCCTTGCGCGCCGACATCGCGCACCGCCTGGGTTATGCGACCTGGGCCGATTTCCAGACCGAGGTCCGCATGGCGAAAACCGGCGCGGCGGTGATCAAGTTTGAGGAGGATCTCGTGGCCGGTCTGCAGCCGAAGTTTGCGGCGGAGATGGCGACGTTGCGGGCGCTGAAGGCGGAGCACACGGGCAACCCCGGAGCGAACCTGGAACCGTGGGACATCAGTTACTACACGAACAAACTGCGCAAGGAACGCTACGCGGTCGATGCGGAGAAACTGCGGGTTTACTTTCCCTATCAGGCCACGCTTGCCGGCATGTTTGCCATCTACGAAAAGATCTTCGGCTTGAAATTCTCCGAGGTCGAGCCGCCCTACACCTGGGCGCCGGGGATGCAATTGTTCGCCGTGACCGACGCGGGTACGGGCGCGCCCTTGGGCGCGTTCTACCTCGATATGTTTCCGCGCGAGGGAAAGTTCAACCACTTTGCCTGCTTTCCCCAGAAAACCGGCGGGGTGCGGGTCGACGGCCGCTATGATCTGCCGATTCAAGCCCTGGTCTGCAATTTTCCCGCGCCGTCGGCGGACAAGCCGTCGCTGCTCAAGCACAGCGATGTCGAAACGCTTTTCCACGAGTTCGGCCATGTGATGCATGGCATCCTGAGCCGTTCCCGCTTCGTGGCGCAGACAGGTTTTGCCGTGCCGCAGGATTTCATCGAGGCGCCGTCGCAGATGCTGGAGAACTGGGTATGGAACAAGACGGTGTTGGATACATTTGCCGCGGACTACCGTGATCCGGCCAAAAAAATTCCCGCCGAGACCATCATGGCGCTGGAACAGGCGCGGCAGGCGACAGAGGGCTACAGCACCCGCCGGCAGCTATCGTTTGGTCTCATCGACATGGCATTTCACGCCCGTCCGGCCACGGCGGCGGCGGATGTGGATGTCGTGGCCGAGAGCAATGCCGTGCTCGCCCGGGTGACGGTTGCGCCGACACCGGACACGGCGTTCGTGGCCTACTTCGGGCATCTGGCCGGGTACGACGCCGGATACTACGGCTACCTGTGGGCGAAGGTGCTGGCGCTCGACATGGCCAGCGAGTTCAAGAAATCGCCGGCGGGTTTTCTCGATGAAAAAATCGGACGGCGACTGCGCGATGAAATTTATGCGGTGGGCAACACGCGGGACGTGGGCGAATCGGTGGATAAATTCCTGGGCCGGCCCCGCTCGCAGCGGCCGTTTTTGGAGCACGTCGGGATCAAGGAGTGAGTGGGAGGTGGCGCATGACCACTGGCCACGCGCCCGGCCGTAAACACTCGGTTGGGCCGACTATTTTTTTCCGAAAACAAACGGGATGACGACCCGGGCGCTGACGGGCACGCTGGCGCGGAGGGCGGGTTGAAACGTCCATTGGCGGGCGGCGGCGAGGGCGGCGGTTTTGAAGTCCTCGTGCGAGAAATCCTTGGCCTCGACGGAGGCAACCTTCCCCTGGGCATCGATTTCAAAGAGGATGTTGGCAAAGCCGGATGCGCCTTGCAGAGAGGCGGGCAATTCGGGTTTTACGCTGTAGTTTACTTCCGGCAGGCGGTCGATCTTGGCAATGGCGACGGAACCTTGGCCGAAGCGAAACGGTTGCACGGCCCGGACGGGAACAGCGACGCCGTTTTTCACGATGGGAGTGAATTTCCATTTCAGCGCGGCGAGCCGGGCGAGTTCGCCGAGCTCGGGCGAGGTGGCGGTGAGCACCTTGGCCTCGGCCACATAGCCTTTGTGGTCGATGAGGAATTCAATTTCAACCTCGCCGGAGAGCTTGGCCAGCGATTCCGGCACGGTCGGGCTGGCCTGCCGCAGCGGTTTCAGTTCACTGTTGTCCACCAACACCGGTTTGGCTGCCGCGCTCGTCACCTCCGGCATCGGTTGGCCGATGTATTCAAAGGGAACATAGACACTGCTCGGCACCGCTTTGCCATTGACGTAGGCGGGAGAAAAAAGCCATTGCCGCACGGCATCGAGCGTGGCGGGATTCAGCTCCTCGTGGCTCGAACTGACGACTTCGGCGCCGGTGATTTTACCCTGGTTGTCGAGCTGGAGGGCGACAGTGACGAGGCCCGAGACATGCTTGAGCGGCTCGGGCACAATCGGGGGAACTTCACGGCGGGTCTTGGGCCGGGCCGTGATGCCGGAAGCCGTGTCAAAGGTGTCGTTGCCAAACGTAAAAGGTTGGATGAATGAAGCGGTGATCGGGACACCGTTATGCAGCGCCGGCTTGTAACGCCATTGGCGGATGGCGTCGAGGCAGGGATCGTTGAGCGCGGGATTGTTTGAGGAGCTGATGGTGGCTGCGGTCACATAGCCGTATTGATTAAGTATCACCAAAACACGGACTTCGCCCGGCTTGTCCACGAGGGAACGGCTGACGCTCGGCATGACCGTAACGAGTGCGACCGGCGGACAGGACAGTGTGGGGTTTGGCCCAGCCTTGTCATCTGAAGCAAAGAGAGACGAAACGGTGAGACAAAGCAGGAGCGAGAGGAGGGATTTCATGAGATGGTGTGGGAAATGTAACAGTCACTGCGCGTCCGCAGGCTGCATAATCATTGGGGTTGGGGGGGTAAAACTCAGAGTCACCACTGGGGAGCGGCACGGGGTGAAAGACCGTACTGCATCTCACCGGGTTCCGCGAAGAACAATGCCGTGTAATATTGGCCGGGTGGAGTTGGCAATCCTGCGATTTTAAAATAATTCGAAACTTTATGGACAGAGTGTGGTCGGTAGGACCAGCGACCCTTGAATTTACCACAGCCCAGTCATCGTTCAGGCGGTATGAGCCGCCTGTCAGGCATTACCCGATTGGTCCGGCGCATCTGCCTGTTGCGTGAACAGGGGGATACTGTGTCCGCTGTCCGCCTGGAGGAAAATGACCTTGCGACGGCGGTGCGTGATTTGCGGCTGGCCGAGGGCTTGGAAGCCGTGACCGAGGCCGGGCTGCGGGAGATGTTTGCCGCCGAGGAGCGCCGCGTCGCGGATGCGGTTGTCTTGGCCGAACTGCTCATTCCGCAGTTGGCGGGATCATTTTCAACGGGTGCAACAGCCGGGCAAAGACCGGGCTCCAATCCGTCCGTTGGCCGTACGGAACCGCTTCCGGCGACCAGGATGGTCGAGCCCGGTACCGCCTCGCCCGCGATTCCCGACCTGCTCGACGCGATGCTGGCTGCCGACAGTGCAGCCCGCCGCCAGAGAGGAAATCGCCTCACCACCTGACAATTTTCACATCCCACCACAACCCATCCCATATATGAGCACCACCACCGCTACCAATCCGGCAACCGAAAAAAAGCCTGTCGTCAGTCCAGTTTCCACGGTCATCAATCTGACCGATCCCTCGGCTATGCAAACGCGACGGGCAAGCGAGCGTAAACGCATTCTCGTCGGTTTCGATCTTGGCACCAATGCGTCCTGTATTTTGGCGGGAGCGGCTGACACTCGCGATATCACGGTGAGCAGCGTCATCCCGTCGGTCGTCGGCTATGCCCGCGAGGGCCTGGTGGACGGCATTATTGCGGGTAATGCGACCACTCTGATCGGCGAGGAAGCACTGAACCATCGGCTGCAGCTCAAGATGATCGCTCCACTGGCCGATGGGATCATCGCCGACGTGGGGGCCGCCCGGGATTTTATCCGCCGGCTCCGTGCGAACATCGATCCGAGTGGCGCCGCCGAGATTCGAGCCGTCGTGGGCGTGCCCGCCAATGCCGGCGAGAAAGCGCGCGAGGATATCCGCGCCTGTGCGGCCGGCGTGTTTGACCGTGTACTGCTGATCCCGGAACCGTTTCTCGCCGCGTTGGGCTTCCGGGAGGATGCCCGGCTCGGACACCCAAACTACGTCGATCCGGTCACCAACTCGCTCTTCATCGACATCGGTGGCGGCACGAGCGATCTCTGTCTCATCCAAGGTTGCTTCCCGAGCGCCGAGGATCAGATCAGCATGGCCTTCGCCGGGGATGCCATTGACAAGCTGATCGAGGACGATCTGCAGCGCATGTATCCCAACAACGGACTGACCCGGGCCAGCATCCGGAAAATCAAAGAGGAGAATTCCTATGTCGGCCCGATCCGGAAGCCCCTTGACGTCAAGGTGCTCATCGGCGGGAAGAACCACACGCTTGAACTGGGTGAGGTCATCGGCCGGGCCTGCAACCGTCTGCTCGAAAAGATCTATCCCGCGCTGGCCGCGCTGATTTCGCGCGCACCCTCCGACTCAGTCGCCCAATTGCTGGAGAACATCGTGATCACCGGCGGAGGCAGCCGTATCCGCGGGATCGATACGGTTTTGCAGCAACGCCTGATGGACGATGGCTATGCCGCCCCCAAGGTGCGGCTTGCCGGACAGGACTACAAGCGATTCGTGGCCATCGGCGCGTTGAAAGCAGCCCGTGCGGCCCGGGAAGACCAGTGGCAGCATCTGCTGGCCTGAGTTTTGTGAGTCCCCGTCGTTCGCGACGGACGGGGATCCTAAACCGCCCCCTGAGTTGGTTTTTCTCCTGAATCTTAACAGGCTGCTTCCGCTATTTATCTATCAGACTTGCAAACGCAGAAATGCCCCATCGGCATGCTGGGCGATTTCTGAAGGTGATTTTCATGGGAGGCCCGGGATTGTCTTCCGCCCGATCGGCCAGATGGTCCGCTGGTTGATCCGGGAGGGTGGCGTCGTAGGCTTAAGCCATAGCGAAGGATGCGTCGGGCTCGTTAATCTATTTTTGGCTTAACCTTTCGCTTGGCCGGACGAAAATCTTGTCGATACATCATGTGGTGCAAACCATACATATCGGTATTTCCTGAGAGCCATGTCACTTTTTACATACAGTGCACCTCTTTCCCTGTAATTTATTCTCACTGACGTGTGATCCCTACATAACATGAAAGTCCTGATTGCAGATGACGAGAGGGTTGCGCGTAAAATGCTGGAAGCTTTTCTGGTCAGGGAAAAGTATGAGGTGGTGCTGGCGGAAGACGGGGCCAGTGCGCTGAAAGCAGCGCTTACTTTTACGGAACCCTACATCGCAATTCTCGATTGGGTGATGCCGGGGCTGACCGGCCCGCAGGTGTGCGTGTGTTTGCGTTCACCCAAGCTGAAGATCCGGCCGTATATCATCGTGCTGAGCGCCCGGTCGGACAAGGGCGATATCGCCGCTGTGCTCGATGCCGGCGCGGATGATTTTCTGACCAAGCCGTTCAACCAGGTGGAACTGATGGCCCGGCTTCGCGTGGCCAGCCGGTCATTGCAGCATTATGCGGAATTGCGTCAGCAGATCACCCAGTTGGAAGCGCTGGCCCAACGATACAATCTCTTGGGAGAAATCGTGGCGCAACAGGCGGGGAACCGGGTGACCGCGCCGCCCATGCGGTCGGGTGTTCCAGAGGCCGCCGCCAAGACGGCGGAGGCGCCGGCAAAAACGGCGGAGGTTCCGGCCAAAGCACCCATTTCATCCGGCGCAGCCAAGGCCAATGGAGCGCCACCTCCGTTCATGGTTGTTCCGCCGGCTAAAGCGGATGGAGCTTCGGAGGAGCCAGCAGCCCAGGCGGAAGGGCCGAGCGCGGTTAAGACCCAGTTAACCGCAGCGGATCTGACCCCGGATGAATCGAATGAAATCATGAAGCGGGTCGTTGCGGAACTGGGCTTCGGCGGGGTTGGCGTCATCGCCACGATTGACCGGGATGTTTATGGCGTGCCGGATTTCACCGCTTGGGCGGGGATCATTCTCGAGCGCGAACAGGTCTGGATCGATCTGTTGTTGGAAGTGGACACTGCGGCGATGAAGATGATCTTTGAGCAGACTCTGGGCCGCCTTCCCGCATCAGACCAGGAACAGGAAAACTTTTTGGCGGAAACGCACACGATCGTCAGCGCGGCCTTTAAATCGGCGTTGATTGGCAAGGGCGCCCAGGTGATGACGCCGATTTTATCCCGTGTCATGAAGACCAAGGATCGTGCCGTGCCCGTGCCGCCGAAATGTGAAATGCATCGTTATGTGCTTGCCGGCGGTTCGATCGGTCTGACGGTCGTGCGCTACGAGTGCCAGTTGCGGAAAAAATCGACGCAACGGCTGCGCAACACGGATATCACGGCCGACGCTTTCCCGCCTCCTTCGGTGCATGAAAACGTGCTGCTCAGCAAAGGCACGGTGCTGACTTCCCGCTTCATTGAAAAACTCGTGGCGCTGGAGGAAGGGGAGGATCGTCCGCTGGCTGTTCCGGTCTATTCCGCTTCACCGCTGGCCGAGTATTTCGTGAACCAGCGGACGTAAGGATTGGCATGAAGGTCGTTGTCTCTGCTGCAGCGGCGAGTCTATCCCGGCAGGGGAGTGTGGTGGAAACGAGCAAGATTGCTCCTGCCGTTTGTAACTGACCACGCGGATGGTTCCAGATCAGTTCAGACGCTTTCCAGCAGCTTGTTCAGGCGGGCGATCATGCGGCTCGGGTCTTCCATCAGGCCGGCGGCGATGAGCGCATTATCGAGCAGTTGCTCGGCGACGAGCTCGGCCTTTTCGGCATTGGCGGTGCGCAGGCCGGCCAGTTTTTTGATGACGGCGTGACGGGGATTGATCTCGAGATTCACCTTCACCGCTTCGTCGGCCTCGCCGGGTTTCTTCATGGCCTTCATCATGCGGCGCATTTGCGACGACATGAATTTGTCGGCGTTGGTGGCGAGGGCCGGTGAGCCGACGAGACGGTCGCTGGTCTTCACCTCGGCGACCTGTTTGCCGAGCGTGTCCTGGAGCCACTTGGTCAGATCCTTGATCTCGGATTCGCTCAACGCTTCGCCGGTCTGAGGCTGGTCTTCGAGCTTCACATCGGCGTGATCGGCGGCGAGGAATTTCTTGCCGTCAAACTCGCGGACGTTGTTGAACACGTATTCGTCCACGGGTTCGTGGCAGAAAAGGACCTCGATATTGCGAGCCTTGAAACCTTCGAGATACGGACCGGATTCGATGGCCTCGCGATTGGGCGCGGTGAGGAAATAGATTTCCTTCTGTCCCTCCTTCATGCGCGAAACGTAGTCGGCGAGGGAAGTGGTCTTGCCCTTTTCCGTGAGCGAGGACTCAAACCGGAGGAGTTTTACCAGCGCATCCTTGTGCGTGTAGTCGAGCGCGGCGCCCTCCTTCAGGAAAATGCCAAACACCGAATAGAATTCCGCATAGGCGTCGGGGCGCTGGGCGGCTTCTTCTTCGAGAAGTTTGAGAAAGCGTTTGGTGATGACCTTGTTCAGCTTTTCGATGAGCGCCTTGTCCTGCATCGTCTCGCGCGAGATGTTCAGCGGGAGATCCTCGCTGTCGACCACGCCCTTCATGAAGCGCAGCCATTCGGGCAAAAGATCCTTCGGTTTGGCGTCGATCAGCACCTTGCGGCAATAGAGCGAAACCGACGGCTCCAGGCGCGCGAAACCCAGCTTCTCGGTGTTCTCCTTGGGGACAAAGAGCAGGGCGTTGATCGAGAGCGGGGCGTCGGCGGAAAAGTGCAGGCGCAGGCGCGGATCATCGTGGGCATGGGCCTGGAATTTATAAAACTCGGTGTACTCCTCCTCCTTGATCTCCGACTTGCCGCGGAGCCAGAGAGCCTGGACGGTGTTGAGCTTGGTGCCGTTGAGCGTGATCGGGAACCCGACAAAGGCGCTGTAGCGGGTCAGAATTTCCTTGAGCCGCCATTCCTGGGAAAACTCGGCGCACTCATCCTTGAGCTCGACCACGATTTTGCAGCCGCGCTGCTGACCGTCGCTTTCCTCGATTTCGTAGGAACCGGAGCCATCGCTCGTCCAGAGCTGGCCGGGTTCGTCCTTGCGCCACGAGTGGGTGTAGACCTTGACGTTCTTGGCGGCCATGAACGCACTGTAGAAACCGACGCCGAACTGGCCGATGAGGCTCGTGTTCTTCGCGCCACTTTCGCCGAGGGCCTTGAGGAAGGCCTTGGAACCGGAGTGGGCGATGGTCCCGAGGTTTTCCACCAATTCCGCGCGGGTCATGCCAAGACCGGTGTCCTGAAAAGTGATGGTCTTCGCCTTGTCGTCAGAAGTGATGTTGATTTCCAGGGCGACGCTGTCGTCCTGAATGTCCTTCTCGGTCAGTTGGAGATGGCGGAGTTTTTCCAAGGCGTCCGAGGCGTTGGACACCAGTTCACGGACGAAGATTTCTTTCTCCGTGTAGAGCGAGTGGATGACGATATCGAGCAACTGCTTGATCTCGGCCTGGAATTCGAATTTTTGCGGAGTGGTGGTGGACATGGTGTAATGAAAAAGTTTTGGGTCTGGGATTTACGCGCTTGGAGTCGTCAATCTTGCGATCAGTTGGGCCTATTAGCGCAGAGCCCGCTAGTTTAGCGAGCTTTGGAAAAAATCAAGCGGGAGTTATGGAGGCAGTGGACTGATTTCAAATGGGGTGGCTTTGTAATACTTGCTTGAAATCACGAATTATTCCTTGGGTGCGTATTATGGCCAAAAAGTAGGGTCTGAAAAAATTGGGGTGCTCTCCAAGCACGCCATTTTGTACATTGGTCGGAACAGGCTGCGGAAAACAAACGGGTGGGCGGGTGCCGGTTCAGCAAGGCCAAGTCGATTGGTGACCGGCTGGACATCTGCCTCCGAAAACTATTCCTCTGGCCATGCCGGCAAAATCACGCGTCATAAAATCAATTTGCGCGTCGTGGTTGTTCGACGATACGGGGGAGGTCATGTTTATCGAATCCGTACGAACGGCCTGATAGTCATAGATTGTGAAGCTTACGGCTCTTGCTGTCCGGCGGACGGAAGTTCGTCCATGAGTGATTTGCCGCGCAAAACGAGCGCGATACAGACGCTGATCGTTGTCCGCATGGGTTGCCGCGCAAACAGCAGTGCAGGGCGCGAAAAACGGCCAAGAAGCGGCCAAGCAAAAAATTTAATCTCTATAAATTGGTGCCAGAGGCGAGGATTGAACTCGCGACCAAAGGCTTATGAGTCCTCTGCTCTACCGCTGAGCTACTCTGGCATTTTAATGTTTATCAGTCATACAGGCCCTTAAGATTGCCTCTTTCTACAGTCATTTTCTACAGTGGAGGCATAAAAAAGTGCGTTCCGCCGAAGAAGCTGATGTGGGAAAGAACAAGTGTTCAGTGCCTGCTACGCAATAAACAGAGTGGCATGTACTACTGTCGCGCGACTTTGCACGGCAAGCAAAAATGGTCCACCCTCGAAACCGATGTTTTCGCCGTAGCTAAACTGCGTTTGGGAGACAAATTGGCCGAATTTGATAAGTAGCGTGGGACTGCGGCACATGTGGCTGCTGGCAATCCCCAGCGAAGAGTACCAATGATGATTCCGGCCAAAATCAGCACGAAGCTTACGACCTCTAGTGTGGTGTAAGCTAAGTTCGTTTATAAAGTCTTTTTGATGCGTTCGAGGATCAGATCGGCGGAGGCCGTCCAGACGAAGGGCACCGGGTTCTGATTATTGACTTGGATGTAACTGTTTATCGC